>Ga0160421_1000012_pt1 | contig 306823 bp, 328 predicted proteins | sample TAMARWmetagpilot_FD_108195 | JGI IMG/M metagenome (GOLD analysis project Ga0160421, IMG submission 108195) | Phycosphere-associated microbial communities from TAMU algal ponds, Corpus Christi, Texas, USA - TAMU ARW-7 10/27 metagenome pilot | ecosystem: Engineered > Artificial ecosystem >...
AAGCCCGCCTCACCATCGATGGGCAGGCCCGAGCCGATCAAATGGGCGATATCGCGATAGATCGTGCGCTCGGAAACTTCCAGCGCCTCGGCCAGATACCGGGCGGTGGTCAGCTTGCCGGAACGCAGAAGCTGGACGATTTGAAACAGGCGGTCAGCGCGTCGCATAAGAAATAGGGTAGCGCGGCCCCCGGGGTGGGGGCCAGCGCGTTCCTGTCAGCTGTTGAACTGGAAGAAGCCGATGGAGTTCCCATCAAGGTCGCGGGCATAGAAAAATGCCCCTGATGGCAGCGGAATGTCAGGGCTTTCCACCTTACCGCCCGCCGCTTCGATCCTCTTGCGCGTCGCGGCCAGATCATCGGGAGCGACCAGATGAATCGTCGAGCCATGCTCTGAAGGTGTGCCCGGGTAGAGATGGCCAGAAATACCATTGGTGGTGTCTGAGGTCGGGAACATCGCCATAGGGTTCGGACCATTGTTGTCGATGGTCAGGTTGGTATCGAGCACAGCGTCGTAGAAGGCGATGGATTTCTCAAGATCGCTAACCGGGATCTCAAACCAGCAGACGGTGTGTTGGGGATGAACAGGCATGTTTGGGCTCCATGTTTCGGGTTTTGCCCAACCTCTATCGCATACCCCTCCTGACAACGTTCTGTCAGGAGCCTGTCACCTCAGGTCAGATATTGAGCTCTGCCACCGGGATAATCGGAAAGAACACACCGCCCGACCAGACGCCGAACCAGTTCACCTCCTCATGGCAATGGGCCACGCCCAAATCGACCAGCCGATAGAAGCTTTTGCGGTCGATCAGCGCCTCCATGCCGGCGCGGATCATGACATAGGGCGAGGGTTCGCCGCTTGCGTCACGGATCACGCGGATCGGGTTCTCGGCCCCGGCGGTCACCGTATCGCCCACATGGGTGGTGAAGGTGATCACCTGCGCGGGTCCATCCCCGGCCGCCTCGAAATCCTGGGCAACAAAGGGTGCGTCTTCGACCCGAATGCCGACCTTCTCCACCGGCGTGACCAGAAAGTATTTGCCCTCTTCCAGCTTCAAGATCGATGAGAAAAGCCGGACCAGAGGCGCGCGACCAATCGGCGTGCCGTTATAGAACCAGGTCCCGTCGCGTTTGATCTCCATATCCAGATCGCCGCAGAATGGCGGGTTCCAGAGATGCACAGGCGGGAGTTTGCCGTCTTTTTGGGCAGCTTTCGCCGACGCCATCAGGCTTTCGGCATCAGGGGTCACAATGTTTTGTCCAGACATGTCTTTTGCCGTTTGTGGTCGGGGCAATAGTTCGGTTTACTTACACACAACATATTCACCTTGTGGAGCATTGCCATGTCTGATCCCGAAAACCTTGTGGCGGAGATCGAAAACCTCGGCGCTCAACTGGCCGGGGCCAAAGAGAGCATCGCCACAAAGATCATCGGGCAGCGCGAGGTTGTGGACCTGTCTTTGGCGGCGATGCTGTCCGGCGGGCATGCGCTTCTGATGGGGTTGCCGGGGCTCGGAAAGACGCTGTTGGTGGATACGCTTTCGACTGTGATGGGGCTCTCTGCAAACCGAATTCAGTTCACGCCTGATTTGATGCCCGCCGATATTCTGGGCTCCGAAGTGTTGGAAACCGCCGCCGATGGCGCGCGGTCGTTTCGTTTCATCGAGGGGCCAGTGTTTTGCCAGTTGCTGATGGCCGATGAGATCAACCGCGCGTCGCCGCGGACCCAATCGGCACTGCTCCAAGCGATGCAAGAGATGGAAGTGACCATTGCCGGGGTGCATCATCCCCTGCCACGTCCGTTCCACGTGCTCGCCACGCAGAACCCGATTGAGCAGGAAGGGACCTACCCGCTCCCCGAGGCGCAGCTTGACCGTTTCTTGGTGAAGATCGATGTGGATTATCCCGACCGCGAGACCGAACGCGGGATCCTTCTGGCCACCACGGGCCTGGAAGAGGCCCAAGCGACACAGGTCTTCACGCCCGAGGCGTTGATGGCGGCGCAACAGGTTGTTCGTCAGATGCCAGTTGGGGAAGCGGTCGTCGAGTTGATCCTCGATCTGGTCCGCGCGTGCCGGCCCGAGGCCGAGGAAGCGCCGCAAGTTGTCCGCGATACCGTCGCTTGGGGGCCGGGCCCACGGGCGGCGCAGGCGCTGATGCTCACCGTGCGGGCGCGCGCCCTGCTAGATGGCCGCTTGGCGCCCTCGGCGGAGGATGTCGCCGCGCTTGCCAAACCGGTGCTTGGCCACCGCATGGCGCTCAGTTTCGCGGCGCGGGCCGAAGGGGCAGAGCTGGACCAGGTGATTGATGAGGTGACGGCGCGGGTCACCCGGGTTGAGGCAGCCGCTTGAGCGACACCGCGCTTCATACGCCCGAGACGCTTCGCTCCAGATCGGAATCCGTTGCGCGCAGCCTGCCGCCGCTTCTGGTGGAGGCGCAGCATTTGGCGGCGACGATCCTATTGGGCGAACATGGCCGCAAACGGGCCGGAACGGGTGACGAATTCTGGCAGTACCGCGCCGCCGAGGCTGGCGATGCCTATCGCAGCATCGATTGGCGCCGCTCGGCCCGGGTAGATGGCCATTTCGTGCGGCAAACCGAGTGGCAGGCGGCGCAATCGCTGATGATTGGGGTGGATGATGCCGCCTCGATGACCTTCACCGGCGACAAATCTCGACCGTCGAAGCTGCGGCGGGCACAGACCTTGGCGATGGCCTTGAGCATCCTGGCGGTGCGCGGTGGCGAACGGGTGGGCCTGACGCATCTGGTTGATCCCCCACGCGGGGGCGAGGCGCAGTTGATCCGCATGGCCTCCGCCTTGATGGACAGTCATGAGCCGGGCGATTATGGCGCGCCGAAACCGCGCGTTTTGCCCGTGGGCAGCCGGGCGGTGTTCTTCTCGGACTTCTTGGGCGACCCGTCGGCGATTGAGACCGTCTTGGGCCAGGCCGCAGATCGGGGTGTGAAGGGCGCTTTGGTGCAAGTGCTGGATCCGCAGGAAGAACTTTTCCCCTTCGATGGGCGGACGCTGTTTGAAAGCATGTCCGGGACGATCCGGTTTGAGACGCTGAAAGCCAAGAGCCTCCGCGGAGCTTATTTGGAGCGGCTGGCCGAGCGGAAGGCGCGGCTGAAAGAGATCACCCGGCGCACCGGCTGGCGGTATCACTGCCACCATACGGACAAATCCGGCGAGCCGACTTTGCTTTGGCTCTACAATATGTTGGATCGGGCCCGGTAATGCTGTCCTCTTTGGCCTTCACCACACCGCTTTTGCTGATCACCCTGATCGTGCTGCCGATCTTGTGGTGGCTGCTCCGTGCCGTGCCGCCCGCACCGATCCGGCGGCGCTTCCCCGGGGTCGCCCTACTTTTGGGGCTCAGGGATGATGACAGCCAGTCGGACAAGACACCGTGGTGGCTGTTGCTGTTGCGGATGTTGGCGGTGGCCGCCGCGATCATTGGTTTCGCGGGGCCGGTTTTGAACCCCGAAGAGGACCACCCGGGCGAAGGGCCGCTCCTGATCGCGATGGATGCCTCCTGGGCCAGCGCGGGCGACTGGCAAGCGCGGCTTGATCGGGTGAGCTTGCTTTTGGACGAAGCGGGCCGGGCGGGCCGCCCCGTTGCGTTGGTGCGATTGGGGGATCACGCTGACGGCGCGTTGCCGCTACAGGCCGCGAATGCCTGGGCGCAGCGTGTGCCAAACCTCGCGCCGCGCCCCTATGCGCCGGACATGGCGGCGGCTGTCGATTGGGTCGACGGTTTGGAGGGCCCGCTTGAGGTTGCGTGGATCTCCGATGGGGTCGACCGCGCCGGGCGCGGCGATCTGATTGATGCGTTTCAGGATTTGGGCCCGCTCAGCGTGTTCCAAGGCGCGCGCGACGTGGTGGCTCTGGCACCGCCCCGGTTCGAAGATGGGCTGATCGTCATTCCAGCAATGCGCTTGGGCACGACAGAACCGCGTGACATGCCTGTGGCCGCCTTCGGCTTGGACCCGGCCGGCACCCCGCGCGAATTGGCGCGCGATACGCTGCGTTTCGACGGTGGGGAGATGGCGGCGGAGCTGGCGCTGAGCCTGCCGCCGGAATTGCGCAACAGGATCACCCGGTTTGAAATGTCCGGCGCGCGCAGCGCGGGCGCCGTGTCATTGACCGATGACAGCTTGCAACGCCGTGAGATCGCCCTAATCTCCGGCGCGCCCGAGCGTGAGGGGCAGGTTTTGCTTTCGCCGCTGCATTTCCTGCGCGAGGCGTTGGAACCCACCGCGGATTTGCTAGAAGGGGCGCTGTCCGATCTGCTTCTCGCCAGCCCCGACGTCATCATCCTGGCCGATGTGGCGCAGTTGAGTCCGGATGAGCAGGAGGGCGTGACGGCCTGGGTACAGGACGGCGGCTTGCTGGTTCGTTTCGCCGGTCCGCGCTTGGCGGCATCCGACATTGCCCGGGCTGAGATGGACCCACTTTTGCCCGTACGCCTCCGCGAAGGCGGGCGCACGGTCGGCGGCGCGATGAGCTGGGGCGAGCCGAAAGCGCTGCGCCCCTTCGCCGAAGACTCGCCGTTTTACGGCCTGCCGATCCCCGAGGATGTGAATGTCACCAGCCAGGTTTTGGCGCAGCCGGACCCGATGCTATCGGAGCGGACGATCGCGGCCTTGGCCGATGGCACCCCACTCGTGACGCGTACGACATTAGGCCAGGGCGGTGTCGTGCTGTTCCATGTGACGGCCAATGCAGAATGGTCGAGCCTGCCGCTCTCGGGCCTCTTCGTGCAGATGTTGGAGCGGTTGGCGATCTCGACCCGCCCTGTGAATCCGGCGGCCGCCGATTTGGAGGGCGTTACTTGGGTGCCGGAACAAGTCCTGGACGGGTTCGGCGTGTTGCGCGACGCGGGCGCACGGCCAGGTGTGTCAGGGGCCGACCTCGCCGAAGCGCCGCTCTCTGCCGAGATTTTGCCGGGGCTCTATGCCGGATCGGAACGGCGCGTCGCGCGGAACGTGATCGGGTCGGAAACAGTCTTGGCGCCAGCGGTCTGGCCCCGGGATGTGCCGGTTGAGGGCCTCTCTGTCATTGCGCCAACCGATTTGATGGCGGCGTTTCTGACGGCGGCGCTGGCACTGTTGATGCTGGATGCCATCGTGGCGCTTTGGCTGTCGGGCCGTCTGTCCGGCTTGGCGCGCGGTGCTGCTGTTATGGCCTTGGCATTTGGCCTCGCGCCGATGGCGGAGGCGCAGCAAAGCGTCGAGGACGAGCTGGCGCTCCTGGCCACTTCGGAGATCACCCTCGCCTATGTGGAGACTGGTAACGCGCGGATGGACGATGTCAGCCGCGCCGGGCTTCAGGGCCTTTCCAACACGCTTTGGCAGCGGACCTCCGTCGAGCCCGCCCCGCCCATCGGCGTGAATCTGGAAACCGATGAATTGGCGTTCTTCCCGATGCTATACTGGCCGATCTCCCCGGATCAGCCGCTGCCTTCAGCGGAAGCTTATGCCCGGCTCAACACCTATCTGCGCTCGGGCGGGATGATCGTGTTCGACACACGCGATGCGGATCTGGGTGGCTTCGGCGCGGCCACGCCGACCGGCCGACGGCTTCGGCAATTGGCTGCCCCGCTCGACATACCCCCGTTAGAGCCGATCCCCTCGGATCACGTGCTGACCCGCACCTTCTATCTTCTGCAAGATTTCCCGGGCCGCCACCTGAGCCGCGATGTTTGGGTTGAGGCGTCCCCGCCGGATGCGGAACAGATCGAAGGCATGCCGTTTCGCAATCTCAATGACGGCGTCACGCCGGTGGTGATCGGTGGCAATGATTGGGCGGCGGCCTGGGCGGTGGACGCGAGTGGACGTCCTCTCTTCCCTGTCGGGCGGGGCTTCACGGGCGAACGGCAACGCGAGATCGCGCATCGGTTTGGCGTCAATCTGGTGATGCATGTCTTGAGCGGGAATTATAAGTCTGACCAAGTGCACGTGCCCGCCTTGCTTGACCGGTTGGGGCAGTAGCGCGATGGCCAGTGATCTCCTCTTCGATCCGCTTTTGCCTTGGCCCCTGATTTGGGGCCTGACTGGCGTCGCCCTTTTGATCACCGCCTTGGCGCTTTGGCGCGGATTGTCTGGCTGGCCATTCCGGGCCCTGGCGGCGGCGGCCTTGCTCCTGGCGCTGGCCAACCCGTCGCTGCAAAACGAAGAGCGGGAGCCGCTCAGTGATATCGTCCTTCTGGTGATCGACGAAAGCGCGAGCCAAAACCTCTCTGACCGCCCCGAACAGATCGCCGAGGCGATCACGGAACTGGAGGCTGAGGTCGCGAGCCTGGGCATGGAGCTGCGTCAAACCCGCGTTGGCGATGGGGATGACAACTCCGGCACCTTGTTGATGCAAGCGCTGACTGGGCTGATGGCCGATCTGCCGCGGGCTCGGGTCGCTGGCGCGATTTTGCTGACCGATGGGCAGTTACACGACGCGGGCCTTGTGCCCGACATGCCCGCACCAATCCATGCGCTTTTGACCGGTCGGGCGGGCGATTGGGACCGGCGCTTGCTGGTCCAGAACGCCCCTGCCTTCGCGATTCTGGACGAAGAGGTAACGCTGACCCTGCGGATCGAAGATCAAGGCGCGGTCCCCGAAGGGGTCGCCGGGCGATCTGAACTGCTAATTTCCATTGATGGCGATGCGCCGCGCAGTTTCCAAGTCCCCGTGGGAGAAGATATCACCTTGCCGCTGACCCTGCCGCATGCGGGGATGAATGTGATCCAGTTTATCGTGCCCGACGCACCAGGCGAGTTGACAGACCGGAACAACGCTGCCGTTGTGCAGATCAACGGCGTGCGCGACCGGCTCCGGGTGTTGCTGGTTTCGGGGCAGCCGCACCCGGGGCAGCGCACCTGGCGCAACCTTCTGAAATCCGACCCGGCTGTCGACCTGGTGCATTTCACCATTCTGCGCCCACCGGATCGGCAAGACGGCGTGCCGGTGACCGAGCTGAGCCTCATCGCGTTCCCCACGCGGGAGCTGTTCATGGAGGCGATTGACGAGTTCGACCTGATCATTTTCGACCGCTATCAACGGCGTGGCATTCTGCCGATGCTCTATCTCGACAATGTGCGCCGGTATGTGGAAGACGGCGGCGCGCTTTTGATGGCGACCGGTCCTGATTTCGCCAGCGCGGATTCGCTCTATCGCACCCCCCTGGCGGAGATTCTGCCCGGCCAACCGACCGCGCGCGTGGTCGAGGCGCCGTTCCTGCCGCAAATCTCCGACCTCGGCGCGCGGCATCCGGTGACCACCGGGCTTGATCAAGCCCCGGGTGCGCTGGACGAGGGCGATGTGCCCTGGGGGCGCTGGTTCCGGCAGATCGAACTGATCGAGCGGGCGGGGCAAACCGTGATAACCGGGGCCGAAGATGCACCCCTGCTGATGCTTGATCGGGTTGGCGAGGGGCGTGTGGCGCTTTTGGCCTCAGATCATGCCTGGCTCTGGGATCGCGGCTATGAGGGAGGCGGGCCGCAATTGGAGATGTTGCGCCGCCTGGCGCATTGGATGATGGGCGAACCGGATCTTGAGGAAGAGGCGCTGCGCGCCTTGGCCGATGGGCAGAGCATCCAGATCACCCGGCAGAGCTTGGCCGAGGAGGTGGGTGACGTCACCGTCACCGCGCCAGACGGATCCCAGATGGTGTTGGAGCTGGAAGAGACGGCGCCGGGACAGTTCGTGGCAACCTATGAGGGCGTCGAACAGGGGCTTTATCGGTTGCGCGAGGGCGATATGGAAGCCGTGGTTGCGCTAGGCCCTGCCGCGCCACGCGAGTTTGAGGAAACCATCGCCAGCGGAGATCGGCTAGCTCCCGCGATCAATCCGATGCGGGGGGGCATTTTGCGCCTCGAAGATGGCTTGCCCGACCTGCGCCGCGTGTCGGAAGGGCGGAATGCGGCGGGCAGGGGGTGGATCGGCCTGACCCCGCGCGCGGCCTATCTGACGACAGATGTCACCGTTACACCGCTCATTGCGTCGTGGCTATTCCTGCTGCTTGCAGCGGCGCTGATGGTGGGGGCTTGGCTGCGCGAAGGGAGCCGGTAACTCCCGGGTCTCAAAAGAGGATTTGACTCATCGCCTGCGCCGTCCACGCAGCCAACGCCAGATTGGGAGGATATCAAGCGCGGCGATGGCGATGCCAAGTGGGATCATCCAGAAGCCCAACACAGGTAAGAACCCAAACACGCCGCCCACGATCAGGATAAGGCCGAGCAGCAGGCGCAGGCCCGGTGGGACGTGGGTTCGGACCCGAACCAGCCCGCGTTTCAAACGTCCCTTAAACGTGCGTTTTGCGGGCTGATCGGGCATGGGTTACCCCTCCATCGCCTCCAACTCGTCGATGAAGCCTTCGATCATGCTGAGGCCCTTGTCCCAGAACGCCGGGTCGGAGGCATCCAACCCAAAGGGGGCCAGAAGCTCCTTGTGGTGTTTTGATCCGCCCGCTTTCAGCATCTCGAAATACTTCTCTTCGAAGCCTTCTTCGCCCTCGGCGTAGACCGCGTAAAGCGCGTTCACCAGCCCGTCGCCAAAGGCATAGGCATAGACGTAAAATGGCGAATGCACGAAATGCGGGATATAGGCCCAGAAGCTCTCATACCCCTCCATGAAATTAAATACCGGGCCCAGGCTTTCGGCCTGCACGCTCATCCAAAGCGCGTTGATATCGTCGGGTGTCAGTTCCCCTTCGCGGCGGGCGTCATGTAGTTTGCATTCGAAATCGTAAAACGCGATCTGGCGGATCACGGTGTTGATCATGTCCTCGACTTTCCCGGCCAGAAGCACTTTCTTCTGCTCCGGTGTCTCCGCCGCGTCGAGTAATTTGCGGAAGGTGAGCATCTCGCCAAAGACGGATGCCGTCTCGGCCAAGGTGAGCGGGGTCGAGGAAAGCAACTCGCCTTGCCCGGCGGCTAGGCGTTGATGCACGCCATGCCCCAATTCATGGGCCAACGTCATGACATCGCGGGGTTTCCCGAGATAGTTCAGCATCACATAGGGGTGCACATCGACCACGGTCGGATGCGCAAACGCGCCCGGCGCTTTGCCCTCTTTCACGCCCGCATCGATCCAGCCATCGGTGAAAAATGGTTCCGCCAGCTCCGCCATGCGCGGATCAAAGGCGGCATACGCGTCCGTCACTGTGGCGCGCGCCTCCTCCCAACCGACCAGCTTGGTATCTTCCATCGGCAAAGGCGCGTTCCGATCCCAAACCTCCAACGTATCGAGGCCCAACCATTTGGCTTTCAACGCATAATACCGGTGCGACAGGCGGGGATAGGCGGCAACCACGGCGTTTCTAAGCGCCTCGACCACCTCGGGTTCCACATGATTGGCCAAATGCCGGCCCGCTTGCGGTGTGGGCAGCTTGCGCCAGCGATCTTCGATCTCTTTCTCTTTCGCCAGTGTATTATGGACCCGCGAGAACAGCCCAAGCTGCCCTTGGAAGGTCGCGGCCAGAGCTCGCGCACCTGCCTCGCGTTTGCTGCGATCTTGCTCGGTTAGAAGGTTCAGTGTCGCCTCGATGCCCAGACGCTCGCCATCGATCTCGAATGTGAGCCCGGCGATGGTCTCGTCAAAAAGCTTGTTCCAGGCAGCGGCGCCAACGGTGGATTGGTCATGCAGAAATTGCTCCAACTCATCGGAAAGCTGATGCGGTTTCATGGCCCGCATCCGGTCAAACACCGGTCTGTAACGGGCCAGATCGGCATTTTCCGCCAGAAGCGCCTTAAGCGCTGCGTCCTCAATCCGGTTGAACTCGAGTGAGAAGAACACCAGCGGCGTGGTGATGGCCGTGATCTTGTCCTGACAATCGGACATGAATTTCGCCCGCTCGGGGTCGGTCGTGTGCTGGTAATAGCGCAGACCTGCGAAAGACATGATCCGCCCGCCGATCACATCGATCTTTTCATAGCGCAGCACGCAGTCCAGCATGTCCGGAGCAGACAGACCGGCCAGCTTCCCTTGATAGGTCGCCGCGAAATCGGCGCATTCGCCCTCCAGCCAGGCCAGGTCGCGCGCCAGTTCCGGCGCATCCTCGCCCGCATAGAGATCGCTCAAATCCCATTCCGGCAGATCGCCCAACGGCGCGCCCCCGGTTTCAGTTGCGGCATCGCGGGTCGGGGCGGGGAAGGGCAGTTGCATCAAACATCCTCAAGGGCGAAATCACGGTTCCCTTGATATGAGCCACGATGTGCGGCGTCTCAACCCCGGATGGTGTAGAAAGCACATACCTAGCCCGCGCCACATGCAGCAACGGTAGACGCATCGGGGGCCAGCCTAGAGTTCGACCTCGCCGCCTTCGCCGATCTCGGGGAGGTCCGGCGCGTCATCCCGGCGACGGATGATGATATCGCCATTGGGCAGCCGTTCGGGCGGGTGATAGGCGGTGATGTCATCCATCATGTCCGCCATGCCTTGCATGAACGGCAGCATCTCATCCTCTAGGAACGGTTGGATTTCCTCCAACATCGGCTCCATCTCCTCGCGGAGTCCCTCCATGATCAGGCGCGCGCCTTCGGCGAACAGATCCAGACCTTCGCTGAACTCACTTTCAGGCGCGGGTGTGTCATCTGCGGCGGCTGGCGCGCTGAGCAAAGACAGGGCGATCAGGGCTGTGGCAAGCTGTTTCATGCCGCCAATATAAGCGATTTGCAGCTCTGTTTTAAGGGGAAACCGGGGCGGCCTCGGCCAATTCCAGTACAACCGGGAAGTGATCCGACGCGGTCAGCAGTGCCCGGCAAAGCGCATCATCGTGCCAGCAAACAGGGTCATCGAACGGGTGCCAGATGCGCCAGCGCTTGGCCTGAGACCGCAGGCCCGGGCTGACCATGACATAGTCCAAAAGCGCTGAGAGATAGCGGTTTTCGTCGTCGATATAGAACCGCGCGGTGGTGGGCTGCGCCGCAATCCGGCTTTGCAGCGCCTCGGCGGCATGGGGATCATAAAGCTGCGCCTCGGCGGGCAAATCTTTGCCCAAGACGATCTCGACCCCGGAGCGGCCAAAAAGCTTCTCATATTCGTCCAGGCCCGGACCATCATTGAAATCGCCCAACACGATCAACGGATCATCCGCCGCCAAATGCTGCGCCACCCGGGCGCGGAGCCAGATGCACTGCGCCAATTGCTTGCGCCGATTGGCAATCGCGATGCGCATCAACTCGTCATCATCTCGCGCCCCATGCGGTGCTTTCGATTTGATATGGACGCCGATCAGCCGGATCGGTCCAAGCGGTGTTTCCAGCGCGGCTTCCAAAGGCGGTTTTGAAAACCGCACCAGGTCTTCGGTGGCGTCGATATCCAGATCGATTCGAAAGGTGCTGTCGAAACGCGGCGCATCGCGGCCGCCTTTCTTGCCCGTCTCGGGCCCAAGCGGATCATGCCGCGCGCCGATCACATCGGGGTCGTGGAGTAAGATCAGCTCTTGCTGGGTCTCATTGGAAAACCCCGCCAACGCTTTGCGCGCGCGCAAGCCAAACCGCTTGGCAAACCCTTCCAATGCGTTGGCACCATTGCGGTGGCGCGAGATATCGGGGGCTTCCACCACCATCACGGCATCGGCATCCAACGCCTGGAACACATAGCCCAGGGCGGCAATTTGGGCGTTGCGGGTCACGTCTTGGCGGCCAGACCAGCCATCATCCTCCAGCAGGCGCCCCTCATCATCGAAGAGATTGGCGAACCATTCCACGTTATAGGTGGCGATCCGCATTGCGCTCAGCTCCCGTGATGGGCGGCGATCTCTTCCCAAGCCTCGTTGATCGCCTGCATTCGCCGCTCTGCCAGGCGAATGGCCTCTTCGGGCACGCCCCGGCCCAGCATTTGATCGGGATGTGTTTCGCGCACCTGTTGCCGCCAGACCGCGCGGATTTCGTCAAGCGGCATCGACGTCTCAACGCCCAGAACCACGTAGGGGTCAGGCGCGGCATCGGGCACATGGCGGGCGCGCAGCGAGGTGAAATCGCGCGGGGTCATGTTGAAAATCTCCGCGACGCGCTCCAAAAACTGATCTTCGTTTGGGTGGTATTGCCCGTCCGCGCAGGCGATGTGGAACAGGCCCTCCATCAAATCCGACAGAACCGCCGGATCGTCGGCAAACATCCGCGCGATCCGGGCGGCATAATCTTCAAACCCGGCCACATCTTCACGCGCCAGGTTGAAAACCCGGGCGGCGGCGGCTTCCTCTTCTGGCGGCACTTGGAACACTTCCCGAAACGCGGTGACCTCGTCGCGGGTCACAAGCCCGTCGGCCTTGGCCATCTTGGCCGAGAGCGCAATGACCGCGATGGTGAACGCCACCGAGCGTTCCGGCGGCGTGCGCAGTTTGTCGAACACCGCGCCCAGGCCTTCGCCTGAGGCCAGCGCCGACAGCGCGTCAGATATGCGGCTCCAAATCGACATGCAGGACTCTTAGCGCGGAACCGTCCGGGATGTCAGAGAAATTTCTGCATCAACACAAGATCGTGCCAGCGTCCGAACTTCTGCCCAACCTGGGGCAGGCGCGCGACCTCGGCATAGCCAAGAGCCGTATGAAACGACACGCCGAATGGGTTCTCGCCCGAGATCCCGGCGATCATCGAATGCATGCCTTCGCCCCGTGCATGATCTTCCAGCACTTCCATCAGCGCCCGGCCCATGCCTTGGCCGCGGGCGTGGTCGGCAACGTGGATCGAGTGCTCCACGGTGAAGGCATAGCCGGGGCCTGGGCGGAACTGAGCATAGGTGGCGAACCCGGTAACCATGCCTTCGGCCTCGTTGACAAAGAACGGCTGCGTTTCCATTGCCGTCGCCAGGCCCCTGGCAGTTTTCTCCGCTGTTGTGAAGGTCATCACGGTGTCGCGGATGATGTGGTTCCAGATTTCCGCAATCGCGGGCGCGTCGGTGGGCGAGGCCGGGCGGATCATAGGGTGAGCGGGCCGGTTGGGGTATCAAACACGACGCTCAGATACGGCGTTTCGGCGGCGATCACCTCTAGCCTGGGGTCGTCAGAGATCGGTGTAAGCGCCGCGCGCAAAGCCTCTGCGTCTGGATGGGCCAGGATCAGCTTGGTCAGCCGCACACCATGATCGGGCAGGCGCGGCGCCGGATGCGCCTCTCCCTCCCATTCGATCAAGGCGGGGAACAGGGTGTCGAAGGGCAGTTTGCCGTCTTTCGGTACAGCCATCCGCCAGCGCAGATCGGCGCGCGCAAGCGACCAAGGCACCCCGATCCCATCTGGCGCGGCAGCGCGTGCTGCGTCGAGGTCAGGCACCCGGGCGATCCAGGCCTGCGGGCGTGTGGGGCCCGCGAAGCCGTCCAGATCGAACCATCGGGGTTGCGCCGGCCCGGGCGCATCGGGGTTGATCGCGATGACCTCGAGATATTCCTCGGGGCCAAGTGACAGCAGCCGGTTATGCGTGCCCATCTCCTGATGCACGCCGCCGGGCGCCAGGGGCACGCCAAAAGCTGTCTCAGCCCAGGCCGCCCCCACCGTCAAATCGGTGCAAGCAATCGCGATATGGTCCAATGTCAGCATCCGGGCCTCCGTGTCTCCTCCGAAACTATCGCCCAATCGGTCAGCGCGCCACAGGCATGCGCCGCGCACGGCGGACGGGGGCAGTTTCGCCGGAATTTCCCCCTGCAAGCTTCGGGCAAGGACTGTTCGGCTGCGCCACATCGGGCTAGTCTTCGGGCAAAAGAGGAGGCGGCGTTTTATGCGGTGGGTCATTCGGACGGTTTTCGCGCTTGTGGTGCTCGGCCTGATCGCCATGGGGTCGCTTTTGGCAATCCCGACGGAGCGGATTGCGGCGCTCGTCACCGACCGGTTGGAGCAGGCCACCGACCGACGGGTCGCGGTCACCGGGCGCATCCGGCCCACGTTGATCCCGCATTTGGGCGCACGGGTGGAAGGCTTGGAGATCGGCAACCCGGACTGGCTTGACGACGGCAGCTTGCTCTCGGCCGAGTCGGTGACAGTGGGGGTCAGTTGGTCTGCGCTCCTGTCCGGGGAAATCCGTCTTGAAGAGGCCGTGCTCGACGCCCCCGAAATCACTCTTATCCGTGCCGCAGATGGCCGGGCGAACTGGGATTTCGGCGAAGACGGCGTGACCGAGACGACCCCCACGGACCCCACTTCGGGAGAGGCATCGAGCGGCGGCGGACTCCTCAGCACGCTCGGTTTTGAAGCCGCCGAAATCCGGAACGCCAATCTGCGCTATCTCGATCAAGCCAGCGGCCAAGACCTGCGCGCAGAAGATTTGGACCTCACCTTGCGCCTGCCCGAGGCCGGTGGTCGGGGCAGCCTCGAGGCCAGCAGCGTGGTGAATGGCAGCGAGATTGCCCTTGAGGCCAGCGTCGATGGCATTGCCGCGCTTTTGGAGGGCGAGGTGCGCCCGTTGACGCTCTCTTTGGAGTGGGACGGCGGCAGCGCCGCGTTTGACGGGCGCGCAGGGCTCAGCCCGGCAATGGATGGTCAACTGAGCTTCGAGGCGCAGGATCTCGGGCCGCTTCTGGTGGTGATCGGCCAGCCAGCACCGGATTTGCCGTATGGTCTCGGCCGGGATCGAATTGCCGTGGCGGGTGATGTGACCCTCGCCAGCGAGGGCTCGATGCATCTCCGGCAAGGTCGCCTCACGCTCGATGATCATGTGCTGACTGCAAATCTCGATCTCCTGCCCGGTGAGGATCGCCCCAGCTTGCGCGGGGCAATCCAGGGGGAGGAGTGGGATCTGAGTGCACTGACCGGTGGCGCGCAAGGCGAGCAAACAGAGGGCGGGTCCAGCGACGATGCCACAACCGGCGGCTGGCCCCGTGACCCGATTGATGTGAGCGGACTTTTTGCCCTGGATGCCGAGATCACGCTGGCGCTTGCGCGCCTCGATCTGGGCCTGGCCAATTTGGATGGCGTGGACCTTCTCGCCCGGCTCGACCAAGGCCGACTGGTCTTGGAGTTTCGCCGGGTCGGTGCCTATGACGGCGCGATGAGTGGGACGGTCGTGGTCAATGGCCGCGGCGGCCTCTCGACGCGCGCCGATCTGGCGTTTCGCGATGTGTCGCTGCGCCCATTGATGGAAGAACTGGCGGGATATGACCGGCTCGAAGGGCGTGGCGATCTGGCGATCAATCTCCTCGGCGTCGGCAATGACGTCGCCAGCTTGATGCAAAGCCTTGAGGGCACCGGCCAAGTGCAATTTGGCCAAGGCGCAATCCTGGGCTTCGATTTGGCCGACATGATCCGCAATTTCGACCCCTCTTTCCAGGGTGAGGGGCAACGGACGGTGTTCGACAGCCTCAATGCCAGCTTTGCGATCACCTCGGGCGTGCTCCAGAACGACGACCTGGTGTTGGCTGCGCCTTGGGGGCAAGTCACCGGGGCAGGGGAGGCCGATATCGGCGCACAGACCGTCAACTACCGTGTCATCCCCGGGGTGATGCAGGGGGCCGATGGCAGTGGCGGGATTTCCGTGCCGATCTTGATCACCGGGCCCTGGGCCGATCTCAGCTTCCGCCCCGATCTGGCGTTTATCGCCGAACAGGAACTGGCCGAAGAGCGCGAACGGCTGGAGGCCGAGGCCCGGGCGCGTCTGGCCGAGGAACAAGAGCGGTTGGAGCAAAGCATCCGTGATCAGGCCAGCGACGCGTTGGGCCTCGACATCCAAGAGGGTCAAAGCCAGGAGGAGGTTGAGGACGCCCTCGAGCAACGGTTGCGCGAACAGGCCGAAGAGCAATTGCGCCGCCTTTTCGATTGATCGGCGGGCCGCCGCCGCCCCACAAGATTGTTTCTGGCCAGAAAGATGGCACTCGGCTAAGGCGCGGGGCATGACCCGTGTTATCCTGACCCTCGCGCTTCTGTCTCTCGTCGCCGCCTGTGGCCGTGGCCCGGCCCCCAGCACTGCGCAGGAGCCGCCGCTTTACCCCAATGAGACTCCGGAAATCCGCGCCTTGGTCAATGAATATGCCGCCCGCAATGACGTGCCCGCGGCCTTGGTTCACCGCGTCATCCAACGCGAAAGCGACTATCGCCCGGCCGCGCGCAACGGCCCCTATTACGGGATGATGCAAATCCTGCCGCAGACCGCGCGCACTATGGGTCATCGCGGCCCAGCCTCCGAACTGCTCGATGCGGAAACCAATCTGCGCTACGCCGTGCGCTACCTGCGTGGCGCTTGGCTGCTCTCGGACGGAGATTATGACACGGCGGTCGGGTGGTATGCGCGCGGTTATTACTACGAGGCGCGCAACCGTTGCATGTTGGTCGAAACCGGTCTGTTGGACCGTGAGATCAGGCGGGATTGCTAAACGGCGCTAGCTGAAACGATCCAGATGCGCCGCAAAGATCGCGCCCAAATCCTCGGCCGTGGCCGGGCCGCGCACGATCTGCATCATGTCCCCCGCCCCATCAAAGAGCAGCAGCGTCACATCCTGCACGCCATGTTGCGCGGCCAGCGCGGCGCCGTCGGCGGTGTTGATATTGGCGACGAGATATTCGAACCGCTCATCCTCGAACGCGCGCAGCGCCTGGCGCGATTCCCGCTGCAGCGTTCGGCAAAGGCTGCAATTCTGATCATGGATTTGCACAATCGCGGGCGTGCCATTGCCAATTTTGCTCAGGTCCAACTCGCAGATCGAGGCCTGCACATAGCCGACGGAGAAATACCCGGCCACGCCCAGAACCGGCAACGCGATCGCGCCATTGCGCAGCAACCGAAGCGCGGCGCGCCGGTCGATTGGTTTGGCCTCGGGCGCCGTCGCCTGTGGCCCCCGCTTTGCCTTGCCCTGGGGCCGTTTGCGTTGCTTTTTCATCGCTCTCTCCCCGCGCCTGTGCTTGCGCGACCCTAAGCGCGGGCAGAGGCGCGCGCCCAATCACAACTGCTTGACTGATGCCTGCGGCGTCCGGATGCCCCCAAACCTCGCGGGCGCTGGACGGAAATCCTTGAGAATTGGCTGGAACTCAGGAGGATTGACGTTATGGACCAAGTGCAAGTGTACCGCCCCTCGATCGAGGACGTGAAAGGCGACCGCGACTGGAGCGAGCTGGAGCAAGACTTACTGGACGCGTGCAAACGCGGGCGTTTTGCGTATCTGCCTGGCAAGACAGACTGTCCCAAAAACACGGAGGACCCGGACCGCCGGGTGCGGGTGGGTCTGATCCGCTATCTAATGCTGGGTGGATGTGGCAACGAAGAGGGTGCGCGCCCGCATCCGACCGGCGTGATGCTGCAGGGTGGGTGGATCGATGGCAGCATCGATCTGGACAGCTGCGTGTCGCAGCTTGATCTGTCTTTGCAACACTGTCTGTTGCCAGACCGCGCTTCCCTTCAAGATGCGCGGATCGGGGCACTGTTTTTGACCGGCAGCCATGCCCCGAATGATTTGGATCTTCATCGCCTGATCACACGCGGCGATGTCCATCTCGATGATGGGTTCCGAAGTGGCGCGACGGTCGATCTGGTTGGCGCTGAGATCGGCGGCCAACTCTTTTGCGCTGATGGCTTGTTTGAGGCGGAAAGCGAGAGTGCGCTGAGATGTGACGGGGCGCGGATCGACGGAAGTGTGTTTCTGACCAATGGATTTCGGGCAAAGGCGGAGGTTAGTTTCGCGCGGGCAGAGATCGGTGGCCAGTTTGCTTTTGTTGGTGGCATGTTTGAGGCGGAGACTGGGTGGGCCCTCTTTTGTGATGGGGTACGCGTCGGGGCGGATGTGTTTCTGCGTGACGGGTTTCGTGCGAAGGCCGGGGTCAATTTCGCGCGTGCAGAGATAGCTGGCGGCTTGCAGATATGGGACGCAGAACTGGAGGCCGGGATTAACCTAACGGTCGCCCGGATCGGTCTCGCGCTTTTCTGGCTCAAGGTGGGTGGCGAGCGGCGGCGCGTGAACCTGACCGAGGCCCATGTGGGATCGCTGCGCGATGATCGGGAGAGTTGGGAGCGGGTCGGCACCCTGATCCTCGATGGGTTTCGCTATGAGCGGTTGGAGGCGGATCAACCTGTCGAAGCCCGGCTGGCCTGGCTGGCCCAAAACCGGCGCAGACCGATCGAGCTTGTGCCCGGCGCGCCCGCGCAAACCAATCTGCTCGACTTCGACCCGCAGCCTCATGTGCAACTGGCCAGTGTGTTGCGCGCGCAAGGTGACCGCGAGGGCGCCGCGCGAGTGTTGGTCGACCGGGAAGTGCGGCAACGCCGTGCGGCCCGGCGGCGGGTCTATGCCGCGCTCAATGGGTCCGCGCGCGCCGCTGTGGCCAGCATTCTGGAAGACATCAAACTCGGTTTTGATTTCTTCTTCCGCTTCATGTTCGGCTATGGTCATCGCCCGATGCGGGCTTTGGTTTGGGTCGCCGGGTTCATCCTTGTCGCTGCCGTTTTCTATGGGCAGGCCTATGATGCGGGTCAGTTTGCGCCCAATTCAGATGTGATCCTCACCTCAGATGCGTGGCTGACGGCGGTGGCGATGCATGACGCAGGCATAGGGCCGATGCCTTTGACAGCGTGGTTGGAGACCGAGGCGGCGCAGGATTACGAAACCTTCAACCGCTGGCTCTATGGCCTCGATCTGTTCGTCCCGCTGGACGCTTTGGGGCAGGAGCAAGCTTGGCGCCCGACCACGGGCCGGGGTGCGCTTGGCGAGGTTGCCTTTTACACGCGATCGGTTTTCCAGGCGGCGTGCTGGATCATCACAGCGATTGGCGCCGCCGTGCTGACCGGCCTTGTTGGGCGTCGGGACTAGCGGCGCCTGTCGCGGCGGGATGACATCGGCTGAAACGCTACGCCCACATGCGCTTCGCAATAGGGTTTGCCCTGTTGCACCGGCAAGCCGCAGAAATAGAAATCATCGGTCGCCGGATCGCCGATGGGCCATTTGCAGGTCCGCTCGGTCAGTTCCATCAGGCTGATGCGCTTGGCATGCTTTTCAACTTCATTGACCTTGGCCAAGGCCTCCGGGCTGATCTCATTGGCCGAGGGCTGCGGCGGCAGTGGTTGGCCCGCGGGCACAATCGGTTTGCGAAGCGGGGTCACGTTCGAGGGGCGTGAGGCGGGTTCGGCCGTGGTCGCGGCGGGTTTGGGCGCAGGCTTCGGCGCGGCCGGTTCGGCCTTGGCCGCCGGTTTTGCGGCCTCCTTCGCGGGGGCGGGTTTCGCAGCACCACTGGTGGTCCGGTTCGACAGGCCCAAGCGATGCACCTTGCCGATCACCGCATTGCGGGTCACGCCGCCCAATTCCTTGGCAATCTGCGAGGCCGACTGGCCCTCGCCCCACATCTTCTTGAGTATCTCGACGCGCTCGTCGGTCCAGGACATCCTTGCCCCTCCTGCTCGTTTTTGCACATGGCTCGGTGCGCCACGGCCCTTGCATATGGGCCCGGGACCAGCGAATTGGAAGCCCTATCCTATCGTGCCCTTGCGGGCGGACACAAGGCGGGGAAACGCGGAATGATGGACAGCCCACCCAAAGCGATGCAAACCGGCATGGGCGTGCGCCGTTTCGGCCGGGTCAATTGGCTTGGCCTCTACACATTGGCGATGCGCGAAGTGATGCGGTTTGTGGTGGTCTGGACGCAAACGCTTCTGGCACCGCTGGTCACCGCCGGGCTCTTTATCCTGATTTTCAGCCTGGCGATTGGTGGGCAGCGCGGCGATGTGATGGGGGTCAGCTTCCTACATTTCATCGCGCCGGGTATCTTGATGATGACGGTGATCCAGAACGCCTTCGCCAACACCTCCTCCTCAATCGTCATCGGCAAGGTGCAGGGCAATATCGTCGACACATTGATGCCGCCGCTTAGCCCGCTGGAACTGGTCGTGGGCTATATCATCGGCGGCGTTGTGCGCGGTATCTTGGTGGCGCTGGCCGTGACCCTGGTGATGTTCCCGATCATCGGGCTGAGCGTCGCGCATCCGCTTTGGGCGTTCACGTTCGTCGTCTTGGGCGGCATCTTCCTCGGCGGGGTCGGCATCGTCGCGGGCATCATTGCGCAGAAATTCGACCAGATCGCCGCGATCACCAATTTCATCGTCGTGCCCTTGAGTTTCCTCTCCGGTACCTTTTATTCGATTGAGGCATTGCCCGGTTGGCTCAACACGCTGACCCATTGGAACCCGGTGTTCTATCTGATCGACGGAGTCCGATATGGGGTCCTGGGCACCTCGGACAGCTCGCCCTGGCTGGGTTTGGCCGTGGCCTCGGGCGCGAGTCTCGCGGTGATTGCGTTGGGCTGGCGGTGGTTCAAGACGGGATATCGGCTGAAATCATGAAAGCGGCTTTGGCAGGTCTGGTGATGGGAAGCATGATGACAAGCGCGACCCTTGCCGATGATCTGCAAAGCCTGGCCGACGAGCTGGTGGGCGATGCTCTGATCCCGGGCGCGGTCGTGGGCCTGGTGGAGGCCGACCGGTTGGATTGGGCCGTGGCCGGTGTTCGGATCACCGGTCGGGACGAGCCGATTGAGCGGGATGATCTTTGGCATCTGGGCTCGCTCACCAAATCCATGACCGCAACGATTGCGGCACGCTTAGTTGAGCGCGGCGTGATCGCTTGGGACGATACCGCCGGTGTGGTTCTTGGCCTGCCCGACACACCCGGCGCCGACGCCACATTGGAGGCGCTCCTAACCCATCGGGCGGGCATCGCGGCCAATCCGGGTATGTGGCGGATGATAAATCTGCCGCGCGATTGGTCGGCCGAGAGCCATCACGCCGACCGGCAGGCCTTGGCCGACGATGTGTTGAGTTGGCCCCTGGCCGAGAATCCAGGCGATTTCCTCTATTCGAATATGGGCTACATGCTGGCGGGTCAGATGCTGGCCGTATCCGCCGAGACATCTTGGGAAGCGTTGATCGCGGCGGAACTGTTTCGACCGCTTGGCCTGAACAGCGCCGGATTTGGCCCGCCGGGTTACGTCACCTCGGAGAACCAGCCTTGGGGTCACCGCACTGTGCTTTGGGGCCGTCTAAGAGCCGCCAATCCGGTGACGGGCCCCGACAACCCGCCGGTTTTCGGCCCGGCGGGTACGGTGCATATGAATGCTGAGGATATGCTGACCTATCTCCGGGCGCATTTGATGCGGGATGACCGCTATCTCGGTGTGGAGAGTTGGGACATCCTGCAGACCCCGTCAGACGGCACGGATTATGCCATGGGATGGAGCCGCATGGCCTCGGGGCGTCTGGCGCATGATGGCTCCAACACCTTCTGGCTCGCTGTCATGGGTCTTGATTTTGAAGCCGGGCGGGCGGTTTTTGTTGCGGTCAACTCCGGCGCGCTTGACGAGATCGGACCGCTTTTAGCCGAGGCGGGCGAGGCCGCCTTCGCTCTCCCATGAAGGGTGCGGGATTTCCTGCCGATTTTCTGGTGTAAACAGGCTATCTTGTCCTCAACGGCGCACCGCCGAACGGAGGGATAGCCATGAAACGGATCGCGGTGTTCTGCGACGGGACCTGGAACAGATCGGACAGTCAGACCCCAACCAATGTGGTGCGGCTGGCCGCGGCAATGGCCCCGCTTGGACCTGACGGGGTGGTTCAGGTGCCGATCTATATCCAGGGCGTCGGGACCGGGCAAGGCGTCACACGGTTGTCTCGGTGGGCGGATAAGGTGCTTGGCGGGGCCTTTGGTTGGGGCCTGATGGCCAATATCGTTGAGGCGTATCGCCATCTCGTGTTCCTTTATGAACCTGGCGATGAAATCTTCATTTTCGGCTTCTCCCGCGGCGCCTATACCGCACGGTCGCTTGCCGGGTTTATCCGGTGTACCGGCATTGTTGATCGCGATCGGCTGCACAAGATACCGGAGGCGGTCGAACGCTATCGGCGCAAGGGGGACCCGACCACACACCCCTCGACGCCGGACAGTTTCGATTTTCGGTCCAACGCGTCCTTGCGGGTGGTGACAAGCGCGGCCGAGGCGGCGCATCGCCGCGACGCCGGTATGCCCGAGGCACCGCTTCTGCGGCTGGCCTATCTCGGCGTCTGGGACACTGTGGGCGCTTTGGGCGTGCCCAAGCATCTCGCGCTGGCCCCGGTGCTCAATTGCGACAAGTTCCGCTTCCATGACGCGGATCTGACCCGGCTTGTCCGCATGGCCCGCCATGCAATCGCGTTGGATGAACGCCGCCCGTCGTTCTGCCCGACCCGATGGGACAATTTGGAGCGGCTAAACGGCGGGCCGATGACCGATGATGCGCCGTATCAGGAGCGGTTCTTTGCAGGCGATCACGGCTCAGTCGGCGGAGGTGGCGACATTCTTGACTTGTCGAGCATCACGCTGCGTTGGATCGCAGAAGGGGCGGCAGAAGCAGGGTTGGCGCTTGATCCGAAGGCTCTTGCCGCGATCGCGCGGAAAGAGAACCCAATGGGGCCGCTGCACAATCATTCCGAGCGGCGGCAGAGCCTCGTGGAGCGGATCATGCGGATGCGGCTGGAAGATCGGGAGGGGCCGGAGCGGATGGAGGAGCTGCATCCGGCGGTTTATCAACGGTGGTCCAAGGAGGCAAAGGCGACTGGGTTCAAACCTTACCGGCCCGGCAGCCTAAAGCGAGTTGAGACGCAGCTCGCCGCGTTTCATGCGGCGCAGAGCACTGCCGAAGAGAGCACGAGATTTGCCTGAGGCCTTACCGCCGGTGGACAGCCTCACGCCAGGCCAGAAGCGCCGCGCCGGTGACGATGATCGCCGCGCCGCCGATACTGATCGCGTCTGGCATCACGTCGAAAATGATGAGGTCGTAGAGCGCCGCGAGGACCAGCGTCATATAGGTGAAGGGCGTGACGAAACTCGCATCCGCCCGCGCCATGCCATTGACGAAACAGAACTGCGCGCAGGCCATGGCAACCCCAAGCCCGGTCAGCCCCGCCCATTGCGCAGGCGTCGGCGGGTGCCAGACGGCGATCACCGCCAGGCTCGCGATCACCAGGCCAAGGGAGTTGTTGACAAACAGCACCTGAAGCGGGCGTTCGCGCCCGGCCAGCCGCTTGATGAAGATCAGTTCCAACCCCATCAGCATCGCGGCCCCAAGCGCCAGAACCGCGCCCAATTGGATCGCCTCCGCCCCGGGCCGGATCAGCAGAAGCGCACCCGCAAAGGCAATGGCGGCGGCGAGCCAGCGCCATGGGCCAACCCGCTCCCCCAAAAGCGGGATCGCCAAGATCATGCCGAAAACCGGGTTCAGAAAGCTGATCGCGGTTGCATCGCTCAGCGGGATCAGCGCGGCGGCCCCGAACATCAACGTCACACCGCCCCAACCGCAGACCGTGCGGGCGATATGGTTCGACCAATCCGGCCGCGTTAAGCTTGGGCGGAGCGCCGCGACTGTGGCGACGATCGCGATCCAAGCAAACAGAAACCGCCCGTGGCTGACCTGCAGCGGATGCAGCGCCGGCCCAAGCGCATCGGTGCCAAGCGCTTTCGCCAAAAGCGTGGTGGCGGCGATGAAAACCGTCGCGGCCAAAATGAACAGGACCGCCAGCGCAGGGTTCTGCGCGATATTGCTGGAGGGCGGCGGGCGGCGGCTCACACGCCCAGACACCAGCGCAGAACGGCCTTCTGCGCATGTAACCGGTTTTCGGCCTCATCGAAAATCACCGAATGCGGCCCGTCCATCACCGCGCTGGTCGCCTCCTCCTCCCGATGGGCGGGCAGGCAATGCATGAACAGCGCGTCATCCTTGGCGTGGCGCATCAACTCTTCATTGACTTGATAGCCGCGCAACTGGTTGTGGCGGCGTTCTTTTGTCGACTGGCTGTCATGCATCGAAACCCATGTGTCGGTGACCACCAGATCCGCGCCTTCCACCGCTCGGGCGGGGTCGCGGATGATCTCCACATTGACCCCCTTGGCGCGGGCCTCTTCGATGAACACCCGTTCTGGGTCGAGCGTCTCAGGCCCGGTGAAGGTCATATCGAAGCCAAACTGCCCCGCCGCATGCAGAAAGCTGGCGCAGACATTGTTGCCGTCGCCGGTCCAGACAACTTTCTTGCCTTTGATCGGCCCGCGATGTTCCTCATAGGTCATCACATCGGCCATGATCTGACACGGATGCGACCGGTTGGTCAGCCCGTTGATCACCGGCACCGTTGCGTGATCGGCCAATTCCAGCAGCACATCCTCCTCAAAGGTCCGGATCATGATCAAATCGACATAGCGGCTGAGCACTTTGGCCGTGTCCGCGATGGTCTCGCCATGACCAAGCTGCAAATCGGTGCCGGAGAGCACCATGGTCTGCCCGCCCATCTGCCGCACGCCAACATCGAAGCTGACCCGGGTTCGGGTGGACGGCTTTTCGAAAATCAACGCCACCATATGACCGGCCAGCGGCTGCCTATCATCGGCCATGCCTTTGGGCCGCCCGGCGCGGGCGTCTTTCATCGCGCGGGCCGTATCAATCATCTGCCTCAAATCGGAAGGCGCGGTTTTGTTGATGTCGAGAAAATGTGTCATGTCGGTCACTTATCGTATCTGTCGGGCGTGACGGGCGGTCCTCCGCCTCATGCTAGCCGGGGATGTGTCTAGCCAGAAGATGGCTGGGCGATATCGGGTGTTTCGGCCATCTGCCGTTGAAACAGCATCACGAGCACACGGTCCCCATCGCCACACTCGCGTTCTTCCAGCGGGACGAAACCGGCAGCGGTGTAGGTGGCAATGGCGCGGGTGTTGGTCGGGTCCGGATCAATGGCGATGGTCGAGGCCCCTTGATCCATCAACTCAATGGCGCGTTGGCGGATATAGGCCTGCGCATGGCCTTTGCCGAGGCAATCGGGATCGCCCAAAAACGTGTCCATCGCGCGTGTGTCCGCTGGCAGGCCGGCGAAATGCGGTGCGGGCCAGTGATGCGCCGGATAGTCCTGCACAAAGGCAAAGGGGCGGCCCTCGAATTCCACGATCCGCATATCCGTGGGGCCGCGATCGAAATCTTCTTCCATCAGCGCTATTTCCACGGCGGAGTTGCCCCACCAGCCGCCGATATGAGGTTGGTCAAGCCAGCTCTCGATCAACGGGTAATGGTCCCGGGTCGGCTTGACGAAGCGATAGGCGCTATTCGGCAGCATCATGGGTCTGCGCCTTCAGCGCGGTTGCCGCCCGATCAAGCCGGTCGATCCCCTCGGCAATCTCCGCCTCGCTCAGCGTGAGGGCGGGCAACAGCCGCACCACATTATCGCCCGCCGGAACCGTCAGCATCTCTTGCTCAAACGCGGCATTGATCACGTCGAGATTGGGCCGTTTGCAAACCAGGCCAAGCATAAAGCCCGCGCCGCGCACCTCTTCAAACACCTCGGGATGCGAGGCGACCAACCCTTCGGCCTTTTGCCGCAAGAGGCCCGCCCGGCGGCTCACATCCTCAAGAAAGCCATCCTCGGTGATCACGTCCATCACCGTCGAGGCCACCGCGCAGCCAAGCGGGTTGCCGCCATAGGTGGAGCCATGGGTGCCAGGCGTCATGCCAATCGCGGCTTCCTCTGTGGCCAGGAGCGCCCCGATTGGGAAACCGCCGCCGATGCCTTTGGCCACCATCATGATATCTGGGCTGATGCCAGCCCATTCATGCGCGAAGAGTTTGCCTGTGCGCCCCATACCGCATTGAATTTCATCGAAAATCAGCAACAGGCCGTGTTCATCACACAAGTCACGCAAGCCCTTCAGGCATTGATCCGGCACCGGGCGGATGCCGCTTTCGCCCTGGATCGGCTCCAGCATAATCGCGCCCACATCCGGGCGCGCCGCCGCTTCGCGCAGTGCGTCGTGATCGCCAAATGGCAGGTGGATGAAGCCGGGCAGAAGCGGCCCAAACCCCGCGGTCAGTTTTTCGGCCCCGGCGGCGGAGATCATGCCCATGGACCGGCCATGAAACGCCCCTTCGAAGGTGATGATCGTGGTCCGGTCCGGCTGACCTTTCTCATGCCAGTACTTCCGGGCCATTTTCACCGCAAGCTCCCCCGCCTCCGTGCCGGAGTTGCAGAAGAACATCGTGTCGGCGAAAGTGTGTTCGACCAGTTTCTCGGCCAGCTCCTGTTGTTCAGGCACGGTATAGAGATTGGACGTGTGCCAGAGTTTTTCCGCTTGTGATTTCAGCGCGTTAACCAAGGCCGGATGCCCGTGTCCAAGCGCCATCACCGCGATCCCGCTGGCGAAATCTAGGAAACGTCGGCCATCGGCTTCCACCAACCAAGCGCCTTCGCCTTTGACGAAGGATAGCGGCGCGCGGGAATAGCTGGGGAGGACCGGGCTGATCATAACCATCTCCGAGATCGGTGTTGCAGGAAGCCTCGGGCTTGCCCGAAAGGTATCATTAAGTCAATTCAACAGCCGTTATGCTCCATCAGTCATCTTCATGATGATGCAGGTGGTTGAGCCGGTGGCATAAAGCTTGCCATCCTGCACGCCGCGAATGGTGCCTTCTGCCACGCCGGTGGACCGCCCCGCGTGACTGACGATACCCTCGGCGGTGATCTCCATGCCGACCGGGATCGAACGGGTGATATTTATCTTGTATTCCAAGGTGGTATAGATCGAACCCTTGGGCACTTTCGTCATCACCGCGCAGGCCATGCAACTGTCGAGAAGCGTCCCGTACCAGCCGCCATGCACGGTGCCCATCGGGTTGGTATGGTCAAAGCTCGGGGCGCCGCGAAACACCACGCGCCCGTCTTCGACGACGTCCAGCGCGTAGTTCAGCCCTTGGGAAATCGGCGGGGCGGGCAAATGGCCATCCCGGATGCTCTTCATGAAGTCCAGGCCCGACATCGACAAAAGCGCCTCCTGATCCAGAAGCTCATCCATCGATTTTGCGTAGACCCGGTTTGCCATATCGTCCTCCTATCCGTCTGAGCGATACCCAAGCGCGAGCGGGCGGGTTCCGCAAGCGATGGAAAAGGTGACGCAGCGTCGGAAAAAGAACGGAGATAGGTTACGAAAAATCGCGAAATACGGGAATTTTGTAACCTATCTCCGGGCTCAAGCCACTTCGGCCAGGGCCAGTTTCGGGGTCACGCCCAGGGCGGCGCAGACCTCCCGTGTCAGTTCCGGAGTGTTCAATGTGTAGAAATGCAGATCGGTAACCCCGCCCTCGATCAGGTCGGAGCAAAGCTCGCTGCAGACCGCCGTCGAGAGCAGATTTTCGCGCCCATCGCGGATTGCGGCGGTGTAGGCCTCGTCCAACCAAGCCGGGATCACGGCGCCACAGGCAGCGGCAAAGCGGCGGATGCGGGTCCAGTTGTTGATCGGCAGGATGCCGGGGATGATCGGCGCGTCGATGCCCGCCTTCAAGCAAGCATCGCGGAACCGGAAGAAGGTGTCGGCCTCGAAAAAGAACTGCGTGATGGCGGAGGTCGCGCCCGCATCGATCTTGCGCTTCAGGAACTCCACGCAGGCCGCCAGATCCGGCGCATCTGGATGCGAGTCTGGATATGCGCCGACCCGCAGCGAAAACTTACCGGTTTTGGCGAGCGCCTCGATCAACTCGACAGAGCTTGCAAACCCATCCGGGTGGGGCGTGAATTTGCCCGCGCCTTTTGGCGGGTCGCCGCGCAGCGCAACGAGTTGCGAGATACCTGCCTCTGCGTAACTCTCTGCAATGGCGAGGGTCTCTTCACGTGTGGCGTCAACGCAGGTCAAATGCGCCGCCACCGGCACGCCGAAATTGCTATCGATCGCGGTCACCGCGTCATGGGTCAGCTTTCGGGTCGTGCCGCCCGCACCATAGGTGACCGAAACGAATTTCGGATCGAGGGGCGCCAAAACACCAAGCGTGTCCCACAGCCGAAACGACGCCTCCAATGATTGCGGCGGAAAGAACTCAAACGAGACGGCGGGCACAGGCATAGCGATTCTGATCCTTGAAAAGACGCCATTGGATGTCGCATAGAGGGCAAGCTCAAGACAAACTCATAAAACTCATCATCAATATGAGCCGGACATGCATATCGAATTTCGCCACCTCCGCACCATCCGCGCCATCCACGAAGAGGGCGGGCTGGCCAAGGCGGCGGATACGCTGCACATCACGCAGAGCGCACTCAGCCATCAGATCAAAGGGCTGGAAGCGCAAGCCGGGGTGGAGCTGTTTGTGCGACGTTCGAAGCCGATGCGGCTGTCTTCGGCGGGGATGAAGCTTTTGCGTTTGGCCGAAGACATCCTGCCGCGCATTGCAGCGCTGGAAGAGGAATTCACTGGCCTGCGCGCGGGCAAATCCGGCCGGTTGCACATCGCGATCGAATGCCATGCCTGTTTTGACTGGCTCCTACCGGTCTTGGAGAAGTTCCGCCAAGCTTGGCCGGATGTGGATGTGGATATCCGCCCGGGCCTGCAGTTCGAAGCTTTGCCCGCCCTGGCGCGGGAAGAGGTCGACCTGGTGATTTCGTCTGACCCCGAAGAGCTGCCGGGCGTCGATTTTACACCGCTCTTTGATTATGAGCCGGTTTTTGTTGCGTCCGCCGAGCATCCGCTGGCGGCGAAAGATTTCATTGAAGCTAAGGATTTCGAAGGTGAGATGCTGATCACCTATCCGGTGGAGCGGGCGCGGCTTGATGTGTTCAACCAGTTGTTGACCCCTGCGGGTGTGGAGCCGCGCGGCATCCGACAGGTGGAACTCTCCGCAGTGATCTTGCTTCTGGTCGCCTCAAACCGGGGGGTCTCGGTCCTGCCCGATTGGGTTGTGCGCGAGCAGCGGCAGAATGCGAGCTATGTCACCCGACCTCTGACCAAGACCGGCCTGACCCGGCGGCTTTACGGCGCGACGCGGAGCGACGAGACGACCAAGCCGTTTATGTCCCATGTGCTGAAGCTGGCCCGGACCGAGCCATTGAAATTGCAACGCAAGTAATCGTTTCATCCCAATGGCTTAAATCTGCATCGACTTGTCGCAGGGCACGCCGCGCGCAAGGTGTCGCAGTTGCATTGATCCGCCGGGCTTTGCCCTCAGATTCTGGGGCAGGAGGCACGCGATATGTATGATCACCCTTACAAACCCGACCCTGACCTGACCCTTCACAAGCCGCCTGCAGACATCCATGATCGGATCGCTCTGAAGACGGTGAAATTCATGCGCGTCTTTGCCGATGCGTTCTTCGCCAAGCGCTATGGCCACCGAGCCGTCGTGCTGGAAACCGTTGCGGCGGTGCCCGGCATGGTCGGCGGGTTGTTGCAGCATCTCAAAGCGCTGCGCCATATCCGAGACGATCAAGGCTGGATCCGTGAGCTTTTGGAAGAGGCGGATAATGAGCGGATGCATTTGATGACCTTCATCAAAATCGCCCAACCGACGCTTCTGGAACGCGGCTTGATCATGATCGGTCAGGCGGTGTTCTTCAATTTCTACTTCTTTCTTTACCTGTTTGCGCCACGCACCGCGCATCGCGTCGTGGCCTATTTGGAAGAGGAAGCTGTGGTCAGCTATACCCAGTATCTTGAGCAGGTGGATGCCGGGCGGCAAGAGGATGTGCCCGCGCCGCAGATCGCCATCGATTACTGGCATCTGCCGTCCGATGCGCGGCTGCGCGATGTGATCATCGCGGTCCGGGCCGATGAGGCCGGGCATCGCGATGCCAATCACCGTTTTGCCGATCAATTGGCTGCGGGCTGACGCCAGGGCCGATTGAGCCCTTGGCAGGCCGCGCGTGCAGGTCTATACGCGCGGCCTGGTAGTCAAAGGGGCAAGGCCATGCAAGGCAGCGCAAATCTCAACGTCATGATCAAAGCCGCCCGTCTGGCGGGGCGCTCGCTGGTCAAGGATTTCCGCGAGGTCGAAAACCTGCAGGTCAGTGCCAAGGGGCCAGGTGATTTCGTATCCAAGGCCGATATGGCCGCCGAGCAGATCATCCGCGACGAGTTGATGGAAGCGCGCCCGAATTACGGTTTTCTCGGCGAAGAGAGCACCGAGACCGAGGGCAATGACCCAACCCGGCGCTGGATCGTTGACCCGCTCGATGGCACCACGAATTTCCTCCATGGGATGCCGCATTTTGCCGTCTCGATCGCCTTGGAACATAAGGGTGAGATTGTCGCGGGCGTCGTGTTCGACCCGGCCAAGGACGAGATGTTTTATGCCGAGAAGGGCCAGGGTGCTTGGCTGAATGACAAGCAGAGGCTGCGGGTCTCGGGTCGCACCCGGATGATCGAGAGCGTCTTTGCGACCGGCGTGCCCTTCGGCGGGCGGAAATACCTGCCAGCGGCGTTGCAAGACTTGGCACGCCTGATGCCGCAATGTGCGGGCGTGCGCCGGTGGGGCGCGGCCTCGCTTGACCTCGCCTATGTCGCGGCTGGCCGTTACGAAGGCTATTGGGAACGCGGTTTGAATGCGTGGGATATCGCCGCGGGCGTGATCATCGCGCGGGAAGCCGGCGCGATGGTGGAGCCGCTGCGCGAGGGGCAAGACCTGCTCACTGCGGGCAGTTTGATCGCGGCCAATGGCGGGATGTTCGAGGCTTTTGCCAAGGTGATCCGCGAACGGCCCGACGCTTAATCGCCGTTCAAAATCTGCTGCGCGATCCCGGCGATGAGCAGATAGATCGACGTTATCGCCACGACCAAAGTCAGGGCCGGATTGGAGGCAAACCCGGTCCAGGCGGCCCAGCCGATCGCGCCTGTCCAGACCAGGGCCACCGGCAGCGTGATCCACCGCCAGCGTTTGGTGCGCACGGGGTGGACGAATTTCAGCGGCAGGAACATCGCGACGCTGAGGATGATGACAAGCGCCAGCGTTATCCAAACCCCTGGCGTCATCACCAGGCACCCCAGGATCAGCATATTCCAACAGCCTGGGAAGCCTGAAAAACTGTCATCGGCGGTCTTCATCCGGGTATCGGCGAAGTAGAGCGCGCTGGCAAAGGGCACCAGCAACACGGTCAGCCAGCCGGTCCATCCCGGCAAGAGGCCGGAAGCGTAGAGCGCATAGGCCGGGATCACCACATAGGTCATGAAATCGATGATCAGGTCCAAGAGCACCCCATCGATTTCGGGTGCCTGGGTCTTGACCTCGAAATGCCGCGCCAATGGGCCGTCGATGCCGTCCACCACGAAGGCGAGGGCGAGCCAGAGCGCCATGATATCCCATCGCTGCTCCATTGCGGCCAAAAGGGCGAGCATGGCCAGGGCGGCACCGATCGCGGTGAAGCCATGGACAAAAAAGGCGGAAAGACGCGCGTTCATCAAACTGTCATGACCGAAGAGGGCCTTGGCTTCAATGGGCAAGTTACGGGCCTATGCCTTGGGATGGGCGCTTTGATAGACTTCAAGCAGGCGCGCGGTGTCGACGGTGGTATAGGCCTGCGTGGTCGAGAGCGAGGCATGGCCAAGCAGCTCTTGGATTGCCCGGAGATCACCGCCCGCGTTTAGCAGATGCGTGGCAAAGCTGTGCCGCATCGCATGCGGCGTGGCGGTGGCGGGCAGGCCAAGCTGCATCCGCGCCTGTTCCATGGTCTTCTGGATCTGCCGCGGGTTGAGGGCGCCGCCACGGACGCCTCGGAACAGCGGTGTGTTGGGGTCAAGCGGATGCGGGCAGAGCGCGACATAGTGCGCCACGGCGGCGCGGGCGGCGGGCAGAACCGGCACCTCGCGTTCCTTGCCGCCTTTGCCGCGAATGCGCAGCACCTCGCCCAAAGGGAGGGCGTTTGCGGTCAGTCCAAGCGCCTCGGATATCCGCAAGCCGCAGCCATAGAGCAGCGTCACGACAGCCAGATCCCGGGCGCTGACCCAGTCGGTTTGGTGCTGCATCTCGACCGTGTCGAGCAGGTCGCGGGCCGCCGGGGCGGCCAGCGGGCGGGGCAGGGGGCGTTGGAACTTCGGCGCGCGGGCGGCCAGCACGGCGGTGGCGTCGAACCCGTCCCGCTCGGCCCACCATCGGAAGAAGCCTTTGACGGCGGAGAGCTTGCGCGCGAGCGAGCGGGCACTCACGTCTCGGGCGCGCTCATCGGCCATCCAGGCGCGCATGTCGCGGATTGTGAGACCTCGAAGCGGGGCAAGGCCGAGGCTGTCGCCATGATAGACGGTTTGGAAGCCCAAAAACCCGGCCACATCGCGGCGATAGGCCTCGACTGTGGCCTCCGCCGCGCCATCCAATGCGGTGATATGGGCAAGCCAGTGTTGCAGCAGATCGCGGGCCGCCGGGCTGAGCGCGAGCGTCATAGCCTCAGGCCAAGTATTTGCGCATCAACCGCTCAAAGGCACCGTTGAAAAAGCTCAACAAATCCGTGCCTTGGCTGGGGCGGAACTGATGCGGGTCTTCGGCACCCATAACCAGCAATCCAGGAAGGCGGCCTTCGCCGAGGTCAAGCCGCAAGAGCGCTTCGGATTTGATCCAATCGGCCGCCTCGCCATAGATCACATCGGAGCTGTCACCCACTTGGCGGAGCGTCACCGAGCGCTGCGGTACGTCGCGACCACCGGTCAGATACTGATCGACAAAGCCGGGCGCGACGATGGTCAGTACATCCTCAAGCTTTTGCACTTTCGGCGCAGAGGTCTCGGTCGCTTCGGCGCTTTCGAGCACCAGGCGCACGCGATCGACCCGCAAAATCCCCGCCACATCGGTGCCGAGGATTTTCAGAAAGCTCTCGAAATCCGGTTGGTCCAGAAGCGCGATGATTGCGCGATGGATTTGATTGGTGCCCGAGAGGTTCTCATAGGCCGCGGCGATGACGGACCGGTGGGTATCCTCCAACCGATCCAGCCGATTTTCCAACCGTTCCATGGCGATGCCACGCATATCGACGATATTGCCGCCCATCTGCCGGTCATTCGCCGCAATCAGCGCCCGCATCAGGTCACGGTCTTCGAGAATAAGCTCCGGGTCACTCAAGACCCGTTCCCGCCAATCGTCCAACATGTCTGCTCTTTCGCCCATTTTCCGCCTGCGCCTCAGTATTTTTATTGGTTGGCGCAGACCTTACACGATGTTTACAGGATTTTCTGCCCCGTTTTTTCCCAATCCGCCAGAAACGCGGCCAAGCCTTTGTCGGTCAAGGCATGATTGGCCATGGCTTTGATCACGCCCGGAGGTGCTGTCGCCACATCCGCGCCGATCAGAGCGGCGTCTTTCATGTGGTTTGCCGAGCGGATCGACGCGGCAAGGATTTCCGTCTCAAACCCGTAATTGTCATAGATCGTGCGGATATCGGCGATCAAATCCATCCCATCGAGGTTCAGATCGTCGAGCCGGCCGATGAAGGGCGAGATAAAGGTTGCGCCCGCTTTGGCCGCCAAAAGCGCCTGATTGGCGGAGAAGCAGAGGGTCACGTTGACCATTTTCCCTTCGCCCGACAGCACCTTGCAGGCTTTCAGCCCATCCCAGGTCAGCGGCACTTTCACGGTGATGTTCTCGGCGATCTCGGCCAGCTTCCGGCCCTCGGCAATCATTGCGTCGGCCTCAAGCGCGACCACTTCGGCGGAGACCGGCCCATCAACCAGATCACAAATCTCTTTGGTCACTTCCAAGATGTCGCGCCCCGATTTCAGGATCAGCGAGGGGTTCGTTGTCACGCCATCGACCATGCCCAGGTCATTGAGTTCTGCGATGGCATCGATATCTGCGGTATCTACGAAGAATTTCATCGTACGGTGTCCTTTCGGGTGGCAGCCGGGATCATTTGCCGGTCTTCTAGCGCAAGGGGCGGGATGCGGAAAGAGATGAGCCAAGACTATTTCGCAGAAGGAGAGCTGGTGGGCGTGTTGACCACCGAGCCGCTGGACCGGGTGCTGGATTATAAAGCGCCCGAAGGTGGCTGCTGGCTGGGTGCGTTTGTGGAGGTGCCGTTGGGGCCGCGCAAGGTTTTGGGCGTGGTTTGGGGCGCGGGACGAGGCGATTGGGATATTGCCAAGGTGCGCGCGGTGAACCGGGTCTTGGATGTGGCCCCGATGCGCGGAGAGTTGCGCGGGTTTCTGGAGAAAGCCGGGGCATACACGCTGACCTCCATGCCCGCGATGCTGCGCCTGGCGACCCGCGCGCCAGGGCTATCGGACCCGCCCTCGATGCGGAAGGTCTATCGCCTGGGCGCGTCTGCGCCGGATCGGATGACCGATGCACGACGGCGGGTTTTGGCGGTGTTGGAGGAGTATGGCGGCTTGGCCTTCACGCTGAAGGAACTCAGCGAGATGGCCGGGGTGACCTCCTCGGTGGTGAAAGGTTTGGCGGCGCAGGGCGCGGTGGAGGAGGCCGACACGCCGCGTGATGCGCCTTATCTCCCGCTTGACCCTGACCGCTCGGGCAAAGACCTGACCGAGGATCAGACGGTTGCCGCCAAGGTTTTGCGCGAGGCGGTTGGCTCCGGCACCTATTGCACGACCCTTTTGAAAGGGGTCACCGGGTCAGGCAAGACCGAGGTGTATCTGGAGGCCGTCGCGGCCTGTTTGAAAGCGGGGCGGCAGGCGCTGGTGCTTTTGCCGGAGATTGCGCTGACCTCAGAGTTTCTAACCCGGGTCGAGCAGCGCTTTGGCGCGAAACCGGCGGAATGGCATTCCGGGGTGACGATGACCGAACGTCGCCGCTGTTGGCGGATGCTGGGGCAGGGGGCGGCGCAGCTTGTGGTGGGCGCGCGATCAGCGCTGTTTCTGCCGTTCCGTGATCTGGGTCTGATCGTTGTCGATGAAGAGCACGATACCTCGTATAAACAAGAGGATGGCGTTCTTTATAACGCGCGCGACATGGCGGTGTTACGCGCCTCGATCAACTCTGCTCAGGTGGTGTTGGCCTCGGCCACGCCGTCCTTGGAAAGCTGGGCCAATGCCGAGGCGGGGAAATACGCGCGCCTTGATCTGACCGCGCGGTTTGGCGAGGCGGTTTTGCCCGAAATGCAGGCGATCGACATGCGGATGGAGGATTTGCCGGGTGATGCCTGGGTCTCGCCCAGCCTGCAAGCGGCGGTGAAACGGCGGCTGGCCGATGGCGAGCAATCGCTGTTGTTTCTGAACCGTCGCGGCTATGCGCCGGTCACGATCTGCCGGGCCTGCGGGCATCAGGTGGGCTGTGACAATTGCGATGCGCGGATGGTGGAGCATCGGTTTCAGAAACGCCTGATGTGCCACCAATGTGGCGAGACGAAGCCGATGCCGCTGGCCTGCCCGGAATGCAAGGTCGAGGGCAAGATGGCCGCCGTTGGTCCGGGCGTGGAGCGGCTGGCCGAAGAGGCTGCGACGCTCTTTCCCGATGCGAAACTGGCGGTTCTGTCCTCCGATCTGTTCGGCTCTGCCCGGGCGTTGAAAGCGCAGATCGAAGAGATTGCGCAGGGCGAGACCGACATCATCATCGGTACGCAACTGGTAGCCAAGGGCCATAATTTCCCGCGTTTGACACTGGTCGGGGTGATCGATGCCGATCTGGGCCTGCAAGGCTCTGACTTGCGCGCCGCCGAACGCACATTTCAGTTGATGCGACAGGTCTCGGGCCGGGCGGGTCGCGTGGATAAACCCGGTGTCGCCCTGATGCAGACCTTTCAGCCCGATCATCCGGTGATCCGCGCGATCCTGTCGGGCGATGAAGAGGGGTTCTGGCGGGCCGAGGCGGAGGAGCGGCAACAGGCCGGCATGCCGCCTTATGGCCGGATGGCGGGGATCATCCTGTCCGGCCCCGATGCGGCGCAAGTCTTTGATCTGGGAACGCATCTGGCGCGCACCGATGCACCGCTCCGCGCGCTTGGGGCGACGGTTTATGGCCCCGCCCCGGCGGCGATCGCGCGGATCCGGGGGCGGCATCGGGTGCGCCTTTTGGTCAAAGCGCCCAAGGGTGTCGCGTTGCAGCCTGCGATTGCGGAGTGGACCCAAGGATTGAAGCTCAAAGGCGGGTTGCGCCTTGCCGTCGATATCGACCCGCAGAGCTTCTATTAAAATCGGTTCCCTTGCCTGATTTGCCCCGCTATTAACCCCGAACGATCCAACCGAGAAGGGACAGTTGCCCATGTCCGCCGCTATCCGCCCGCAACCCGGCATTATGGAGATCGCGCTCTATCAGGGCGGGGCGAGTGCCATTGCGGGTATCGAAAACCCGCTCAAGCTCAGCTCGAACGAGAACCCGTTTGGCCCCTCGCCCAAGGCGGTTGAGGCGATGCAAGCGGTTGTGGCCGGGCTGCATCGCTATCCCTCCACCGATCATGCGCCGCTCCGCGCGGCGATTGCCGAGATGCATGGTCTTGAGGCCGAGCGGATCATTATCGGTGTGGGCTCGGATGAGGTGTTGACGCTTTTGGCGATGGCCTTCGCGGGGCCGGGCGATGAGGTGCTCTATCCCGAACATGGCTTTTCGCTCTATCGGATTTTTGCCCTCTCTGCCGGGGCGACGCCGGTTGTGGCACCGGAAACCGACCGCGTTGTCGATGTGGATGCGATGCTTGCCCGGGTCACACCGGCCACGCGGCTTGTCTATCTCGCCAACCCCGCCAATCCGACCGGGACGCTGCTGGACAATACGGACCTGACCCGGCTGGCTGATGGTCTGCCCGGAGAGTGTCTTTTGGTGCTCGACGGAGCCTATGCGGATTTTGTGCCGGGCTATGATGGCGGCGCATCTCTGGTCAAAACCCGCGAGAATGTGGTGATGACCCGGACCTTTTCGAAGATTTATGGGCTTGGTGGGCTGCGTGTGGGCTGGGGGTATGCTCCGCAGCATGTGATCAATGTGCTGAACCGCATTCGCGGGCCGTTCAATATGTCGAGCCTCGCGCTGGCCGGGGCCGAAGCGGCGGTGCGGGATCAAGCGTTTGTCGATCACTGCCGGCAGGTGAATATCGAACAACGCGCTCGGCTGGCGGGGGGATTGGCGCAGCTTGGTATTCCGTCCGATGAGAGCCACGCGAATTTCATCATGGTGCGGCTTGCCGATGAGGCCGAAGCCGTTGCGGCAGATACGCATCTGAAGTCACGCGGGATTTTGGTCCGGCTGGTGAAGGGCTATGGCTTCCCCGAGGCGCTTCGGATCACTGTCGGGCGGCCCGAAGACGTCACGCGGGTGTTGGATGCCATGGCGGAGTTCAGAGGCGTGTCATGAGCATCTTATACAAAAGAGTTGCGCTGATCGGCCTGGGCCTGATCGCCGGGTCGATGGCCCATGCGATGCGTCGTGGCGGGTTGGCGGGCGAGATCATCGGCACGGCCCGCTCGGCCGAAACGCGGCGGATCGCGGCAGAGATTGGCCTTTGCGATCAGATCACCGAGACGGCGGCCGAGGCGGTGAAGGGCGCCGACCTCGTCGTCCTCTGCGTACCGGTCGGGGTGATGGCTGCGGTGGCCGAAGAGATTGGCCCACATTTGACGCCGGGTGCGACGATCACCGATGTGGGGTCGGTCAAACGCGATGTGATTGCCCAGGTCGAGCCGCATCTGCCCGAGGATGTGCATTTTGTACCTGGGCATCCGCTGGCCGGGACCGAGCATTCCGGGCCGAATTCCGGCTTTGCCGAGCTGTTCGACAATCGCTACACGCTATTGACCCCGCTTGAGGGCGCCAACCCGCAAGCGGTCGCGAAGCTGCGCGCGCTCTGGGAAGGCTGCGGCGCGAATGTCGAGGAAATGGACGCCGATCGCCATGATCTGGTGCTGGCCGTCACCTCGCACACACCGCATTTGATTGCCTATACGATGGTGGGTGTGGCCGATGATCTGCGCCGGGTGACCGATAGCGAGGTGATCAAATACTCCGCTGCGGGTTTCCGCGATTTCACCCGGATTGCGGCGAGTGATCCGACCATGTGGCGTGATGTGTTTCTGTCAAACAAGGATGCGACGCTGGAGATTCTGGGCCGCTTCACCGAAGAACTCTTTGCGCTGCAACGCGCGATCCGCACTGGTGATGGGGACCATCTGCACGATTACTTTACGCGCACGCGGGCGATCCGACGCGGGATCATCGAAGCGGGTCAAGATACCGATGCGCCGAATTTTGGGCGTGCCAGCCCGCGCAAAGAGGATGCAGCGGAATGAGGCTGGCCGTCTGGGCTTTGAGCGTTGTGTTGGCTTGGCCGGCACTTGCCCAGGCACCAGATCGGTCGCCTTTCCCCACACCGCGCCCGGGCGGGACAACCGCCGCCCCGACAACAGAGGTGCGTCAGGCCTCCGCCGCGACGCCCGCGCGTGTCGTGATCCGCGCCAGTGCCAACGCACCGCGCCGGTCGCTCCGCCCAATACTCCGCCCCGGTGGTTCGCCTTCCCAGACGGCAGCCGCGCAACCGACCGGGCCCGTACCCGCCGCCACCGCCGCCACCGGCGAAACCGTTCAGATCATCGAACGCAGCGGTTTGTTTGGGATGAACCGGCGTGTGCTGGAAGTGCGGGCGATCAACGGGGCGACACGGCTGGCCGTTGTGCGATCTTTGAGACCTGAGATCCGCCCCGACGGGTTGGAACAAACCGTGCGGGCCGCCGCGACTCGCACCACGCCGTCGCGTGTGGCGCAGCCTGGGCGGCGCGGCGCGCTCTGCGGTCGGCCCGGGATCGTCGGCGAGCGTTTGTCGCCAATCACCGGTCGGATCAGCGGCTGCGGGATTACCGAGCCGGTGCGTGTGCGCGAGATCGATGGCGTCACGCTCAGCCAGCCAGCGACAATCAACTGCGACGCGGCGCGGGCCTTGCAAACATGGCTCAATGACGGCGCGATCCCTGCGGTTGGCCGCACCGGCGGCGGCATCGCCTCATTGCGCGTGGTGGCGTCTTACTCTTGTCGCACGCGAAACAGCCGCCCGGGCGCGCGGCTCAGCGAACATGCCCGCGGCAATGCGATCGATGTGGCGGCGATTGGCCTGGTGAATGGCCAGGAACTCAGTGTGCTCAGTGATTGGCGGCGCGGCAACACGCGCAACCTGATGCGCCGCCTGCACAGCGAGGCCTGCGGGCCATTTGGCACCGTGCTCGGCCCGAATTCGGATCGGTTCCACCAGGATCATTTCCATTTCGATGTGGCGAGTTATCGCTCGGGGCCCTATTGCCGCTAGGGCGCGCTACCGCAGCACCAGGCGCGGGGCGCCTCCCACGGGAATTGGGCCGAAAAACACCCGCTGATCCCGGAAGCTGAGCGGTGCATCGATATCGGTATCGCGCCCCGACAGGCCCGCGACCAGGCCCAAAATACGCTCGATCCCGCCGCGCGCTTCAACCGGAATGGCGCCCGCATTCACCCCCATCTCGACCATCTCGCGCCAGTTCTGTGCGCGGACCGAAATCTCGCCGGTCGGGTAGCCGTCGGCATCGACCGCCATCTCCCCCGCGAGCCGCAGGGACAACTCCCCCCAATTGGCGCTCAGATCGGCGAGATCAATCGATGTGATGCCGGGCCGCGACTGTTCCAGCGCTGTCAGGTCCCAGGGCCGATCAAAGCCCATGACCGCTTCGAACCGCATCAGTTCAATCGCTTCGGGCAAAATGCCCGCAGGGTTCAGCACGGCTTGTACGGGCTCTGCCGGAGTCAACGCATTGGCCTCAAAGAGAATGTCATAAGTCGCGTTGGTTTCGGGCAGTCGCGCGACCTGAAGCGCCGCCGCTTCAAGCGCCATCTGCCACCCCTCGGTGCTGCGGACCGCGACATTGGCCAGGGTCATCTCAGATTCGTCCAAGGCCAGATCGCCGCCCGGGCGCACTTCCACCACCGCGCCCATCTGGGAATTGGTGATCGTCAGCCGCTCGAAAGGGGATGCCAGGCTTTGCTCAGGCGGCCAAATCGCCTCGATCCGTTGCGGTTGATAGCTCGGCTGCGTGATCTGAAACTCCGGCGCGATCCAGGCCCATCCGGTCTCAGGATCGGCCAGTTCGACTTCACGCAATTCCGTCCGAAACCGGATCGGATAACCACCGGTCTCCAGGCTCTCGTAATTCACCAGCCAGCCTTCGGACGCACGCGCGTCTAACCAGGCGCCCATCACCCGCTCGGTCCCATAGGCCCCGGCAAACCAAATGCCCGACCAGAGCACCGCGATGATGCCCAAGACCCAAAACCACACGCGCATCGGCGCGATCTCCCCTTCAAATTCGTCTGCCCCCTGCATATAGGCAAGGGTTCAGGAAAGGACCATCTTCGATGTCTGATGCGCTTTGGGTCTTTGGCTATGGCTCGCTTCTTTGGGATCCGGGCTTCGATGTGGCCGAACGGCGACTGGCCCGGCTTGATGGCTGGCATCGCAGCTTTTGCATGTCGTCGATCCACCATCGCGGAACAGAGGAGAACCCAGGGCTGGTCTTGGCCCTTGATGCGGCCGTGGGAGCGCATTGCGACGGTGTGGCGCTGCGGGTTGTCGAGGGGCAGGAAGAGGCGGTGCTGACCTATCTGCGGGAGCGGGAGTTGATCTCCTCGGCTTATTTGGAGACCCGCCTCGTAGTCGATTTCCACTGCACAGGGCAGGCCGAGGCGCTGACCTATGTGATCAACCGCCAGCACCGGCAATATATGGGGGCGCTCAGTCTGGAGACACAGGCGAGGATCATCGCGCGCGCCACTGGTGGGCGGGGCCCAAATGACCAGTATCTCTACAACACCGCCGCCCATCTGGCGGAGCTGAACTTAGCCGATCCTGACATGGAGTGGTTGGTGCGTCGGGTGCAGGCGCTGACAACTGAGGCGTGATGTTGGACAAGTTCGGCACCGCGAGTTGACGCATCTTTGGGTGCGATCCCGGCGCATCTTTCATCAGCGCCGTCTATACGGTCGGTGGTTTGTCCTGAGCATCTGACATCGAGTGTGCGGCGACCAATCAGCATGAGCCGGTCGGTGTCACTCAACCTGTAACGCGAACCTCTCGTCGCCCCAGCCGGTGACATTGCAGCGGGCGCGGATGAAGACCTGCGTGACGCCCTCGGGAATCGAGACATTGCCGAGTGAGCGGGTGAAGGGTTGTTCCTCAACATGTGGGTGAAACAGGGTTCGCGTGCCGAGCACGGTGCCGTCTTCAAGTTCGACTTGCCACCCATCGGCGTAGTGATCCCAACCTGTATCCGGATGGGCCAGCGTCACATGGATCGTGTCCCCCCGTTGTTCGGCAGCCAGAATTTCGGGAGGCTCGGCCAAGGCCAGGGCAGGGAAAAGCAAGGCCGCGGCAATCAAGGCCAGTCTCATGGCATCTCTCCATCATCGGTCAGGATAACTTCACGGGATGTCGAGGCGAAATCCCGGCTCCAGATTCCGTAGGAGATAATGGCGGTCGCGGCCAGAAGCGGCAAGGGGCCAAACAGCCACGCCAAGGAGCCGAGCGAGAAATAGATCGCGCGCATGCCGCGGTTGAAATTATAGGATGCGCGGATGTTGATCACGGCGGCTTTTGCGGCGCGCGGGGCGGCGTGTGGATCATTTGGTTTGTTCGGGATCGCGGCCATCATGACCGCGCAATAGCCGAACAGACGATTCGACCAGACGAAGCGCAGCACCGATTGGGCGAGCAGACCAACGGTGAGCAGAAGTTTGATCTGCCACAGAAGGGCGGTTTCCTCCTCCAGGGTCAGGTCGCGGGCGACCACCAAGAGTTGATCGGAATTGCTGATCAAGGTGAGCAGCCCGCCAAGTGCCAGCATTGCGCCAGAGGCAAAGAACGCGGTGCTTTGGCGCAGATTGGTCAGGATCGTCGCGTCGAAGATCCGCATCTCTCGCTGCACCAGCTCGTCCATCCAGGCGCGCCGATAATGCGACATCAGCACGGTGACCGATGGATGGCGGACCCGATCCGATTCAATCCAGGCCCCAAGCCCGCCCCATGCGGCGAGCAGGAGCCCGACCGCCAGTGCATCAAGCCAGCTGAGAGAGGTTATGACCGAGAAGAAATCCATCCTCTGAACCTTAGCGTTTGAGATTCCAGTTGCCATCCGGTGAAATTGGTTATATTTATTTACCAATACCGGATGGGAGGACCGATATCATGGAGATGCCAACACCGGATCCAGTCGTTCTGGCGAAGAAATCGGCGCTGGTTGCGCGGCTTCTATCGGTTTTGCCGAAGGAGGCGGTGATCCATGAAGAGGCCGAGACACGTGCCTATGAATGTGACGCGCTCACGGCCTATAAATGCCCGCCTCTGGCCGCCGTCCTTCCGTCATCGACCGAAGAGGTCGCGGCGATTCTGAAAATTTGTCATGAAATGGGCGTCCCGGTGGTGCCGCGTGGTTCGGGCACCTCGCTCGCCGGTGGGGCCCTGCCCACGGCTGATAGTGTTATCCTTGGTGTGGCCCGGCTGAACGAGGTTTTGGAGACCGATTATGACAATCGGTTCATCCGCGTGCAGTCCGGTCGGACCAATCTGAGCGTGACGGGCGCCGTTGAGGAAGACGGGTTTTTCTATGCGCCAGACCCGTCGAGCCAGTTGGCCTGCGCCATTGCGGGCAATGTGGCGATGAACTCTGGCGGGGCACATTGCCTGAAATACGGGGTGACGACCAATAACCTCTTGGGTGTCACCATGGTCACCATGGATGGTCAGGTGATGGAGATTGGCGGCGCGCATATGGATGCGGGCGGGTATGACCTTTTGGGCCTGATCTGCGGCTCGGAAGGGCAATTGGGTGTGGTCACCGAGGCGACGCTTCGGATCTTGCCAAAGCCGGAAGGCGCGCGGCCGGTGCTGATTGGGTTCGATGACAATGAGGTGGCGGGCGCTTGCGTCGCCGACATCATTAAGGCAGGCGTTCTGCCTGTTGCGATTGAGTTCATGGACCGGCTTTGCATCGAAACGACCGAGAAATTCGCCAATGCGGGGTATCCCGACTGCAATGCGCTGTTGATTGTTGAGGTTGAGGGGTCGGATGCCGAAATCGACGAACAGCTTGGTGTAATCCTGCAGATCGCGCGCAAATACGACCCGGTGGAGCTGCGCGAAAGCAAATCGGCCGAAGAGAGTGCGAAGATTTGGCTAGGCCGGAAATCCGCCTTCGGCGCGATTGGGCAGATCAATGATTACATGTGTCTCGACGGCACGATCCCGGTCTCCAGCCTGCCATATGTTCTGCGTCGCATTGCTGAGATGAGTGAAGAATACGGGCTTCAGGTTGGCAATGTCTTCCATGCGGGCGATGGCAATATGCATCCGCTGATCTTGTTCGATGCGAACAAGCCTGGAGATTTGGAAACCTGCGAGGCCTTCGGTGCGGAGATTTTGAAGCTCTGCGTTGAGGTGGGCGGGTGTCTGACCGGCGAGCATGGCGTGGGCATTGAAAAGCGTGATTTGATGAATGCGCAGTTCAATCCGGATGATCTGGAGCTTCAGATGCAAGTGAAGGATGTGTTTGATCCAGCCTGGTTGTTGAATCCGGCGAAAGTCTTCCCGCTTGATGCCTCCCAAAGCCGTAGGGATGTCGCCGCCTGACGGCGGCGATCCGCTGGGGGCCGCTGGCCCCCAGGCCCGACGCACATTTATCACCAGAAGAAGGACAGGCCCGGTGCTGACCCCGAAAAGTGAAACTGAGTTGTCCGAGATGATTTCGGGCGCGACCGGGCCGCTGCGCGTGCAAGGCGGCGGGACGCGGCCGATTGGTAAGCCGGTGATCGGCGAGGGCCTCTCGACGGCGGGGCTGAGCGGGATCGAGCTCTATGAACCGGGTGCGTTGACCATCGTTGTGAAGGCCGGAACCCCGCTTGCAGAGGTTGAGGCGGCCTTGGCTGCAGAGAACCAACGGCTGCCCTTTGAGCCGATGGATCATCGGGCCTTGCTTGGAACCAGCGGCACGCCGACCGTTGGCGGGATGGTGGCGGCCAATATATCTGGGCCGCGACGGATTCAGGCCGGGGCGTGCCGTGACAGCTTGATTGGTGTGCGGTTCGTGGATGGCACGGGCCGGATCGTGAAGAACGGCGGCCGGGTGATGAAGAACGTCACCGGCTATGATTTGGTCAAGCTGATGGCTGGGAGCTATGGCACGCTTGGGGTGTTGACCGAGGTGAGTTTTAAAGTGTTGCCGGGGGTCGCGGCGACCGCTTGTCTGCTCTTGAAAGGGTTGGACGACACGGAGGCGGTGTCGGCGATGGCGGCGGCGCTTGGGTCTCCATTTGAAGTATCGGGTGCGGCGCATACGCCCAAGGGCCTTGATGGCTCGCCGGTCACGATGATCCGGATCGAAGGCTTTGAGGCCTCGGTGGCCTATCGGGCGGCGGAGTTGCAGAAGATCTTGGCGCGGTTTGGCGAGGCTGATGTCGAGACGGGCTTGGCAGGGGGCAGTGATGGATTTGGCACCGATGTGGGCTGGGCCTGGGTGCGCGATGTGACCGGGCTGGCCGAGCAAGCCGGGGATGTCTGGCGGGTGTCGGTCAAGCCGTCGGATGCGCCAGAACTGGTCTCGCGGATGGGGGCGCTGGACGTACTCTATGATTGGGGCGGCGGTTTGGTCTGGGCATTGATGCCTTCGGGGACCGATTTGCGGGCCAAGCTCGGCGATGTGCCAGGTCACGCGACATTGATCCGTGCAGCAGAGGACACCAAGGCGCGGTTGCCCGTGTTCCAGCCAGAGGCAGCGCCGATTGCGGCATTGTCAGCGGGATTGCGAGAGAAGTTCGACCCGCGCGGCATCCTGAACCAAGGGTTGATGTCATGAGCGGCGGCAGATCGAGGATGCGCTTTGATCCGGTGCCAAACGGCGGCTCATGCCATGGGGCGACCAATGCGAAACGGCTGGGCCGTAGAGATAGGCAGATGATCTAATGCAGACAACCTTCACACCCGAACAGCTGCTGGACCCGGCCACGGCGCGATCGAATGAGATTCTGCGCTCTTGTGTGCATTGCGGATTTTGTACCGCGACCTGCCCGACCTATCAGGTTTTGGGCGACGAGTTGGATAGCCCCAGGGGGCGGATATATCTTATAAAAGATATGTTGGAGAATGACCGGCCAGCGGATGAGAAGACGGTCAAACATATCGACCGCTGCCTCAGCTGCCTGGCCTGCATGACTACCTGCCCATCCGGTGTGCATTACATGCATCTGGTCGATCATGCGCGCGAATATATCGAGCAGACCTATAAGCGACCTTTCACGGATCGGGCGCTGCGCTGGATTTTGGCGCGGATTTTGCCCTATCCGACCCGATTCCGGCTTGCGCTTTTGGGCGCAAAGATCGGCCAGCCCTTTGCGTCTTTGATGCCGGATGCGCGGTTGAAGGCGATGCTTGAAATGGCGCCGAAAACGATCCCGCCGGTAAGCCGCAATGACGACCCGCAAGTGTTTCCTGCGGAAGGGGAGCGCAAGATGCGCGTGGCGCTGATGACCGGCTGCGCGCAGCGGGCGCTGAACACCGATATCAATGACGCGACGATCCGGCTTCTGACGCGGCTGGGTTGTGATGTGGTGATTGCCGAGGGGCAGGGTTGCTGCGGCGCGCTGACCCATCATATGGGCAAGACCAAAGAAAGCCATGCGACGGCCGCGAAGAACATTCGGGCCTGGAGCCGGGAGATGACGGGCGAGGGGCTGGACGCTGTCGTCATTAACACCAGCGGATGCGGGACGACCGTTAAAGATTACGGGCATATCTTCCGCAATGAGGCACTGGCGGGCCAGGCCAAAGCGGTGAGCGAGATTGCCATGGATGTGTCAGAAGTGTTGATGAAGCTCGATCTGCCGGACGGGGCCGATAAAGAGCTGACCATCGCCTATCATGCGGCCTGTTCCTTGCAGCATGGGCAGCAGATCAAGACCTACCCCAAAGATCTGTTGAAGCGGGCCGGATTTAGTGTCGTGGAACCAGCGGATAGCCATCTGTGCTGCGGCTCGGCGGGGACATATAATCTGATGCAGCCGGAGATTTCGAAACAGCTCAAGGACCGTAAGGTGCAGACGCTGGAGGCGAAAAATCCGGACATCATCGCGGCGGGGAATATCGGCTGCATGATGCAGATCGGCGGCGGTACGGAGGTTCCGATTGTCCATACTGTGGAACTGCTCGATTGGGCAACAGGCGGGCCGAAACCCCCGGCTTTGACGGCTGAGAGGACGTCTGCCCCCGCGGTTCCGATATTGCGCTGATCGGTCGCCCCTGACCACATTGAGCGCCTCCGGCGCACGCCTTTTGATCTGGGCAGCGCCCGTGTCAACGGTTCGCGCCGGGTGCATATATGGGCCTCAATTTCGCCCCAGTATCCCGATAAACGCCAGGTCGGTTTTGCTTGGAGGCCGGTCATGGCGCGTCTTTTTAAGGCATTTGGTCTATGTTTTCTTGTTGGTTCAGGCGCTTGGGCGCAAGGGCTGCAACTGCCTACTATTGAGCCGGACAGCACGCTGCGCCCGTTGCAAACGGCGGATGAGTTGCGCGGGTGGGAGGCTATTGGCCGGTTAGACACAGGCACCGGGTTTTGCACGGCGACTCTGATTGCGCCCGATCTGGTTCTGACGGCGGCGCATTGCCTGTTTGATGAGGAAGACGGGACCGTGACGCGGAGCCCGGACGCGGTCTTGTCGTTCAACGCGGGTCTTCGCAATGGGCGTGTTGTGGCGCAACGAGGCGTGAAGCAGACGATCCTGCATCCCGAATACACCTATGGCAGCCCCGAAGATTTGGAGCGCATCCGGGTCGATATGGCGCTTCTGCAATTGGACCGCGAGATACCTGAGCAGATGATCCGCCCCATGGCGACGCGCGGCAGCGTGGAAACCGGTGATGTGGTGCAGGTTGTGTCCTATGGCCGGGACCGGGAGGAGTTCGCGTCGCTCGAAGACGATTGCGAGGTCTTGGCCGATGATCCTGGCGTCTTGGTCCTGTCTTGCTCGGTTGTGCAAGGGTCTTCCGGGTCGCCCGTGATGGTGAACCGCGATGGGCAGATGAATGTGGTTTCGGTGGTGTCGGCCACGGCGGATTGGCGGAATGATCCCGTGGCGTTGTCAGCCGAGTTGCAAGGCGAGTTGGTGGTTCTGTTGGACCTTCTCGACCGGTCGAATGCGCAATTTGTCCGCTCTCTGCCGCAGGTCCGCAGCCTTTCTGGCGCGAATGATGGGCGCGAAAGCTCAGGCGCGCGGTTTGTGCGGCCTTGAGCCGGTCTTGAAACGTCGAAGATCCTTCCACACATGAAGGCTGTCGCGGTGCCCAATTGGGGCCGGGACGCTCACCAATGGGCGGGTCCGATCCTGGACCGTCCGACCTGATTGTTGTCGCTCAAATGGAGGATAACCCTATGCGAACTTATGATTTGTCGCCCCTTTACCGGGCAACCGTTGGCTTTGACCGGATGGCCGACCTTTTGGACCGGGTGATGACCCAAGATGTGGGCACAAGCACCTACCCCCCGTACAATATCGAAAAGACCGATGAAGATGCCTATCGCATCTCGATCGCCGTTGCAGGCTTTACCGATGAAGAGTTGAGTGTTGAACAGCGCGAAACCGAGTTGGTCGTTGCAGCGCGTAAGGCAAAAGACGAGACCAAGCGGACCTATTTGCACCGCGGTATTGCAACGCGCGCGTTTGAAAAGCGCTTCCAACTGGCCGACCATGTGCGGGTAACAGGAGCCTCGAATGAGGCCGGTATGTTGCATGTGGATCTGGTGCGGGAAGTGCCGGAGGCGCTCAAGCCGCGGCAGATCGCGATCAACGCGGTCGCTCCTAAAGCGATTGATGCGGAGCCGGTTGAGGCCTAAGCCCTGGCTTTGTTATGATTTGAGCGCAGCCCTTTCGGGCTGCGTTTTCAGTTGCGCGGGAGCCGGTTTAGGAGAACCGCGCCGGCCAGTGGTGCCAGGACACAAAGGATCAAGACAGGGCCATATCCCGCCAATCCAAAAAGGGCCGCGCCCAAAAATGGCGCCAGCGCGAAAAGCAGTAGATAAGGTGTTGCGACAGCGCCCGAGATGGCACCGAAATCGCGCTGACCAAAGACCTCGCGGGCGACGACGGGGCGCATGATGCCAACGACGCCATGACCTGCGCCCTGCAAAAAACCGAAGAGCAAGACCACCCCGGCGACCCACCCCGCCGCGGCCATCATCACAGCACCGAGCGCCACCGCGCCCATCGCGAGCTGCGCGATGCGGATGGCGGGGATATGCGGGCCAGCCGCCATCATCGCGATCCGGCCGATCACTTGCGAGGGGCCGATCAAGGCGGCTGCCCAGATCGCCAGATCGTCTGGCACACCTTGCGCCGCCATGATGGGGAGGAGATGGCTCACGAAAATGCCTAAGGTGAGGGCTGAGGCCGCGAAACCGATTGCCACGAGCCAGTATTCCGACCGGCGGAGGAGCCTTGCAGGCGGCGCTGCTACGTCGGTTTCTTGTGGTTGGGCTGTGCGTGCGTCCCGTTCCAGACGAGTCGCGGCGAATGCCGCGAGGGGCGCGGCAAGAACCAGATTCAGCGCCGCGAAGACATAGAGCGCCAACCGCCAGCCACCAATCTCGGTCAGCCAGTGGCTCAACGGATAGGCCAGGGTGCTGGCAAATCCGCCGACAAGCGTAATGGCTGTGATCGCTTGGCGTGCGGCGGGGCCTTTGGCGCGGGTGACGATCGCAAAGGTGGCTTCGTAAAGGGAGAGCCCCATGATAACGCCCATCGCAGCCCAAATCAGATAGAAGGCCCAAAGCGTCTCGATCCCCGTCAGCCCGAGCAGCAATCCGGCCCCCATCACCGTCCCCAGTGGCAGGCTCAGAGGCGCCGCGCCGCGATCAATCAGCCGCCCATAGAGCGGTGCCCCCAGGGCGTATATCGCGACGGCCAGCGTGAAGGCGCCCATGATCTCCGGACTGCGCCAGCCAAACTCGGCCTGCCATTCAAGCACCAAGGCTGGAAAACTGTAAAACAATCCGGCCCAGACGGTGATTTGCATCCCCATCAGGGCCAGAATGGCCGGATCGCGGATCAGGCGCATCGCCCGCCCCGCTGGTTTGATGTCAGAACCATTGCCCCGGTTCCATCAATCCCAATTGCATCAACTGCTGTGATGACCAATGGAAGCGTGTCGATTTGTGCCAGCGGAAATCGGGCACATCATGACGCGAGCCGGGATTGGTGCGGAGCGCCTTGGCCACCCGAAAGGAACAGATGGTGGCTGAAAGCGAATGATGCCACGGGCACTCATAAGTGTTCATCTCTTCATCATTCAGCGTGTGATTTTCACGCAAGCGCAGCCCGGGACGCGCCTGAAACAAGCCGACACGATCAATCTTGCGCTTTGGTTCTGGCACATGTTCCTCGAACCGCCAGCGCAGGCCACCATAGAAATTCAACTGACGCTCAAGGATTTGATCATCGGCATCGCGCCGGGTCGCGGCGTAGTAGCCGGAGCTGTCGATATGTGCGGTGTCGAGAGAGACACCGTTGGGATATGCTGTCAGATCGTCGGCATAGAGGTCGATCACATAGGTTAGGATCGAGTTGCGCCGCTCCTCCATCGTGAAGGCGACGGCTTCGCCAATGCTGCGGTCTTCGCAAAACGGGAAGAACAGAAACTCACCATTGTAGCAGTAATGCAGCCACTGCCCCGGCACTTTGTCGATCAAGGCATTGACCGCGTCCTGCGCCGCCCCTTGTTGCCGGGTGCGATGGCGGATGACATCAATCTTGTCTGAAATCTCTGCGGGGTGATCCGGAAGTGCAATCTGATCGGGCGCCAGCAGAATGACCCGACCAAAGCCAAGCTGAAGGCAGTGCATAACACTTGCCTCAACCTCGATCGCATCCTCGGCGACAATGACAGCGAAAGGGCCTTTGCCCATCGCGGAAGCTGGGGCGGCGCGGAACGCCTCAAGTGTCGGGTAAATCATGCCTGTCTGCGGGGTTGGTCTTTGAAAAGCAGTTTGCCCGGCAATGGGTAAGATTGCAATTCCAATGGCTCGGCCCGTTGAAGGTCGCCCGCCCATGAGATATGGGCCAGGGCCAACACCCCGCAGGAGCCGCACCGATGTCCGAGACCAAGAAGCTCTTTGTTAAAACATATGGCTGTCAGATGAATGTCTATGACAGCGAGCGCATGGCCGAGGCTTTGGGCGCGAAGGGTTATGTCCAGACCGATCGCCCGGATGATGCGGATATGATCCTGCTCAACACCTGCCATATCCGCGAGAAGGCGGCGGAGAAGGTCTATTCGGAGTTGGGCCGGTTCAAACCCCTGCGCGAGGCCAATCCGGACCTAAAGATTGGCGTGGCCGGATGTGTGGCGCAGGCCGAAGGCGAGGAGATCATGCGCCGTCAGCCGATGGTTGATCTGGTTGTCGGGCCGCAAACCTATCACCGGCTGCCCGCGATGGTAGATACGCTGGCCGAGGGCGGTAAGGCGCTCGACACGGATTTCCCGGAAGAGGACAAATTCGCCCATCTGCCGAAGGGGCGCAAAGCGCCGCGCGGGCCAACCGCGTTTCTGACCGTGCAGGAGGGCTGCGACAAATTCTGCGCTTTCTGTGTCGTGCCCTACACCCGCGGGGCGGAGGTGTCGCGACCGGTTGAGCGCTTGTTGGGCGAGGCGCAAGACCTGGTCGAGCGCGGTGTCCGCGAGATCACGCTTCTGGGTCAGAACGTGAATGCCTATCACGGACAAGATCCCGAAGGGGCGGAATGGGGGTTGGCGCGGCTGATCCGCCGTTTGGCCGAAATCGACGGGTTGGAGCGTATCCGCTTCACCACCTCGCACCCCAATGACATGGAAGACGACTTGATCGCCGCCCATGGAGATTGCGCCAAGCTGATGCCGTATCTGCATTTGCCGGTGCAGTCTGGGTCAGACCGCATTTTGAAGGCGATGAACCGGAAGCATACGGCCGAGCACTATATTCGCCTGATCGAGCGCATCCGCGCGGCGCGCCCCGATCTGCTGCTCTCTGGCGATTTCATCGTTGGCTTTCCAGGGGAGACCGAGGCGGATTTTCAGGCGACGCTCGATTTGGTCGCGGCGGTGGGTTATGGCCAAGCCTACTCCTTCAAATACTCATCTCGACCTGGGACGCCCGCTGCCGAGCGCGCGCCCGTGGACCCGGATCAGGCAAGTGAGCGGCTCCAACGGCTTCAAGCCCTTCTGGGCCAGCAGCAACGCGCCGCCCAAGATGGCATGGTGGGCCGCGAGGTTTCGGTCTTGTTTGAAAAACCTGGTCGGTTGCCAGGGCAGATGGTCGGCAAATCCGAGTATCTGCATGCTGTCCATGTCGACGCGCCGGAGACCCAACGAGGAGAGATCGCGCGCGTCAGAATCACGAACTCTGCGGCCAACTCTTTGGCGGGCGTGCTCCTTTAGCGCCGCCGCGTTGATTGAGATCGGACCGGCAGAGGTGCGCGGTTAGCCAACGTTTTCCGAACAATGGCCCCAAGCGGTGGTGCAGTGTTTCCGTCTGGGGAACTATATTTAGTAAAATTGGCTTCACAAGATCACAAAACTTGCTATCCTCCTGCGAATAAATGGTGTTTTGCGCTGCGCTCTGCCAGGCGCGCTTTTAGCACAGAGAATTGGGGGATGCTGACGTGGTTACACAACTCTCATCGGCTGTGGGGTCGATAGTCCGAACAACTTTGTATGGTGCCGCGCTGGGGGCGGTAGCGCTGTTTCTGCCGACCGGCGCCGCACAGGCGCAACAAAGCGCGACCATCACGGGCACGGTGGCACCGACGATCTGGATTGATCCTGATGGCTGCCACCATTGGGTCGCCGATGGCGGGATCGAAGGCTATATGGAAGGCCGGGTGAACCCGCAAAATGGGATGCCGGTGTGTATGGAGTTCAACACCTGCGCGGTGATGAACTCGGATGTGCTCTTCGCCACCGATAGCTCCCGGATCAGCCATGCGGGTCGCCGTGCGCTTGAGGATTTCTTCCGCGGCGCCGGGGCTTTCGCCTACGCGATCTATGGCCACACTGATAGCCGTGCGTCGGATGAGTACAACATCCGCCTGTCGCAGCGCCGTGCCGCCTCGGTGGCCAGTGTCGCCCGCTCCGTTGGGGCGCAGGTGGCGCGCGAGATCGGGTTTGGCGAGCGCCAACCGGTCGCGCCAAACAATTCGGCTGCGAATATGCAGTTGAACCGTCGCGTTGAAATCGTTTGCTACAGGTGACCGCTATGATCCGTCTTGAAAACATGAAGACCCCAGCCGTCCTTGTCGCCTGTACTTTGGCTTTGGCTGGATGTGTCGAATCCTTTGAGGGTGTGGGCCTGCCACGGGGCGATGGTCCGCCGCTGATCGCGGATGGTGTCGATCGTGGCCGCGACTCTGGCTCGCTGACGCAGCTTGAAGCGGGCATCTATATCGATCCAGACGGGTGCCACATCTGGATGATTGATGATGGTGTGGAAGGATATTGGTCCCGTCGTCGCGATCCGCGCAGCGGTTTGCCGGTTTGCACGCCGGTTGCCCCGCCCAACTCCGTTGTTGGCGAAATCAGCGCGAGCCCGGGCATCCGCGACCGCGTTCCACGGCGGTAGTCGTCGGTCTCAAATTATTTGGCAAGTTGAGCGGGCGGTCCCATTGAGGGCTGCCCGTTATTTATGCGGCCTGGCCCAAGACCCGCCTTTTTGGCCGCTATCGGCCACAAGATGTTGCTTTGCGCCGCTAAGGTTGCCACACTGTAAGCAAGCCATGTGATTTGGGAGTTCCCATTGGACTTGTCCACGCTGACTGCGCACCCCGCTGACCCGCCTGTGGAACTGCTGTTGGAATTTCCAGACAATCGTTTGTTGATCGAGCTATGCGGCGAGTTCGACCGCAATCTCGCACAAATTGAACATCTGATGAGCGTTCAGATTCTGCGTCGCGGCAACATGTTGGCGGTTTTGGGAGAGGCGCGCGCCGAGGCGGGTGAGGCGCTGCGAAAGCTCTATGGGCGAGTCGAGTCTGGCAAAGGTCTGGAACCTGGAGATATCGACGCGGTCATCCGCTTGGGCGATTCCGCCGAAGGCACAGGGGCTCGCGACGGCGATCAGATCGAGATGTTCAAAGGAAGCGCGGAGGATCATATCGAGATCCGCACGCGCAAGAAAACCGTCGAGCCGCGCACCCAGGCGCAGCAGGCCTATGTACGCGCGCTTTATAATCACGAACTGGCCTTTGGGATCGGGCCCGCCGGGACCGGTAAGACCTATTTGGCGGTTGCGGTGGCGGTGAACCAAATGATCAACGGTCATGTGGATAAGATCATCCTCAGCCGCCCTGCGGTTGAGGCAGGTGAGCGTTTGGGCTTCTTGCCGGGGGATATGAAGGACAAAGTCGATCCTTACATGCAGCCGCTTTACGACGCGCTGAATGATTTTCTGCCGGGCAAGCAACTGGCCAAGCTGATCGAGGAGAAGCAGATCGAGATCGCGCCCTTGGCCTTTATGCGGGGGCGCACGCTGTCGAATGCTTATGTGGTGCTGGACGAGGCCCAAAACGCCACCGCGATGCAGATGAAGATGTTCCTCACCCGGCTTGGCCAAGGCAGCCGGATGGTGATCACCGGTGACCGCAGTCAGGTGGATTTGCCGCGTGGTGTCTCAAGCGGTTTGGCCGAAGCCGAACGGATTTTGGGACGCATCGACGGGATCAGTTTCAACTATTTCACTGCCAAGGATGTCGTGCGTCATCCCATGGTTGCGAAGATCATCGAAGCCTATGATGCGGATGATCCGGCGAAATAACCCATCACACCGCCACCTGCGTTGCCAGTAACGAGCGCAGGTTCCACTCAAGCAGATGCGAAGCTGCGGGCTGGACAATTGGCCTCACTTGGGATGGATGGCCGCATGGAGATCGACATTCTTATCGAGGCATCGGAATGGCAGGCGGTTGGGCTTGAGGCCCTAGCCGCTACCGCTTGCGCGGCCGCGCTCACGGAGATCAGTCTGAACCCGGATCAGTTCGAGATTAGCCTGCTTGGCTGCGACGATGATCGGATTGCGACGCTCAACACCGAGTTTCGCGGCAAGCCTCAGCCAACCAATGTTTTGAGTTGGCCGACAGAATCGCGAGAGACGGCTCCAGGAGAAATGCCAACTTTGCCGATGCCAGACCCCAATGGCCCACCGCATGAGTTGGGCGATATCGCGATCGCGTATGGGGTTTGTGCTGCCGAAGCTGCGGCTCAAACAAAGCCTTTCGCCCATCATGTCACCCATCTTTTGGTCCATGGCACGCTCCATCTGTTGGGTTTTGACCACATATCCGACCCGGATGCCGCTTTGATGGAAGGTTTAGAGACCCGCATCCTTGCAAGACTGGGCCTCCCTGACCCATATTAATTAAACGGGCCGCGGTTGGTCCGGTATAGTTTGGAAAGGAGCCATGAGCTCAACCCCTGACCCGTCGTCTAGCGCGGCGCAGAGCGCGCCCGAGGCCGATGAGACGCTAGAGAGAAAACCCGGCTTGTTTGCCCGGCTCTTTGGTGCAGATCGTACACCCGATATTCACATTGCCAATGGTGCCGATACGCTGCCCGTCGAGGATGGCGTGCGTGGGCCGTTGCCCGGCACGGGTATGTCGAACCTGCGCCGCTTGCGTGTGGAAGATGTCGCCATACCCAGGGTGGAGATCATCTCGGTCGCCTGCGATATTGAACTGGACGATCTCATTGCTGTGTTCCGCGAGAGCGGGCTTACGCGTCTACCGGTTTATGATGGCACCTTGGACACGCCGATTGGCCTGGTGCATTTGAAAGACGTCTCTCTGCGTTATGGGTTTAATGGCGGTGGTAATGGCTTTTCGCTGCGTACGATGTTGCGGCCCCTGCTCTATGCGCCGCCTTCTATGCCTATTGGGGTGTTGCTGCAAAAGATGCAAACTGACCGGACCCATATGGCGTTGGTCATCGACGAATATGGTGGGGTCGATGGCTTGGTCACGATCGAGGATCTGATCGAGCAGGTTATCGGCGAGATCGAAGACGAACATGACGTTGAAGAGGATCAGCCTTGGACACGGGAAAGCTCCGGCTCCTACCTGGCGTTGGCAAGAGCTCCCTTGGAGGAGTTCGAGGTGGAGACCGGTTTGAAACTGGTTGATGCCGAGGATGACGACGAAATCGATACGCTTGGCGGCGTAGTTTTTCTGCTGACTGGACGTGTCCCGGCGCGGGGCGAAGTGGTCCCGCACCCGTCTGGGGCGGAGTTTGAAGTGGTGGACGCTGACCCACGCAGGATCAAACGGCTGCGTGTCCGCTTGCCGGAGGGGGCGAAGGGTGCCGCTGACTGACCAGGCAAGCGTCTGGCTTGCCGCGCGCAGTTTCCGGCAACGTCTCATCTTGAGTTTCGTCGCGGGGGCCTTCGCTGGGTTTGGTCAGGCACCATTTGGTCTACCCCTGGTTGCGGTCCTGGGCTTGGCCGGATTGGCTGGCTTGTTGATGCAAGTCGATACGGCCCGGCGCGGATTTTGGCTCGGGTTGTGGGGAGGGGCCGGTTACTTCGCGGTATCGCTCCATTGGATTGTCGAACCATTCTTTGTGGACCCAGTGCGGCATGGTTGGATGGCGCCTTTTGCGATTGCGCTGCTGTCCTTCGGTTTGGCGTTGTTTTGGGCGGCAGCGGCGGGGCTGACTGCGCGCTTGGCCAAGCCCGGCTGGCCGCGAGCTTTGGCGTGGGCGGCGCTCATGACAGTCGCGGAGCTGGCCCGCGCGAGCATTCTAACAGGGTTCCCGTGGGCCCATCCGGGACATATCTGGATCGATACGTTGCTTTTGCCGCTGGCAGCGTTTGTCGGACCTCATGGTCTGACGCTCTATACAGCATTCATGGCCGCCGCCCTTGCCGTCTTGGTGATCCGGCGCAGTTGGGTCGCGCTTGGCCTGCCGTCGGTTCACGTGGCGATGATTGGGATCGCCCTGGTGATGCCGCCAGCGCCTGCGCCGGCGCCTGACGCAGCGGTGATCCGCCTGGTTCAGCCCAATGCCGCGCAGCATCTGAAATGGCAGCCGGAAATGATTCCCATCTTTTTCGAGCGCGCGATAAACCTGACGGCAGCCCCGCCACAAATCGAAGGCCGCCCGCCTGAGATGGTGATCTGGCCTGAGACATCGCTTGCCGCTTTATTGAACCAATCCGAAGACTGGCGCGCCGTGATCTCTGACGCGGCGGGTCCGGTGCCGGTGATCTTGGGCGCGCAACGGCTAGAGGGGATTACGGCCCGCAACTCCTTGGCGCTCTTGGATGGAACTGGGGCCATTTCGGCAATCTATGACAAACATCATTTGGTGCCCTTCGGCGAATACATGCCATTGGGCGATCTTATGGCGCAAGCGGGCATCCGTGGCCTCGCGGCAGTGGCCCAGACGGGGTATCGGCCCGGGGAAGGTCCGACAGTCCTTGATCTGGGCGATTTGGGCCAAGCCTTTCTGATGATTTGCTATGAGGCGATTTTCCCAAACTATATTCGTGAGGTGGAGCGGCCTGACTGGATGATTCACATCACGAACGATGCGTGGTTCGGCCAGTTCTCAGGCCCCTATCAACATCTCGCTCTCGCCCGCTTGAGGGCTGCGGAGCAAGGAATTCCGGTGATCCGGGCCGCCAATACCGGCGTGTCTGGCGTGATTGATGCTCGGGGTCAGCTTGTCAGCCATTTGTCGCTTGGCGTGGCAGGCACGTTGGATGTGGCTTTACCGCCGCCGCTGCCGCCCACAGTTTACGCACGGAGCGGCGATTTGCCGGTCTATCTCGTGATTCTCGCAACGTTTTTTGGGCTGGTCTTAACCCATCGCCGTAACAGGCATTGAACCCGTCCGCGCTTGGGCGTAAGGCGGGTCGATCAAAGCTCCACAACGGCTTCCTGGCGTGGAGACAAAACACCAATGGAGCATTCCCATGGCACGACAGAACTTCATGTTTACCTCCGAATCCGTCTCGGAAGGCCATCCCGACAAGGTCTGCGACCGAATCTCTGACGCGGTTCTGGACGCGCTCATCGCCGAGGAACCCGAGGCGCGGGTGGCGTGCGAAACCTTTGCCACGACCAATCGGGTTGTTATCGGCGGCGAGGTCGGTCTGTCGGATCAGGACAAGCTGCAATCCTACATGGGTCAGATTGATCAGATCGCTCGCGATTGCATCCGCGATATTGGCTATGAGCAGGACAAGTTCCATCATAAGACAGTCGAGGTCACCAACCTCTTGCATGAACAGTCCGCCCATATCGCGCAAGGTGTGGACGCCTCCGGCAACAAAGACGAAGGCGCTGGCGACCAAGGGATCATGTTCGGCCATGCGGTCAATGAGACGCCTGAGTTGATGCCAGCGCCGATTTGCTATGCGCACAACATCCTGCGTCGTCTTGCTGAAGTGCGGAAATCCGGTGCTGAGCCGGCGCTTGGCCCCGATGCCAAAAGCCAACTGACGATGCGTTATGTCGATGGCAAACCGGTTGAAGTGGCCTCGATCGTGCTCTCAACCCAGCATCTCGACGAAACACTCTCCAGCGACGACGTGCGCGCCATTGTCGAGCCTTACATTCGGGAAGAGCTTCCCGAGGCCTGGGTGACGGACGCCACGAAATGGTGGGTGAACCCAACAGGTAAATTCGTCATCGGCGGGCCCGATGGCGATGCGGGTTTGACCGGTCGAAAGATCATCGTGGATACCTATGGCGGTGCTGCGCCGCATGGCGGCGGCGCGTTTTCTGGCAAAGACCCGACCAAGGTGGACCGGTCGGCAGCTTATGCCGCGCGCTACCTAGCGAAAAATGTCGTGGCGGCCGGGCTCGCCCATCGCTGCACGATTCAGCTCAGCTATGCCATTGGCGTGGCCAAGCCGCTCTCCATCTATGCCAATACCCACGGCTCAGGTGAGGTGCATGAAAGCAAGATCGAAGCGGCGGTGGAGCAACTGATGGATCTGACCCCACGCGGCATTCGAACCCATCTGGAGCTGAACAAACCGATTTATCAGCGGACAGCGGCTTACGGTCATTTTGGCCGCGCGCCGGACACGGATGGTGGGTTTAGCTGGGAACGGACCGACCTGGTCGAGGCGCTGAAAGCGGCAGTCTAAGGCGCGGTTGGAAACAGTCGGCATGGCACGCGGACGATATCTGAGAACCTATGCGATCCGGTTCGTCGGCTCGGCCTTGGTCGTGAGCGGAGTGGTTTGGGCCATTCTGGCCTATGCGCCCGGCCTGATGTCAGGGGCGATTGGCCGCGGGGCTGTGACGGGCAGCGCCATCGGCGCGCTTCTCTGGCCTGCTGCGGCTTTCGCCAAGGACTATTTTTCGGTTGAAGGCAGTGCCCTGACATCTGCGCAAAGATGGGGATATGCGTGGCGGTTCGCTCTGATTGCCCTATGTGTCGCAATGCTTTTCGCCGTCGCTGCGTTTGTGTTCGGCTTCCCCAAATCCCTTGGCCTCTCAACTCTATCGCCAAACGAGCAGGGGCAAATCATCGGGTCTAGCTTGGCTTTGCCGGTGCTTTTGATGGCGCCGATCAATTGGCTTATGATCACCTCTGGTTTCAAAGGTGCCGAACGAGCGGCGGCCCGGCGCGGGTTGCGCTAGGTCTTTGCCTAAGAGGTCTCCAATGTCGTTTGATCGCCCATTCCGCAACTTCTATGGCCGCCGCAAAGGGCAGCATTTGAAGGCGAGCCAGGAGCGGTATCTGGCGGAAGATCTGGCGGTGCTGTCGCCTGGTCCGGTGGATTGGGATGTGAACCCTGACAGGGTGCCATTGGATTTGGCGGCGCTGTTTCAGGGTCGAGAGACATGGCTGGAGATCGGGTTTGGCGGTGGCGAGCATCTGGTGCACCAAGCGGCGACGCATTCCGATGTCGGCATCATCGGGTGCGAGCCCTATATCAATGGCGTCGCGATGCTCTTGGGCAAGATCCGGTCTGCAGGCGTGGAGAACCTCCGCGTCTATCCCGGCGATGCGCGCGATCTGTTCGATGTTTTGCCGGAGGCCTCAATCGGCAAGGCCTTTTTGCTCTACCCTGATCCGTGGCCGAAGGCGCGCCATCACCGGCGGCGCTTTGTGACGCCGGAACATCTGGAGCCGTTGGCCCGTGTGCTGAAGCCCGGTGCTGTGTTTCGGGTGGCGACCGACATTCCCGATTATGTGCGGCAGACCTTGATCGAAGTGCCGCGCGCCGGGTTTGAATGGTTGGCCGAGGGGGCATCTGATTGGCGCGTGCCATGGGGTGATTGGCTGTCGACCCGATATGAACAGAAGGCGCTGCGTGAAGGGCGGGTGCCACATTATCTGACATTTCGGAAGCGGTGAGGGATGTCGTCTTGCCCCTTGGGCAAGCCGATCCGCGCGCTGACGCGCGCGGTACTGCGGGGGCGCTGCCCCCTGGCGCGAACGCGCCTCCCCCGGGATATTTGCGAAGCAGAGAAGGGGTGTGGACTGCCATGCTGGTGCGGTCTATCAGGCGGATGCGACGATCAAACGAGGGATCTGTTCTATGTCCGGCCATGGTGAGCCAATTCCAATGACCTCGCGCCGCGCCGCGCCGTTGAAAGGCGTGGCGGAGGTGCCGGGCGACAAATCCATTTCGCATCGGTCGCTGATTTTAGGCGCAATGGCCGTCGGCGAGACGCGGATCAGCGGATTGCTGGAAGGCCAGGATGTGGTCGATACGGGCCGCGCGATGCGCGCCTTCGGGGCGGAGGTCACGCGACATGCGCCAGGCGAGTGGACGGTTCATGGCGTCGGTGTTGGCGGTTTCGCCGAACCGGATCAGGTGATCGACTGCGGCAATTCGGGAACAGGCGTGCGGTTGATCATGGGCGCGATGGCGACCACGGCGATCACCGCCACCTTTACCGGCGATGCGAGCTTGAACGGGCGGCCGATGGCGCGAGTGACAGATCCGCTTTCGTTGTTCGGGGCCGTGGCCGTGGGCCGCGCCGGGGGGCGGCTGCCGATGACATTGGTTGGGGCTGAAGCGCCATTGCCGGTGCGCTACACGGTGCCGGTTCCCTCGGCGCAGGTGAAATCGGCGGTTCTTTTGGCGGGATTGAACGCGCCGGGACAGACGGTGGTGATTGAGCAGGAAGCGACGCGGGATCATACCGAGCGGATGCTGGCGGGCTTCGGCGCCGAGATCACAACCGAGGTGACCGAGGACGGTCGGGTGATCACGTTGACAGGGCAGCCGGACCTGACGCCGCAAGACATCACCGTGCCACGCGATCCGTCGAGCGCGGCGTTTCCGGTCTGCGCCGCGCTGATTGTGGAAGGTTCGGACGTGTTGGTGCCGGGCATTGGGCTGAACCCCACGCGCGCGGGTCTGTTCGAGACATTGCGCGATATGGGGGCGGACCTGACCTATGAGAATATGCGCGAGGAAGGCGGGGAGCCTGTCGCGGATCTCAGAGCGCGGTTTTCGCCCAATATGAAAGGTATTGAGGTGCCGCCGGAACGGGCGGCCAGCATGATCGATGAGTATCCGATCTTGTCGGTGGTGGCGTCTTTCGCCGAAGGCCAGACGATGATGCGCGGTGTGAAAGAACTGCGTGTGAAAGAGAGTGACCGGATTGCCGCGATGGCGACAGGGTTGCGGGCCAATGGGGTCGGTGTAGAGGACGGGCCCGATTGGTGGAGCGTCACCGGCATGGGGCCCGGCGGGGTGCCGGGCGGCCGGCTTACCGAAAGCCACTTGGACCACCGGATTGCGATGTCATTCCTGTGTCTCGGTATGGCGACGAAGGAACCGGTCCGGGTGGATGACGCAGGCCCGATTGCCACGAGTTTCCCGATTTTCGAGCCGCTTATGGCCGGTTTAGGGGCGCGGATCGAGCGGAGCAATCGGTAGCGCGTTTATCGAGGTAGTGGCGTATCTAGGGCGGTCGCCTCGCCCCTTGTCTGCCCCCTGGTCTGGCAATACCGTTGCGCGAAATGGAGATTTGCAGATGACCACTGGCTCCTGCCTTTGCGGCGCGATCCGCTACGAAGTTTCCGCCGCATTGCGCCCGGTGATCGCGTGCCATTGCGCCCAATGTCGCAAGACCTCCGGCCATCATGTGGCGGCGACATCGGTGCCGCGCGAGGCGGTTGAGATGAGCGGCGATGTGACCTGGTATGCCTCCTCAGACACCGCGAGGCGTGGATTTTGCGGCATCTGCGGCAGCAATCTCTTCTGGGATGGGCCGGGCAGCCATCTGTCGATCTTCGCGGGGACGCTTGATGGCGATCCGGGTGTGCGCCTCGCCGGGCATATCTTCTGCGTGGATAAGGGCGCCTATTATGAGATTGCCGATGGGTTGCCGCAGGCTGCGCAGGACGATCCGGAATTGACGACACAGGTGACGTTATGAGTTTTACGGTCGCGATCGATGGGCCAGCTGCGGCGGGGAAGGGCACAATCTCTAAAGCTGTGGCGGCACATTTTGGGTTTGCGCATCTGGATACCGGGTTGCTCTATCGCGCCGTCGGGCGGCGCATGCTGCGGGGCGAAGACCCGGTCGCGGCGGCGCAATCGCTCCGCGCAGAGGACTTGCAGGGCGATGATCTGCGAGGGCCCGAGGTGGCGCAGGCCGCAAGCAAGGTGGCGGTGATCCCCGAGGTGCGGGCGGCTTTGATCGATTTCCAGCGCGCCTTCGCGACCCGCGCGGGGGGCGCAGTGTTGGACGGGCGCGACATAGGCACGGTGATTTGTCCGGAGGCGCAGGTGAAGCTGTTTGTTACCGCAAGCGCGGAGGTTCGGGCCGAACGGCGCTTTGCGGAGCTGGCGGCCAAAGGCTTAGATGTGACGTTCGAAGGTGTCTTAGAGGATGTCCGCGCCCGCGATGCGCGAGACGCGGAACGCGCCACCGCGCCGATGGCCGCCGCCGCAGATGCTGTGGCGCTCGACACATCGGATCTCAGTATCGAAGCCGCAGTCGCGCGCGCCATCGCGGTTGTCGAGGCCGCACGTCAGGGTGCTTAGCGTCAAGAGAGGCCTGTGCCCGATCGCGCATATCTGTTGAGTGTGTCGAAACGCCATCACCAAAGCGTGCATTGGGCGTGTGGCTCAGGTCGCGCTAGGCTGAGGTCACCCGTCTGAGAGGAGACCTCATGTTGCGTGCCCTGCTAATTGTCTTGCTTCTAACGGTATCACCCGTGTTTGCGCATGACGTGCGAGACCCGATGACGCCTGAACAGGTGGCGCAAATCTTGCTTGCCCTTGACCCTGACGCGCGGGCGGTAGGGGCGCGCGCCGAGATGACCCTCGGCGATGTTCCGGTGACAGTATTTCTCGACGAAGGGGCCAATCGGATGCGGGTCATGGTGCCGGTCGCTTCGGCCGAGGCTCTAAGCCCGGAAGATCTGACCCGGGTGTTGCAGGCCAATTTCGACACCGCGCTCGATGCCCGCTATGCGATTGCGCAGGGGCGGCTTTGGTCGGTCTTCGTACATCCGCTGGCCGAGTTGACCCGGGAGCAGTTGATCCTTGGGATCGGGCAAACCGTAAACCTCGCCCAAAGCTATGGCACGCTTTACACAAGTGGCGCGCAGATCTTCGGCCAAGGCGACAGCGGTGGGATCTATAGCGATCTGATCGAAGAACTGCTGGAGCGCGGCGAGGCGCTCTGAACGCCACTGCCCCTTGCACATAAGGCCAAGCCGCGTTATACGGCGCTCCGTCAAGCAGGCGGTCAACGTCGCGGCAGAGCAGGGTCGGGTTTCCCCCGGCCCTGATTGTTTTGCGGCCACCCCGTCAAAGACCAACCCCAAAGACCGGCGGAGACAACCGCACGGCCAGATAAAACCCTGATAAGGAACTGAAAAACGCATGTGCGCTAAAGCAACCATGGAGGAATTCGAAGCCCTCCTGAACGAAAGCTTCGAAATTGACACGCCCGAAGAGGGCTCTGTTGTCAAAGGCAAGGTCATCGCGATCGAGGCGGGCCAAGCCATCATCGACGTCGGCTACAAAATGGAAGGCCGTGTCGAGCTGAAAGAATTCGCAAACCCTGGCGAAGCCCCCGAGATCGCGGTTGGCGACGAAGTGGAGGTCTACCTCCGCAATGTCGAAAACGCCCGCGGCGAGGCGGTTCTATCCCATGAGATGGCCCGTCGTGAGGCCGCTTGGGATCGTCTGGAGAAGGCCTATGCCGATGAGAACCGCGTCGAAGGCGCGATCTTCGGTCGGGTCAAAGGCGGCTTCACGGTCGATCTGGGCGGCGCAGTTGCGTTCTTGCCTGGTAGCCAAGTCGATGTCCGCCCCGTGCGCGACGCTGGCCCTCTGATGGGTCTGAAACAGCCGTTCCAAATCCTGAAAATGGACCGTCGCCGTGGCAATATCGTGGTATCGCGTCGGGCGATCCTCGAAGAGTCCCGTGCCGAGCAGCGCGCCGAGGTGATCGGCAAGCTGGCCGAAGGCGATGTGGTCGACGGTGTGGTCAAAAACATCACCGAATACGGGGCCTTTGTGGATCTCGGCGGTGTCGACGGCCTGTTGCACGTCACCGACATGGCCTGGCGTCGTGTGAACGACCCGAAAGAGGTTCTGACCATTGGCGAGACCGTCAAGGTACAGGTCATCAAGGTCAACAAAGAGACCCACCGTATCAGCCTCGGCATGAAGCAGCTGCAGGACGATCCGTGGGATTCGGTCGAGACCAAATACCCGCTCGATTCGACCCATACCGGTCGCGTCACCAACATCACCGACTACGGTGCGTTTGTTGAGCTCGAGCCAGGTGTGGAAGGGCTGGTGCACGTCTCCGAGATGTCCTGGACCAAGAAGAACGTTCATCCGGGCAAGATCGTCTCCACCTCGCAGGAAGTGGAAGTCATGGTGCTCGAGATCGACACCACCAAACGCCGCGTCTCGCTTGGCCTCAAGCAGACCATGCGCAACCCGTGGGAAGTGTTCGAAGAGCAGTATCCGGTCGGCACGCAGGTCGAGGGCGAAGTCAAGAACATCACCGAATTCGGTCTGTTCGTGGGTCTCGACAACGACATCGACGGCATGGTTCACCTCTCCGACCTGACTTGGGAAGGTCGCGGCGAAGATGTGATCGGCAACTACCGTAAAGGCGATGTGGTTCAGGCGGTTGTCTCGGAAGTCGATACCGACAAAGAGCGCATCAGCCTGTCGATCAAAGCCGTTGAAGGTGACCCGTTCGCCGAGGTTGTTGATGGCGTCAAGCGTGGCTCGGTTGTGACCGTGGCCGTGACCGCGATCGAAGATGGTGGGATCGAAGTGGAATATGAAGGTATGAAATCCTTCATCCGCCGCTCCGACCTCTCCCGTGATCGCGCCGAACAGCGCCCTGAGCGCTTCCAGATCGGTGATAAGGTCGATGCCCGCGTAACCAACGTGGATGCGAAAACCCGCCGTTTGGGTCTGTCGATCAAAGCCCGTGAGATCGCCGAAGAGAAAGAAGCGGTTGAGCAGTATGGCTCCTCCGACTCCGGCGCATCGCTCGGCGATATTCTTGGCGCGGCGCTGAAAGGCGACGACGACAAGTAAGGCCAACTGGCTTAGGAAAACAGAAGGCCCCGCTGAGCAGCGGGGCCTTTTTTATGACCCGGCGTTCACCCTATAGATCAGCTTGGCAATCTAACGAAGCGTTCGAGACTGCTTCTGCGGTCGTCCTAAGCAAAGGTCGCGTGGCAAATGACAAAACCAGACGGTCTCTGATCGGTCGTTTGCATGCCGCGCGACAGTATGGCCGGCGGTGGCCGCCGTCAGGTGTGGGTCAGAGGCCACGCATCCCTTAACATCATTGAACCTGCCGCCGCGCTTTCGACCCGCCGCGGCGATGGGGTCTCGGAAGGCAGAGGTTCAGAGGTTCCGGCGGCATGCGCCGTGCTGCAAGCAGCAGCGCGCAAAACACGGCAATCGCGGGCGATACCCGCTGAAATGGCAAGGCGCGCGCATAGGCCGCTCGCGCCTGGCGGTCGAAGTCGCTATCGCCGGGCAGGGACCCGAGCCATTCCATAAAGCCGAGTTGGCCAAGCTCAACCGCCCGAAGTTGGTCGGCAGGGTGGCTCTGAAGCCTGTTCAAAACATGATTGAGTACCATAGCGCCCTCCGCGCAGGGGGCGGGTCTGACGCAGGCAATCTGAAATGTCTCGGCGGGGCCGGTTCGTCATCACAATGCTCCTTGCCAGGCACCCCGCCCGGGTTGAGTTGAAGTGCGATGGCAGGTCTCCTGACTTGCGGGTCTCGGCCGGTTCCGAACCTTCCCGGGCCCTATGGCCCAGTGGTGTTCCTCGGATCGGCTCACCGCTTACAGTTGCGGGGGCAGTTGCGGCATTGGCTGGCGTGTACCAGCCGCACCGCATTCCCTTTAAATCCCGCGCCGCCGAAACGGTCTGGGAACCATCGCCTCAATCGGTAAAGAGACCGGGGGCTAGATGTCAATTGCTGATTGCCGAAACAGGGTCATCAGCACGGCGACGGCTTTGACCTTAATCACGCGGACCGTCACCCATGGCTGTGGCCACCATGTGACTGGCACCCGACAGCTGCCCAAGCGGTAGTGGGTCGTTGCCCCGCGCGCGGCGGCGGTCCGCCACAATCTGACCTCTGGTGAGTGCGATCCGGCTCACATCTGCGGCGTCTTCTGGTTGCATGACATAAACGCCGTCGATATCGGCCAAGATTGCATCACCCGGCAGCACGGCCGTGCCGCCAACGGAAACCGGCACATGCGCCCGCCCGCCGAGATTGGCCATCCGCGTCGTCATTGGCGAGACGCCGCGGCACCAGACCGGGAACCCCAGTTCTGCCAGTTCCACGCAATCGGTGCAGGGGCCGTCGATGATTGCGCCCGCAATCCCTTGCCGCATTGCCGCCGCCGCAACACCGTCGCCGAGGCAGGCATGGCGTTGATCGCCAAGCCGGTCGATCACCAGGATATCCCCAGGGGCGGCCAAACCGATGGCATGGTGCAACATAACCGAACACGGCCCCGGGATTTGGACGGTCAGGGCCCGCCCGGCAATGCGCGGGCCAAAGCCCTGATTGGCGCGGATGCCTGGGTCGAGCGCTCCCCAATAAAGAATATGCCCCAGCATCGTTGTCTCGCATTGCTGAAGGGTCTCCACCGTGGCGGGGTCAAGGGCCGGTGGTTCGGGCCCGATCATGTATTTGGCTGGCGAGGGAAGGGGGCTGTTCATCGTTCACTCCGCAAAGTCGGGTCGAGCCGGTCGCGCAACCAGTCACCAATCATTGAAACAGACAGCGCGAGGCAGAAGATGATCGCGCCAGGCAAAAGGGTCAGCCACCAAGCCGTCATCAAGCGGTCGCGCCCTTCGGACATGATTTGCCCTAGGCTGGTGAGTGGCGGTTGCACGCCAAGCCCCAAAAACGAGAGCGCCGTTTCCAAGAGCACCGTGAGCGGCAGATTTACGGTGAACTGAACCAGCGCGACATTCAGGATATTGGGCAAGACATGGCGCAGATAGATCCGCGCGGGGGACGCCCCAAGCGCGCGAACGGCGGTGACATAGCCGGATTCTTTGGCTTGCAAGGTCGCGCCGCGCATCAGGCGGGCATAAACCTCCCATCCGTTTAACCCGACGAGCAGCAGAAAGAGCGTGAAGGAATTGTCGAACATCGCCAGCATGAACAGGGCTACGATGATGATCGGCAAAGAGGCCTGCACATCGATGGCGGCGACGATGACCGCTTCGGTCTTGCCGCGTTTGGCGGCGGCAAGAATGCCGAGAAGCGAGCCCAAGACCGCGCCGATCACCGTGCCAACGATCGCCACGACCAGCGTGATTTGCGCGCCGGTGACAAGCCGCGCGAAGAGGTCCCTCCCGCGCGCATCCGTGCCGAGAAGGTAGCCCTCGGTGCCGGGCGGCTCCAGTCGATGAAACAGAGAGGTTTCGCGGAATCCGTGCGGCGTGAGCAGATGGCCGAAAAGGGCGAACAGGACGAAGAGCGTCACGAAACTGAGCGCAAGCTTCACGCTAAACGGGATTGGCGCGCGCGCCCGCTGCGGCGCGGCTGGTGCGGTTGCGTCGCTCATTTTGCGCGGATCCTCGGGTCGATGATCAGATAGAGGAAATCGACGATCAAGTTCGCGATGACCATGGTGAAGGCGACGACGAGGACCAGAAATTGCACCTGCGCCAAGTCTCGTGTCGCGACCGACCGCACCAGAAGCTGCCCGACCCCGGGCCAGGCGAAAACCTGCTCGGTTACAACCGAGCCGGCGACCAAAGCGCCGAGAGAGAGGCCAATTAGCGTCACCAGCGGGATCGCAGCATTGGGCGCGGCGTGGCGCACAAGCCGCATCCCAAAGGGGATGCCACGTGCCTCTGCTGCGCGCATATAAGGCGCGTTGATCGTTTCCAGAACCGAAGATCGGGTAAACCGCGCGAAACTGCCCATCGCGGCCAGACCAAGGGTCAGCGCGGGCCAGATGACGCTGGCATTTTCGCCGCCCAAAAATGTGCTGAATGCGAGGGCCGCGACCAGGATCATGACCAGACCGAACAGGAAGTTCGGCATGGCGAAGGCGAAGACCGAGAACCCCATAACGAAGCGATCAAGCGCCGTGCCACGCCGGATGGCCGCCACCGCGCCGATGGGAATGCCGATCGCGATGGCCATGCAGAGTGCCGTTAACCCCAGATGCAAGGTGAAGGGCAGACGATCCAGGAAGGTCTCTTCCACCGCGATGCCGGTATGGATCGAGAAGCCGAAATTCCCCTGCAAGATGCCGCCGACATAGCCCAAATATTGCTGCCAGAGCGGTTGATCGAGGCCCAAGGCGCGGGTGTATTGATCAATCACCTCTTGCGGTGCGTCGGGCGGGACCAGAGCCGCGGCCGGATCGCCAGAGAGCCGGATGAAGAGGAAAACCAGCGTCACCGTGACCAACATGGTCAACGCGGCGCGCAGCAGTCGGGAGAGGATGTAGCCGGTCACGCTGCGCTCCCCTGCTGAAACAACTCGAGGCCGGGTGCGGCCTCTAACAGGCCCGCGGTATAGGGATGTTCCGGCGCCCCAAAGACACGATCGGCAGGGCCGCGTTCGACGATTTCACCGGATTTCATGACCAGGATGTCGTCCGCAATGGCGCGGGCCACGGCCAGGTCATGGGTGATAAACAGGATCGCAAAACCAAATCGCCGTTGCATATCGGCGAAGAGATCCAAAATCTGGGTTTGGATCGAGACATCAAGGGCGGAAACGGCCTCATCAGCGATCAAGAGCTCAGGCTCTAATGCGAGGGCGCGGGCGATGCAGATGCGCTGCCGCTGCCCGCCCGAAAACTCCTGTGGATAGCGACCGGCGGCTTGCGCCGAGAGGCCGACCAGTTCAATCAACTCCATCGCCTTGGCCCGCGCCGCATCGGGCGCGATGCCATGGATCATGGGCCCTTCGGCGATTGCAGAGAGGATCGTCTGGCGCGGGTTTAGGGCGGAAAACGGGTCTTGCAACACGACTTGGATCGATTGTCGCAGTTTGCGGAGCGGTGCGCCGGTGACATCGGCAATCTCCGCACCTTTGAAGCGGATCGATCCGCTCTCAATATCCTCGAGCCGCAACAGGCACCGTGCCAACGAGCTTTTGCCAGAACCGCTTTCCCCAACCACGGCCACGGTGCGGCCTTCTGAAATGCTGAGCGAGACGTCCTTGACGGCATGAAGCGCCTTGCGATTGCCCAAAAATCCGCTGCGATAGATCAGGTTCACATCGGTCGCCTCAAGGATCGGCGCTCCATCATCGCTTCCAAGCTGGCGCGGTGTAGGGTTGACCGCAGCGATGAGTTTTTGCGTGTAGGGATGCTGCGGGTTGCGCAGAACATCCTGCGCGTCGCCTGTTTCGACCAGCACGCCGTCCTGCATCACGGCCACCCGATCCGCAATCTCGGCCACGACGCCAAAATCATGGGTCACAAATAGGACCGAGAGATCATGTTCGACCTTCAGGCGGGCAATCAGAGCCAGGATCTCGGCTTGGGTCGTTACATCAAGCGCCGTCGTCGGTTCGTCGGCGATCAACAGCTTGGGTTCCAAGAGAAGCGCCGCCGCGATCACGGCGCGTTGCGCCTGCCCGCCGGAGAGCTGATGCGGATAAGACCGGGCGATGCGCTCCGGGTCCGGTAAGGCCACGTCGCGCAAGACGTCGAGCACGCGCGGCAGACGCGCCGGTTTTGACACGCCATGCACGGCGAGAATTTCCGCCAGCTGCGCGCCAATGGTGCGGACCGGGTTCAAGCTGGCCCCCGCATCTTGGAAGATCATTGCGATCCGGGCCGACCGAATTGCGCCAAAGGCGGCGTCGCGCTGCGGCGGCATGGTCTGACCCGAGAACCGGATGCCACCGGCGGTCACGGGCAGCGCATGGGGGAGCATGCCAAGGATGGCTTGCCCGATGACCGATTTGCCCGAGCCGCTTTCCCCAACCAGGCAGAGCGTTTCGCCCCGATTGATATCAAAGCTGATCTCATGCACGGCCTCGGGGCGGTCGCCGTCGGCGGGCAGGGCAACCGTCAGTCCGTCAATGGAGAGGAGCGGCGCGGGCGGCGCCGTCTCCTCGGGGTTTGGCTCACTCATTGTGGCCCGTCATATAAAGATGGTCGAAAATCGTGACGGCCGAATTGCCCGGATCCCAGGCCAAGTCTTCGTCAATCGCGTAGTTCACGACGTTGCGCCACATATACATGCCGGGCGTCACCCGCTCCCATTCCGCGACCAGATCAAGATAGGCCTGATAGCGGGTCTCGAAATCCTGGCTTTGCTCGAAGGCCTCACCGAGACGAACAAAATCTTCGGTCATGTCCCAAGTGCGATGGGAGGCCCGGAACCGGCTCGATTGCGGGCCCCAATCCATCCAGAGCGGCCGGTAGGGGTCGCCAGAGAATTCCGAGCTCATCGACATGTTGAGGAAGTGGAACGGGCGTTCATAGGCCAGCGAGAAATTGTCTTTCAACTCGATCCGCACATTGATGCCAAGCTCGGCCCATTGCTCCACCATGAACTCCGCCGCGATCTCGTAATTCGGATAGAAGCCGCGGGTGATGTGCCAGATCAGCTCTTCGCCATCATAGTCGCTCTCAGCTAGATAGGCGGCGGCTTGCTCTGGGTCGAACGGCACGGCGCGCTCCCGGTCCGGGTCGAAATAATCGCCATATTCCGGGAAATTAAAGGGTGTTGGCACAAAGGTTGCATCGCCCCAGATCGCGGCTGCAATCGCCTCCCGATCCACGCCTGCGACAATGGCCCGACGCAGGTTCACATCCGTCAGCGGATTGTCGGGTAGCGCCTCGGTTTCAAGCATGTTGAAGGCGAACATCGGGTAGTTTTCGATCCCCTTCTCCATCACCGTGACGCCTTCGGTGCCCTCAAGGGACTCGACCTGATCGGCGGGCACGCTGACCACGACATCGTACTCGCCCGCGACCAGCCCCGCGAACCGGGTCGAGAATTCCGGCACGATCTCAAAGCGGAGCGAGGCGGCAGGCGGCTCACCGGCCCAATAGTCGTCGAACGCGACGGCCTCGACCGCCACGGACGGGTCAAAGGAGGTCATCCGATAGGGGCCGGTGCCCATCGGCATCTGCCCGAAGGCCTCGGTTCCGACCTCTTCATAATAATGATGCGGCAAGACAAAGCCGATTGGTGTGACCATGCGGAACGGCAGGTTCGGGTCCGGGAAGCTGGTTTCAACCTCGATGGTCAGCGGTCCGGTGGCCTCGACCCGGACAAACCCGCGCGTATAGCGCGTGCCGCGAGGCGCCATTGGCTCTTCGCCCCAAAGGCGTTCAGCCGACAAAGAAAACGCGACATCTTCTGCATCCATGATGTGCCCATCATGGAACGGTACGCCCTCGCGCAGGGTGAACTCCCAGACATAAGGTGAGAGCTGTTGCCAGCTTTCGGCGAGCCACGGTACCAGTTCGGTGCCATCGGGGTCTTCCCACCGGTTTCGGCGCACCAAAGTGTCGAACACATTGGAATGCACCCGGGCACCGGTCGTCGAGATGCCGACCACAGGGTCCATCGTGGGCCAAAGATTATCAACCGCGATCACCAGATCGGGGCGGTCTTGTGCGATGGCGGGCATCGCCACGGCGCTGGCCAGAAGTGTTGTGGCCATCAGGTTCCGAAAGGTCATGTCATAGCTCCCGTTGATGATTTTTGTTCTGTCTTTGAGTTGATCGTCGTTCCCCCTGCCCGCAGATCGCGGAGGATGTAATCGCGCGCATTCTGCAGGTTGGGGATTTGGCGCCGCGCGGCTGCGACGGCGTCGAGCGGCAAGTCCAACGTGACTTGGCCCGGAGCCTCGCCGCCCAGATCGGCAAGCACCTCGCCCCAGGGGGAGACGATTATGGAATGGCCCCAGGTAACACGCCCATCGGCGTGATTTCCGACTTGCGCCGCCGCGATCACATAGGCGCCGTTCTCAATTGCCCGGGCGCGTAACAACACCTCCCAATGGGCGCGTCCAGTTGGAACAGTGAACGCCGAGGGGATGAACAACACCGTAGACCCGGCCAGGGCATAATCGCGGTAGAGATGTGGAAAGCGCAGATCGTAACAGATCGACAGCCCGAGCGGACCATAGGGGCTCTGAGCAACCACGGCTTCCTGACCCGGGGCATAGCGATTGGACTCACCTGTCGGCGTGCGGCCATCCAGGAACACATCAAACAGATGGATTTTGTCGTAGCGCGCTACAATCTCGCCCGCCGGGTCGATCAGAACGGTGTGGTTGAGATACCGGCCATCGGGTGCCTTGATCGGCGACGAACCGGAGTGCACCCAAATTCCATGCCGCGCGGCCTCTTCCCGGCAGGCCGCGATATAGGGGTCATCGCCTTCCTCGGTGATTTGCGCCCGGGCATGGTCTTTGTCTTTGTCCATAAGGCCCGCGGCTTCGGGGAGGGCCAACATCTCAGCGCCGTCTGCTGCGGCTTGTTCGGCGGCGGCCCGCAGGCTTTTCACATTTTCAGCGTGAGTGTTGTGCGATGTCATCTGAACCATCGACACACGTAGCATTTCGGTCATGTCCGCCCCTTGCGTTGTCCTGCTTCACGACCATAGAGCGGCAAAAATGCGAGAAAAAAGCGCAAAATAGTTGCAACCTGTCTGATTTTCTAACATCCCATCAGCTATGCACTCGACAAGACGCCTCCCATCCCTGAATGCGCTGCGCGCTTTGGAAGCGGTTCGCGAAACCGGGTCCGTGTCGGGGGCGGCGCGCCGACTCAGCGTGTCGCATTCCGCAGTTAGCCATCAAATCAAGCAGTTAGAGGCGTGGATTGGCCGCCCCATCACCGTGCGCCGGGGCCGGAGCGTGGCTTTGACCGAGGCAGGCGAAAGCCTGGCCCGCGTGGTGCACGATTCTTTCGACGCGATCCGACATGAGATCGATCTCCTGCCGCTCCGCTTTGCGCGTGCTGTCTCGATCTCAGCGCTGCCGGTGATTGCCGAAGAGATTCTCTTGCCCAATCTCGATCAGTTTCGCAGCGCCTTTCCCAATATCAGTTTGCACATCTCTTTGGCCCAGACCGACCGCCCGAAGACACCGGCACCGGACGTAGAGATTCTGTTTCGGCAGAAGGATCGGCTCCTGCCAGGAGAGGTTGTTCTGCTGCCGGGGGATGCGGTTCCGGTCTGCGCGCCCGAGCTGCTCGCAACATCGGGGCAAGACCCGGCCTCTGCGGTGCGCTTGGGTCCATTGCTGACGGATGAGGACTCACGGATGTGGAGCCGCTGGCTGCCACAGGTGGGCGACGAATGGACACCCGGCGATATGGCCAGAACAATCTATCTGGAGGGGTCGTTTTTGCTGCAGAAGGCGGCAGAACACGGGATTGGCATCGCCATCTGTCGAAAAGCGACCATCGGGCGCGCGATCCGGTCGGGCCGGTTGGTTCCGCTCTCCGATATCGCGATTGATCAAGACTGGGCCTATACGCGTCGCGTCGCCGCCGGGCGAGAGATCGAACCTGAGGTCCAGATTGTGACCGACTGGCTCGATCGTGTGTGCGCAGCGCCATGATTGGGGGCGGACAGGTCATAGGATTCGCATTGGATTGATCGGCGCTGCGCGGATCGCGCCCGTCAAATGACTGTGCCTTACGATCCGCATGAAACAGATGACACTGCCATATAGCCGTTACATTCCTGTTATCTAAGGGCGCCACGCGGTCCGGGCTGCTCCGGTGCCGTTTCCCATGCAGCTATGCTTTCAGCGCCACAGGGAGGCCCTTTATGAAGCGTGACGACATCATCCAAAGCGATGAACATGGCAACAAGGCGGAAGCCTTCGAAGCCTTTGACGACATTCCCACCAACCCCAATCTCGGCAACACCATTGGCGACGTGATCAACCGTCGCTATGGCCGCCGCGACATCATGCGCGGGGCGCTGGCCGTCTCTGCCACGACGGCGCTTTTTGGCACCACTGCCGTGATCGCGCCCAAGCAGGCGGCTGCGATGGGCAATGCCGAAGACAGCCGCTATGTCTTTGACGAGCTGACTTGGGGCAACGATGTGAACCACCACATCGCCGATGGCTACAACGCCGATATCCTGATCCGTTGGGGCGATCCGATTTTCGCGAACGTGCCGGAATTCGACCCGCAGAATCAGTCTGCCGAAGATCAGAAGATGCGCTTTGGCTACAACAACGATTATGTTGGCTTCCACGAACTGGAGCCGGGCCGCGGTATCCTCTGTGTGAACCACGAATACACCAATGAAGAGGTGATGTTCCCGGGCCTTGGTCGTCAGGACCGGGACGGCTTCCAGGGCATGACCGAAGAGCTGGTGAATATCGAGATGGCGGCCCATGGCGGTTCGATCTTTGAGATTGTCAAAGGCGATGACGGCAAGTGGAGCGTTGTGCGCGACAGCCCATACAACCGCCGGATCACGGCCGACGACACCCAGATGACCTTCTCGGGCCCTGCCGCCGGTCACGCGCGTATGCAGACCTCGGCCGACCCCGCGGGTATGAACGTCATCGGCACCATCAATAACTGCGCGGGCGGCATGACGCCTTGGGGCACCTATCTGATGGCCGAAGAGAACTTCCACGGCTATTTCTGGACCGATGTCGTCGATGGCGACGGCGATCCCGACGTCTCCGCTCAGGCGGAAGCCGAGTCCATGCGCCGCTATGGCACGCCGGGCCGTTGGTATGCCTGGGGTCAGTACCATGACCGCTTCAATATCGATGTGGAGCCGAACGAGCCGAACCGCTTCGGCTGGATCGTCGAAGTCGATCCGACGGACCCGACCTCGACCCCTGTCAAACACACCGCGATGGGCCGGTTCCGTCACGAGGGGGCCGAGTCCACCGTGGCGGGCGACGGTCGTGTTGTGCTCTACTCAGGCGACGACAACCGCTTCGACTATGTCTATAAATTCGTCACTGCGGGCACGGTGTCGGATGACAAAGCGGCCAATATGCAGCTCTTCTCCGAAGGCACGCTTTACGTGGCGCGCTACAATGACGACGGCACCTATGAGTGGATGCCGCTTGTTCATGGCGAAGGCCCGCTGACCGCAGAGAACGGGTTCGACAGCCAAGCGGATGTCATGATCGACACCCGTCTGGCGGCTGACCTTCTGGGCGCCACGCCGATGGACCGCCCGGAGGATATCGAGCCACGCGGCGATGGTGCTGTGTTCGTGATGCTGACCAACAACTCGCGCCGGACGGCCGAGCAGGTGGATGCGGTGAACCCTCGCCCGGAAAGCAACTTCGGTCATATTCTGCAGATGAACGAAGATGGCGGCGATCACGCGGCGACCAGCGGCACCTGGGACATCCTTGTGCAGTGTGGCGACCCGAGCATCGCCGAGGTCGGCGCGGTCTGGAACCCGGAAACCTCGGAAAATGGCTGGTTCGGTTCGCCGGATAACTGTGCGCTGGACGATAATGGCCGTCTTTGGATTTCCACCGACCAAGGCTCTGGCTGGGGCCGGACCGGGAAATCCGATGGTCTCTACAGCCTTGAGACCGAAGGCGACCTACGCGGCCATTCCAAGCTCTTCTTCCGCTGCCCTGTGGGTGGGGAGCTTTGCGGCCCGTATTTCGCCGACAACTCGGAGACCCTGTTCCTCGCGGTGCAGCATCCCGGGACTGATGGGACCCGCGATTTCGCCGGCTTTGAGCGGAACTCGACTTTCGAAGATCCGGCCACTCGCTGGCCTGATTTCGCCGAAGGTATGCCGCCGCGCCCGTCGGTCGTGGTTGTGACCAAAGAGGGGGGTGGTCAGATCGCTGTCTGATCCTCTCTGCTCAAAAACAAACGGCCTCGCAACGCGCGGGGCCGTTTTCCGTTCTCGAGGCAGGGTGACTTAGAAATCGATGGTCACGCCGGGCAAGTTCAATCCCGACATCAGATCGCGTACCTCTTGCCGCGCAGCCACGTTCGAGATGTTCAGCCGTTCGACCCCCAACTCACGCAGATCCAAAAGGGTCATGCCGGTTGGGAACAGCTCCCGAAAAATCACCCGTTCGGAAAACCCGGTGCCGACACGGAACCCGATCCGCTGCGCCAGCCGATCAAGCGCACCGCCCACCTTGCGTTTGTTATGCATCTGCTGCGCGCCAACCCGGTTGCGGACGACGATCCAATCAATCGGGCTCAACCCCGCCTTGGCGCGAAGCTGGCGCGCGTGCCAAACCATCTCGGAATAGACCGATGGGCCACGAATGTCGTAGGTCTCTGGATCAACGCGCGCCAGCAGGTCGAAATCGACAAAACTGTCATTCATCGGCGTGACCAACGTGTCAGCCAGCGAATGCGCCACCTGGCTCAACCGCGTATGCGATCCGGGGCAGTCGATCACGATAAAATCGCAATTGCCTTCCAACTCGCCCACAGCCGCTGAGAGACGGCGGTCATAGATGTTTTCCTCGGGCCCAAGTTGCTCAGGGTCGATCTGCGGCAGTTCCATCAGAAGGGGGCAGGCGATATCCATGTCGCGGGCGGCGATCGTGTTTTGCCGGTTTTCGATATAGCGATGGAAACTGCGCTGTCGCAGATCCAAATCCAAGGCTCCGACCGTATGGCCCATCCGCGCAAGGGCGGTCGCGATATGCATCGCGGTGGTCGACTTGCCCGACCCGCCCTTCTCATTGCCCAAAACGATGATATGCGCCATGCCCGATCCCCCGGAGTTCGCTGCCGAGCGGCCCTCATTTCGTGGGGCCGCCATATTTCGGCGCAATATACGGGAGGGAGCCGGGGGTGTTAAGCGCCAAACCGGTCCATTCTGGATTGGCGTGATAATTTGGCGTCCCTGTGGCTGGCGATGAGGTATGGCTCTACAAATGTCAGCTTGGAGCCTATATCGATTGTCGTCTTTGTAGAGGGAAGTTGTTGTGCTAAGTGACGAAGGCATGGGTAAGATGGATTATCGAGTCAATGAATTACCCCCAACTTCTTGCAATGACTTGGGTGTTCGGTGTCTCAGTTTTTCTGACTTGGCTAGCGTGGAAGCTGATAGCTGGGGCGGGGTTTCGAATGATCCCATCGCCACGGATTGTTATGCCAGATGGTGTCGTGAAATGGATCTTGCTTAGGGCTTTGCTGGGTAGCGGTCTGATCTCCGACGCGGATTTTTCAGTCTTGAGATTTGCGAAACTGGAGGATCTGCCTCTTCATGGAGGGATTCAACGTTTTTTGCGCATTCGACAAATCGCGATAATGACCGGCGTAGCAGTTGGATGGGCGGCGTTGCTGATGGTTTTCCCATACTTTGTTTCAGCAGCCGTTCTTGCACGCTAAGCGAGTTTTTTCGCGGACCACTTACCGATAGCGGCAATCACATACGTCCGCTTTGTCCCGCGAAACTGCTCCCGATCCGTAAAACGAAAAACGCCACCCCAATCCGGGGTGGCGTTTCTCAGTCTCCAAGGCGTAGGTTTTAGAACCCCAGGCCTTCGTATTTCTTCTTGAACTTCGACACGCGGCCGCCCGTGTCCATCAGGCGGGAGTTGCCGCCGGTCCAGGCCGGGTGAACGGTCGGGTCGATGTCCAGCGCCAGGGTGTCGCCTTCGGCGCCCCATGTGGATTTCATCTGCACGATATCGCCGTTCGTCATTTTGACGTCGATGACGTGATATTCGGGATGGATGTCTTTTTTCATCTCGCCGCTCCTTACGCTTCAGCGCCAGATTTGGGCTTGTAGTTGGAAACTTCGGCGATCCGGGCCGATTTGCCCCGGCGCGAGCGCAGATAGTAGAGCTTCGCCCGGCGCACACGACCGCGACGCACCACGGTGATCGAGTCGATATTGGTCGAATGCAGCGGGAACACGCGCTCAACACCTTCGCCGAAGCTGATCTTGCGGACGGTGAAGGATCCGGCAATGCCGTCGCCATTCTTGCGGGCGATGCAGACGCCCTCGTAATTCTGAACCCGGGAGCGGGTGCCCTCGGTGACTTTATAGCCGACACGAATGGTGTCGCCGGCTTTGAAATCGGGGATCTTAGCCCCGAGGGCGGCAACTTGTTCCGCCTCGATCTGTGCGATCAGGTCCATCGCAACTCTCCATCTATGATCACGGTTTTCCCGCGAATGTGTGTGCGCCTCAGAGCTCTTGGTCTTCTTCCGGGTCCGCAGATGCGCCCGCCAGAGATCAGGTCAGCTTTACTTTCGTCGACGTGTCATCAGGGTCTGACCAAAGGGAGAAGCCGAAGAAAGCCACCCAAGAAAGTCATCGCCAACAACAAACCGGTTCCGCGAGTCGGATATCCCGACCGGAACGGGCGGTGTATATGTCTGATCGCCCTTACGATCAAGGCTCAATTCGGAGCTGAGGCATCCTCGGGCCAGAGCTTCTTAAAACCCTAACCCTCGCCATCCTGTTGCCGCCGGGCCCAGAGATCGGGGCGCCGTGCGCAGGTCAGTCGCTCCGCCTCCGCGCGGCGCCACTCCGCAATGCGCTGATGGTGCCCGGACATCAAGACCTCCGGGATATCGTGACCGCGCCAAGTTGCGGGTTTTGTGTATTGTGGATGCTCCAGCAGCCCGTCGGAAAAGCTTTCTTCTTCAGTGGAGGCTTGATTGCCCAACACATTCGGGATCAGCCGCACGGTGGCATCGATCAACGCCTGAGCCGCGATCTCGCCGCCGGTGAGGACAAAATCCCCGATCGAGATTTCTTCCAGCGCAAAATGGTCGATCACCCGCTGATCGACCCCTTCGAAGCGGCCGCAGAGCAGCGTCATGCCCTCAGCTTCTGAAAAGCGCGCCGCATCGGTCTGTGTGAAGGGTTTCCCGCGCGGCGACAGGTAGACGCGCGGCCAGCGCGTCGCGTCGTCTGGCGTGCCATTGGCGGCTTGATCGAGGGCGCGGCCCAGGACATCGGGGCGCATCACCAATCCGGCACCACCGCCCGCAGGCGTGTCATCGACATTGCGGTGCTTGCCCGCGCCAAACGGGCGGAGATCAATGGTTTCTAGCGCCCAAAGCCCCTCCTGCAATGCCTTGCCAGTCAGAGATTGACCTAAGACACCGGGAAAGGCCTCGGGGAAGAGCGTGACGATTTTCGCGGTCCAGGCGCCTTTGAGGCGCGGCGTTGGGGTCATCAAATCGCGCGGGGTGAGGCTGGCAGAGATCGACAGACGCCCATGGGATTTGGGTTTATCCGCCATCGAACAGCCCCTCGGGCGGGTCCACGATGATCCGTTTGGCAGAGAGGTCCACCGTCGGCACAACCTCTTGCGTGAACGGCACCAAGACCGTGCTCTTCTGCCCCTTCGCACGTACTTCGAGCAGGTCGGAAGCGCCGTGATTATGCACCGCATGCACCCGGCCACGATCTTGCCCACCAGTGTCGACAACGGCGAGGCCGATTAGGTCGGTGTGATAGAATTCGTCATCCAGCAGAGCGGGCAGGGCGTCGCGCGGCGCATAGAGCCGCGTGCCTTTCAACGCGTCGGCTTGTTCCTTGGTCGTGACACCAGAGAGGCGCGCGGCAAAGCCGTTTTTGACAGCTCGGGTAATCTTCAACGTGAAGCTGCGGCTGCCATCCTCCGTGCTGAGGGGGCCATAATCGCCTATCGCGTCTGGCTCGGCGCAGAAGGATTTCACCCGCGCCTCGCCTTTCACGCCAAACGATCCGGTGATCGCACCAACACAAATCCGATCACTCATCTTTACCCCTCCGCGCAAAATCCGGCGCGCATCCATTGCCCGCCAGATTGGTCACACAGCCCTTGTTGATGCGTCCGTTCAAAGATCATGCCCGCCACGAAGGCGAGGATCATGAAGATCACAAGACGGATCAGGCGAAACATTGGGCAACACCCGGGTCAAGGTTGTGCAGGTGGGCCACCGACGATCAGGCAGCCCACCGATGCTGAGATCAGCTGGCCTCTTCGGCTGCAGCGTCCTCGGCGGGTGCCTCTTCAACGGCGGCTTCTTCTGCCGGCGCTTCTTCTTCAGCAGGGGCTTCCGCTGCGGCGGCCGCTTTGCTGGCCTTCTCCTCAGCGCGCTCAACAGCTTTCTTGCCGGGCTCGCCCTTTTTCAGGTTGGCGCGCTCTTTTTTCTCCAGAACGCCAGCCGCTTCGAGGAAGCGCGACACGCGGTCGGTGGGCTGGGCGCCTTCGTTCAGCCAATGCTGCACACGCTCCATATCCATTTTCACGCGCTCTTCGCTGTCTTTCGGCAAGAGCGGGTTATAGGTGCCGAGTTTCTCGATATAGCGCCCGTCGCGTGGCATGCGGCTGTCAGCGGCCACAATGCGATAGAAGGGACGTTTTTTCGAACCGCCACGGGCGAGCCGGATTTTCATAGCCATGGGTTGATCTCCTTTGATGGCGTGGACAGGCAGGTGCCTGTTATTCTTGGTGTTTCTTGTGGTGCTGAATGACTTCAGCAATGATGAAGTTGAGGAAGTTCTTAGCGAATTCCGGGTCCAGGTCGGCGCGGCGCGCCAGGTCTTCAAGCCGCCCGATCTGCGCGGCTTCGCGCGCGGGATCGGATGGGGGAAGGTCGTGATCGGCTTTCAGTTTGCCAACCGCTTGGGTGTGTTTAAACCGCTCGCCAAGCGTGTAGACGAGGATTGCATCGAGCCGGTCGATGCTCTCGCGGTGCTCTTTCAGAAGCGCGGCGGCGCGGGTGGTGGCGTCACTCATACGGCAATCTCCGATGGGGCAGGGTGGCGATAGACAAGGGTGCCGGGTTTGGGTTCGATCGCTGTTTCATCCAGCGTGCAGCCAAGCCGTTCGGCCAAGGCGATGGAGCGCGTATTCCCTGGCGCGATATAGCTGACCGCAGTCGTCCAGCCGAGCGTGTCATAGCAGTGGATGCGGGCCGCTTCAGCCGCCTCAAACGCATAGCCCGCGCCTTCCGCCCCATCGAATATCAGCCACCCGATTTCGGCTTCCGGCCAGCCGTCGGGAAAATAGGGACCGACAAGACCGATGATTGCGTCCTCACCGCGCCGTGTGACAGCCCACAGCCCGTACCCCCGAACCTCCCAATGGCCGAGCATCGACGCAAAATGCCGCCATGCAGCCGGGCGCGGAACATGACCGCCTGCCATATTCGAACGTTCGGACATATAGAATGCCGTCGTGGCGTCCGCATCTTGAGCCGCGGGGCGACGAAGCGTCAGCCGCTTTGTGACAAGGGTTTGTGTCATGCCAAGGCCTCGCGCGATGGGTGACGCCAGACGTCCATTGTCCCAAAGACCTCATGGGTGAATTGCCCATCTCGTGTGCAGCCCAAGCGTTTCGCCAGCGCCAGAGAGCGGGCATTTTTGCTGTCCACGCAGCTGATCACTGTGGACCAGCCAAGCGTCTCATAGGCATAGGTGCGCACGGCGAGCGCCGCCTCATAGGCGATGCCGCGTCCTTCGCCCGCCGCGAATAGTGACCAGGCGACTTCCGCTTCGGGCCATTCAAGGGGATGGTGCAGCCCGGTGACGCCCAAAGGTTCGTCGGTGTCTTTGTCCGCAATCATCCAGCGGCCATAACCTCGGAGCTGCCACTGGCCGGTTAGGGCGCAGAGCTGTTGCCAGGCTTGTCCGGGTGTGTTGGGGCCGCCGACGAAGGCCGCCCGATCCGAACCCCGAAAATCGGCATAGGCGTCGAAATCCGACAGTTGCGGCGCGCGCAGGGTGAGGCGTTCGGTGGTCACGGTGGGAATAGTCATGCCAGCGCCTCCGGCGACGGATGACGATAGACAAGAAGCGGCTCGTCTGGATCTGGACCAGCGGCGTCGGGGTCGAGCGTGCAGCCAAGCCGTTCGGCCAGTGCGATGGAGCGCGTGTTTTTCGGGTCGATATAGCTGACAGCGGTGGTCCAGCCGAGGTCTTCATATGTATGACGCCGCAGCTCGAGCACCGCTTCATAAGCAAAGCCCTTGCCTTCAGCCTCTTCGGTCCAAATGGTCCAGCCCAATTCTTTTTCGGGCCATCCCGCAGGATACCACGGGCCAGCCGAGCCAATCGGCGCGCCTGTCTTGCGGTCTTCCAACACGAATGTGCCGAAACCCCGCAGCGGCCAGTGGCCGGTCAGAATCGCGAGAACCCGCCACGCATGGGTTTCGTCCTTGTCCGCGCCGCCGCCCACGTATTTGGACCGATCAGACATGATAAAGGGCGCGAGTGCAGGGAAATCCGACGCGCAGGGCGCGCGGAGAATTAGCCGCTCGGTTTCCAGCACGGGCAGGTTTGAGAGTGCGACAGTCATGCAACCGCTCCTGACCAACGTTTGACATCGTGGCGATAGCTGTCGCAGCCCGGGAACGGGCTCTTGGTCTCGGGGTCGAGGGTCGCGCCAAGACGACGCACCAGCGCCCGAGAGGCGGCGTTCTTGGTGTCGATGAAGCTGACCAGACGGGTCCAGCCCTGACGTTTGAACAGCTCGTCCAAAATGGCGTGGCAGGCTTCATAGGCGTAGCCTTTGCCCTCATGCCGCGCCTCGGTCAAAAGCCACGACATCTCGGGTTCGGCGAAGCTTTCGGGGTGATAGGGGCCAGCCATCCCAACTGTCTCGCCAGTGTCTTTCAGCCTGATTGCATAAAGACCATAGCCGCGCAGCGCCCATTGCCCGACATAGGCCGCAAAATAGGCCGCAAACTTGTGCCAAGCCGCAAACACCGTCATCGGCCCGCCATAGAATTCCGCCCGTTTCGACCCCAGAAAATCGAGCATGGCTTGCGTATCCGCCGCCGTCGGGGCGCGGAGCAGCAATCGCTCGGTCTGGAGAGAGGTGGACTGGATCATCTTACTTCTTCTTGCCGAACCCGCTGAGACCAGGAGGCAGCGCTGCGCCGCCGCCGAGGCCGGGCAAACCGCCGGGCTGTCCCAACTGCTTTGCAGCCGCTTCCAGCGCTTTGGGGTCCATATTGGCCGGGTCCATGTCTTTCAGAGCTTGCGGCGCGCCCTTCCCCATAAGCGCGCCAAGACCACCCCGCATCAGGCCCTTCTTGCCCATCTTGCCGAGTTTCTTCATCGCGTCCGACATCTGCCGGTGCATCTTCAGAAGCTTGTTGAGATCGCTCACATCCTGTCCCGCACCCGCGGCGATGCGTTTCTTGCGAGAGGCTTGCAGAAGGCCCGGATTGGCCCGCTCGCGTTTGGTCATCGAGTCGATCAGGGCGATCTGACGGCGGATCACCTTGTCATCCATGCCTGCATCGTCGAGTTGCTTCTGCATCTTCGCCATGCCGGGCATCATCGACATCATGCCTTCCATGCCGCCCATTTTCAGCATCTGGTCGAGTTGAGAGCGCAGGTCGTTCATGTTGAACTGACCCTTTTGGAAGCGCTTCATCATCCGCTCGGCCTGTTCGGCCTCAAGCGTTTCCTGCGCCTTTTCGACCAGGGCGACGATGTCGCCCATACCGAGGATACGGCCCGCGATCCGCTCGGGTTCGAAGGTCTCGATGGCGTCCATCTTCTCGCCGAGACCGACAAAGCGGATTGGTTTGCCGGTGACCGCCCGCATCGAGAGCGCCGCACCGCCGCGCCCGTCGCCGTCCATCCGGGTCAGAACCACGCCGGAGACGCCGATCTTCTCGTCAAACTCCTGCGCGACATTCACGGCGTCTTGGCCGGTCAAACCGTCCACAACCAGCAGCGTTTCGCGTGGGTTGGCCACATCGCGGACAGCGGCGGCCTGCGCAATCAACTCTTGATCGATATGCAACCGGCCCGCGGTGTCGAGCATATAGACGTCATAGCCGCCAAGACTTGCCTGCGTCTTGGCGCGCTTTGCGATGGCAACCGGGTCCTCACCTTTCACGATGGGCAGGGTATCGACACCGATCTGTGCGCCGAGGATCGCAAGCTGCTCCATCGCCGCCGGGCGGTTGGTGTCGAGCGAGGCCATCAGCACCTTCTTGCCCTCACGCTCTTTCAAGCGCTTGGCGAGTTTCGCGGTGGTGGTGGTTTTACCAGAACCCTGCAGACCGACCATCAGGACCGGAGCGGGCGGGTTGTCGATCTTGAGCGCGCCAGGGTCACCTTCACCGGTCAGGGTCGCGATCAGCTCATCATGGACGATTTTAATGACCTGCTGGCCGGGTGTGACCGATTTCGTAACGGCCGCCCCAGTTGCCTTTTTCTCAACCGATTTGATGAAGGCGCGGGCGACCGGCAGCGAGACATCAGCCTCAAGCAGGGCCACACGCACCTCACGCATCGCTGTGCGGACGTCATCCTCCGACAAAGCGCCCTGTTTGGTGAGGCGGTCGAAGACGCCAGACAGGCGTTCGGAGAGATTTTCAAACATGGGCGCGGGCCCCTTCTTCTCAACTGCGATTGTCCCTTCTCAGGTAAGGGACAGGATCGAATGCACCAAGGCCCCCGTGGGCGAAACCTCGCTGACGGGGGGCGATCCTGAAACACCCAGGACCGGAGCGTTGATGCGTCCGGATATGTTGGGTGGGCGTTTACGCGCGCGCGGTAGGTGGAGTCAAGTGCACTGCACCGTCAGCATCGTGACATCTCCCGCCAGCATATCGGCGCCACTGGCATGAAGTGAGAAGGCCCGGCGCAGGTCCATCCGATCCCAGTCTTCTTGCGTCTGGGGCGGGGCCACGTTCTCGCGCGATCCCGGCGGTCCAAACAGCGTCAACGCCATGGGGCCGTCGAAAGACACACCCGCCACGCTCAACCCTTCGACGTGATGCGCATAAACGCCGACCAAATCCGCGGCATTGCCGCGTGAGGTGGTGATCAAGGTCCAAATCGGGCCCGAGATACTGTCGCCCAATACCATCTCGCCCGAGGCCAAATGCGCGGTCGAGCCGCCCTCTTGTCGGAAGCTCTGTCCAACCGTGGTGTATTCGGCAGACCCGTTCAAAAGGGTGCCCGGGCGAATTTCGCCAACGCCCTGAGTCACCTCGATGGTAAAATCGAGAGAACAGGTCTGCGCCAGCGCAAGGCCTGGAAACAGGCAGAAGCAGGACGCGAGAATAGGCTTCCACATGGAGGGTAGCCTATCATCGTTGGATCAAAACGCAATTCGCGGGGTGTCAGGCCGCGATTTGCAGCGCGTCGAGCTGTGCTAGGGCTGCCTGCATAGAGGCATCGGCATCGACCATAAGCCGGTCGGCGGTGACAAATTCCACATCATGGATGCCGATGAAACCAAGCACATGGCGGATATAGCCCGTTGCGAAGTCGATCTCGCTACCGGCTTCGGTGCCGCCGGAGGCCACGGCCACAACGGCGCGTTTGCCCTCAAGCAGGCCTTTCGGCCCCTGTTCTGTATATTGGAAGGTCACGCCAGCACGGGCGACCAGGTCGACCCAGGCTTTCAACGCTGCGGGCACACCGAAGTTGTAGATTGGCAGGCCAATGATCAGCGTATCAGCGGCTTTGATCTCTTCAATCAGCGTGTCCGAGAGGGCGAGCTTGGCCTGCTGCGCGTCGGTCCGCTGCTCGGCGGGGGTAAAGTTCGCGCCAACCCAGTCCTCATCAATCAGGGGCAGGCCCTCGGCGAGGTCGCGTGCGGTGACATTGGCCTCTGCGAACCGGGCGATAATTCGATCGGATAAATCGCGCGACACCGAGCCGTCGCGGCGGGCGGATGCATCGATGCGGAGAATGGAATGGGTCATGGTGTCGGGTCCTCTCGGAAATGGGATATCGTCGTGGGACGAAATTTGGCCCTTGCGAGAATGAACACAATATGCCCAAATATATGTTCTTATGTGTGGGAGTGCACAGATATGTCCTTTGACCATTGGGATGAGATTCGTACCGCGTACCAAGTTGCGCGGATGGGTACGGTGAGCGGGGCGGCGGACGTCTTGGGTGTCCACCATGCGACGGTGATCCGCCATATCGATGCGCTGGAGGGGCGCCTGGGCGCAAAGCTGTTCCAGCGCCACGCGCGTGGTTATACCGCGACGGAGGCCGGACAAGACCTGCTGCAAGTCGCTGCCGGGGCTGACGATCAGTTCTCGCAGCTTGCCGGGCGGATCAAGGGCCGGGGAGATGAAGTGACGGGCGAGTTGATCGTCACCTCGCTCGAGTCGCTCTCACCGCTTTTCATCCCGGCAATCGGTAAGTTTCAGGAGGAACACCCCGAACTCCGCGTCCGCCTTGTCACTGATAGCCGCCTGTTCCGTTTGGAATATGGCGAGGCGCATGTGGCGATCCGGGCGGGCACGCTCCCGGATCAGCCTGACAACATCGTGCAGCCGTTTTTCACCCAGACGATCCGGCTCATGGCGCATAAAACCTATGTCGAAAAATATGGGATGCTGGACGATACCAATCTGGATCAGCATCGGTTTATCGGCTCGGTCGTCGACACGCCGCGCGCGCCGTTTCTGCGCTGGATGACGCAGATGGTGCCCGATGAGAGCATCTATTTCCGCACCAGCGAGATGCGGGCGGTGAAAGATGCGGTGATGGCGGGGATCGGCATCGGGTTTCTGCCCGGTTGGGATCGCGATGGTGTGGAGGATTTGGTCGATATGTTGCCGCCCTTGGAGGAATGGTCGGCCAAGCTCTGGCTGGTGACCCATATGGATTTGCACCGGACCGCCAAGGTTCAGACCTTCCTGCGCTTCTTGAAGGAAGAGGTGAAAACCTGGCCGGTGGAGTAGCCCGTGCCGCATACACTTTCCGCCGCAAGGCAAGGGCATTTGGCGACGCTGGCGTTTTCGGCTTTGGTTGCCGGATCCTTCTCGCTTGGTGGACAGATCGCCAATGAGATTGCGCCAACAGCGTTGAACGGGGTCCGGTTTGCGCTGGCTGCGGCGGTGATCGGAGTGGTGATCGCGGCGCGGGGCGGCGGGTTTCGAGCCGTTGCCGTCGCGCCGTGGCGGTATCTGATCCTGGGCGGGCTCTTCGCAATCTATTTCGTGACCATGTTCGAGGGGCTCAAGACCGCGCCGCCGGTCTCGGCGGCTGCGGTCTTCACCCTAACGCCGGTGATGGCGGCCGGGTTTGGCTGGCTCATGTTGCGCCAAATTACGACACCGCGCATCGCTCTGGCGCTCAGCATCGGCGCGGCTGGGGCACTTTGGGTGATCTTTCGCGCCGATCTCTCGGCCCTACGGGCGTTTGAGATCGGGCGGGGCGAGTGGATCTATTTCTGGGGCTGTGTGTGTCACGCGGCCTATACACCCGCAGTGCGGCTCTTGAACCGTGGTGAGCCGGTCTTGGTCTTCACCTTCGGCACGTTGGTGGCCTGTTCGGCGCTGGTCTTGATTTGGGGCTGGCGCGACGTTGTTGCGACCGATTGGGGCGGCCTGCGCCCCTTAGTTTGGATCACGTTGATTTATGTCGCGGTGTTCGCCAGCGCGTTGTCGTTCTTCCTGGTGCAATTCGCCACCCTGCGCCTGCCAGCCGCGAAGGTCATGGCCTACACCTATCTAACGCCAAGCTGGGTGATCCTTTGGGAGATCGCACTTGGGCAGCCGGTGCCACCTGTTTTGGTGCTGGGCGGCATCGCGCTGACGGTCGTCGCTTTGCTGATGCTGTTGAAAGACGACGCCACCGCTTGACGTGTGTCAAGGAAAGGCGCGTGCAATCTGCCATTAAACTTGCGGTTGAAAGGAGGGCTTCGCGATGCCTGCAGCAACCACCCGCGATGCGTTGATCGCCGTCACTGTCAAAGACTACGCCAAGCTTGAGAAAGTGATCGCCGATATCCCCGCCGGTTTGGCGGAGCGGAAGTTTGAGGACGACACGTCGATCAAGGACGTAATTTGCCATCGCGCCCATTGGAGCGGGCTGTTCTTCAAATGGATCGATCAGGCGGCGGCCGGCGGGCCGGTGCATATGCCCGATGAGGGTGTAAAGTGGAACCAGCTCAAGCCCTACAACGCCGATCTGCGGGAACGCTATGCCGATCTGTCGTGGGACGAGGCAAAGGACTGGCTGGCGCGGGAACATGAAAGGCTGCTGGCCTTCATGGAGGCGGGTACGGATGAGAGCCTTTATGGCGGGCCGTTTCCCACCATGTCGGGCTGGACCACTGGGCGCTACGCCGAGGCAAGCGGGCCCAGCCATTACCGATCTGCGGCGAAATTCATCCGCGCGTGTTTGAAGAAGGCCGGATGAACCGTCACTCGGCCAGTAAATCTCGCACCCGAGCGCGCATCTCTTCGGGGAAGGCCGAGAGCGGCACACGGGTTAGATCATAGATGATTGTGCCAAGTGGTGCGGGCAGGGCCACCATCGGCTGCATGCTATCGCCCGCACAGGTATAGGTGATCACCGGGTTGAAGGTTTGCGGGCCGGGCGGCGGGGCAAGAGGCGCGGTCGCGCTTCCGCCCTCGGATGTCACCGTCATCTGCCCCGTCAGACCGCCTTCACCGCCCGGCAGATGACAGATGTCGAGCATGCCGCCCATTGCGGAGAGGTAACCGGCGCTGCTGATGGTCTGGGCATTCATCTCCATATGCGTCACATGCCCATGCTCATCCTGAAAGACCGCGTTGCCATCGGCCCCCATCGGGAAGGTCTCGAAAAACCCGTCTTCGTAGATGATCATTGCGACAGGTCGCCCGAAATCACTGAAATTGGCGCGCACATTGTTCGGCATGGAGCGTAACATCCGTTCCATGGCCTCGGGGATCGTGCTGGAGCCGACCCAAGCGCCGACCACACATGTTTCGATCGGACCTACGGGGCCTTCGCAGGTCTGGGTAAGTGCCGGGCTGGCGAAAGTGGCGGCGAGGATCGCGGGAATGAGCGCGCGCATGGGCATCCTTTCAGGTCTCAGATCAGTCTTACATGAGACGCGGATTCTGTCGCCTGCGTTCAATCATTGCCCAATTCGCGCTCCAGAAAAGCTTCAAACGCATCTAGGTTTACCGGCTCGAACTGTCCGAACCCTTGCATCCAGACGGAGGCATCTTTCATCGCGTCTGGGTCGAGCTTGCACCACTTTACCCGGCCACGCTTTTCCTGCGTGATCAGGCCCGCGCGGGTCAGGATCGTCAGATGTTTGGAAATCGCCGCGAGCGACATCTCAAAAGGCTCGGCCACGTCCGTCACCGCCATATCGTCTTCCAAGAGCATCGATAGAATCTGCCGCCGGGTTGGATCGGCCAGCGCGGCGAATGTGGTGTCGAGACGGTCAGACATGACGTCGCTTAAACGCAGGCAAGGCCCAATCGTCAACCATTTGGTTGAATATGGTCTTGGTTGCTGTGTGAGGGGTCGCCTTTGTCGCATGGAGATTATGTGGATTAATATCAATATCTTATGACCTGCGTGAGAGCTTCTTTCGCGCGTTGACTCTGATCCCTGCGCGGCCTAGCTTCCGCCCGAACCTCAAAGGGGTGTCCTGCCGATGCCTGACCAACCTGATCCCGACCGCCTCAAGGCACTCGAGGAGCGGCTGGCCAAAGCTAAAGGCACACAGGAGCCGAAGCCCCATATGGAGGAACATTATTCTCAGGCGCAGATGGCCTGGCGGATGGTGATAGAGTTGGTGGCCGGTCTCGGGATCGGATTTGGCATCGGCTACGGGTTGGACGTTCTCTTGGGCACCCAACCTTGGCTGATGGTGGTGTTTACGCTTCTCGGCTTCGTCGCCGGGGTGAAGACGATGATCCGCTCGGCGCAGGAAATGCAGCGCGGGGCAGAGGCGAAAGACAAAGGGGAATAAGACGTGGCAGCGGATACGAACGCATCAGCAGAAACCAAACCAGCTTCTGGCGGGTCGGGTAAGATCATCGCCTATGGTCTGATCGCGGTGGCTGCGGTTCTGTTTATCCTCGGCCTGATGGACGACTATGAGAGTGGTCTGTCGATCCACCCGATGGATCAGTTCATCGTTGCACCCTTCTTTGGCGGCGACACCGTGCATTGGTACACGGTGAGCAATACGACGGTCTGGATGGGTCTGGCGATCTTGGCGGTTGTCCTTCTGATGGTGGTTGGCACGCGCGGGCGCGCCGTGATCCCAAGCCGGGCGCAGTCGATCGCGGAACTGGCCTATGGCTTTGTGCGGAAGATGGTGGAAGACGTGGCGGGCAAAGACGCACTGCCGTATTTCCCGTATATCTTCACGCTTTTCCTCTTCATCCTTTGCGCCAACTTCCTGGGCCTGATCCCGGGCAGCTTTACCTCAACATCGCATATCGCGGTGACCGCCGTGATGGCCGCCGCTGTCTTCATCACCGTGACGCTTCTGGGCTTCATCAAAAACGGTGCCGGGTTCTTGAGCCTGTTCTGGGTCTCCTCCGCGCCACTGGTGCTGCGCCCAATCCTCGCCGTGATCGAGTTGATCTCTTACTTCGTGCGCCCCGTGAGCCACTCCATTCGTTTGGCCGGCAACGTCATGGCGGGCCACGCGGTTTTGAAAGTGTTTGCCGGGTTCGCCGGTGCGCTTGGCGCCGGGGCCGTGGCGCCGATCATCGGCGTTGTTGCAATCTACGGGCTGGAGGTGCTTGTCAGCGCGATCCAGGCCTATGTGTTCACCATTCTGACCTGCGTCTATCTGAAAGACGCGCTTCACCCGCATCACTAACGCGGGTCTGGTCAGGGTTCAAAAATCTCAGCCAATTCCAACGTAAGGAGAAACGAATATGGAAGGCGATATCGCAAACATGGGTCAATTCATCGGTGCAGGTCTGGCCGCGATCGGTTCGGGCGCCGCTGCTATCGGTGTGGGCCACGTGGCCGGTAACTTCCTGGCGGGCGCGCTGCGCAATCCGTCGGCTGCCGCTGGTCAGACCGCGACGCTCTTCATCGGCATCGCATTTGCAGAAGCGCTCGGGATCTTCGCATTCCTCGTCGCTCTGCTGCTGATGTTCGCCGTCTAAGCCGCCCGAACCTTCCTTACGCCCGGGTCATCCGCAATGGTGGGTGGCCCGGTGTAATCCCGGTTCCAGGAGGATAAGATGGCCGACGAAGCGCACGGAGCTGCTGACGCCGCGCCCGGCATGCCACAGCTCGATTTTTCGACTTTCCCGAACCAGATCTTCTGGCTCGTGGTCACGCTTGTCGTGATTTACCTGGTCCTGTCGCGCGTCGCGCTGCCCCGGATCAGCGCGGTTCTGGCCGAGAGGCAGGGAACCATTACCAATGATTTGGCCGCCGCCGAGGACCTGAAACGCCAGGCCACCGAAGCGGAGGAGGCTTATAACAAGGCGCTCGCCGATGCCCGCGCCGAGGCGCAAGAGATCATCGCCGCAACGCGCGCCGAGATCCAGGCCGAGTTGGATGAGGCGACCGCTCATGCGGATGCCGAGATCGCTGCAAAGGCCAGCGAAAGTGAAGCCCGGATCGGTGAAATCCGTGCCGGTGCGCTGCAAAGTGTTGAAGAAGTGGCTCGCGACACGGCGGTTGAGATCGTCGGGGCTCTGTCTTCGGGTGCGGCGGACGCATCCGCTGTTGAAGCGGCGGTTGCCGAGCGGATGAGAGGAGGCACCCAATGATGCGTCTTGTCACTCTCGTGGCGGCCGTTCTGGCCGGTCCTGCCTTGGCTGCTGACGAATACGGCGGCTATGGGTTCACCTCGCTTTTCAACACCGATTTCGTGGTGCTTATCGGCTTCCTGCTGTTCCTCGCGATCCTGTTCTATTTCAACGTGCCGTCTCTGTTGGGCGGGTTGTTGGACAAGCGCGCTGAGCAGATCAAAGCCGATATCGATGAGGCCCGTGCCCTGCGTGAAGAGGCGCAAACCATTTTGGCGTCTTACGAGCGCAAACAACGGGAAGTGGCCGAGCAATCGGAGCGGATCGTGGCGGCCGCGCGTGAAGATGCGGCGGCGGCTGCGGAGCAGGCGAAAGAGGATTTGAAAGCCTCAATCGCGCGCCGCTTGCAAGCCGCGGAAGAGCAAATCGCCAGCGCCGAGCAGTCGGCTGTTCGCGATGTCCGGGATCGGGCCGTGGAAGTGGCGATTGCCGCAGCGGCGCAAGTGATCGCGGCGCAGACCACCGCGGCGCAGGCCAACAAACTGATCGACAGCGCGATTGCGGATGTCGAGGCGAAGCTGCACTAAGCGGCACTGACCGAATTTGATACGCGGAGGCCCTGGCAGATCGCCGGGGCCTTTGTTTTTGCGGGTCAGGTGCCGAACTTGTCGGACCAGCACGGCATCACATCGCCCGGCGCCGGGCGGGCGTGATAGACGCCCCGCGCGATCGCGCGCGACAAACAGAGTGCGGCGGCATGGCCCAAGCGCAGCAGATCGGCCTCTGCTTCTTCTAGGGGTTGCGCACCGGTGGCGGCGGTAAAGACGAGATCGCCATCCATCGGCGTGTGGCTGGGGTAGATCGCGCGGGCCATCCCGTCATGGGTGGCCACCGCCATGCGTGTGGCCTGCGCTTGGGTCAGGGCGGCGTTGGTGGCGACAATCGCGATTGTCGTCGCCTGACCACCGCCTTTGATCGGTGCGGGAGCGGCGGGATCAAAACTCCGGGCTTGGCCAAATCCGCCGAACTCCGCATCAAACTCAAACGGCGCGGCCCAGAACTGTGGCCCCTCGCCAACTGTCACCCGGCCAAGCGCGTTGACCGCGACCAAAGCGCCAACCGTATAGGGGCCAAGCTGCAAGGAGGCGGAGCCAAGCCCGCCTTTCAGATCCGCGATCAAAGTGCCGGTGCCCGCGCCAATACTGCCCAGTTCGAAGTCGCGCGACGCGGCAGAGAGCGCCTCCGCACCAAGCCGCCTATAGGGGTTCTCCGGCCAGTTTTTGTCACCGCCATTGATCAGGTCGAAGAGGATCGCACCGGGCACAATCGGTACCCGTTGATCGCCGACGGGGAAGCCGCGGCCTTGTGCCCGAAGCGCATCGGCGACGCCTGAGGCTGCATCCAGCCCAAAGGCCGAGCCGCCGGAGAGCACCAGAGCGTCGACCTCCTGCACCGTCTTGTCCGGCGCGAGCAGATCGGTCTCCCGCGTCCCCGGCGCGCCGCCCATCACATGCACCGCCGCGGTGAATGGAGCCTCGCCGACCATTACCGTGGTGCCGGTCTTGACGCCGTCATCCTGCGCGTTGCCGACGCGTAGGCCAGGCACATCCGTGACTAGGTTCTTGGCTCCAGGTCGCATCAAGGTCTCTCCGGCTTTGCGGCGATTCAGATACAGCGCCCGCCATCCACTTCCATCGCCACGCCGGTGATCATGCTGGCCTCATCCGAGCAGAGATAGAGCGCGGCATTGCCCATGTCTTCTGGCGTTGAAAACCGACCAAGCGGGATCGTCGCCAAGAACTTCGCGCGGATTTCGGGCGTATCTTCGCCCATGAAACTTTTTAGAAGCGGCGTTTCCCCCGCGACCGGGTTCAAGGCGTTCACCCGAATGCCGGAAGGCGCCAATTCCACGGCCATGGCTTTGGTCGCGGTGATCATCCAGCCTTTGGACGCATTGTACCAGTTGAGCCGGGGGCGCGGCGAGACGCCAGCGGTTGAGGCAATGTTTAGGATCGCTCCCTTTCTGGCCTGTTTCATCACCGGGACGATCTCGCGCGCGGTCAGATAGACCGATTTCGCATTCACTGCCAAAACCCGGTCGAAATCCGGCTCGCTGACATCCTCCAAAGGCGTTGGCAGATGGGTCACCCCTGCATTGTTCACCAGGATGTCGATCTGCCCCCAGGTGTCCATCGCGGCTTTGGACATCGCAGCGACCGATGCGCCGTCGGAGACATCCACAACCTGGGCGACCCCGCTGATCTGCGAAGCGATGCTCTCCGCCGCTTTGCCATTGATATCGGCCACCATGACCGCGGCCCCTTCACGTGCGAAAGCTTGCGCGATACCTGCCCCAAAGCCGGAGCCAGCGCCCGTTACGATCGCGGTTTTGCCCTCAAGTCTCTTACTCATTTCTTCCCCCTACCCATGCCACGCCGCCACGGTCTTCAACGTGGAAAACCCATACAGCGCCTCGAAACCCTTTTCGCGACCATGGCCGGATTTTCCGACCCCGCCAAAGGGCAGTTCGACTCCGCCCGCGGCCCCGTAGTTGTTCAAGAAAACTTGGCCCGCGCGGAGTTGCTTTGCCAGCCGCATCTGCCGCCCGCCATCGGCGGACCAGACCGAGGCGACCAGCCCGTAATCCGTGCCATTGGCGATCTCGATAGCGTGGTCTTCGTCTCGGAAGGGCAGGATAACCTGAACCGGGCCAAAGATCTCTTCCTGTGCCAGAGGATGATCCGGCGCGAGGCCGGTGAGGAGGGTCGGGCGCAGGTAATGACCACTTGCGGGGGCGTCTTCCGCGATACTGCCCTGGGCCAGAATCTGTCTGGCGTCTGCACGGGCCAGATAGGATTGCACGATCTCCTTCTGACGCTCTGAGATCAACGGGCCGACGTGCAAATCCGCGCTGGCGGGTCCGACGGTGAGCGCTTGATAGGCGCTGGCCATCCGGGCGCAGACCTCGTCATAGAGCGGTTCTTCCACCAAAATGCGCGATGACGCCGAACAGGTCTGCCCGGCGTTCTGAATGCCCGCGTTGACCAGGAACGGCAGGGCGCGGTCCAGATCGGCGTCGGCAAAGACCAGTTGTGGAGATTTGCCGCCCAACTCCAGGGTGACGGGCACCACGTTTTCCGCCGCAGCCGCCTGGATCAGTCGGCCGGTGCCGACCGACCCGGTGAAGGAGATATGCTGCACACCGGGATGGGCCGACAGTGCCGCGCCGGCTTCCGCGCCCAGACCGGGCACGACATTGAGGGCTCCTGCAGGGAGTCCCGCTTGATGGGCCAAATCGGCGAAAGCCAGCGCTGTCAAACACGCCTCTTCCGCTGGCTTCAAGACGCAGGCATTGCCCATGGCCAGCGCCGCGCCAACCGAACGGCCAATGATTTGCATTGGGTAGTTCCACGGCACGATATGGCCGGTGACCCCATGCGGTTCGCGCAAGCTATAGACCGTGAACCCATCCTGAAACGGGATCGTCTGCCCCATCACCTTGTCGGCGGCACCGGCGTAGAATTCCATATAGCGTGCCAGGGCGACGGCATCATTTCGAGCCTGGGTCAGTGGTTTGCCGACATCTTGCGCCTCCATTGCGGCGAGCGCCTCGGTTTTTTCCTGCACTAGAGCGCCAAGGCGTGCCAGGATACGACCCCGTTCAAAGGCAGGCATGCGGCCCCATTCGTCGCCGAGCGCAGCTTGGGCGGCGTCGATTGCAGCGTCGATATCGGCCTTAGTGCCGCGTGCGATTTGGCCGATGGTTTCACCCGTTGAGGGGTCTTCAACCGGCAACGTCCCACCATTGGCGGGGCTGCGCCAGGCCCCCCCGATAAACACCTTTGCGGGGTCAAACCAAAGCGTCAAGAGGGGTCTCCTTTGCGATGTCGAGCACTGGCGCGGCAGCCAATAGCTTCTGGGTATAGGAGTGGCGGGGCGCGCTGAACACAGTTTCGGTGTCGCCCTCTTCCACGATTTTTCCGGCTTGCATCACCAATACCCGATCGGTGATCGCGCGGACCACGGTCAGATCGTGGCTGATGAAAAGGTAGCTCAGCTTCAGCTGTTCCTGAAGGTCGGCCAGAAGGTCGAGTATCCGCGCCCGGACCGAGACATCGAGGGCCGAGACCGCCTCATCCAGCACAATGATATCCGGATGGGTGATCAAGGCGCGGGCAATTGCGATCCGCTGCCGCTGCCCACCGGAAAACTCATGCGGATATTTCGTCATGTCATCGGGGGAAAGCTGCACCGCGCTGAGCGCCTCGGCGACGCGATCCCGCCGTTCGGCCCCGCTTGGTGGCGTCGGCATCAAATGGAAGGGTTCGGCCACCAATCGCTCCACCCGCCAGCGCGGATTGAAGCTGCCATAGGGATCCTGAAACACCACCTGAATGCCAGAGCGGAGCGCGTTTGGCATCTCGGGGCCGACCTCTTTGCCAAAGGCAGTGATGGCCCCGCCTTGCACCGGCTCCAAACCCAGGATCGCGCGGGTCAGCGTTGACTTCCCACAGCCGCTTTCGCCCACCAGCCCGAGGCTTTCCCCCGCATGGAGGTCGAAACTCACGCCATCCACGGCGCGCACGGGTGCGCCGCGCTGAATGAGTCCGTTGCGCCGTCCTGGATACGTTCGCACCACATCCCGCACCTGCAAAAGCGGCTCGGGTGCGGCCTGATCCTGCCGTTCTGGCTGGTGCGACGACGCCTCGAAAAGCGCGCGCGTATAGGGATGCCGTTGCTCCCGCAGCACGTCGGCCGTCGGTCCTTGCTCCACAATCTGACCGGTTTGCATCACCGCGATCCGATCGGCCATATCGGCCACGACGGCCAGATCATGGGTGATCAGCAGGAGTGACATGTCCTCCTCCGCGACCAGCTCTTTCAGGAGATCGAGGATTTGGGCCTGGGTTGTGACATCCAGTGCCGTTGTGGGCTCATCTGCAATCAGGAGCCGGGGATGAAGCGCGATCGCTGCGGCGATGCAGACCCGCTGCCGCTGCCCGCCCGAGAGCTCATGAGGGTAGCTGTCCATCCCGATATGAGAGAGCCCGACGCGGTCCAACCGGTCCCGCGCAATGCGTCGCGCCCCCGATGGTTTCGCGGCCTGGTGGATCAGAAGCGTCTCGGCCACCTGATCGCCAATGGTCTGCACCGGGTTCAGGGCGGTCATCGGCTCTTGAAAGATCATGCTCAACTCATTGCCGCGCAGGGCACACATTTGAGCTTCGGATTTGGTCAATAGGTCGATTTCATCCAGGCGCGCTTGCCCTACGAGTTCTGCGCCATCCGGCAAAAGTTGCATCAGCCCCAAAGCGGTCATTGATTTGCCAGAGCCGCTTTCGCCCACAAGGCCGAAAATCTCGCCTTTGCCGATTTGCAGCGACACGTCCGACAGGATGGGCGTGTCATGGATCGCCAGGCTCAGATGTTCGATCTCGATCATCCGCGCGCCCTTCTCAATCGCGGATCAAGCAAGTCGCGCAAGCCGTCCCCCATGAGATTCAACCCCAACACCATCAGAACAATCGCGAGGCCAGGGAGAACGGCCAGCATCGGGTGGGTGTAGATCATCGTCTGTGCTTCGGCCAACATGCGGCCCCAAGACGGCGTCGGCGGCTGCGCGCCGAGACCGACATAGGAGAGCGCGGCCTCGGCCAGGATGCCGAGCGAAAACTGGATCGTCGCCTGCACGATCAACAGATTGGCGATATTGGGTAGAATATGTTCGGCGCTGATCCTGAGCTTGCCCTTGCCGGCAGTCCGCGCCGCAAGGATGTAATCAAGAGTCCAGAGCGACAGTGCGCCGCCGCGTGCGACCCGGGCGAAGACGGGGATGTTGAAAATGCCGATAGCCAGGATTGCGTTCAGTGCCGAGGGGCCGAACACCGCCGTGATCAGGATCGCGATGACAAGGCTGGGGAAGGCAAAGATCAGGTCATTGCCGCGCATGATGACCTCATCCAAGAGGCTGCCGCGCGTCGCGGCGGCAGCGAGGCCAAGCGGCACACCGAGCACGATGCCGATGCCGACGGCTACGAGCGCGACCGCGATCGATGTGCGGGCGCCGACCATGAGCATTGAGAGGATATCCCGACCGAATTGGTCCGTGCCCAACACAAATGCGCCGCCCGCGGGTTGTAGCCGATTGGCGATGACCAGATTGGTCACGTCATGCGGGACCCAGAGGAAACTGACCAAGGCCGCGAGCAGAAACACGGCTGACACCGCTGCGCCAAAGATCAAGGAGGCAGGCAAACGGCTCATTTTCGGCGCAACCTCGGATCAACGGCGGCATAGGCGATGTCGACCAGAAACGTGACCAAGATCACGGCAAACACCAGAAGCATGGTGACACTTTCAACGACGACCAGATCGCGTTGGGTGATGCCTTGGAAGATCAACCGGCCCAGCCCAGGCAGAAAGAACACATTCTCGATGATGATCGCCCCGGCCAGCAGAAATGAGAATTGCAGCCCGATGATGGTCAGCACCGGGATCAACGCATTGCGGAGCGCATGGCGCAAGACCGCTTGCCGCCGCGAGAGGCCTTTTGCACGGGCGGTGCGGATGTAGTCTTGGCCCAACGTGTCCAAAAGCGCGGAGCGCATGACGCGCGCCAAGATCGAGGCTTGCGGCAGGGCCAAGGCAATTGCAGGCAAGGTCAGCGCTTTGATCGCGGCCATTGGATCTTGCCAGCCGGGAAAGCCGCCTGCTGAGAACCATTGCAGGTTCACCGCAAAGACCAAGACGAGCAGCATCGCGAACCAGAAATTCGGCACCGCGATGCCAAGCTGCGTGCCGCCCATAATGCCGTAATCGGCAACGGTCCCCCGCCGGGAGGCTGCGATCAACCCGATTGGAAAGGCCAGGAGCGTTGAGAGGGCCAAAGCGTATCCGGCCAGCGGGAGAGATACCCAGAGCCGATCCAAGATCAGCTCCGAAACCGGGACGCGATAGGTGTAAGACGTCCCGAAATCGCCGATCAGCATGCCGCCGACCCAGCCCCAATAGCGCTCCGCCAATGTGCCGCCCAGGCCGAGCTCTTCTCGCAAGGCCGCCACATTGGCTTCGGTTGCGTTCAGTCCCAACATGAAGGCCGCGGGGTCACCGGGAATGACTTCGATCACCAGAAAGATCACCAAGCTGGCCGCAGCCAAGCTGAGGCTAAGAGAGATAAACCGGCTGAGAATAAAGCGCAGCATGACGCGGAGGTTAGACGCGCCCAAGGGGAGGTGCCAGAGCAGAGTTGACAGAAGGGGCGCTTCTACGGCGGAGTAACAGAAGGGGGACGATGAGATGATGCGATTGCCGGTTTGGGCGCGGTTTGGCCTGATCAATGGGGTGTTGCCGTGGGGGATTGCGGCGGTTCTGGCGGGGGTGACGCTTAGCGCCGCAGTTTCAGTGATCGCGGTTTATGTTGCGGCGATGCTGATCTTGATCCTGAATGTCGGTCATTTGAGAGCGACCCCGGAGTGGCGGGGCCTCTTTTTGGTCGTGATGTTGGCCAATCTGCTCTGCACCATGCTGTTCGCGAATGTGGCTCTGGTCACCGCCTTTGGATCAATCTGGCTGGCGCTGCGCGTGGCGTTTGGACTTGCTTGAAAACGTGGGCACCGACGCGGCGGCAGCGAACCGGATCATGGCGTTGCGGACGATCATCGATGCGTCCGGAGCGAGCGCAGCTTGCCTCACGGAGATCGAGACGATTGAGTTCTATACGGGTCTCGGTCTGAGCGGGCCGGCGCGCGACAGTGTTTTGCTTGTGACAGCTGATCAAGCGTCGCTGATCGTGCCAGAAGCGGGCCAGATAGCACAGCAGCGGGCTGCGAGTGTCGAGATCATCCCCCAATCCCTAGGAACGACATGGACGTATATCGGCGAGACGATCGGGCCCGGACGCACCATTGGCGTACAAGCCGGGGCGATGGATACGGCGGCGGGCGATGCACTTCGCGCGGGTCTCGCGCCGGGTGATGTGATTGACCTGACCGATGCTATCACGCGGCAGATACGAGCGCTTTCCGAGCCGGATTAGATTGGAAAGGGCTGCGCCTATAGCTCTACCCGCACCTCATGCAGCCAAATCTTTGGCGGGCGCGACAACATAAAGACGACCACATCCGCCAAATCCTCTGGTTCCGTGAAGATCTGGTTTGGCACTTCCTCGCCTGCCTTTGCAAACATCTGCGTGTTGGTGCCGCTTTGATAGAGCCCGGCCACGCGTACGCCTGTTTCCGCCTCATCCTCTTTGAGCACATCGGTGAAGCCGCGCACGCCATATTTTGTGGCGGAATAGACCGATTGACCGGCCTGCGCCGTGACGCCGGATTTGGACGCGATGTTGAGAATGGCCGCCTCGTTGCGCTCTCGTAGATGCGGCAGCATGTGCCGGGTCAATTGCATCAGCGCGGTCAGGTTGATCTGCACCGTGGCCACCAGCAGATCGGGTGAGATACTGTCGAGTGGACCGGCCTTATGCCAAATCCCGGCATTGTTGATCAGGATGTCGACTGCATCGAAATCCGCCAAAATCGTCGTGGCGGTCGCGTCCAGCGCGGCGCTGTCGGTCAAGTCGAAGGCATAGGCGCGAGCCTCTTTGGCCCCGGCGGCAATGGCCTCTGCGACAACACAGTCCAGCCGCTCGGCATTCCGGCCCAAGATCGCCAAGCGGCACCCCTCAGTGGCGAGTTTGAGCACGATCTGCCGCCCGATTCCGTCACTTCCGCCGGTGACAATCGCCGTCTTTCCTTTGAGCTGCATATCTCCGTGTTCCTTCGCTGGCGGATGTGTCGCGCCTGCCTAGCATGGGCACCGAGGGCATGAAAGCTGACGGGTCGGCTCCTTCGTTCCAGGTTCGGGCACCAAGATACAAATAGGTCGCATTGGCAGATCGGACGCTCCCATCGGCTTGGCAAAAGCAGATTTGCCTTAGTCGGCGGTTTGTTTGGCGATCAGGCGTGTCGAGGCCTGGGCTCGATGGCCGTAAGCCGGTGATTGTTCACCATTTCATAAAACTGAAACATTTCCGTTACGTCAGCGTCACCGGCTCGCGCGAGGACAACCCGTCACGCTTGCAACCTGGGAGAGCTGAATGACCCCCCGTTTTTTGACCCTGACCTCGGCCATCGCGCTGATGGCAGGCCCCGCATTTGCGGATATGAATTTCAACCGCATTGCATCCTTTGCCATTGCCGAAAACGCGCCCGAGGCCGAAGAAACCTCCGCTGAAATCATCGCAGTGACCGGCGATGGGATGACGCTGGTCTATACCGACAGCCCGTTGGAAGCGCTTGGTTTTATCGACATCACCGATCCGACCAATCCGGCCCCTGCAGGGATCATGGAACTGGAAGGGGAACCGACCTCCGTTGCGGTTGCGGGCAACTATGCGCTGGCGGGCGTGAACACCTCGGAAAGCTATACCAATCCCTCGGGCTATCTGGTTGAGATCAACATTGCCGATCAGAGCGAAGTGGATCGTTGTGATCTGCCGGGGCAGCCGGACTCGGTTGCGATCGCGCCGGATGCGTCTTTCCTTGCGGTTGCGATCGAAAACGAGCGGGATGAAGACCTTGGCGATGGCCGCGTGGGCCAATTGCCGGGCGGCTCCGTCGTCATGGTGGATCTGACCTCCGAAGGTCTGATCGATTGCGACACGCTCCGTGTGGCCGATGTCACCGGCTTGGCCGATGTGGCGCCGGAAGATCCGGAGCCGGAATATGTGCATATAAACGGCGAAGGCGAGGTGGTGGTCACCTTGCAGGAAAACAACCATATGGTTGTGCTGAACTCTGCCGGAGAGGTGCTGAGCCACTTCTCCGCCGGAGCTGTCGATCTCGAAGGGATCGATGTCGATGAGGAACGCGCGTTCGTCTATAACGGCAGCCAGCCGGGCCGTGTTCGCGAACCCGACGCGGTGACGTGGATCGACGACACGCATTTCGCCACCGCCAACGAGGGCGACATGGATGGCGGCTCCCGTGGTTGGACGATTTTCCACCAAGACGGCACGGTCGTTTACGAAAGCGGCACCTCGTTTGAGGAGGCGATCATCCAGATCGGCCATTATCCTGAGCGCCGGTCGGGTAACAAAGGCGTCGAACCGGAATCTGTGACCTTTGCGGAGTTCGGCGGCACGCCGATGGTCTTTGTCGGGGCGGAGCGGGCGAGCGTTGTGGGTGTCTATGATGTCACCGATCCCGCGAACCCAGCCCTTTTGCAACTTTTGCCCTCGGGCATCGGGCCCGAAGGCTATGTGACAATCCCGTCTCGTAACCTCCTGGTTTCCGCCAATGAAGTGGACGGTTTGGAAGACGGCGCTGCACGGGCCCATGTGATGCTTTTTGAGTATCAAGAGGCGGCGGCCAGCTATCCGCATCTAACCTCTGCTGGCATGGAGGACCTCACCGGCTGGGGCGCGATTTCCGGCCAAGTGGCGGACGCAGATGGCATGATCTATGCGGTCAATGACAGCTTCTATGCCATGCAGCCGACGATCTTTGTCATCGACCCGTCGCAAACTCCGGCCCAGATCGTCGACGCGATCCGTGTCACCCGCGCTGGGCAGCCCGCGCAATTGCTCGACATGGAGGGCATCACGCTTGATGGCGAGGGCGGTTTCTGGATCGCCTCCGAAGGCCGCACCGACCGTTTGGTGCCGCATGCGCTTTATCATGTTGGCGCCGATGGAGAGATCGAAGACTACGTCCCGCTGCCGGCGGAGCTTCAGGCGGTCGAACGCCGCTTTGGCTTCGAAGGTATCACCATGGTTGGCGACACGCTTTGGATGGCGGTTCAGCGGTCCTGGGATGATGACCCTGCGAACCACACCAAACTCGTCTCCTACAATATGGAGACCGAGACATGGGGTGCTGTGCATTACCCACTCACCGAACCTGCGACCGGGTGGGTTGGTCTCTCCGAGATCGTGGCGCATGGCGATTATGTCTATATCATCGAGCGTGATAACCAGATCGGAGCCGCTGCCGTGACCAAGCAGATCACGCGCATCCCGCTGGCCCAGATGGTGCCGGGCGAATTGGGCGGCGACCTGCCGGTTGTGGAGCCGGAATTGGTGGTCGATCTGCTGCCCTACCTGACCTCCACCGGCGGCTTTGTCCTCGATAAGGTCGAAGGTCTGGCGATCATGGAAGACGGCACGATGTGGGTTTCCACCGACAATGACGGCGTGGACGACCATTCGGGCGAGACCATGTTCTTTGCCCTGCCGCCAATGTGATCCCCCAGGGATTTAAGCAGCCCTTTTTATGACGGCGATGCCCTCGCGGAGCGATCCGCGGGGGCAATTCTTTAGTTGGAGGCGTTAGCCGGTTGATGTGGCATCATAAATCGCCCGCGCCTTCGCAATCGGGTCACGATGATCCAACGCCCATTTTGCTAGAGGTCCAAGCTGCGTCACCAAAGATGTCCCAAGAGGGGTAAGAGCATAGTCCACCCGAGGGGGAATGCTTGGCGTCACGGTCCGGTTCAGATAGCCATCGCGTTCCAACTTTCGGAGCGTCACAGTCAGCATCCGCTGAGAGATATCGGGGATCGCGCGGCGCAACTCAGAGAACCGCAAGCCGTTCGCCTTTAGCGCGGTCAACACCAGAATCGTCCATTTATCGCCGATCCCATCCAACACATGCCGGATCGGGCAGATTTCTGGATCATATTCGATCACCCGGCCAGTGCGATCCGTCGCTTTAGGCTTGGTTACCAAAATGTGCCTCCTTCACAGACCTTGCTCGTTCTGGTTCTACCATTGGTATAGATTCGTAACTTGCTTCTCAAGGAGAACCAAAACATGTTCCTTCTCGACCGCCGCAGCTTTCTGCACATGAGCGCCGCCGCTGGGCTTGGTGCCGGCGCGATGACACTTCTCCCGGGTCAAGCCGCCGCCGGCGTTAGCGCTGCTGATGTTTTCACCGCCGACGCCATGGGCGGCAATGTCGACAGCACCGTGATTGTTGGCGATGAGGCCGTTGTCCTGATTGATGCGCAGTTCACCGAAGGGAACGCGACCCGCCTGGCCGACCTGATCGCGGCGATTGGTAAGCGATTGGAGACCGTTTTCATCACCCACGCGCATCCTGATCACTACAGTGGGCTCCCACTTTTCCGCGCGCGCTTCCCGGAATTGCGCGCCGTCACACATCCGTTGATCCTCCCTCTCCTGCCGGGTGAGATTGGGCCGGTTGAGGCGCTAGGGGAGACTCATCTTTTGCTGGATGGCGAACGCCTGGAGGTGCTGGAGCCGATGCATGGTGATACGGATTTGATCTCCGCTGTCCACATCCCGGCATTGGACACACTCATCGCGTCAGACATCGCTTACACGGACACCCATGTTTGGGTGCGCGAGAACTTGACAGTGGAGCGGATGGATCTTTGGCGCGCCAGCCTTGATCGCCTGGAAGCCATTGGCGCGCGCATCGTGGTGCCCGGCCATCGGGCAGAGACCTCTGCCAACGATGCATCGGTCTTCACCTATACACGCGCTTATCTGGATCTCTGGCAGCGAGCGCTGGTCGAAACTGACAGCGCCGATGCCCTGCGCGCGCGGCTGATGGGCGGACGTGAGACTCTCGGCCTCGGTTTTGCCGTCGATATGGCGGTGGCCGCAGTCTATCCAGAGTAGGCCGCAGAGCCAGCCCCCGCACGGTCATGCGCGGGGGCATCTCGCCAAGCCGAGGGCTTTTTACTGGGTCCAACTGACGCCGGTCAGGTCATTCGCCTGGGTCGGGGCGTTTTCCCAAAGGCCTTGGATATTTGCATTGGCGACCCCGGTTTTGGCCAGTTGGAACAAGAAGCCGTTGACGTAGTCGCCCGCAATCATCTCCTGCGCTTGCCGGTTTAGGTCGGAACGCTCTGCCGGGTCGGTCGCGGCGGTCAGATCCGTCATCAACTGTTGGAAATCAGGATTTTCATACTGGAAATAGTAGTCTGGGCGGGCATAGATATTGATATCCGCCGGTTCCGTATGGCTGACGATGGTCAGGTCGAAATCCTTGCCGCGGAACACCTGCTCCAGCCATTGCGCCCATTCCAGATTGCTGATCTCGGTCTCGATGCCGACCTCGCGAAGTTGGGCCGCGATGATCTCGCCACCGCGCCGCGCGTAAGACGGGGGCGGCAGGGCCAGACGCAAAGTGAGATCGCTGACACCGGCCTCGGCCAGAAGCGCACGCGCGGCATCGGGATCATAGGCCGAATTGCCGGTCAGGTCGACATAGTCAGGGTTGTGCGGTGCGAAATGGGTGCCAATCGGCGTGCCATAGCCGAACATCGCGCCGTCGATGATGTCTTGCCGGTTGATCGCATGGGCAATCGCTTGACGCACACGCACATCATCCAAGGGTGGCGACATGTTGTTCATCGACAGGATCGTTTCGCCCTCAGTTGAGCCGACGATGACATTGAAACGCGGATCGGCCTCGAATTGGCTGAGCGTCTCCGGCGCGGGGAAGACCGGGAAGGCATCCACATCGCCGGCCATCAGCGCAGCGAAAGCGGCGTTCGGGTCGGAGATGAAGCGGAAGGTTGCGGCCTCCAAAGCGGGCATCTCGCCCCAATACTCGGCATTGCGGGTCAGCTCGACCCGATCGCCTTGGACCCAATCGGCAAAGACAAACGGGCCGGTTCCGACCGGATTGGTGGCGTTGGTTTCCGCACTTTCGGGGGCGACCATCACGGCGTCACCCCAGGCGAGATTGAAGAGGAATGCACCATTCGGCGCCGAGAGCGTGATGGTTACCGTGGTGTCATCCACCGCTGCGACGCTGTCGATACCGGCAAATAGCGCGGCTTGGGCATTTGTCGTGTCTTCGGCCCGCGCGCGGTCGAGCGAGAAGACGACATCCTCGGCAGTAAAGCTGGTTCCGTCATGGAACATCACACCGTCACGAAGCGTGAAGGTATAGGTCAGCCCGTCCTCGGAAATCTCCCAACTTTCGGCAAGGCCGGGCATCACCGAGCCGTCCGAGGCGAAGCGCGTTAGCCCTTCGAAGACGTTTGCGTAAACCAGTTCGTCAATCGCGGCGGCGGCACCACCGGTCGGGTCCAGATTGGGCGGCTCAAGTTGCATGCCGATTGTGATGTCGGTTTGCTGGGCGAGCGCGCCACTTGCGGTCACGGCAAGGATCGCGGCGCTTGTCTTCAAGCGATGAAACATGAGGGTCTCCCTTTTTGACTTTGGCCTGATCGTAGGAGCCGAAGGGGTCGCCATGCAAGCGATGATCGGGTGTGTCATGCTGCGCTGCGGCGCGCTGTCGCAAAACCGTTACTTAGGAGTCGCTCGAATCGAGACCTTGTATTAGAGTTCGCTGTGGGGAACGCGATATCAAACCATAGCGGAGTTGCTCGATGGCCTTGCCAAGCGCTACAGACATTCTCAATCTGTCGACCGATCAGGTCGCGAGTTTTATCGCCGAGCAAGCCAGTTCACGAACGTTGAGTATTTTAATGAAAGACCTCAACGCGCAGCTTCTGTCCGCAGATGAGGCCGTGTGTGCGGCCGCTCGCGATGCGATTGAGCGGCTCGGCTTTCCAGAATACGCCTAGCCCGCAACTCTATAGCAACAACTCTTCCAATGTCAGCGCCATGACCTTGGCGCTGTCGATCATATCGTCGATACCGACCCATTCGTCGGGCTGGTGCGCCAAATCCAAAATGCCCGGCCCATAAGCGATACAGTTCTTCAAACGCCCGATCCGGTCGATGTGTTTTTGGTCATATGTGCCGGGAGAAACGACGAATTCCGCCTGTTTTGAAAGGACTTTCTCAATCGCGGCTTGGACCGTCCGCACCACTGGTGCATCCTCATCGGTCATCGTTGGCTGCACTTCGAAGAGATCGCGCAATTCATAAGTGAAATTCGGTCGTTCGGTTTTTATCTTCTCCAACATCGAGGTGACTTCCGCTTTCACCTCATCAATACCTTCTTCTATGAGAAAGCGCCGGTCGATGGTGATCTTACACCGGTCTGGTACGCAGGCCGAAGGGAAGCCAGTGTAATCCGCATCTTGCACGGGTTCGCCGCCATGGATGGCGTTGATGTTGAGCGTGGATTGCTTTGCCCCTTCTGGGACGACGGGCATTGCGGTGTGTTTCGTAGCCAGAAGTGGGAACAGATACCGCTCCATTTCTTCCAGAACAGCGCCCATGTGGCGCACGGCACAATCGCCCAGAAACGGCATCGAGCCATGGGCAATCCGGCCATGCGTTTCGATCTCTGCCCACCAGACACCACGATGGCCGAGGCAGATCCGGTCTTTGTTGAGCGGTTCCGGGATGATCACATGCTGCACCCGCGAAGGGTCAAAATACCCCTGTTCGGCCAGATAGGCGACACCACCATAGCCGCCTGATTCTTCATCTGCCGTCGCGCTAATCTCAATCGCGCCTTTAAAACTAGGATGGACTGCCAAGAAGGCCTCGGCCGCGATGATCGAGGCGGCCAGCCCGCCCTTCATATCGCACGCGCCCCGGCCATAGACCCGCCCGTCTTTGACTTCGCCGCCGAAAGGTTCGGTGGTCCAGCCATGGCCAACCTCGACCACATCATGATGGGAATTGAAATGGACGCAATCGCCAGCTGCGCCGCCTTCTCGCCTGGCGACGAGGTTCCAACGTGGATAGGTCTCGCTGTCGGCGGGTGCGCCAAAGGCGCGGATCATTTCGACCTCAAAACCCTTGTCACTCAGCCGGGCCGCCAGATGGTCACAGATCTCGCGATAATTACGCCCAGGGGGGTTCAATGTCGGTATGCGGATCAGATCTTGCGTCAACGCGATCAAGGCGTCGCGGCGGGCGGTGATTTCGGCATAAAGGCGTGAGGTTTCCGTCATATCCGCAGATTGCGCCTGAGCGCGCGCGGCTTCAAGCCCTGCCAAAGCTCTTTTCGTGCCCCATATAAGGGTTTATGACACATCGCGAACCCAGGGAGCTCCCATGCTAAATATCGGCCGGATGGCGATCATCCTCATTGTTGTGCTGACCTTGGTCTATGTCTGCGTTTTCCTTTACTGGCGTGCCGGTATCCGCGCGCGTTTGGAGGAAGATTGGGTCATGGAGGGCCGTCCCGGTGATCGTGGCGATTGGGTCCGGGAGCAGGAGGGGCCAAAGCTCCGCCGGGTGAGCCGTTGGTTGCTGATCCTGGTCTATGTCCTGCCGATCACTGCGCTCAGCATCTTCGTCTACGTCACGAATTAGGAAAGGGCCCCGCCCATGCGCTGGCCACGGATCATCTTTCTGCTTGTTCTGCTTCTGATCGTCGGGGCGTTCTTCCACTACACGCTGCCGCAACGCGATATCGTGCGGATTACGGGGACCGAGGTGGTTCGCGAGGATTTCACCAGTCTCAGCCGCTGGTTCTTTTCCAATGCCGAGGACGGCGCGTCGGCCACAGGGAGTCGGGATATCCGCTTCATCAACGCCGTATTTCCCGACCGGCTCTCGGATACCGGTGAGGTCGTCTCCCCAGGGCGGGTCATGGTCTATCGCAATGAGGATACCGGGTTTGGCTGGCCGCCTTACTTCAAGCTCGACACGGCGGATTTGCAGGCTGAGGCCACCAACCTGGTGAGTTCCGAAGCGGATCCGCAATGGGTGGCGATCACACATTACGGCTGGCGGATGCATTTCCCGACCGCCTATCCTAACGCCGTAAGCATCCGTCCTGTGGCGGGGTCGGATGTGACCCTGTTCCCATGGTTGAACATCGTCATCCTTGCGTTCCTGGCATTGATACTCTTTTTTATGTGGCGCATGTGGGAACGGTTCGAGGACCGCGTGATCGACCCGATTGTCGATCGCACAGCCGTTCGGTGGGCGAAACTCCGCGATTGGATGGCAGGACGGCGGCGTTAGCCGGTCCTATTCGCCATAGGGCACCCAGATGGTTTTCACCTCGGTCGCGGCCTGAAGGAAACGTTTGCCTTCGCCTGCTTTGTTCATCCAATCAATGCCTTGGCCATCATGCACCCAGGTCCGTTTCAGGTTCGAGGCTGAGGCGGCTTCGACCACATCCGCGCCGGCATGGGCGGTGAAGGCCCAAATGGCGTCGAGATTCATGTGACCGGCCAAGGGTTTGGTCAGTTCAGCCGGGTCGCCCGTGACAATGTTCACGACGCCGGCGGGAACATCGGAGGTGTCCAGCACCTGGTAAAGATCGGTTGCGGCGAGTGGCGCGGCATAGCTGGGCACCAGAACGATCCGGTTACCCATCGCGATGGCGGGCGCGATGAGCGAGATCGCACCAAGCAGCGGCGCATCATCTGGCGCCAGCGCTCCGATCACCCCGACCGGCTCGGTCATTGCCAGCGCCACGCCCCGGATCGGGACCGATTTCGCCGTGCCGTCGAATTTGTCGGCCCAAGCGGCATAGGTGAAAAGGCGGTCAATCGCGGTTTCGACTTCCGCCTCGGCCAGTTTCGCGGTGACGCCTGTCAGATCGCGGATGCGGCTTGCGAACTCATCGGCCCGGGCCGAGAGATTCTCGCCAATATAATACAGGATTTGCGCGCGCAGATGGCCGGTGGTCTTCGACCAGCCTGCCGCCCCTTGGGCGGCTTCCACGGCGTTGCGAATGTCTTTACGATTGCCCAGGCCCATATGGCCAAGCAGTTTGCCTTTGGCTGACCAGACCGGCTCGGAATAGCCCCCATCGGGGCGGGCCTGTTTGCCGCCAATATACATCTTCGCGGTCCGGTCTAGGCCGGGCGCGTCAGGTGTATCCGGTGCCGGGATCGGTGCTTTCGCTGTCAACGCCTTGGTCTTCACAACGGGTTTCAGGTAGGCCAGGAGCCCTTCCCATCCGCCTTCGCGGCCAAATCCGCTTTCCCGCACGCCGCCGAAGGGGGCTGCGGCGTCAAAGAGGTTGGTGGCATTCACCCAGACCACTCCAGCGGCCAGTTTCGGCCCGATATCAAGCGCCAGGTTCAGGTTCTCGGTCCAAAGCGTCGCGGCTAGCCCGTACCGCGTGTTGTTGGCGATCTGCACCGCCTCCGCCGGCGTCCGGAAGGTCGTCGAAACCAAAACCGGGCCAAAAATCTCTTCCTGCATGAGCGGTGCGGCGGTTGAGAGCCCGGTGATCAAGGTCGGCGGATAGAAACACCCCGTCTCAGGCAGAGGCACGGCGGCGCGATAGGTCTGCCCTTCGGTGTTTTCGTCAACCAGCTTGGTGATCGTGGCGTGCTGCACCGGGTCCACCACCGCGCCGACATCAATGCATTTATCAAGCGGGTCGCCGATGCGGAGCTTGTCCATCCGCGCTTTCAGCCGCGCGTGGAAATCCTCGGCAATGCCTTCCTGTACGAGGAGCCGCGAGCCAGCGCAGCAGACCTGACCTTGGTTGAACCAGATCGCATCAACCAGCCCCTCAATCGCGCTGTCGATATCGGCATCGTCAAACACGATATAGGGCGATTTGCCCCCAAGCTCGAGCGTGAGGGATTTGCCAGATCCGGCCGTGGCCTGCCGAATGTGGCGGCCAACCTCGGTCGAGCCGGTGAAGGCCACTTTGTTGATGTCGGGATGTGTCGTGATCGCTTCGCCCGTGCGGCCATCGCCGGTGACGATGTTCACAACACCCTTGGGCAAGCCCGCCTCGCGGCAGATATCGGCGAAAAGCAGCGCCGTCAGCGAGGTATACTCAGCGGGTTTCAGGACAACCGTGTTACCCGCCGCTAGGGCCGGTGCGATCTTCCACGACAGCATCAGAAGCGGGAAGTTCCACGGGATCACCTGGCCGCAGACGCCAAGCGGGGCGTGGCCGGGCATTTCATCTTCCAGAAGCTGCGCGAGCCCTGCGTGGTAGTAGAAATGCCGCTGCGCCAGCGGGATGTCGATGTCCCGGCTTTCGCGGATCGGTTTGCCGTTATCCATCGTCTCCAGCACGGCGAAGAGGCGGCTGTGTTTTTGCAAGAGCCGGGCCAGCGCATAGAGATGGCGCGCCCGTTGATGTCCGGTCAGCTTGGCCCATTTCGGGAAGGCGCGACGGGCGGCGGCCACGGCCATGTCCACATCCGCCGCGCTGCCTTGGCTGATCTCGGCCAGGGTCTCGCCGTTGGCCGGATTGTTCGAGGCAAAGGTCTCGCCGGGTGCCGTGAAAGCCCCATCGATGAAATGGCCGAAGGCCGAGCCTTTGTCGGCAATCCAAGCACGGGCTTCGGCATCTCCCTCGGGGGCGGGTCCATAATCCATGGTCTCAAATATCTCAGGGATGTTCATCTGCCCTATCCAATCGCATGCCGATATGCGGCGGAGTAATCCCCCGTCACGTGGTGTTCCAATTGCCGCTCGATATCGCCAAGCAGCGACGATGCGCCGAAACGGAAGAGATCGGGCTGAAGCCAGCGATCACCCAACTCTTCCTTCATCAAACTGAGATAGACCAGCGCGTCTTTGGCTTTGGAAATCCCGCCGGCCGGTTTGTAGCCGACCTTCATGCCGGTCGCGGCCTCATAAGCGCGGATCGCGCGGATCATGGTCAGCGATACCGGCAGCGTGGCGTTGACGCTTTCTTTGCCGGTGGAGGTTTTGATGAAATCGGCCCCCGCCATCATGCAAACCAGCGACGCCCGGGCAACATTGCGGAGCGTGCCAAGCTCGCCCGTGGCCAGGATCGCTTTCACATGGGCCTCGCCGCAAGCCGCGCGGAAGGTTTTCATTTCGTCATAAAGCGCCTGCCAATTGCCGGTCAGCACATGGCGGCGCGAGATGACGATATCGATCTCCGCGGCCCCGGCTTTGACGCTCTCTTCAATCTCGGCCACGCGGAGGTGAAATGGCGACAATCCGGCGGGAAACCCGGTTGAAACGGCGGCGACCGGAATGCCGCTGCCGTCCAGTGCCTCCACCGCGGTTTCGATCATATCGTGATAGACGCAAACCGCGCCGGTGGTGATCGGCGGCAGGCCAAGCGCCTCAAGCAGGTCGGCGCGGACGGGCTGTCGGGCCTTGGCGCAAAGGCGCTTCACCCGCCCGGCCGTATCGTCGCCTGACAGGGTTGTCAGGTCGATCAGCGTGATCGCTTTGGCCAGCCACGCCGCCTGATAGGCCTTTTTTACCGTGCGGCGGCCTGGCAAGCTCGACGCCCGGCGTTCAATGGCCGATGTGTTGGCCTGCACCCGCGCGACCCAATCTAGGTCAAGCGCCATGCCATCATTGCGCGGTTCATGCACCTGCGGCAGCTGTGTCTCGGAAAGCGATGTTGCGGTTGGGTCTGGAGCGTGGGTCACGGAGGAACAGCCAATCAAAATGGGACAAGCCGGTTTAGCGTCTCATGTCCGCCCTGCCAAGGCAAGCTTGACCATTTGGTCAAATTTCGGAGTTAGAGGCGCGACAGAACCAATCCGACGCCCACAAACCCCACCGCCGCGATCCGGGTCCAACTGATCTCCCGAACGGTCATGCCAAACGCCCCGAGTGCATCCAGCGCCAGGGCGGCGGTGAGTTGGCCGAAGATCAGCGCGGCCACCAAGGTCACCACCCCAAGGGTCGAGACGGACCAGATCGACGCCCAGACATAGATGGCCCCGAGCGCCCCACCGGTCCATGCCCACCAAGGCACGTCACCCATGCCTGCGACCGCGTTTGGCACCGCGCCGCGCATGACGGCCACGACGCTGAGCGCGACAAACCCAACGCCGAAAGAGATCGCCGCCGCGACGACCGGGTCCGCAACATGTGTGGCCAAGCGGCTGTTGATCGGGGCCTGCACGGCAATTGCCGCCCCTCCGATGGCGACGGCGATGAGGGCGAGCCAGATGGCAGGTGTCATGATCTGTCCTTTCCGCGGGTCGGTGCACCCTGGCGCGCGGACCGGACCTCTGCAAGGGGGCGTGACACCCTCGGACGCACGCGGTAACAGGAGGCGCTGCCAGAAATAAGGATCTTCCGCCCATGCCTTTCGACCGTTCGATAAAGATCGCGCCTTCCATTCTCAGCGCGGATTTCGCCAATCTTGGCGCCGAAATCCGCGCGGTTGAGGCCGAAGGGGCGGATTGGCTTCATGTCGATCCGATGGATGGGCATTTCGTGCCCAACCTGACAATCGGACCGAATGTGGTGGCGGCGATCCGTCCTCACGTGACGACCTTCATGGACGTGCATCTGATGATCGCCCCGGCAGACCCGTATATTGAGGCCTTTGCCAAGGCGGGATCGGATATGATCACCGTTCATGCCGAAGCCGGCCCGCATTTGCATCGCACGCTTCAGACGATCCGCGATCATGGCGCGAAGGCCGGTGTGGCGCTCAATATGACCACGCCGCTTAGCCATATTGAGCATATCCTTGATGCCATCGACCTGATCCTGGTGATGACAATCAACCCGGGCTTCGGCGGGCAGAAGTTCACCCATTCGATGGTCGAAAAGGTGGCTCAAACCCGCGCCATGGTGGGCGATCGCCCGATCCATATCGAGGTGGATGGCGGCATTGATCCGACCACGGCCCCGCTCGTCGCGAAGGCCGGGGCCGATGTGCTTGTCGCGGGCTCCGCCGTATTTAAAGGCGGTTCGGTCGATACGCCGCATGTGTATGGCGAGAATATCCGGGCGATCCGCGCCGCAGCCAATTAGGCCGCCGGAAGGGGGCCGCAGGCAATGCCATGCTCTTCCCGAACCCGATCGAGGGAACGGCGGTTGTGATCAAGGTATCGGCGGCGATTGAGTTTCACGTCGATCAGAGCCGCCAGCCTTCGATGCAGCGGGAACCAGCGGTCTAGGTCCAAGCCGCAACGGTCAAGCACCCGGAATGGCAGGGCGTCCATGATGATGATCGTGTTTAAGAATGTGTGCGTGACGCCCACGATATGCATCAATTTGCGATCAATCTGACGGAGCGCGTCGAAATCGATCTCATAGAGGCCGGCGTCGCGGAGTTTGTCCGTCAGGAAGAGATGCGGCAGGAAATACCCCGCCACACTGCTGAGGAAATACGCCGCAGAGCGTGAGGTGATGGTCAGGATCGCTCCGCCTGGCGACAGGTATGGCGTGTAAGGGCGCTCTTGGCGCAGCAGATGCCCGGTGCAATTGACGAAGACGGAACCGGCGGGCACCGCGTGACGCGCGCCGGAGCGCAAGATCATCTCCGGCCCGGCGTCGGTATCGCGCACATCCGCTAGGTAATCGCCGATGAACCCGTCGACCCCATCGGCAATCGTCTGGCTCTCCGCTTCGGACAGAATACCGAAGAGGAATTGCTCCCCCGTTCCGGTTGGGCTGATCGTATAGGTGTCTCGGTAATGGGTGAAAACCGCGTCGTGATTGGAGCCGTCAAACCGCATCGCCAACTCGCGGAAGGTGGGAACCACCAGCTTGCCGCGCCAATAACGCGCGAGACCGGTGGGCAAGGTGAAATCGCGATTGGCGAAAATCGTGCCTTTGCCGGTGAGCATGGTCACGGGGCGGTTAGGGGCGTTTTTGATCAGCGTATGGGCCGTGTCCATGCCCGTTTTGCCGCCGCCGATGATATAGACCGGGGCCGTGCCAGCGATGTCGAGACTATGAGGCGTTGTTGAGGTGACGTGATCGGAGGACAGGGTGAGTGGCGTGATGTCCGGAATGTCGAGTCCACGCGCATCGATCAGGCGTTTCGCGCGGATGGTTTGTGGGCCGCCGCCAGCAAGGGCGCGCAGTTGAACTTGGGCAAAGCTATCGCCCTCCTCGACACCCTCGCAAATCCCATCGCAGGTTTGCCCGTAGGCCTCCGTTAGATGGAGTTTGCCGCGCATCTGATCGAGACAAGCCGAGAGATGGGCGGCAACCTCTGTGCCCGTTGCCAGATAATGCGCTGGCTTCGTCCAATTCCAGGGCATGTCGCCAACCGTGAACATCGGATGCGGTTGGTGAAGACGCACATACGGATAGGTCTTGCTCCACATCCCGCCGCAGCGCTCGTTCCGGTCGACCAAAAGGACTCGCGCCGTCGACGGCAGGTATTCGCATGCCACAAAGAGCGCATTGAGCCCCGCAATACCCGCGCCAATGATACAAAGATCCCAGGGGTTGGCCCCAAATTCGGCGGTATCAGTATCAGGCATCGCGGTCTCCAGAGGTCTGTGCCGCGCGACCCTAGCAGGCTTTGCCCTGCTGCCAAGTCATTGATGGTTCGCAATAAATAGAAACGCGCGGCCGGGGGTCCGACCGCGCGCTGGCAGGGTATACAATTCTTGCTGGTCAGATGGCGGACGGTCCGGCCTCAAGCACATCTTCCAAGGTTCTCAGGCCGGTGCGCGGTGCCTGAACCAAAACCGACATATTCCCCGGCTTGTGCTCGTTCCGCAGCATTTTCATATGCGCCTCGGGCAGTTCCGCCCAGGGGAAGACCTCGGACATGCAGGGGTCAAGCCGCCGCTCCAGCATCAAGTTATTCGCGGCGGAGGCCTGTTTTAGATGCGCGAAATGCGAGCCCTGCAGACGCTTCTGGTGCATCCACATATAACGTACGTCAAAGGTGCAGTTGAACCCGGTGGTCCCGGCGCAGATCACGACCATACCGCCCTTTTTGCAGACCAGCGTCGAGACCGGGAATGTGCTCTCGCCCGGGTGCTCAAACACCATGTCAACATTCACACCCTTGCCGGTGATGTCCCAGATCGCCTTGCCGAACTTCCGTGCCTCCGCGAACCATTCTTTATACTCCGGCGTATTCACCGTTGGCAGTTGGCCCCAGCATTTGAAATCCTTGCGGTTGATGACGCCCTTGGCGCCGAGGCCTAGCACAAAATCACGCTTATCTTCATCGGAGATCACTGCAATCGCATTGGCGCCCGCCGTGTTGATCAACTGGATCGCATAAGAGCCCAAACCGCCCGATGCGCCCCAAACCAGCACGTTTTGACCTGGCTTCAGGTCATGCGGCTCATGACCAAACAGCATCCGATAAGCGGTGGCCAGCGTCAGGGTGTAGCAGGCGGATTCTTCCCAAGTCAGATGCTTGGGGCGCGGCATCAATTGCTGCGCTTGCACCCGAGTGAACTGGCTGAACGACCCATCCGGCGTCTCATAACCCCAAATCCGCTGGCTTGGTGAATACATCGGATCGCCACCGTTGCATTCTTCGTCATCGCCATCGTCTTGGTTGCAATGGACCACAACCTCGTCGCCGACTTTCCAGCGTTTGACTTTGTCGCCCACCGCCCAAACGATGCCCGCCGCATCGGAACCGGCGATGTGATAGGGCTGCCCATGGCCGTCAAACGGGCTGATCGGTTGGCCAAGCGCGGCCCAAACGCCGTTATAATTCACACCGGCGGCCATCACGAGAACCAGCACTTCATGGCTGTCGAGCGCAGGCGTGTCCACCACTTCGACTTGCATCGCAGTGTTAGGGTCGCCGTGGCGCTCACGACGGATCGCCCAGGCATACATCTGCGCCGGGACATGGCCCATCGGGGGCATTTCGCCCATCTCATAGAGGTCCTTTTTCGGCGCGTCGTAAACGGCGGGTGCGGGACTGATATCCAAAGCCATTGGGCCTCCTACTGCCTCATCTAGAATTGCTGCGGCGCGGAACGATTCCGTGCTGGTGCAGCGAGACATAAAGATGGTCACGCAACAATGCAAACACGAAATCGATGTTTTGAGAAATAATATGTCGCGATGGCTGCGATTATAAACCGGAGGTTGTTTTAGGAGGTAGATTGATCGCCCAAAAGATGTTCCACGGAGCGCGCATAGAAGGCAACAATGGCCTCTCCGTCTTCACTTAGAACAAACCCACCCGGTGTTTCAGAGAGCATCCGCCGCTCGATCAATGCCCGCAGGCCGGCTTCGGTTGTGTAATCCAGATCATCACGGGGGATGTGGACTTCCGCACCTCGGCGGCGTGCGCCCTCAACCAGGTCACCAACTCTGGCACGCAATTCCGCGCGATCCCGCACACCGGCGCGCAGAGCATAGGACACTAGAGGCACGGGCACGACTGGCATGACCGCCCCGATCCGTTGCATCAACTCGGCACCGAGGAGTTCTGGGACGTCGTCGGCAGGCTCTTTCAAAAACTCAGTCAGGCTCAAAGGGGTCCCAAAGCTGACGGCGGCATATCCATAACGATGGAAGCGCCGCGTGAGCCTCAGCCAGATCTGCCGCCGCAGATAGCGATAGATCGGCCAAAGGCTGAAGCGGAACCGCCTTGTGCCTTTCTCATGCGCTTCGATCAGATTCCGATCTTCCATCACCCGGTCGTAGTTCAATGCAACGGGCACAAAGACGACATCGCGGGATTTGCCGGGCCGAAACCCATCGAGAATGTAAGAGATCAAACCGAGCTTCGGGGTGCCAAGCGCGCCGGTCTGGCTCAATCCCCCTTCGGGAAACACAGCTTGCGTGACGCCGGCCTCTGTCGCCATCTGAACATAGCGCGCCAGGACCTTGCGATAGAGCGGGTTGTTGTGCCGCCGGCGGATGAAATATCCGCCCATGGCGCGCACCAATTGGCGGAGTGGCCAGACACGCGCCCATTCACCAACCGCATAGGCCAAGGCCGAGCGTTCGGCGGCGAGCCAGGTGACCAAGACATAGTCCATATTTGATCGGTGATTCATCACGAAGATCACCGTGGCATCCGGGTCGATCGCCTCAAGCGCGGCGTCATTGGCTTGCGCAAGCCGCACGCGGTAGAGCGATTTGCTGAGAAACTTGGCCGCCCGGATCGCGAAGCCGAAATAGGTCAGCGCCGAGAACCCCGGCACGATCTCTCGGGCATAACGTTCGGCGGTTTGCGCGGCGACGTCTTCGCGGATGCCGGTGCTGCGCGCATGATCGACGATCGCCTGTGCCACCTCGGGGTCATACACAAGGCGCAGGACTGTATCGTTCCGGCGCGCAAGTTTGAACGGTTGAATCGGTCGGGCGAGCCGCTCGTTCAAGCGGCCAACGGCGCGTTCGAGCCGTCGCCGCAAATACCAGCGCACCGAAGGCACCAGTACATTATTCAACGCCGCGACCGCCGCAAAAGCGAGGATCAAGAGCAAAGCCCAAAGCGGCAGTTCCACCGTGGTCGTCATCGCAGGCGACCCTGGCAGGAAACCGAGGCGCGCACAATCGTTTGCGATGGCGCGGTCGGAGACAAAGGAGAGCCGCATCTAGGTCAAAAGGATCGAAATGCCGCGACGCAGCGAATTGACATCGACATATTATTCCCAATATACCCCTCCGGGTGGAATAAAGTTGCCGAAACCTGATTTGAGGAGCGCCGCCCCGTGACCGCAGACAAAGACCGCCCTTGGCTCATCCGCACCTATGCTGGTCATTCGACGGCCAAAGCCTCCAATGCGCTCTATCGCGGGAACCTCGCAAAGGGGCAGACCGGCCTGTCTGTCGCTTTCGATCTGCCGACGCAGACCGGGTATGACAGCGATCATGAATTGGCGCGCGGGGAAGTCGGCAAGGTCGGTGTTCCGGTCTCTCATCTGGGTGACATGCGGGCACTGTTCGATGAGATCCCGCTTGAGCAAATGAACACCTCGATGACGATCAACGCGACGGCGCCGTGGCTTCTGGCGCTTTATATCGCGGTGGCCGAAGAGCAGGGCGCCGATGTTTCGAAGCTTCAGGGCACTGTCCAGAATGATCTGATCAAAGAGTACCTGTCGCGCGGCACCTATATCTGCCCGCCGAAACCCTCGCTGAAAATGATCGCGGATGTGGCGGAGTATTGTTATTCCAATGTGCCGAAATGGAACCCAATGAATGTGTGTTCCTACCATCTGCAAGAGGCCGGCGCGACGCCGGAGCAGGAATTGGCCTTTGCCTTGGCAACCGCGACGGCGGTTCTGGACGCACTGCGGCCTCGAGTCGATCCGGCGGACTTTCCCGCTCTGGTCGGGCGGATTTCGTTTTTTGTGAATGCGGGTATCCGGTTCGTCACCGAGATGTGCAAAATGCGGGCCTTTGTGGAACTGTGGGATGAGATTTGCACCGAGCGTTATGGCGTTGAAGACCCGAAATACCGCCGGTTCCGCTATGGCGTGCAGGTCAATTCCCTCGGGCTGACCGAGCAGCAGCCGGAAAACAACGTCTATCGCATTCTGATCGAAATGCTGGCCGTAACGCTCAGCAAAAACGCCCGCGCGCGTGCGGTGCAATTGCCGGCTTGGAACGAGGCGCTGGGTCTGCCGCGCCCCTGGGACCAGCAATGGTCGATGCGGATGCAACAGATCATGGCGTTTGAGACCGATCTTCTGGAATATGGTGATCTTTTTGACGGGAACCCCGTCGTCGCCGCCAAAGTGGAGACGCTGAAAGACGGCGCGCGGGCGGAATTGGCCAATCTGGAGTCGATGGGCGGTGCAATTGCCGCGATCGACTACATGAAGGGCCGCCTGGTCGAGTCAAATGCCGACCGGGTTCACGGGATTGAGCAAGGCGAAACTGTGGTTGTCGGTGTGAACAAATACACCGCCACCGAGCCATCGCCTTTGACCGAGGCCGATGGAGGTATCATGGTGGTCGATCCCGCAGTAGAGGCCGAACAGATTTCGAGATTGGAGGCCTGGCGGGCGGAACGAGACGCCAATGCCGTCGCCGAAGCGCTCGCAGCCCTTCGCGATGCTGCCAAGAGCGGTGCAAATGTCATGCCGCCCTCAATTGCCGCCGCCAAAGCGGGCGTGACAACGGGCGAATGGGCCGGCGTAATGCGGGCCGTGTTTGGCGAATACCGGGGTCCGACCGGCGTTGCCCGGAGCCCATCGAATAAAACCGAAGGGCTGGACGATATTCGCGACGCCGTAGATATGGTCAGCGACAGACTTGGGCGGCGTCTGAAATTCTTGGTTGGTAAGCCGGGGCTCGATGGCCATTCCAATGGTGCGGAGCAAATCGCGTTCCGCGCGCGGGATTGTGGAATGGATATCTCCTATGAAGGCATACGGCTAACACCCGAAGAAATCGTTGCAGCCGCAAAAATAGAGGATGCCCATGTTATTGGATTATCGATTCTTTCGGGCAGCCATGTGCCGCTAATAAAAGAAGTTATGGAAAGACTGCATTCAGAAGGCATGTCTCACGTTCCCGTGATGGTTGGGGGAATCATCCCCGACGAAGATGTGGAGATTCTGTTGAGCTATGGCGTTGCGAAAGTCTATACACCCAAGGATTTCGAGCTAAATCGCATCATGATGGACATTGTTCACCTTGTCGACGCGCAGCCCATCGCCGCAGAATGACGCGCCGATACCCAAAACTTCATAAGTGTAAACCTGCCTAAAAAGACATGTCCATAAATAGGTCCTATTGCATGGCGTCAAAAGGCGGCATAGCAAACCCGAGTCAACAATAGGGACCATTAAAATGGCAAAAAACTTAAACGAAATGTCGCGTGATGAGCTTTTGGAGTTGCGGCGGGATGTGGACGCTGCTCTTAAAGATTTCGATAAGAGGAAGAAAAAAGAGGCTCTCGCCGCAGCCCAAAAGGCAGCGCTTGAGCACGGGTTTTCTTTAGAGGAAGTTCTTGGCGGAAAAAGTGGATCAGGGCCCAAATCTTTGCCGAAATACGCCAACCCGGCAGATGCAAGTCAGACTTGGACGGGTCGTGGCCGGCAACCTGGATGGATCAAAGACGCGCTTGCCGCTGGCAAGTCGCTTGACGATATGGCGATCTGAGGCAAAGCGATGACTGTGCATATTGGTGCGAAGCCCGGCGATATTGCCGAAACTGTTCTTATGCCTGGAGACCCGTTGCGCGCGAAATGGGCTGCTGAGCGGTTTCTGGACGATCTTGTGTGTGTCAATGAAGTCCGGGGCATGTTGGGGTTTACGGGCACTTGGCGTGGTCATCGTGTTACGATTCATGGCTCGGGCATGGGCATGCCCAGCCTGTCGATTTATGCCAATGAACTGATCCGAGATTATGGTGCGCAAACGCTCATTCGGATTGGCTCTGCTGGCGCGATGCAGCCGCAGATTAAGCTCCGCGATGTGGTTCTGGCGATGACATCGTCAACGCTCTCGACCCCATCGCGGGGGTTTTTCAAAGAACTCAATTATGCGCCTTGCGCTGATTGGAGTTTGTTGCAGGCGGCTCATGCGGCGGCGGCGTCGAAGGGTTGTGACACACATGTCGGCGGGATTTATTCGTCCGATGTGTTTTATGACGAGCGCCCTGATCTCAATGAGCAAATGACCCGGCACGGTATCCTTGCCGTCGAAATGGAAGCGGCGGAGCTTTATACTCTTGCTGCGCGATATGGGCGGCGGGCATTGGCGGTTCTGACGATTTCGGATCATCTGGTGACGGGGGAAGCATTGCCCTCGGAAGACCGGCAATCAAGCTTCTCGGATATGGTCGAAATCGCGTTGGAAGCCGCGTTTTCATAAAAGATCATCGGTGAAGCTAAACAGCTTCACCCGCGATCTTGCCTGAGAAAATACAGCCGCCCAGGAATGTCCCTTCCAGGGCATTGTAGCCGTGAAAGCCACCACCACCGAAACCCGCGACTTCGCCCGCGGCGAAGAGGCCATCGAAGACGCTCCCATCGGGGCGAAGCACCTGTCCGTTGAGATTGGTGTGAAGCCCGCCAAGGGATTTCCGGGTTAGGATGTTCAGCCGGACAGCGATCAAGGGGCCGTTTGCCGGATTCAAGATCGCATGGGGTTTTGCGGTGCGGATCAATCTATCCCCCAGATACGCCCGCGCGCCCCGGATCGCGGTGATCTGCGCATCTTTGGAGACTTTGTTCGTGAGCTGGGCATCGCGCGCCTCAATCTGAGTTCGAATATGGGCGAGATCGACGGGCATTTGCGGGGTGATCTTATTCATCCCCTCAACAAGCGTTGGCAAATCATCCGCCACCACGAAATCTTCACCATGTGTCTTGAGCGCTTCGACCGCCCGCGTCGCACCTTTGCCCAACCGTTCCTTGATCACCGAACGCCACTTGCCGGAGGTGAGATCAGGGTTTTGTTCGGAGCCTGAAAGGGCGAATTCCTTTTCGATGATTTTCTGGGTCAGGATAAACCAAGAATGCTCTTGCCCGGTGGACAGGATGCGTTTGAGTGTCGAGAGGGTGTCGAAGCCGGGGAAACAGGGCGCCTCCATCCGATCACCAAGTGCATCGAACCACATCGAGGACGGGCCAGGCAGAATGCGAATGCCGTGATTGGGCCAGATCGGATCCCAGTTGGTCAGCCCTTCGCAGTAATGCCACATGCGATCTTTATTGATCACCGCCGCACCGGCGGCCTCGGTCGCCAACTGCATCTGGCCGTCGACATAATCCGGCACGCCCGCCACCATCTTGATCGGCGGGCTGCCCAACCGATCGCGCGGCCAGTATTCTCGCACCAGGTCGTGGTTGCCGCCAATCCCGCCAGTGGTGACAATCACCGCCTCGGCGTCATAGGTGAAATCGCCGGTGACCTCTCGATTGGTCGCGCCGCCACGGACGGCGCTGTCATCAGCCAGGATATCACCATGCGCGCCGGTCAATACGCCGCCATCGACGGTTAGCCCCCGGACACGGTGCCGATATTTCAACGTGATATTGGGATGTTGGGTGACCCGGTCGGCATAAGGTTTCACAACCCCGGTGCCGGTGCCCCATGTCACGTGAAACCGGGGGATTGCATTGCCGTGACCGTCGGCCAGCGCTCCGCCGCGTTCGGCCCACCCCACCACGGGAAACCACCGCATGCCGAGCCCGTGGAGATAGCTGCGCATCGGGCCTGCGGCGAAATCCAAATAGGCCTCGGCCCATTTTCGGGGGTTCGCATCTTCCGGTCGGTCAAACTGGGCCGCACCAAACCAATCTGTCGCGGCGAGGTCTCGGCTGTCTTTCAAACCCAGGCGCCGCTGTTCCGGCGTGTCGACCATGAACAACCCGCCAAGCGACCACCAAGCTTGCCCACCAAGCGATTGTGGGCCTTCTTGATCCAATAGCAGCACCTTGCGCCCACGCTCAGCGGCATGAAACGCGGCAACAAGGCCGGACAGCCCGCCGCCGATGACGATGATGTCTGCCTGTCCCATGCTGGCTCCCTCCTTGAGCGGAGGAGGCTAGCATTGAGGTTTGGTTCTTGTCGAACCGGACCTAACGTTAGGCCGCCTCGGTCAGCTCCGGGTATTCCGGGGTCTCGTCGACCTCTGTCGGGTTGGGCGTGTAATAGGCCCAAGCCTCTTCCAAAATCTGCAGGGCGACGTCTGGATCAATGGCGGGCGTCGGTTTGCGGAATGTCACGGTGTTTGGCATCTTGGCCTCTTTGCAGTCAAATGGCCTCCCTTTGGCCTAAAGACTATGCGCTGTCCGGGCAGGGCACATCTCATCTTTCCGCAGGCGCGCTATGTGTGTGGTGCAAGGCTCACCAGCGCGACATCGGCGGGTCACTCCACGGCACGCTCCAAAACCTCGACAGAAAGGACGGTCGGCAGATGGCTGGCGATTTCGCCCCAAGTCTCGCCTTCATCGCGGCTGGCAAAGATCGAGCCGGTATTTGTGCCGAAATACACCCCAGTGGGGCTTTGGCGGTCGGTGGCCATGGCTTGGCGCAGCACGGTGAAGAAGCAGTTTTCGCCCGGGAGGCCGTGGCGCTTGGCCTGCCAACTCTCGCCGCCATCGCTGGATTTCCAAACGGCCGCACGGGCCTCTGGCGGGTAACGCCCTTCGTTGTCGCCGTTTAGCGGTAGGACCCAGATCGTGTGCGGATCCGTCGGATGGAGGGCGATGGGGAAGCCAAAGGTCGAGGGCAGGCCTGCGGTGATATCGTGCCAATTCCGCCCGCCATCGGGGCTGCGGAAGACGCCATGGTGGTTTTGCTGGTAAAGCACATCGCCCGCCGCGCGCACGATGTTATGCACACAGAGCCCCGTCTGCCCATCATGGGGTGCGGCGGGATGATTGTGCCCCGAACAGGACTCGGCATTTGATAGGCGGTTGCGCCGCTCCCAACTCTGTCCGCCATCTTCGGTAGCGAAAACGCCCGCGGCTGAGATGCCGGCCCAGAGTTTGCCCGGCTGATCAGGGTCCGAGACGATGGTGTGAAGCACAAGCCCGGCCGCGCCGGGGTTCCACTGATCCTTATCTGGGTGGTCCGAAAGGGTGCCCACCTTCTCCCATGTTGCGCCATCATCGGTGCTCGAAAACAGCATGCCGGGCTTGCCGCCCGCATAGAGCGTGTCATGGACCTTTGCGACGGACCAGATTGCCGAAACCTCGCCATCGAACGCGGTCTCGATGGGTTCCCAATTCAAGAACCGCGCGGTTTCTGGGTCATTCGCAGCCCAATCATCGATTTCCCCTTTGGAGAGTTTGGAGAGCGTCCAAGTGCCCCCGCCATCGCCGGAGCGCCAGATGCCCGCGCCAAGGAAGTCATTGCCGCCTCCTGCCCAGATCAGGCCGCTCGCGGGATCGCCATTCACATGATTGATCGGCCAGCCGTCACAATGCGGGCCGGAGACATGCCACACTTGTCGCGCCGTATCCCCCGTAAGGATGAAGGCGCCCTTGGTGGTGCCAACAAGAAGATTGAGATCAGATGCCATCATGTCCCCTCCGCTCATGACGGAGAGGATAGCATGTGTGGCCGATTTTCCCTATCGACCGGAGGCGGAGCGGAACCGCTCGTCATCCACGCCGGGCCATCCTCCTTTGCGTACAGACCACGCCGCCGGTTCCCGGTCGACACCCTGCTCCATTGGCAGAGCCGCCGTGAGTCCTGACCAAACGTCTTCACAACAAACGGGCGCCGCCACACCCAATGGCCAGCTCACGCGTCGCACAATGCGGAACCTTCAATCCATGGAAAGGTCTTTCGGCAGCAAAGCGTCCGCCAAGATCATGCGCCGCTCTTCCTCGGTCGCTGTGCCCTTGGCCCACCCGCTCCCGAACTGCGCAAGCAGTTCCTGATCCTTACAGCCGTCTTCGAAGAGGCGGCCAAGTCTGGTCAAGATCCGGCTGATCTCAACCAGAAACACCTTCTCATCGCCCGCCACGCGGTTGAGGTACCCCATCCGCGCCGAGAGGTAGCGCATCACCTCGTTGAACTCCTCGGGTGACGTAAAGGCGACCGGAAGCTCTTTTTCCGGCATATCAGAGTTGCCGCTCGACCATCATCTTCTTGATCGATGCGATAGCCTTGGCGGGGTTCAGGCCTTTGGGGCAGGTCTTGGTGCAGTTCATGATGGTGTGGCAGCGATAGAGTTTGAACGGGTCTTCGAGATCGTCCAAACGCTCACCCGTCGCCTCATCGCGGCTGTCGATGATCCAGCGATAAGCGTGGAGGAGTGCGGCAGGGCCGAGATAGCGGTCACCATTCCACCAATAAGACGGGCAAGACGTCGAACAGCAGGCGCACATCACACATTCATACAACCCATCGAGTTTCTTGCGGTCGTCGATGGATTGGCGCCACTCATGTTCAGGGTTTTGAGTCTTGGTTTCCAGCCAGGGCATGACGGCCGCATGCTGCGCGTAGAAATGCGTCAGATCGGGGATCAAATCCTTGACCACCGGCATGTGGGGGAGGGGATAGATTTTCACGTCACCCTTGATCTCATCCATGCCGTAGATACAGGCCAGCGTGTTGATCCCGTCGATATTCATCGCGCAGGAGCCGCAAATCCCCTCGCGGCAGGAGCGACGGAAGGTCAGCGTCGGATCGATCTCGTTCTTGATCTTGATCAGCGCGTCCAGAACCATCGGGCCGCACGTGTCCATATCGACGAAATAGGTATCGACCTGGGGATTTTTGCCGTCATCAGGGTTCCAGCGATAGATGCTGAACTTGCGGACATTCGTGGCGCCTTCGGGTTTCGGCCAGGTCTTGCCGGTGCGGATGCGGGAGTTTTTGGGAAGCGTCAGTTCAACCATGTCTGTCTCCGGTCCTCGATCTCAAGATGTCGTTGGGGTCAGCTCGACGCTGTCAGGGCAGCGGTTGACCCAAGATGTGTCGGTTTCATAGCCAAGATCAATCAAGGCTTGGCCGTGGCGGTCGGCATAAATCTCAGCGACCGAACGCGGCAGTTTCGTGACCCATTGCGCGGCTTCGCCCGACTGGATGTGCAGCGCGACTCGGCGTGGCCGGTCGGATTTTTCTTTCATCCCGCCAAACAGGCTGTTGGCCCAATAGATCTCAAGGATTGTGTCCTTGTCGCGACCCGCGAAGCCCAGGAAATCCAGGATTTCAGCAAACATTGCCATGTCGTGATCCTGCATCAGGGTCTCGTAGCGCACCTCTCGGATATTAGGCCGATCATAGCGCCAAGCCGTCATCTGAGTAAGTGTCCTGAGATGCATATTTTCCATCTCGAACAGCATCTTATCATGCAGGGTCGGCAGGCCATTCAGATGCTGCTGATAGGTGTCGCCGCCAAACTCTTTGCGCGGAATATGCAGCGCCTTCTCGCCAGCTTCCGGCGCGATTTGGTGATAGCGCATGCCCGAGATCAGGACGTCGCGCGGGTCGCGGATCATGTGCAACCCCCGCAGATCGGGCCGGTCCAGCAGCCCATCTGAAAAGGCGGAGTCCCAGTTCACGATCACCGCACGCCCTTTGTCAGGTATCTGGTCTTCGTTTCGCGTGCCTTGAACCCGGATGCGCGGAATCTCCAACGTGTCAGAACCGATGTTGAACACGCGTCGCATCCAAACCGTCCCGGTTTTGTGATGCGTTCCAACGGCGATCAGGCGTGGTGTCTCAGTCATCATGTCGTCTCACAAGAGCAACGGTCGGGTTGGCCCCGCGCCGGTCAGTTGACGAAAGCAGCTGTCATACACATCGGTCGGGTCGCGGCCTCTGAGATAATCGGTGCTGATCCCGATCTCGAGGCTCGTGCTTGGCCCATCGCTGCCCACGCCAATTCCAATGCTCCCCGTTGGTCCGGCGGCCGCCCGCGCCCGGTCGGCGCAAATTTCATAGGCGCGCTCTGGCGAGGTTGGGCCGCACGCCGCAAGGCTTGCCACGAGGGGAAGCGCAAGCATTCTCATGCGAAATCCTCGAGCGAGATCAGTGCGTTCTGTGCGATGCAACGGATCGTATCGGGGCGCTGTAGGATGGATGTGACGGTATTGACGGTCTGATCGTTGACGCCCAGCACCGCGGCTTGTGCGACGCTCAAAATCTCCTGCGCGCTGGAATTGTCGATCACGCAATCGGTGACGGGCGCTGCATTGACGCCGGGGAATCGCTCAGCCACGATGCCATTGACCACGCCACGGGCCTGATCACGCGCAATCACATCCGCCGCCTCTTGCGCCACATTGCAAGAGGCGAGCGCCACGAGGCTCAAAGATATGAGTGTCGCGCGGATCAATACACCCGCGCCTTGGGGGCGATTTTCTTAAGGTCGATGCCGCCATCTTTGGACTCGGTCAGCGGGTCCAGATGCACCGGGCGATAGGAGAGCGTGGTTTTGGTGCCATCGACCACGGCGAGGCTATGCCTGCGCCACTCTTTGTCATCGCGATCCGGGTAATCCTCATGGGCATGGGCCCCGCGACTTTCTTTCCGTGCCTCCGCGCCCACAATCGTGGCAAGCGCATTCGGCATCAGGTTGGTCAGCTCTAGCGTTTCCATCAGATCGGAGTTCCAGATCAAGCTGCGATCGGTGACCTTGAGATCATCCATTTTCGCGGCAACGCCTTCCATCTTTTTCACACCTTCGGCCAGTGTCTTGTCGGTGCGGAAGACGGCGGCATCGGCCTGCATGTTCTTCTGCATCTCAAGACGAAGCTCGGCGGTCGAGGTGTCGCCATCGGCGTGGCGGATCTCGTCGAACCGGGCCAAGGCCTGATCAAGCGAGGCTTGGTTCAGCGTTGGGTTTGGCGCGTTCGCGTCCACCACCTCGCCCGCCTTAATCGCCGCCGCCCGGCCAAAGACCACCAGGTCGATCAGACTGTTCGAGCCCAAACGGTTTGCCCCATGAACCGAGGCGCAACCCGCTTCGCCGACAGCCATCAGGCCCGGCACAATCGCATCAGGGTCCTTCGCGGTTGGGTTCAATACTTCGCCCCAATAATTCGTCGGGATCCCGCCCATATTGTAATGCACGGTCGGCAGAACCGGGATCGGCTCCTTGGTCAGATCGACGCCAGCGAAGATCCGGGCGGATTCGGAGATGCCTGGCAGACGTTCGGCCAGGGTTTCCGGCGGCAAGTGGTTCAGGTGCAGGTGAATGTGATCCCCATCCGCCCCGACGCCGCGACCTTCACGGATTTCCATGGTCATGCAGCGCGAGACCACATCGCGGGAAGCGAGGTCCTTATAGGTCGGCGCGTAACGCTCCATGAACCGCTCGCCTTCGGAATTGGTCAGATAGCCACCTTCGCCACGCGCCCCTTCAGTGATCAGACAACCGGAGCCATAGATGCCGGTGGGGTGGAACTGCACGAATTCCATATCCTGCAGCGGGAGCCCTTGGCGCGCCACCATCCCGCCGCCATCGCCGGTGCAGGTATGGGCCGAGGTCGCCGAGAAATAGGCGCGGCCATAGCCGCCGGTCGCCAAAACGGTCGTCTTGGCGTTGAACACATGCATCGTGCCATCGTCGAGCTTCCAAGCCACGACGCCTTGGCAGGACCCATCCTCCGACATCAGAAGGTCGGTGGCGAAATACTCGATATAGAATTCTGCGTTGTGCTTCAGCGATTGCCCGTAAAGCGTATGCAGAATGGCATGACCGGTCCGGTCCGCAGCGGCGCAGGTGCGCTGCACGGGCGGGCCTTCGCCGAACTCGGTGGTGTGGCCGCCGAAGGGACGCTGATATATCTTGCCTTCTTCGGTGCGGGAAAACGGCACGCCGTAATGTTCGAGTTCATAAACGGCCTTGGGCGCCTCACGGGCCAGGTATTCCATCGCGTCGGTGTCACCCAGCCAATCGGAGCCTTTGACCGTGTCATACATATGCCACTGCCAATGGTCGGGGCCCATATTGCTCAAACTGGCCGCGATGCCACCTTGGGCCGCGACCGTATGCGACCGGGTCGGGAACACTTTGGAGATACAGGCCGTTTTCAGCCCTTGTTCAGTCATCCCGAGTGTCGCGCGCAGGCCCGCGCCGCCCGCGCCGATTACAACAACGTCATAGGTATGGTGAGTGATGTCGTACGAAGCCGTCATGTTGGAAAATGCTCCTATCTGCTCAGAGCGCGATTTGTGCAAGCGCGACAAGCCCGGTTGCGGCCAGGCCATAGCTGATGATGGTCATCGCGATGATCGCGATTTTGCGGGTCATGCCGCGGATGTAATCCTCGATCAGCGTTTGCACGCCCAAGCGGAAATGGTGAAAGCCCACGATCAACATCAATGCGGTGACAAGCGCGGGGAAGGGGCGCGACAGGCCGGCGACAACGTCGGCATGAGGTTCGCCCAAAAGCGGGCCAATGGCGAACAGGAACATCGGTGTCAGGATCAAGAGCGCAACCGAGGTGATCGTCATCGACCAATGATGCTCGGTGCCGGTTTTCGCGGATCCCAGCCCGTCAACGCGTTTGCGGTCGGTTAGAAATGCCATATCTCTCGCCTCCTTAAATCGCGATGATGGTGAGGAAGGTGAGCGCGACCGAGCCGATGATCATGCCCCACCCCATTCTATCGGCGGCCTCGACCTCAAGCCCATAGCCCGCATCCCAGATCAGATGGCGGAGCCCGCCAAGCGCATGATACCAAAGTGCGAGGACAGACGCGGTCATCACCAGATCGCCCAGAAGCGACGTGATAAGCCCATCGACCGTCGCGAAATATGCCGGGCCGGTTGCGGCTGCTAAAAGCCACCAGACGATCAGAATGGCGCCCAACAACAAGGCGTTGCCGCTGATCCGCACCATGATCGACGTCATGGAGTTCAATTGTGGCCTGTAAATCGTCAGGTGAGGGGACAGGGGCCGATTGCCCCGGTTCACATCTGCCATGGCGGTCACCCTTTCAGGTTGAGCTTGGTCTCTTTAGTCCTGGTGACTATGAATAGCGAGTTTTTGCGGACTGTCACGTCCTGCCACGTTGAAAAAACGCCGAATTCTGGGTCCTAACGCCGCAGAGAAGCCAATTGTGATCACTGAATTGTAAAGTGTGATCACAAATTTCAAAAGGTGAATGAAGCGTTATTACCATGGGTTTGCCATAGAACGGCCTCATTGCCTGCGTACCCGCCATCGGTGGATCGTATTGTAGATTTGTAAGGACGACATGATGGGCGAGAAACTGACCTTCGCACTGGATCATGACCATGTGCAATTGATGGCGTGGATGGTAGAGTGCCCCGATCCCAATCTTTGGCATGAGTTGGTTGTCGGATTGGATCTGACAACCGGCCTGGGGCTCGACTCCGCACTTTGGATCGTGCAGCAGCCGGACTGCGACATGGCAACGGCCGCCGCCGCCTTGATCCGACTGGAAGCGTGGGAATATGTGATCGTGCCGCTCGAAAACAAAACCTATGCCGACTCCCGCATTTTCGAAATCGCCAAGGTGATTTGCAACCGGTCCGAAGCGGAGGGATATCACCGTAACCTGATCGGATGGGATCGGAGCCGGTTGCGGTTCACCCCGAAAGTCATGTTGCAGCACATCTATGCGTTCTGCGAACTCAAGGGCTTGGCGCGAGAGCAGACCTATCTGCCGATTCCGATCAACCTGCTTTCAGGTGATTTCGACAAGGCGCTTCCGATGAGGGAGTACATTGTCGATGAAAGCAGCGTGACGCATATCTCGGCGCTCGATTCCGCACGGCAACAGGCAAGCGGCTACGTGCTCCATTAAGGAGGCCACGTTTCACAGCGGCATCAACGCCCAATAGTCGAGATCCAACAGAACCTCCGGTAGATATCGACCATCGTCTCCGCGCAGAGCGCCGGCAGGGCTGCCTTTGGTCGCGACCAAGCGTAGACGAAGGGCGCCAACACCCGGCGCAACCGTTTCCGCTTTGCCCAGCACTTCGCTCCAAGCTTTCACCGTATCGCCTGCAAAGGCCGGATTGGCATGGGCGCCCGCATTGATCCCGGCAATCATCTGCGCATTGGCCAGCCCGTTGAAGCTGAGTGCGCGGGCAAGGCTGATGATATGGCCGCCATAGATCAGGCGTTGACCATCGGGGCGGAAGGTGGCGTCGAAATGCACCTTGGCAGTGTTCTGCCAGAGACGGGTCGCCATCATGTGTTCCGCCTCTTCGAGGGTCACACCATCCACATGGTCAATCACCTCGCCGACCTCATAATCTCCCCACCGATGTGGTTCCCCGGCCAGGCCGAAGTCGTAATGCGAGAAATCCAGCCCTTCAGGCACAAAAAGCGTCTCGGGGTCAACGATGGTCGCCAGCTCTGGGATTGTCGTTTCTGGCGCAGGCGCATCCAGGTTCCCTTTGCGCACCATCACCCAACGGACGTAATCCAGCACGACCGTTCCATGCTGGTTTAGCCCTTCCGTGCGCACATAGACCACGCCAGATTTGCCATTGGAGTTCTGTTTCAATCCGATGACTTCTGACCGGCTGCGCAGCGTGTCTCCCGGCCAAACCGGGACATGAAACCGCCCCTCCGCATAGCCAAGATTGGCCACCGCGTTGAGCGAGATATCCGGGACCGTTTTGCCAAAGACTGTGTGAAACGCGATCAGATCGTCCAGCGGGCTGCCATGCAGACCCGACGCCTGGGCAAACTTATCCGAGGAATAGAGCGCGTGCCGCGCCGGATAGAGCGCGGTGTAAAGCGCCCGCTCGCCGCCAGAGACCGTGCGCGGTGTGGCATGCTCGATCACTTGGCCAAGCGTATAATCCTCAAAGAAATTGCCCGCGTTGGTTTTGGCCATCTACTGCGCTCCAAGCTTCATCTCTGGTGAATAGGGCCCCTCAATCTCTTTGGTCACGGCCTGCCCGCAACGCATCACACCGCGGGCACTGTCAAACGCATAGGTTGGTGGGCCATAGAGGACCCAGCCCTTGCTGAGCGCCTCGCTGACCTTGTGGCAGAAGGCCGAGGTATCGTCTTCGCTGAGGAACCGGTAAATCTGCATCAGGTCGGGAACGGGTAGTAGCCGAGCCACGTGTGGACGAAGGCGACAACCAGATAGGCCACCAAGCCCGCAACAAATGCGATCCCGTCATTCTTAAGCGACGCATTCGCGGGCCGCTCCCATGTCGGCTCAGCTTTGTTGATCATAATCACGCTGCCCACGGCCCAGCCCAAAAGCCCACCAAACAGCAGGATCGACGCCAGATCACCATTCACCAGCAAATGCCCGATGGCCCAGGACTTCATTGCCGTCAGCTGCTTATGGCGCACCCTGGCGGACATTTTCCCCTGAATCATGCTCAAGGCGAAGAACCAGAAACCGATCAGGATCAACAGATTTGCGAGATGGATCAAGAAGGCGGGCGGGAACCAGACATTCACGAAGCCCGCACTGCGATAACCGATCACCATCAGGACAATGCTGGCGACAATACCGAGCGTGACAAGGCCCTTGCCGGGGTCTCCCATCGCAGCGCGGCGCGCCGGTGCGAGGCGCTTGAACCAATGTGACCCGGCGAAAAGCGCCAGGCCGAGGATCAGAAGTAGGTAACCCATTTATAGAGACTCCAGCTTGGAAATAGCGGCCGCCTTGGCCAAGGTGGCGCGTGCCGTTTCCACATGCAAGTTCTCGACGATGCGACCGTCCACCACAGCCACCCCTTGACCGGCGGCGGTGGCGTCATCAAAAGCCGCAATTTGGCGGCGCGCTAGATCGATTTCGGCCTCCGACGGGGCGAAGGCTGCATTGGCGATGGCCACCTGCGCCGGGTGGATCAACGTCTTGCCGTCAAAACCCATATCGCGACCCTGGTCGCATTCACGTTGCAACCCATCGTCATCCTTGAACGCGTTATAGACGCCATCGACGCAGACCAACTCGTGGGCGCGCGCGGCGAGCAGGCAAAGCTGGAGCGAGGTCAAAAGCGGTTCGCGATCGGCGCGGCTGCGCGTCCCCAAATCCTTCGCCAGATCATTGGTGCCCATCACGAAACCGGCCATCCGCGGCCCGGCGGCGATCTCGAGCGCGTTCATAATCCCAAGCGGCGTTTCCATCATGGCCCAAATGGTTGTGTCAGCCGTCTCGGGTCGGGCGTCGAGTCTCTCGGCCAGCGGGCCAATATCCGCCGCGCTGTTCACTTTGGGCAGCAAGATCGCCTGCGGTTTCGCGGCTGCGATGACATCCAGATCCTCTGCGCCCCACGCCGTATCGAACCCATTGATCCGCACGATTTGCGCCCGCGGACCATAGCCACCCGCGCTTAGTGTGTCCGCCAAGAGCGTCCGGGCGCTGGCTTTCTCGTCCATCGCCACGGCGTCTTCGAGATCGAAAATGATCGCATCGACCGGCAAGGTCTTGGCCTTCTCCAACGCCCGATCTTTGGAGCCGGGGATGTAGAGAACCGAACGGTAAGGGTGCGCGCGATGATCCATGAGCGAGGTCCTTTTGGGTCGTGATACCGGCGATGGACCACGCTCACGCTGCGAACGCAAGTTCCGATATGCCGCAGCGTAGCGAAATTTTATGTCGCACAAAAATGTTGCGCCGATGCCCGGCACCCACGCATTTGTAACGGTTTCACGACAGTTTTCTTGAGAATTAACGAATTTTTTGTCATCTTTAGCCATACAGGCATCCATGCGTCTCGGGCAAACCGGGCATACGAACCTACAGCAGAGGGGGAGCCTGGCGGTCTTGCGCTCAACCTTTTGCGGACTGCCGTTTCATTCTGGCTCCTCACAGATGAAAGGCAGGACGATGACCTCTAAACTGGCACTTGTCGGGGCTGTGCTGGCCCTGGCTCCATTAACTCCACCGGCAATCGCGCAATCAAACGGGCAAGCAATTTGTGGCCAGCGCGATGCTATCATCAACACGCTGTCCAGCCGCTATGGTGAGACCGCGCGGTCCATCGGAATGGGCCCCGGCAACCGGATTGTCGAGGTCTATGCCTCGGATGAGACCGGCACCTGGACGATCACAGTCACCAGCGCCGATGGTCTGACGTGTCTGATGGCCTCCGGCGCATCCTACGAGACGCTGATCCAACCCGCGCCCGGCGAACCTCTCTAAATAGTTCTGCCGCAGCTTTGCGGTGCTCGAAGATCGCAAAGAGATAAAGAATCGTACGCTTCCTTCGGAGGGTGTTTGGAGCGGCCCTGTGGCATATGTGTCAGGCTTTCGACGCTCGGCGCGGTGCCACGACCCTGTGATCTCGCCCTTCCGTTTCCGAGATTTCCCGCTTTTTTTATGCTGTTAGCACCGCTCACTACTTCTATGGGGCTTTCCGCCGCGCGTGCCTAGGCTTGCGCCGGGCGGGGTGTGGGGCTACCCCTCGCGCCAACATCAACAAGGGACGTGGAGATCACTCACATGGCCAGACCCAAGATTGCGCTTATCGGCGCGGGACAAATCGGGGGCACGCTTGCCCATCTTGCAGCGTTGAAAGAACTGGGTGACGTCATCCTGTTCGACATCGCCGAGGGCATTCCACAAGGCAAGGCGCTGGATATTGCCGAATCCGGCCCGTCGGAGAAATTCGACGCCAAGATGAAAGGCACCAATGACTACGCCGATATCGCCGGTGCCGATGTCTGCATCGTGACCGCTGGTGTGCCGCGGAAACCGGGGATGAGCCGCGACGACCTTCTGGGCATCAACCTGAAAGTTATGAAATCCGTCGGCGAGGGCATCGCCGCCAACGCGCCCGACGCTTTCGTGATCTGCATCACCAACCCGCTTGACGCGATGGTGTGGGCGCTCCGCGAATTCTCGGGCCTGCCGCATGAGAAAGTCTGCGGTATGGCCGGTGTGCTCGATAGCGCGCGCTTCCGCCATTTCCTGGCCGAAGAGTTCGACGTGTCGATGAAAGACGTCACCGCCTTCGTTTTGGGTGGGCACGGCGACACGATGGTGCCGCTGACCCGCTATTCGACCGTCGCTGGCATTCCTCTGCCGGATCTGGTCGCGATGGGCTGGACCACGCAGGAGAAACTCGATGCAATCGTGCAGCGGACGCGCGACGGCGGCGCGGAAATCGTTGGCCTGCTGAAGACAGGGTCCGCATTTTATGCCCCTGCGACGAGCGCCATCGAGATGGCCGAGGCTTATCTGAAAGACCAGAAACGCGTCTTGCCCTGCGCGGCTTATGTGGAGGGCGCGCTTGGTCTGAAAGGCATGTATGTGGGCGTGCCCACGGTGATCGGCGCTGGCGGCATCGAGCGGGTTGTCAACATCAAGATGACCAAGGATGAGCAGGCGATGTTTGATAACTCGGTCAATGCCGTCAAAGGCTTGGTCGAAGCTTGCAAGGGCATCGACGAGAGCCTGGCCTAAACCCATTCGCACAAAATCTAAAAGAGGCCGGGGCCAAGCTCCGGCCTTTTGCGTTTCTGCCACGACTACGTTCCAACGCAGCGGATTACCCATCTTGGTCTTCGCTTTCTCGCAGTTCTGTCGGCGGTGTTGGGTGCGGTCTCATCTGAAAGACGACTGCCCTTATAAGGCGCGTGATTTCGCCCTGTGAGGCTCGGGTGGACGATTCGGTGTCAAAAACCGTTTATTCTTGCCGCCTTGCCATTTTGTGATCACACTTTTTCGGGCTGTGATCACAAATGTCGCTTTTTTGTTCAATTCCGCGCGTGTGCGTCAGAATGACGTTTTATTGCTGGCGAAACCTGTGCTTAGTCGGTGGGGACAACACCAATGATGGGACAGTTTCATGAACATTCATGAATACCAGGCGAAGGCATTGCTTCGCGACTACGGCGCCCCGGTCAGTGATGGCCGCGTGGTTTTGAAAGCGGAAGATGCCAAGACGGCAGCGGGTGAAATGGATGGCCCGCTTTGGGTCGTGAAAGCGCAGATCCACGCCGGTGGTCGCGGCAAAGGGTCTTTCAAAGAGGCTGACGCCGGTGAGAAGGGTGGCGTGCGCCTGGCCAAATCGGTCGAAGAAGCCGCCGAAGAAGCCAAAAAGATGTTGGGTCGCACCCTGGTGACCCATCAGACTGGTCCCGCAGGCAAGCAGGTCAACCGGATCTATATCGAAGATGGCTCCGGCATCGAGACCGAGATGTATCTGGCCCTCCTCGTCGATCGTCAGACCTCGCGGATCTCATTCGTGTGTTCCACCGAGGGTGGTATGGACATCGAAGAGGTTGCTGCCGCCACGCCCGAGAAGATCCTGTCCTTCAGCGTTGACCCCGCCACTGGGTATCAAGGCTTCCACGGTCGCCGCGTCGCCTTTGCGCTCGGCCTCGAAGGTCAGCAGGTCAAGCAATGCGTGCGCCTGATGGGCCTGCTCTACCAAGCCTTCACCGAGAAGGACATGGAGATGCTTGAGATCAACCCGCTGATCGTGACCGATGGCGGTGATCTGAAAGTGCTCGATGCCAAAGTCGGCTTCGACGGCAACGCTGTCTACCGCCATGCCGATATCGCGGCGCTCCGTGACGAGACGGAAGAAGACCCGAAGGAACTGGCCGCGTCGAAATATGACCTGAACTATATCGCTCTGGATGGTGAGATCGGCTGCATGGTGAATGGCGCGGGCCTGGCCATGGCAACGATGGATATCATCAAGCTCTACGGCTCCGAGCCCGCCAACTTCCTCGATGTGGGTGGTGGTGCGACGAAAGAGAAAGTCACCGAGGCCTTCAAGATCATCACCAGCGATCCGCAGGTGAAGGGCATTCTGGTCAACATCTTCGGCGGCATCATGCGCTGCGACATCATCGCCGAAGGCGTGATCGCAGCGGTGAAGGAGGTGGGGCTGGAGGTTCCGTTGGTCGTGCGTCTGGAAGGCACGAATGTGGAAAAGGGCAAGGAGATCATCAAATCCTCCGGCCTCAATGTGATCGCGGCCGATGATCTGAAAGACGGCGCCGAGAAGATCGTCAAGGCGGTGAAGGGCTAAGGCTATGGCTGAGATCACGGCCACTGATTGGCTGGAGCACCGAAGCATCAGAATTGCGCAGGACTGCGCAGTTCGGCTCGCAACGGCCAGCCATGCCGTGCTCCCGTCGGACAAAAACCTTCGCCACCTCGTGTCGGATCAAATCAAAGGCGATATTCTCGATTTTGCTTTTCATACTCGTAAAGTTTTGGAACGCCGTGGTCACACAGATGCGACAGTTGCAAGCGATCCGCTTTGGCCTGCTTCAGTGTCGGTTCCACTAAACAGCAACTTTTTCGATATCCTAGGAACGATTGTTCACGCGAAGTCGATAGACGTTTGCTGGGAAACGCCTGAACTGAACCCAAACCCATACAATGGCCACACACCACAATTTGCGGGTTCTCTAGAAATCACCTCCGATAAGACAACTCAAAAATTTGCTGTCGGCGCAATCGTAGCTTCTTTCATCAGTTCGGTTCTCAACCGCTCAGATGCAAAATCCAAATAAGGAGAACGCCAACATGGCCGTCCTCGTAGAGGAAAACACCAAAGTCATCTCTCATGGATTCACCGGCTTGCAGGGCACGTTCCATTCCGAACAGGCCATCGCTTATGGCTCCAAGATGATTGGTGGGGTCATTTCCTGCAAAGATAGCATGACCTATCTAGACCCGCAGGTGTGCAAATTGGTTCATCAGACCAGGGAGGAAATCGGTGACGACACACCGATGACTACTGTGGCCGCGCTGGGCGAAGGATTCTAGGCCGATGCGGGAGAGCCTCAAAGCAGTTTTCGAGGATATGGACTGGTCGAATGGAGGTGCATCGCCCCGGTCGGGCGCTGGCTCCTCGCTCGATAGTACGGCTGAAATCCGGGCAGCTTTGCCAGGTCTCTTTGAGCGGCATGACGTCAAGAGCTTTCTTGATGCACCTTGCGGCGATTGGCATTGGATGTCGCATGTGGATCTGACCGGTATCGACTATATCGGATTCGATATCGCGACCTCTCTGATCGAAGCGAACCGGGCCGCGCATACCCGCAAGGGCGTACAGTTTGACGTGGCCGATGTCACATCTGACCCTCTCCCGAAGGTCGACATGATGATGTGCCGCGACTGCCTGTTTCATCTGAAGTTCTGGCTCAGATGGGAGTTTTTCAAAGGCTTTCTGGCGTCGGGCACGCCTTTGCTGCTGACAACTTTTCACCACATCGCGGAGAACAAGCCGCTGCGCAATAATGGGCGGTTCCGCAAGTTTGACCCCACCTTGCCGCCGTTCAACTTCGCCCCCCCGATTGAGGTCGTGCACGAAACCGTCGTCCGTGACGAAGACGGAAGAACACAGCTTGTTGCGGGGCAGGGCGGGCAGCGCTCAATGGGTCTTTGGACCCGCGAACAGGTCGCGGACGCCGTTGCGCGACATGAGAACTCCAAAAACGAACCCGGCGCTTTAGCGCAAAAGACATGAGGGAAGAATGGCCGTACTCGTAGACGAAAACACCAAAGTGATCTGTCAGGGCTTTACCGGCTCGCAGGGCACATTCCATTCCGAACAGGCCATTGCTTATGGCACCAAGATGGTCGGCGGCGTGACACCTGGCAAAGGCGGGATGACCCATCTGGACCTGCCAGTGTTCAACTCGGTGCATGAGGCGAAAGCTGTGACTGAGGCGAACGCCTCGGTGATCTATGTGCCGCCGCCCTTCGCCGCTGACTCGATCCTCGAAGCGATCGATGCGGAGATGGAGCTGATCTGCTGCATTACCGAGGGCATCCCGGTGCTCGACATGATGAAGGTGAAGCGCGCGCTCGAAGGGTCGTCTTCGATCCTGATCGGCCCGAACTGCCCAGGTATCATCACGCCCGATGCCTGCAAAATCGGCATTATGCCCGGCCATATCCACAAGCGCGGGTCGGTCGGCGTTGTGTCGCGCTCCGGCACTCTGACCTATGAGGCCGTGAAGCAGACCACCGATGTGGGCCTGGGCCAGTCGACCTGCGTCGGCATCGGCGGCGACCCGATCAAAGGCACCGAGCATATCGATGTGCTGGAATGGTTCCTGGCTGATGATGAGACCGAAAGCATCATTATGATCGGCGAAATCGGCGGATCGGCCGAGGAAGAGGCCGCGCAGTTCCTCGCTGATGAGAAGAAGAAAGGCCGTTGGAAACCGACTGCTGGCTTCATCGCGGGCCGCACGGCACCTCCCGGTCGCCGGATGGGCCATGCGGGCGCAATTGTTGCCGGCGGCAAAGGTGGCGCCGAGGACAAGATCGAAGCCATGCAAAGCGCGGGCATCGTGGTTGCCGAAAGCCCCGCAGGTCTGGGTGAAGCTGTGTTGAAGGCGATTGGCTGAGTTACTGCTCTTAGCCTTAGGGAGATGACGTTGAAGATTGCGACATGTGCAAAGGGATGCAGCCCGGCTGTGACATCTGTCACCGGTCAGATGTTGCTTTCCGCCGCAGTCGCGGTCTTCGCGGTGGTGGCGCTTGCGGCTCCCTCGCGCGCCGAGGCGGGACTCGCCTCATCCCTTGAACTGTGCCTCGACAATACGCTGACGCTTGAGGCCCGCGGGCTTGCCTTTGAGACTGCTGGGTGGAGCCGCTCTCAGAGCCAAGAGACTGCGGACGACGTGCTGGCCCACGCGCTTTTGATCTCCGGGCTCGACCCTCTTCAGCCGGAGAGTTGGGCCGAGGGGCAGGAGCGCGCCAACAACGTTGCCGCGCGTTTGCGCGAAGGTCGAGGGTATGACGACGTACAGTTGTTTCTGTCCGATACCCATGCCGTGGTTGTCGAGCCGACGCGGACGGGGCTGCACACTTGTCTCTATGTCGGACCGCCGCAAGACCTGAGCGATGCCGCGGCAACGATCGACACGCGCTTGCCGGTGCGGCGCATTGGTGCGCGGCTTCAGGTGCAAGGCCGCCCGCCTGCGGCGCAACTCACGGCCTATTCATTGGACGCCGAGGCCTTGAGTCGTTTCCCTGTCATGCTCACCTACGGCACGACCATGACCATCTCGCTTGACCGCAGAGGGACACAATGATGCCCCCAAAAGCTGCTGCAAATTCACTTCCGGGAGGACTTGACCCATGACCGACCAATCCCCCAACGATCAGTTCCACGCCTCTAGTTTCATGCAGGGGCATAATGCCGAGTATCTCGAACAGCTCTACGCGCAATATGCCAATGATCCGAATGCGGTCGATGCTGCGTGGCAGGAGTTCTTCCGGGCGCTGGGCGATGCCGAGCTGGACGTTAAGGCCGAGGCGCATGGCCCCTCTTGGGCACGGGCCGATTGGCCACCGCAGCCGGCAGATGAGATGACCTCCGCGCTGACTGGTGAGTGGCCGGTGGCCGTCGAAGAGGCCAAAGGCGCGGGCGATAAGATCAAAGCGAAAGCGCAGGAAAAAGGCGTCGAGATCAGTGATGACATGGTGCAGCGCGCCGTGCTCGACTCGATCCGGGCGCTGATGTTGATCCGGGCCTACCGGATCCGGGGTCATTTGGTGGCCGATCTCGACCCGCTGGGCATGCGCGATCAGACGCCGCATCCGGAGCTGGACCCGAAATCCTATGGCTTCGCCGAGGCCGATATGGACCGGCCGATCTTCATCGACAATGTCCTCGGCCTGCAAATGGCCTCGATCCGGCAGATCATCGATATCGTGAAGCGCACCTATTGCGGCACCTTTGCGCTGCAATACATGCATATCTCGAACCCCGAAGAAGCCGCTTGGCTGAAAGAGCGGATCGAAGGTTATGGTAAAGAGATTGCTTTCACTCGCGAGGGTCGGAAAGCCATCTTGAACAAGATGGTCGAGGCGGAAGGCTTCGAAAAATTCCTCCATGTCAAATACATGGGCACCAAACGCTTTGGCTTGGATGGCGGCGAAAGCCTGATCCCCGCGATGGAGCAGATCATCAAGCGCGGTGGCGCGTTGGGCGTGCGGGACATCATCATTGGCATGCCGCATCGGGGTCGTCTTTCGGTGCTCGCCAATGTGATGGCCAAGCCGTATCGGGCGATCTTCAACGAGTTCCAGGGTGGCTCGTTCAAGCCCGAAGATGTGGATGGCTCCGGCGATGTGAAATACCACTTGGGTGCGTCGTCTGATCGGGAGTTCGACGGCAACTCCGTGCATTTGTCGCTGACGGCGAACCCGTCTCATCTGGAGGCGGTGAACCCGGTTGTGCTCGGCAAGGCGCGGGCCAAGCAGGATCAAAACAACGACACCGAACGTACCAGCGTTCTGCCGATCCTGCTGCATGGGGATGCGGCATTTGCCGGTCAGGGCGTCGTTGCCGAAGGTTTCGGTCTGAGCGGTCTGCGCGGGCACAAGACCGGCGGCACCATGCATATCGTTGTGAACAACCAGATCGGCTTCACCACGGCACCGCATTTCTCGCGTTCCAGCCCCTATCCAACCGATATCGCATTGATGGTCGAGGCACCGATCTTCCATGTGAATGGCGATGATCCGGAAGCTGTGGTCCATGCTGCGAAAGTAGCGACCGAGTTCCGCCAGAAATTCAGCAAAGACGTGGTGATTGACATCTTCTGCTACCGCCGGTTTGGCCATAACGAGGGCGATGAGCCCATGTTCACCAACCCGATCATGTATAAGAAGATCAAGAAGCAGAAAACCACGCTGAGCCTGTATACCGAACGACTGGTCAAAGACGGGTTGATCCCCGAAGGCGAAGTTGAGGATATGAAGGCGGCCTTTCAGGCTTATCTGAACGAAGAGTTCGAGGCCGGGAAAGACTACAAGCCCAACAAGGCGGATTGGCTCGACGGGCGCTGGTCGCATCTGGATCGCCAGGGTGAGGAATACCAGCGCGGCGAGACGGCGATCAGCCCCGAGACCTTTGATCAAGTCGGTGCTGCTCTGACCCGTGCGCCCGAAGGCTTCAAGCTGCATAAAACCGTTGGACGTCTGTTGGATACCAGGACCGAGATGTTCAAATCCGGTAAAGGTTTCGACTGGGCGACGGCCGAGGCATTGGCGTTTGGGTCTTTGCTGACCGAAGGCTATCCGGTTCGGCTCTCGGGGCAGGATTCGACCCGCGGCACGTTTAGCCAACGCCATTCAGGGCTGATCGATCAGGAGACGGAAGAGCGCTATTATCCGCTCAACCACGTTCGCGAAGGACAGTCCCGCTATGAGGTCATCGACTCGATGCTCTCGGAATATGCGGTTTTGGGTTTCGAATACGGTTATAGCCTCGCCGAACCCAACGCGCTGGTCATGTGGGAGGCGCAGTTTGGTGATTTCGCCAATGGTGCGCAGATCATGTTTGACCAGTTCATCTCTTCGGGGGAGCGCAAATGGCTGCGGATGTCCGGGCTGGTCATGCTTCTGCCGCATGGGTTCGAAGGGCAGGGGCCAGAACATAGCTCAGCGCGCCTGGAGCGCTTCCTGCAAATGTGCGCGGAAGACAACTGGATCGTCGCCAATTGCACGACGCCGGCAAACTACTTCCACATCTTGCGCCGTCAATTACACCGGAGCTTCCGCAAACCGCTGGTTCTGATGACGCCGAAATCGCTGCTGCGCCACAAGATGGCGATCAGCGAGACCGCGGATTTCACCACCGGGTCGAGTTTCCATCGGGTGCTGTGGGATGATGCTCAGAAAGGCAATTCCGACACCAAGCTGGTGGCTGATGACAAGATTAAGCGCGTCGTGATGTGTTCGGGGAAGGTCTATTATGATCTGCTCGAAGAACGGGACGTGCGCGGGATCAACGATGTCTATCTTCTTCGGTTGGAGCAGTTCTATCCATTCCCGGCTTTGGCCTTGATGAAAGAGCTGGATCGGTTCAAAGGCGCCGAGATGTGTTGGTGCCAGGAAGAGCCGAAAAACCAAGGCGGGTGGAGTTTTGTCGAGCCCAATTTGGAATGGGTTCTGACCCGTCTGAAAGCCAAACACACCCGGCCCAGCTATGTGGGCCGGAACGCATCGGCCTCGCCCGCGACAGGGTTGGCCAGCCAGCACAAAGCACAACAAGCCGCGCTCGTCAACGAAGCGCTGACCATCGAAGGGAAATAAGCGATGTCCGTAGAAGTGCGTGTCCCAACCCTGGGCGAAAGCGTGACCGAGGCGACGGTGGCCACCTGGTTCAAGAAGCCGGGCGAAGCCGTGGCCGTCGATGAAATGCTCTGCGAGTTGGAAACCGATAAGGTGACGGTGGAAGTGCCGTCGCCCGCCGCGGGAACACTGGCCGAGATCGTCGCGGCGGAAGGGGAGACGGTTGGCGTCGACGCTTTGCTTGCGACGCTCAGTGAAGGGGAAGGGGCCGCCCCTGCACCTGCCCCGAAAGCGGCCGCTGCTGAAGCGCCGGCGGCGGAGGGCGGCGAGAGCGTTGATGTGATGGTGCCGACGCTTGGGGAAAGTGTGACCGAAGCGACCGTTTCGACTTGGTTCAAGGCGGTTGGCGACAGCGTGGCGCAGGATGAGATGCTTTGCGAGTTGGAGACCGACAAAGTGTCGGTTGAGGTGCCTGCGCCCGCGTCTGGGACTTTGACGGAGATCCTGGCAGCCGAAGGCAGCACGGTGGATGCAAGCGCAAAACTGGCGGTGATCGGCGGTGCGGGGGAGGTGGCCGCTGCACCCGCTGCTGCGCCAGCGGCGGCCCATGTGGCCAGCAGTGGCAAAGATGTGGAACACGCGCCTTCGGCCAAGAAGATGATGGCCGAGACCGGTGTCAGCGCCGATCAAGTCCAAGGGTCCGGTCGCGATGGGCGCATCATGAAGGAAGATGTTCTGAAAGCCGTCAGCGCGGCGGCAGCCCCGGCGCCTGCGGCGACCGCGCCCGCCCCGCGTGCCCCGGTTCCTGCCGACGATGCCGCGCGCGAAGAGCGGGTCAAGATGACCCGTCTGCGCCAGACCATCGCCAAACGTCTGAAAGACAGCCAGAATACGGCCGCGATGCTGACCACCTATAACGAGGTGGACATGACCGAGGTCATGGCGCTGCGCAGTCAGTACAAGGATGAGTTCGAAAAGAAACATGGAGTTCGCCTGGGCTTCATGTCCTTCTTTACGAAGGCCTGCTGCCATGCGTTGAAAGAAGTGCCCGAGGTGAATGCGGAGATCGACGGCACCGATATCGTCTATAAGAACTTTGTCCATATGGGCGTCGCCGCCGGGACACCGACCGGGCTCGTCGTACCGGTGATCCGCGATGCGGACAGCATGTCCTTCGCCGATATCGAGAAGGCGATTGCCGAGAAGGGGCGTCGCGCTCGCGACGGCAAACTGTCGATGGCCGAGATGCAGGGCGGCACCTTCACGCTCTCCAATGGCGGCGTCTATGGCTCGCTGATGTCCTCGCCGATCCTGAACCCGCCGCAATCGGGTATTTTGGGCATGCACAAGATCCAGGACCGCCCAATGGCGATCAATGGCGAGGTGGTGATCCGCCCGATGATGTATCTGGCGCTCAGCTACGACCACCGGATCGTCGACGGCAAAGGCGCCGTGACCTTCCTGGTGCGCGTGAAAGAGGCGCTGGAAGATCCACGGCGGTTGTTGATGGATTTGTGAGACGACTATGGATCTGGTTGCCGGTCTGACCGCGGCAAAGCTAGCATTTGACCTCGCGAAGGATCTTCGTGACATCGACAAATCCGTCGATGAAGCAGCATTCAAGCTTAAACTAGCGGAACTAACGACAGCGCTCGCTGATGCCCAGGTCGCATTGGCTGGCGCGAGGACCGAGCAACTGGAGATGGAAGCTCGGATACAAAATCTGGAGGGTGAGCTTGATGAGGCGAAAAACGGTGAAATCTGCCCGAGATGTCGTGTAGGGCGTCTCATGCTGGTTGAGGCAAGACCCGAACCTCGGCTTGGTCTTAAGGACTTAGGAGTCGAAACTTGGCGATTGCAGTGCAGCCAAGACGAGTGTGAATTCGTCCAAACAAAAAAACATGATCCGCACGGCGTATTGCCGAAGATTGCTGCAAAGAGATGACCCCCGAACTCACAGCCCTTGCCCTGGCGCTCCTCCTGCAAGCGGTTCAATTCTGCCTTATGGCGATTCCGGCAAACCGGGAGCTGGGCGCGGGCAAGACCGTAAGCCCGCGCGACCGGGAGCGGTTGGGCGGGTCTCTGGAAGATCAGCTCTCGACCCGCGCCGCGCGGCTCTACCGGGCACTGAACAATCATTTCGAGGGGCTGATCCTCTTCACCATCGCCGTGGTCGTGGTGGAGTTCTCAGACAGCAACTCAACTTTCACCGCCGCTTGCGCCTGGGCCTATCTCGGGGCTCGCGTGCTTTATATCCCGGCCTATGCGTTCGGCTGGTCGCCCTGGCGTAGCGCGATCTGGTTCGTCGGCTTCGGGGCCACCATTGCCATGACGCTCGCCGCCCTGTTGGGAGGCGTTGCATGAGCCAAAACAGACATCGCGCGGATATTTCGGATATACACGGGAGATATCCCGGTTCCACCGTGCCACATTTCGACGAGGAGACCCCATGTCCAGCTATGACGTCATCGTAATCGGCTCCGGCCCCGGCGGCTATGTCTGCGCCATCCGTTGCGCGCAATTGGGGCTGAAGACGGCCTGTGTCGAAGGTCGCGAGACCTTGGGCGGCACCTGCCTGAATATTGGCTGTATCCCGTCAAAGGCGCTGCTCCATGCGAGCCACCAGTTGCACGAGGCGGAACATAACTTCGCCAAGATGGGCCTGAAGGGCAAAGCGCCGTCCGTCGATTGGAAACAGATGCAGGCTTATAAGGATGACGTGATTGGTCAGAACACCAAGGGCATCGAATTCCTGTTCAAAAAGAACAAGATCGACTGGCTGAAAGGGTGGGGCTCGATCCCCGAAGCAGGCAAGGTCAAAGTCGGGGATGAGGTTCACGAGGCCAAGCACATCATCATTGCCTCTGGGTCCGAGCCAAGCGCGTTGCCGAATGTGCCCGTCGACGAAAAAGTTGTGGTGACTTCAGAGGGCGCGCTGAGCCTCGGCAAGGTGCCGAAGAAGATGGTGGTTATTGGGGCTGGTGTCATCGGGTTGGAATTGGGGTCGGTCTATGCTCGGCTCGGCTCCGAGGTGTCGGTGATCGAGTTCCTCGACCATATCACCCCCGGCATGGATGCGGAGGTGTCCAAGACCTTCCAGAGAATCCTGAAGAAACAAGGGATGACCTTTACCATGGGCGCCGCCGTTCAGAAGGTGGAGGCGACCAAAACCAAGGCAAAGGTCACTTATCAACTCCGCAAAGACGAAAGCGAGCATGTGGTCGACGCCGATGTCGTGCTCGTTGCTACGGGCCGTAAGCCCTATACAGATGGTCTGGGTCTAGAGGCGCTTGGCGTTGAGATGAGCGAGCGTGGGCAGATCAAGACCGATGCTCATTGGGCGACGAATATCAAAGGCATCTATGCGATCGGCGATGCCATTGATGGCCCGATGTTGGCCCATAAGGCTGAAGATGAAGGCATGGCCGTGGCCGAAGTTGTTGCGGGTAAGCATGGCCATGTGAATTACGGTGTTATCCCGGGCGTGATCTATACCCACCCTGAAGTGTCGAATGTGGGGGAGACCGAAGAGACGCTGAAGGCGGCCGGGCGCGTCTATAAGGTCGGCAAGTTCAGCTTCATGGGCAATGGCCGCGCGAAGGCGAATTTTGCCGGGGACGGGTTCGTAAAGATCCTTGCCGACAAAGATACCGACCGGATCTTGGGCGCGCATATCATCGGCCCGATGGCCGGCGATTTGATCCACGAGATCTGCGTCGCAATGGAGTTTGGCGCATCAGCTCAGGATCTGGCGATGACATGTCATGCCCATCCGACCTATTCGGAGGCGGTGCGCGAAGCGGCCCTGGCCTGCGGTGACGGCGCGATCCATGCCTGACGCCCAGTTGCGCGTCATCAAAGCGTGGCGCGCAACTTATGACCCAGCCTTGAAAGTGGCATCGGGCGAAGTCATTGCACTTGGCCGACAGGACGACGCGTATCCGGGCTGGCAATGGGTGATCAACAAGAGCGGTTTGGGCGGTTGGGTGCCGATTGAAATTCTCTCAGGTAATCAAGTTGTTGAGGGTTTCAATACTGCCGAGTTGACGGTGTCCGAGGGGGAGGTCGTGGCTGGGCTGGCCGACCGATCAGGTTGGGTTTGGTGCCGTCGGAGGATAGGGCAAGAAGGCTGGGTGCCCGCGAGCTGCTTAACAGAGCTTTAGCCACTATTCCCCAGATGCGGCTCTATCGTGCTGCCCTGGTCTGGCTCAAATTGTGGTCTCATTTATCGAGAGCACGAACCCGGTTGCCGCCTTCTGATTGGCCAGGTCAACTGGTGATGAGATGGCGCCCTGCCTAAGTCGTTAAAAGACGTAAGCCTTGAGTCACATCCGCGCGCACGGCGAGCCGCAATCCCGGCTCATCGCCTGCCTGCAGGGCCGCCAAGATCAGTTTGTGGTGACTTGGCGCATCGGTTTTCCCCAAGCGTCCATAGAGGGCGCGCATCGTTGGACCCAATTGCAACCAAACCGTTTCGGCCAGGGCTAGCATCGCGGGGGCTTGGGCGCGCAGGTACAAGGTGCGGTGAAACTCCAGGTTGCTGCGGATATAGCCGACGGCGTCCCGCTTGGTGATGGATGAGGCGATCGTGCTGTTGATCACCTCCATCCGTTCGATGAGCGCCATATGGGCGCGCGGTAAGGCGCGAGCGGACAGTTCTGGCTCCAATAGGGCGCGAATCGCCGCGAGTTCCTCAATTCGCTCATTGGACAGTTCCGGCGTCGAAACCCGGCCCGAAGCGGAGAGAAACAGGGCACCTTCACTGACCAGTCGCCGGACTGCTTCGCGCGCCGGTGTCATCGAGACACCGAACTCGCGGCCCAAGCCGCGCAGGGTCAGGGCCTGGCCGGGGCTTACCTCGCCATGCATGATTTGTGTTCTGAGCGCACGATAAACCCGATCATGGGCCACCGCCGCGCCGGTCTCGGTCGGGCGTGGGTTGGTCAACATGAGGCGGATGTGATCACAAAGATCCGGGTCACGGCAAGGGGTCGAACTGCCACGCCAGTAGAGCGGGGCCGTGGGTTTTCAACCAATCCCGCTCCGTCTCATAACCGGGGTAGAGATCGGCGCAGACGGCCCAGAACCGGGCAGAATGGTTCATTTCCGCCAGGTGGGCGACTTCATGAGCGGCCACGTAATCCAACACTGTTGGCGGTGCCATGATCAAACGCCAGGAAAACATCAGGTCGCCTTTCGACGAGCAGCTGCCCCAACGACTGCGCGGGTCGCGCAGTGTCAGCCGACCATAAGACCTGCAAAGCTGGCCTGCATAACGGTCACAAGCGGAGGCGAGGCGGTCCCGCGCCAGGGCTTTCAGCAGAGCCCGAACCCGCGGCGCAACGCGAGGACCCTCTGGCACAAAAATTCCCTCCTGCGTCAACCGCGCGGCGCGTCCGGTGCCCGCAAAGACCCTGCGATCGACGCCACAGATCGGGACCGTGCCACCGATCTCTGGCCGCCTCAGGTCTGGCGTCTGAGCCAGTTGCATTCTCAGCCAAGCTTCCCGGTCCTGGAGAAACGCCAGCGCTTCGGCCTCTGGCGCCCAATGCGGCAAGCTCAAACTCACTCGCCCATCTGCCCGCGACACCCGCAAAGAAAACCGCCGCGCCCGCGTGGATCGACGCAAAAGGACGGAGACTGGTGGCTCGCCTGGCAGGATATGAATGGCGTCGGTCTCTTTGGGCATGTTTCTTTGGCAGGCCGGGCTTGACATCGATGGGCTTGAAAGGCTTTGACACCTCTCTGACATTGTGGCACGTGAGCGCAATTCTCTCGATATCGATGATTAAAGGGGGTGTCATGCCCAAAGAAGAATGGGGCGTCAAACGTGTTTGCCCAACGACGGGCAAACGGTTTTACGACCTGAACAAGAACCCGATCGTCAGCCCCTATACGGGCGACGTTGTGACCTTGGACACGGGCAAAGGCTCGCGGACACTGGTTGCGGACAAAGCTGATAAGCTGGCCACCAAGAAAGACGCCGCCGAGGACGCCGAAGAGGTGGTTCTGGAGGACGATGACGATTTGGTGCTCGATGACGACGCGGATGTCGATCTGGACGACGACGATGTGTTGGAAGACGATGACGACACCGAGACCGTCGCATTGGACGATCTGGCCGATGTGGCTGCCAATGATGGCGACGACGACTGATCGTCGAGACTAGCAATGGCGCGGGACGGGGATTTTTCGCTTGAACTGCCCCGCGCGACACCATAAACCGCCATTCGTTGCCGGGTTAGGCAGCGCTGGTTTGGGGCCTTAGCTCAGCTGGGAGAGCGCCTGCATGGCATGCAGGAGGTCAGCGGTTCGATCCCGCTAGGCTCCACCAAATCCCTTCTTTTCTTGGTTGAGTGCGCGCGCGTCGCGAATGCTCAAACAGCTATCTATCCCGCTGATTCTGTGCGCCTCGGAAGTCGTGTGGGCATTGATATGTCGATCTCCGAAACGCGGCGGCGGCTCTGAGAACACCATTGGGAAACTGACGACTCGCCGCACGACCAGCGAGTATCGTTCGGCATTCGGAAACGGTGTTTTTCAGGCGATCCGGCAGAAAGAGCTTGGGTCGCGAGGCCTACCTTCTCTAAGAGCATAAAGTCTTTTTGAATCTTGGCTAGCTCTTGGCTTATACCTCCGGCGGGGTCAGGGGGCCGTTTTTATGAGTATCGTTTCGAGAACCGATACAATGGTAGAGTGCGCACTCGAATCGCTCTTGGGTGATGCGGTGCCAAAATCCGATGTGGTGCATCTCTTGGTGCATCGCTGGCCGCAGGCGTCGGGTTTGCAAGTTATGGTCGCATTGATCAGTGCAGCCAATGCCATCGAACAGGTCTATGCGGCCGGCAGCCCGGCTCGTCTGGATGCCGAACGCGCCATGCGCCGGGCCGTCATGCTTTCGATCGATCTCTATGCTCTGGAAGCGCGGGGGATCAGCCCGGTCATGGCGTCCGATCTTCTGAGTTTCTGGGCGGAAAACCCGGCGTAACGCGGACGCGGTTTTCGCATGGCGCAGGCATCCGCGGGCCGCTAGGGTCGGCCCATGTTGTCACCCGCGATTTCCTTTTCAGATGATCAGGCCAGTGCCTATGATGCGATTGCCGAGATGCTGCGCAGCGCTGGCGTCGATCTTGATCGCGAGACACTGACACCTGCCGCCGAAGGCACCTCCAGCGTTATGGCTGTCATCGGCAAGGCGGGCAGCGGTAAGACCCTGCTCCTTGCGCATCTGGTGCGGGCCTTGGACGACGCCGGTGTTGACTTGATCTCGGGCGATTGGGAGGGGCGTCGCCGTCGCGAGCGGCGGACGGTGGCTATTCTGGCACCAACGAACAAGGCGGCCTCTGTTTTGCGGACACGCGGCGTGCCGGCGACCACGATCCACCGGATTCTTTACACGCCTGTCTATGACCCGGAATATGAGAAGGTCGCGGAATGGCTGGCTGGCCAAGGCGAGCGACCAGAGATCGAGGCGCTGACGGACGCGGCGCTGGATCGGGCGAAACAGGTCTATGACGCGCATAAATCCGTGCCCGCAGCCCTCGCGGCGGCTGGCCTGCGCGGCTCGGACTTCATCACCGGCTGGAAACGGCGCGAAGACCCGCTCGACATCGGTTTGGTCGATGAAAGCTCGATGCTGGATCAGAAGCAGTTCGAGGATCTGCGCGAGATCTTCCCGACATTGATCCTCTTCGGTGATCCGGCGCAGTTGGCCCCCGTGGGGCAGTCTGGCGAGATGGTGTTCGATCAGCTCAAGGGCCCTCGCAAACAGGAGCTGGCGCGGGTCCACCGGCAGGAGGCCGACAATCCGATCCTTGATCTGGCCCATGCGTTGGGCGATCCGTCGCTCAGCTTTGAATCTTTCGAGCGCATGGTCGAAGAGGCCGCGCGCCGCGATGACCGGGTTGTTGTCGCGCCGCGCGCCGATAGCGATCTGATGGCGCGCAGTCCGGTTCTGGTCTGGCGCAACGCCACCCGCATACGGTTAATCCGCGCGTTCCGCATGGCCCATGGCGCGCCGGAGGATGCGCTCCTCCCTGGCGAGCCGCTGATTTGTGATGGGATCGAGTTGCCGATCAAGCACCGCAAGAAACGCATCGATCTGGAGGCACGCGGCCTGATCAAAGGCGCGCAGGTGGTCTATGTCGGCCCCGGCAACAAGCCCGGGTTCTCGCGGCTGCATGTGGTTGGGGCCGAAAGCCCCCGCCTGTCTGCCGCCTCGATCGTGAAAATCGAAAAGCCGGATGAGGAAGAGCCGTTCATTCCCTACGCCGCGCGGATGGGGGCGGCGTTTCTGCATGGCGCGGCGGTGACCACCCACAAGGCGCAAGGCTCACAATGGGAGACGGTGCAGGTCTTTGCCCCCGATCTCTACGCCGCGGCCCGCTCGGGGCGCGAAGAGGCGGGGCAGGCCCTTTGGAAACGTCTGGCTTATGTCGCGATCACCCGGGCGGAGCATCGGCTCATATGGGTCACACGCTATATGCTGTCAAAGCCGCAGGCGGTGCTGGGCGTGGACGATCTGGTGGTGCCCACCGTACCACTCGCGCTTGAAGGGGAGGCCCTGCTATGAAAACCATCCTGATTACCGGGGCCAGTTCGGGCATTGGCCGCGCCACTGCCGAACTGTTCCTCGAACAGGGGTGGTGTGTCGGTCTTGTGGCACGCCGCGGCGAGATGTTGGAGGATATGGCCGGCGGGTTGGAAACCGCGTCGCCCTTGCCTGCCGATGTCACCGATTTGGCACAGATGGAGGCGGCTGTCGCCGCAATGGTCGCGACCTGGGGGCGGCTAGATGCGGTTTTCAACAATGCCGGCATCTTCACGCCTCAGGGCACGATTGATGAGATCGATCCCGAAGATTGGCACCGTTCGCTTGCCGTCAATCTGACCGGCATGTTCAACACGGCTCGCGTCGCCTTTGCGCAGATGCGCGCGCAAGAGCCGCAAGGGGGACGGATCATCAATAACGGCTCGCTCTCGGCCCATAACCCGCGCGAAGGCTCGATCTGTTACACCACGACGAAACACGGGGTGACTGGGCTGACCAAGACGCTGGCGCTCGATGGCCGCCCCTTTGGGATCGCCGCGGGGCAGATTGACATTGGCAATGCGCGGACCGAATTGGTCGATAAGCTGAACGCTAGGATGGAGGCAGAGGGCAAACCCCTGATGCCAATGATGGATGTGGCGGATGCGGCGCGCTCGGTTCTGCATATGGCCAATATGCCAGCCTCGGCCAATGTACTGTTTCAGACGGTGATGGCGACGAATATGCCCTATGTCGGGCGCGGCTGAGCCCTAGCCAAGCGGCTTGCCGCCCTTGCCGCCCGCCGGGCCCGGAAACTCCGGCAGACTATCGGCCAGCGTGATCTCCGGCAGGCGGGACGCAACATAAGTGTGGCATTTGACGGCGACCTGATCCGGCGCATCCAAGCTGCCAAGGGTCACGAACACCACGCCTTCCGCTTCAAAACTCAGTTGGCTGCCGCAGGCACCGCAGAACCGGCGGATGACGCCCGGCGACGACTGATAGACCTGCGGCGCGTCTCCGACCCAATCCACCGCATCCGGGGCGAATTCCAAGAACCCCATGAATGGCGCGCCCGAGGCTTTCTGGCACATCGTGCAATGGCAATAGCTGGCATAGGTCGGCGGCGTTGTGGATTGGTATCGAACCGCGCCGCAAAGGCATCCGCCCGTCCAGAGCATCGCTTATGCCCGAATATAGCGGAAGACGGCGGAGGCCAACCACCCCGCCGCAATCGCAATGACCAGAGACAGAATGCCGTAAATCAAAGGCCGCTCATGGGCGAGATTGTAGATAAACCTCTCCAATCCGACCTTACGCACCGCAATCGTGGTGTCGAACTCGGTGACGATCTCCCGGTCGCGGGTCAGAATGATCCGAGTGCGATAGTCGCCCTCGACCAGATTGGCGGGCAGACGCACAGCGGTGTCAAACAGCGTCGAGTCGCGCAGCGTCACGGCGCCTTCGTTGAGCTGATAAAGCCCTGCATCCTCCCGAATGCGGATCAACGCGCGGGTGAAATTCACCTGATCGAACACATTCGCATCCACGGCGCGCACGGCGCGATGAACAGACACGCGATGGCGCAGATCATTCGTGTCGGTCAACACCTCGTTGAAAGGTGCCGTGGTGGAAACGGCATAGAAGGTCGGGGCCTCGTCAACATCCGCCGCGTCGGTATTGACCCAGATGCCAAAGCGCCGCTCTTTCCGGCGCACGGTGATTGGGCGGCTCGGCCCCTCCACGGTGATGATCACCTCCAAGGGCGCGCTGTCAGGGATCGGCGTCTCGCGCCGCACCGCGCCGAAGATCAAAATCTCGGAGCCGTCGAAATTGGTGGTGATGGCGATCTCATCCTGGCTGAGCCCGGCCACAACCTCTTCGGCCAGCGCTTGCGTCGGCAAAAGGGTGGCAAAGGCCAATATGGCGAGCGCACGGATCAATGACCGCCCCCCGCGCCAAGCGAATAAAGCTCAGCAGGCTCCAAGAGCAGATCCATGGCCAGCCGACCGCAAACCGCCAGCACCATGATCGCAAGAAGAATGCGCAACTGTTCGGCTTTCATCTTCACGCCGATCCGTGTGCCGATCTGCGCGCCCACAACGCCGCCGACCAAAAGCAAAACGGCCAGTACCATGTCGACGGTGAAATTGGTCGTCGCGTGCAGAAGCGTGGCAAACCCGGTGACGAAGATGATCTGGAACAGCGAGGTTCCGACAACAACCTTGGTGGGCATGCCCAGCAAATAGATCATCGCGGGCACCATGATAAACCCGCCGCCGACACCCATGATCGCGGCCAAAACCCCGACCAGAAGCCCGACCAGCAATGGCGGGATCACCGAGATATAGAGGCCCGAGGTCCGGAACCGCATTTTGAAGGGTAGGGCGTCAATCCATCCGCGCTGCCGACGTTTGGGTGTCGGAGCGCCGCCTGCGGCGCGGGCGCGACGAATGGCGCGCAGGCTCTCAAAGAACATCAGGCCGCCGATAAGGCCCAAAAACACAACATAGCAAAGCCGGACCAACAGATCGACCTGGCCGAGGGCTGTCAAAATCGCAAAGACCTGAACACCGGCAGCGGCACCGACCAAACCGCCAATCAGCAAAACAGTGCCCATTTTCAGGTCCACCGTCTTTCGTCTGAGATGTGCCAATACGCCGGAAAAGCTTGAGGCGACGATTTGATTGGCTTCTGTCGCCACAGCCACCGCAGGTGGGATGCCGATGAAGAACAAGAGCGGGGTCATTAGAAACCCGCCGCCGACGCCAAACATCCCCGAAAGGATGCCCACCATGCCCCCTAACCCCAACAGAAGAAAGGCATTAACGCTGACCTCGGCGATGGGCAGGTAGATTTGCATATGTCGGCTGGAGCCTCCGTCTCTATAGCTCCGTTTAGCGTGGCTGCGGCATTATGGCCAGAGTGTCGCAGGCTGCGCCACCTGCGACAGATCGGAACAGGCTGGTGAGACTGGAATTCTCAATAATTCGCAGTCTTTTCGCCCATACGGGTGAGCGTGATCAGCGTTCCTTGACGTAAGGCTCGCCGCCCGCTCGCGGCGGGATTGCCTTGCCGACCAGCCCGGCGAGAACAACCACGACGAGGATGTAGGGCAACGCCTGCATGAACTGCACCGGCACCACGAACTCACCCACTTGGATGTTCTGGAACCGATTGCCGACCGCGTCGAACAGACCGAACAGAAGGCACGCCATCAGCGCATACCAGGGCCGCCATTTGGCGAAGATCAACGCCGCGAGTGCGATAAACCCGCGTCCTGCGCTCATGTCTTTCACGAAACCCGCCGCAAGGCTGGTGGCGAGATAAGCCCCCGCAATGCCGCAAAGCACACCGCAAATCATCACCGCCGCATAACGCGCGCGCACGACCGACACACCGGCCGTGTCCACCGCTGCCGGGTTTTCGCCTACCGCTCTAAGGCGCAGGCCGAACCGGGTCCGGAACAGCACCCACCAAGTCAGTGGGACAATGGCGAGCGCGATGTAGACCAAGATCGAATGGCCCGAGATCAGCTCGGAATAGATCGGCCCGATGATCGGTACATCGGCCATCGCGTCGGCGAAGGGCAGGGTGATGTTCTGAAACCGTGCATCGCCTTGCAGGGCCGGGGTGCGCCCGCCTTGCTGGAACCAGGTTTGCGCGATGACCACCGACATACCTGCCGCTAGAAAGTTGATCGCCACGCCGGAGATCAGCTGATTGCCGCGGAAGGTGATCGAGGCCAGCCCGTGAATGCCGGACAGCACCATTGAAGCGGTGATCCCCGCCAAAAGGCCGATCCAGACATTGCCCGAGGTATAGGCGATGGCGGCGGAGAAAAACGCTGCCGCCAGCATTTTGCCTTCAAGCCCGATATCGAAGATCCCGGCGCGTTCAGAATAGAGCCCGGCGAGACAGGCCAACAAAAGCGGTGTCGCCAGCCGGACGCTGGAGTCGAGGATTTGCAGAACAGTGAGGAAATCCATGGATCAGCTCCGGCTTGTGGCGAGTTTGAAGGCGGCGAAGGTGAAGAACACGCCAAGCATGCCCTCAATCCAGCGGCGCGCCTTTGCGTACCCCATCTGAACCGGGTTCGCTGATAATGCCAGCGCCCAGAACGAATGGATGGTGAGCGAGACGAGAAATGCTCCGACAGAGAAACAGATGATAACGGCCAAGGGCGGCGGTGTCGTGAAGGCCACAGCCGCGATGGCCATCCAGTAAGCAAGAGCCTTGGGCGAACTCGCGCCCAGAAAGAAGCCCGTTGCAAAGGGCCGCTCACTTTGTGTTGCGCCTGCGGTCTGGCACGGGGCTGTCGCGGCCCTACGGAAGGCGCGATACGCCAGCCATAGCAGGACCAAGACGCCGATCCAGCGCAAGATGGTCATACCCCATCCGAAGGTGGCGACCAGGGAGGCCAAACCAAAGGCCGTGACGAGGGCCAGCAAACTGGCCGAACTTGCAGTGCCCAGGGCGACGCGAAAGGCTTGCCTGCGGGCCCCGTTCGCTCCGAAAGAAAGAATGGCCATCACAACGGGTCCAGGTGTTAGCGCAGAGGCGATCTGGATGGCCCAAGCGGCCAGAAGGCCGGGGAGATATATGAGAAGCTCCGACATCGCTCTATACCCGGCTCGTGGCGAGTTTGAACGCCGCGAAGGTGAAAAGCGCGCCGAGCGTGCCCTCAATCCAGCGGCGTGTTCGCGTGTAAAAAGCGATGACCGGCCCGGTCGAGAAGGTGACGGCATAAGCCACATGCACAAGGATCGACAGGATCATGGCGCTGACCACCAGCATCAACCCGATTTGCCAGGGTGCATTCGGCCCAAGGCCAATGGCCACAATCGCAATCCATTGAAGGGCGGCTTTGGGGTTGGTCATCTGAATGGTCAGCCCGCGCAAAACCATGTTACGTCCGTCTGCGGCCCCGGCCTCCATCGCGGCAGGGTTCGGCTTGGCGGCGGAGCGGAACGCTTTGAACGCGAGCCACAACAGATAGGCGACCCCGAAGATTTTCAGCACGATCATTGCACCCGCATAGGCGGTCATCAATGTGGCCAGTCCGGCAACGGTCAAGCTCGCCCAAATCCCGGAGCCGAGCCCGACACCCAAGGCCAGTGCGGCGCCTTGGCTACGCCCCCGTGCCATCGAGGTGCCCATGACGGCCAGGATATTGGGGCCAATGGCCACGAACCCGAGGGAGAAAATCCCGAGGGCGAAAAACAGGTTGGGAAGATGCTCCGCAATCATACCGCTCACTCCGCCGGGGTTTCTTGACCGCGCTCGGCGCGGCGGAAGCTCAGGAACAGTTTCTCCATCGGCATCCGCACCATATTGTCGAGCGCGCCGGTGAACAGGATCACGAGAGCTTGGATCACCACGATCATCTCGCGGCTGACGGCGGGCATCTCAAACTCCAACTCTGCGCCGCCTTGGTAAAGCACGCCAAAGAGGATTGCCGCGAGGAACACGCCCACCGGATGCGAGCGCCCCATCAGCGCCACCGCGATCCCGACAAAGCCCGCGCCTTGCACGTTGTCGATGACCAGTCGTTCGGCCTCCCCCATCACCGCGTTGATCGCCATCAACCCGGCCAATCCGCCTGAGATCAGCATCGAGATCATGATGATCCGCACCGGGTTGATCCCGGCATAAACCGCGGCGGTTTCGGAGTGCCCGAAGGCACGGATCTCATAGCCCAACCGGGTGCGCCAGATCAGCACCCAGACCAGGAAACAGGCCAGAACCGCGATCAGGAACGCAATGTTCAGGGGCGTCGACGATCGGAACCCGAGCCAGGGCGCGATATCGGCCGCATTAGGCAGGTGCACCGCATCGGCAAACCGCGCGGTTTCCGGCGCCATCGAGCCCGGCACGCGGAACACATTGACCAAGAGATAGACCAGCAAAGCCGAGGCGATGAAGTTGAACATGATCGTGGTGATCACGATATGGCTGCCGCGTTTGGCTTGTAGATAAGCCGGGATCGCGGCCCAGGCCGCCCCGAACAGCGCCGCGCCCGTGCAGGCCGCAACAAGCGCGACGGACCAATGTGGCCAGGGCACCGTAAGGCAGATCACCGCCACGCCCAGCCCGCCAAGGGCGGCTTGCCCCTCGCCGCCGATGTTGAACATGCGCGCATGGAACGCCACGGCCACGGCCAAGCCGGTAAAGATGAAATTCGTGGCATAAAACAGCGTGTAGCCCCAGCCATAGGCGGAACCCATCGCGCCACGGATCATGATCTGCATCGCCTCAATCGGGCTCTCGCCGATATAGAGCACGACCAGGCCCGAGACGACCAAAGCCAAGATCACGCTGATCAGTGGGATCAGGACCACATCGGCCCATTTTGGCATCTTTTCCATCACGCGGCCCCCTTGGTCATGCCCGCCATCATCAGGCCGAGTTCTTTTTCATCTGTTTCGGCGGGTAAACGCTCGCCCATGAAATGCCCGTCAAACATCACAGCGATCCGGTCACTCAGGCCGAGAATCTCGTCAAGCTCGACGCTGACCAGCAAAATCGCCTTCCCCTGATCGCGGAGCGCGATGATCTGTTGGTGAATGAACTCGATCGCGCCGATATCGACACCGCGCGTCGGCTGCCCGATCAGCAGCAAGTCGGGGCTGCGTTCCATCTCGCGGGCCACAACGATCTTCTGCTGGTTGCCGCCCGAGAAATTCCGCGCGGGCAAGCGCGGATTTGGCGGGCGCACGTCATATTGCTCCATCTTCGCAGCCGTATCCGCCCGGATCGCCGCGTTGTTCATCAGCACCCGATTGCGCTGGTACTTTTCGTCATGGTGATAGCCGAAGGCCATGTTTTCCCAAGCTTCAAAGGGCATGATCAACCCTTCTTGCTGGCGATCTTCGGGCACATGCGCAATGCCGCGCTTGCGGCGTGATTGCCCGTCGGAGTGCTTGCCGGTCAGGTCAATCTCGTCATTGTTCAACACGACAGTGCCCGCCTGGGCCGGGATCATACCGCCCAACACTTCCAAAAGCTCGGTCTGACCATTGCCGGCCACGCCCGCGATGCCCAGAATCTCACCGCCGCGGATCTCAAACGAAACGCCTTTCAGCCGCTCGACGCCTTTGCCATCCTTGACCCGCAGGTCTTCGACTCTCAGCACCGTTGCGCCCAGATTGGCAGGCTGCTTATCCACGCGGAGCAAGACCTTGCGGCCGACCATCAACTCGGCCAGCTCTTGCGGCGAGGTCTCGGCGGTTTTCACTGTGGCCGTCATTTGCCCCCGGCGCATCACGCTTACGGTATCTGTCGCATCCATGATCTCGCGCAGCTTGTGGGTGATCAGGATGATGGTTTTGCCCTCTTCCTTCAGCCGCTCAAGAATACGGAACAATTGCGCGGCTTCGGCGGGCGTCAAAACGCCCGTTGGCTCGTCCAGAATCAAAATGTCGGCTTGGCGATAAAGCTGCTTCAGGATCTCAACGCGCTGTTGGTGGCCGACGCTGAGTTCTTCGACAATGGCGTCCGGATCGACCTCCAGTCCATATTCGCTGGCCAATTCGGTCAGCAGCTTGCGGGCCTTGGAGATCGAGGGCTGCAACATCGCGCCATCTTCAGCGCCGAGGATCACATTCTCAACAACCGTGAAATTCTCCACCAGTTTGAAATGCTGGTGCACCATCCCGATACCGGCGCGAATAGCGGCCTGGCTGTCGGGGATCGGGGTAAGCTGCCCATTGATGAAAATCTCGCCCGCATCGGCTTTGTAGAAACCATAGAGGATCGACATAAGCGTCGATTTCCCGGCGCCGTTTTCGCCGACAATCCCGTGGATCGTGCCGGGCTGGACGGAGATGGAGATGTCTTTATTGGCCTGCACCGGGCCGAAGGCTTTTGAGATGCCTTTCAACTCAATCGCGGGGGCGGTCTGGGTCATGTGATGGTCCTGGCCGGGGTGCGGGTCTGCGACGCACGAATAAGTCTATGGAAAGGGCCGCTCACCGGCAGACCGGGGCGGCCCTTCCTTGTCTTTATGAAACGGCGCGGGGGCAGATGTCTATGCCCTGCACCGTCTTCGTGATCACTGCATTGCCACCGGGCAGGTGCCGTCATCAGAGAAGTTGTGCACCGTAATCTCGCCCGCGATGATCTGTTCGCGCGCGGCATCCACGGCGGCCATCATCTCTTCGGTGATCAACTCGGCATTGTTCTCATCCAGCGCATAGCCGACGCCATCTTCGGCCAGACCGAGAACAACGAGACCGGGCTCAATATCGGTGCCAGCGGTGAAGGCGTTATAGACGGCCACATCAACGCGCTTCAGCATCGAGGTCAGAACTTGACCAGGGTGGATGCCGTTTTGGTTTGAGTCCACTCCGATGGACAGGATGCCTTCGTCAGCGGCGGTCTGCAGAACGCCAACACCGGTGCCACCGGCAGCGGCATAAACCACATCGGCGCCTTGCGCGATCTGGCCACGGGTCAATTCACCGCCGCGCACCGGATCGTTCCACGCAGCAGGGGTCGTGCCGGTCATGTTCGCGATCACGGTCGCGTCGGGGTTTGCTGCCACGACGCCCTGGGCATAGCCGCAGCCAAAGCGCGAGATCAGCGGGATATCCATACCGCCAACAAAGCCCACGGTGCCGCTTTCCGAGGCCATCCCGGCCAGCATGCCAACCAGGAACGAGCCTTCATGCTCTTGGAAGATGATCGACTGCACATTGGGCTGATCCACCACACTGTCGATGATCACGAAGGTGGTATCCGGATAGTCGGGCGCAATGGTTTCCAAGGTCGAACCAAAGGCAAAACCAGCCATCACAATCGGGTTGGATCCGGCTTCGGCCAAGCGGCGGAGCGCCTGCTCACGCTGTGCATCCGACTGCAATTCGATTTCGCGATATTCGCCACCGGTCTCATCGGCCCAGACCTGTGCGCCATTAAACGCGGCTTCGTTGAACGAGCGGTCAAACTTGCCGCCAAGGTCAAAGACCAGGGCTGGGCCATCGGCCAAAACCGCCGTCGCGGTCAGCGCCGTTGCCGCAGCTGCGCCAAGCAATGATTTCATCAAGCTCATCTAGTATCTCCCAGTTGATGGCGGGCGCGAACCGATCGGTCTCAGCGCCCGCGAGCAAAAGATCTCGTGATCTCTGCACGGAATAAGGGCAAAGCCGGGCGGGGTGGTCAACCGGATTCTGGTGTTTGGCGAGGTGTGTTGGTGCGACCCTAGGTCAACTCTGCGGCGAATGATGCCGGTTTAATCACCGATTGCCTGCTCCATCATCACGGCATGATCTTTGCCACCATCTGGCAAAGTGTAATAATCTGGGCGTTGCTCGGTTTCGACGAACCCAGTTCGCTCATAAAGCGACCGGGCCGCGGCATTTGAGGCGGCGACTTCAAGAAACATTCTGCTGGCCTCTGCGTCCTGTGCAAAACGCATGGCCTCGGTCACGAGGTGCCGCCCCACGCCTTGCCGCCGGGCTTCTGGTGCAACTGCGAGGGTCAGAATCTCCGCATCCGGCGGCAAAAGACGGAGCAGCAGGAAGCCGTTCTCACGATGAAAGAGATGAGCTGAAGGCGACGTCAGAAGCGCTTCAAATTCAGCTTCAGTCCAAGGGCGTTGCGTGTCGAACGCGGCGGCGTGGATCAGCGCGAGTCGGTTTGGTGTCATGCAAGGATCACAGGGGCCGCATGCCGCGATGGCGCGGCGTCGGCGGGCCGAACATAGAGCGGGGCAGGGCGCGGATGCGGTCCGCCTGCGATGAATTTGGCCATGGCGATCCGGGCAAGCGGTTCCGCGATGTCGATCAGCTCGGCGGGGTGCGCCACAGCGCCGTTGCCAAGTTGCTCGGCAATCCCCGCTGCATCGTGACCGAGAACACGGACGCCATCTGGCAGATCAAGATGGTCGAGCGATTCCGCCGGGTCGGCTTGCGTCGCCGCACCATCGGTCACACCCGCTCTGAAGAGTTGTAGATAAGCGGTATTGCGCGGCCCGGGCAGGCTGACCAACTCCGCGCTTGCGCCGGTGGCACCAGCCATTTCACGCATCATTTCAAAGCTAGAGACGCCAATCGCGGGGATGCCAAGCCCAAGCGCCAACCCACGCGCGGCCGAAACCGCAATGCGCAACCCCGTGAAGTTACCCGGGCCGATGCCGACGCCAATCGCGGTCAGATCACCGGGCACAACGCCTTCGCCAGCCATCATCTCTTGGATCAGCGGCATAAGTGCCTCTGCCTGGCCCTTTTTCATCGCCTCCTGACGTGTGGCCAAAATCTGATCGCCCGAGACGAGAGCGGCCGCGCAATGCGCGGCCGATGTATCAAACGCCAGTAGAATTGGGTCAGACCGCGACAGGGCGGACCTCCAACACTTCAGGAATGTAATGACGCAGCAGGTTCTCGATGCCCATTTTCAGGGTCAGCGTCGAAGAGGGGCAGCCAGCACAGGCGCCTTGCATATGCAGATAGACCACACCCCGATCAAAGCCGTGAAAGGTGATGTCACCGCCATCCTGCGCCACGGCGGGGCGCACCCGTGTGTCGAGCAATTCTTTGATTTGGCCGACAATCTCGGCGTCTTCACCGCTATGCTCGGCATGGCCACCGGTGCCGCCACCTTCGCCATCCATCACCGGTGCGCCGGACTGGAAATGCTCCATGATCGCGCCGAGGATCGCGGGTTTCACATGATCCCATTCCACGGCCTCGGCCTTGGTGACCGTCACGAAATCGGTGCCGAAGAACACGCCGGTGACGCCTTCCACTGCGAAAATCCGGCTGGCCAGCGGCGATTTGTCCGCCGTCTCCGCGCTTGGGAAATCCGCTGTTCCCATCTCCAACACGGTCTGGCCGGGCAGGAATTTGAGCGTCGCAGGGTTAGGGGTCGATTCGGTTTGGATGAACATCGCGGCATATCCTTAGCGGTTTGGTCAGATATGCGCCTCACAGCGCGGGAAGTCAAGTTTTGGAATGATTCTAAATCGGGAGGTTCCGATAGGAACTACTCCGCGCCGCCGCCGAGATAGGGCGATGGCACAGTGTCAGGTGATTTGTTCCAACTGCTCTTTTGACATCTCACCGGGCACAATCGTCATCGGAACAGGCAAAGTACCCGCGCTTTTCGTCAACGCGGTCACAAGCGGCCCAGGCCCGCCTTTGCCGGTGCCCGCCCCCAGGACCAATACGCCGATCTCGGGATCATCGCGCACCTGCGCCAAGATCTCGGTCTCCGGCTCGCCCTCCCTAATGACCAACTCCGGGTCCACGCCCTGCCGGTCGCGCATCCACTTGGCGAAGACGTTGAAATGCGCCTCGATCCGCTCGCGAGCCTCGGCGCGCATCATCTCACCCACGCCAATCCAGTGGTTGAACTCATCGGGTGGGATCACCGACAATATCTCCACACCGCCGCCGGTATGGGCGGCCCGCATCGCGGCGAACCGCATCGCGTTCAGGCATTCGCGGGTGTCATCAAGCACCACTAGAAACTTGCGCATGGGTCAGTCCCTCCGGTGGGGCAGAATGGCGTGAAGCGGCGCCCCTTGCAACGGCTTTGACACCGGCTACTCTTGCGACATGTCGTTCTACCCGTTTCAGTTCAAGGCGCCTGTGACGCGACAGCACATGGGCAAAGAGCTGTATTACACCGTCGTGGTCCTGCCCGCCGATCTTGAGCCGCACCTGCCCTTTGATCGATTTCCACGGCTGCGGGTCGAGGGGGAGGTGGATGGCGTGCCGATTGAGGGCACATTCATGCCCGGCGGCGGCTATTTCTACCTGATGACGCCGCGCAAGCTTCTGAAAAAGCTTGGCAAAGAGGTTGGGGACGAGGTGAAAGTCGAGTTCGGCGTCGCCGACCAAGATGCGGTGCATATGCCGCCCGAATTAGCCGAGGCGTTAGGCGACGCGCCCGATTTGGCCGAGATCTGGAACAGTTGGACGCCGGGCAAACGCCGGGGCTATGCCCATCGGGTGACAAGCGCCAAGGCCGCGGCGACGAAGGCCAGACGGGTCGCGGAAATCTTGGATCTATTGGCCGGCTGAGTGGGCCCAATCCCAATAAAGCTCGCGCGCCTTTCGCGTGACCGGGCCGATCTGGTAGTTGGTTCCATCAAACTCGGTGACGGGCGTCACCTTGTTGAGATTGCCCGACATAAACACCTCATCGGCCTCCCGGAAGTTCTGAAAACTCAACACCTCTTCGCGCACGGTATAGCCATCGGCGCGTAGGTTCTTGATATGCCGCGCGCGAGTGATCCCGCTCAGGAAGGTGCCATTGGCAATCGGCGTGAAGACCACGCCATCCCGGACCATGAAGATATTCGCAGTCGCCGTCTCGGCCACATTGCCCATCACATCGGCGACCAAGGCGTTATCATAGCCTTTCGACATCGCTTCGGCCAACATTCGGGCATTGTTGGGATAGAGGCAGCCAGCCTTTGCATTGGTGACGTTATCGGCCAAAACAGGCCGGTGAAACTGGGTTGTCGTCAGGCGTGACGCGGCATCGGGCGTGGCCATCGGAATTTCTTCCAGACAGATGGCAAAGCCGGCCGCACCCTCCTTGGGAACGATCCCCATATGCCCGCCATCGATCCCCCAATACATCGGGCGAATGTAGACCGGCGTGCCTTTGGCGTAGCGCTTCAGCCCCTCCCAGGTGATCTTGACCATCTCTTCCGCACTCACCGTCGGCGTGATCATCAGAGCAGCTGCCGAGCGGTTGACCCGCTCACAATGGGCCATGAGATCGGGGGCGAGCCCATCCACATGGCGCGCGCCATCAAACACGGTGGTGCCCAGCCAGGATCCATGATCGGCGGCGCGCATAATCGGAACATCCCCATCATGCCAAGCGCCGTCGAAATAGGTTTTGATATTGCTGCCGGTTGCCATGCGCCCCTCCTTCGCCTGTCGGAGGGGAGCATGGGGGAAGTTAGGTCAGAGGTCCAGACGTAAACCCAAGCTGATAATCCATGGACCCTTTCTTGGGCCCGGCCGGGCGTGGCTTGGGCGTCGGTTTGACCGGTGTTTCCGCAACCGGCTGTACCGGTGTGTTCTTTGTCAGACATGTCATGAAAATGCTCCCTCAGGGTTTGAAGTCGCGGTCAGAGCAGACGCATATAAGTTTGCGATGCTGAAAGTCTAGCCGAATAGTGTAAAAGTTTTGTGCAGAGGTGAACAGATACCCCTCAGCCATTTAGTTGTCTTCGGAGGTCGCTTCCGCCAGAAGCGCCTGAAGGTCCAAGCGCGTGTTGACCATCTCGAGAGCGCCGTCCGGATCACGCGGCCAATCTTCCGGCGCGCGATCCCGATAGAGTTCGATCCCGTTGCCATCGGGATCGGAGAGATACACCGCCTCGCTCACACCATGATCCGCCGCGCCTTCGATGGGCACCCCGGCCGCGCGTACCTGCGCCACCGCCTGCGCCAATGCTGGGCGATCGGGATAGAGAGAGGCCGCGTGAAAGAGGCCAGTATGCCCGTCGGGGGCGGGGCGGCCGCCTTTGCTCGACCAAGTATTCAACCCGATATGGTGATGATACCCGCCTGCCGAAAGAAAGGCTGCCTGATCGCCGTAGCGCTGCTGCAGTTCAAACCCCAACACATCTTGGTAAAACCCGATGGCCCGGTTCAGATCAGCAACTTTCAGATGTATGTGGCCGATGCGGGTCCCGGCTGGCGCGGTATAGGGCATGATATGTCCTCCTTCCCGCCAACGTAACTCTCCGGTCTGGGTCATAAAACCAACAGAGATGCAGAGCATCCGTGCATCTTTGCGCAAAGCTGTACCGTGGTCTTGCCGCCGACCCGCCTAGACACTTGATGACGTCGTGCGAGCCGCACCGCGTCAAACGGCGCAGGCTCGGCAAGATCGTCGCAGATCAGCTTCGGATCATGCCCACGATGTCATAGGTCTGTTCCAAAATCGGCACCGTGATCTCGCGTGCGCGCTCTGCGCCACGCCCGAGAATCCGGTCGATCTCGGCGGGATCATCCATCAGGCGCGCCATCTCGCGCGCAATCGGGGAAAGCTTCGCCACCGCCACATCGGCCAAGGCCACTTTGAAATGCCCAAAGAGGGATCCGGCATGCATATCGAGAACGGCTTGCGGCTCAATCTCAGCCAAGGCGGCATAGATATTCACCAGGTTCCGCGCCTCTGCCCGCTCGGCCAGCTCATCCATATTGTCGGGCAGCGGATCGGGGTCGGTCTTTGCCTTACGGATCTTCTTGGCAATCGCGTCGGCATCATCGGTCATGTAGATACAGGACGCGTCGGCACCAGCCGATTTCGACATCTTCTTCGACCCATCGCGGAGGCTCATCACCCGCGTGGCCGCGCCTTCGATCACCGGCTCGGTGATCGGGAAGAAATCGACGCCGAAATCATGGTTGAACTTCGTCGCAATGTCGCGGGTCAGTTCCAGGTGCTGTTTCTGGTCCTCGCCCACCGGCACATGCGTTGCGTGATACACCAGAATATCGGCGGCCATCAGAGCCGGATATGCAAAGAGCCCGAGCGACGCGGCTTCGGCGTTTTTACCCGCTTTGTCCTTCCACTGGGTCATCCGACCCATCCAGCCCATCCGCGCGACACAGTTGAACACCCAAGCCAATTGCGCGTGTTCCGGCACCTGGCTCTGATTGATCAGGATGCTCTTTTCCGGATCGACGCCGCTCGCGATGAACCCGGCGCAAAGCTCACGCGTACTCCGGTGCAGATCGGCGGGGTCTTGCCAGACGGTGATCGCATGCAGGTCCACCATGCAATAGACGGTCTCGTGGCTGCCTGCCTCCTGCATCTCGACGAAATGCTTGATTGCACCCAGGTAATTGCCCAGATGCAGGTCGCCCGACGGTTTGATGCCGGAGAAAACCCGCGGTGTGAAAGATGATGTGGACATCTCTTGCCTGCCTTGTCGCTGTGCCAACTGCCCTCTGGCTTTCGGCTCCGGCCTCGCTTACCCATGACGCCACGGGCCGTCAACCAAGGGACAAACCATGTCAGACCCGAACGCTTCCCCGTTCAACGCTCTGCCGCCGGTGGTGATCGCGCTGGCGGTGGTGATCATCGGGCTTGAGTTGCTGTTCCAAGCCGCGACTGCCGGGTACTTGGGCGGGCAGGGCGGTGTCGGCTGGCGCTTGGCGGCAATTGGCGATTACGGCGTCTTGAATGAAGTCGTCGATTGGATGTTGGCCAACAACACCTATCCGGGCGAACATCTCTTGCGCTTTGTCACCTATCCGCTGATCCATGGCGGCCTTGTCCATGCGCTCTTTGTTGTGGTTTTCGTTCTGGCCATCGGCAAGATGGTGGCGGAGGTGTTCTCTCCGCTGGCCTTCCTCGCCGTCTTCATGCTCTCGGCGATTGCGGGGGCGCTTAGCTTTACGCTCCTGCTTGATAGCCCTTATCCGCTGATCGGCGGTTATCCGGGCGTTTATGGGTTGATCGGCGCTTTCACCTTCCTGCTTTGGGTCAATCTGACGGCCCATGGGGCGAACCAATACCGCGCCTTCGTGCTCATCGGCGTGCTCTTGATGATCCAATTGATCTTCGGCGTGATTGACGGGGATTTTGGCAATGTGGTGGCCAATCTCTCCGGCTTCGCCACTGGTTTCATACTGTCATTTCTGGTCAGCCCCGGCGGCTGGCACCGGGTGCTGGCCAAGCTCCGGCAGCGCTAAGTCCGCCGCAGCGCGCTGCGCAATTCGGAGATGTGGAAGGCGTTCAGCATCCGCCCGAAGAGGAAATAGCTGAGCATTCCAAGGACAACCATCACGGCCAGCGCCGCATAGCGCCAACCGCTCGTGCCCAGAAGAGGCCCAAGCAACAGCTCCAACCCCATCAACACAGCCCCCATCAGGGCCGAGGCCGCCACGATCCGCCAGACCCGGCGGCGATAGCGCGCATCGAAGCGCGCGACCTCGCCCATCGGCCGTGTGCCGCGTATCAGCAACCAGACCATCACCCAAGCGGCCACGGTTGTGCCGATTGCCGCGCCCAGAAAGCCGATGGCAAAGGCCAAGCCCACCGCCACCACCGCATTCACCACCATTGCGACGACGGCAAAGCGGAATGGCGACCGGGTGTCCTCGCGGGCGAAATAAAGCGGTTGCAACACCTTTTGCAGCACAAAAGCCGGCAGGCCCAACCCATAGACCGTCAAGGCCAGGGCCGTGGCCGCCACATCATCCGGCCCAAAGGCGCCCCGCCCGAACAAGACCGAGACCAGCGGGATCGGGATCACCATCAGCGCCACCGCGGACGGGATCGTCAGCGCCATGGACAGCTCCGCCGCCCGGCTCAGCGCCTCGCGCCCGCCTGCACCATCTTCCGCCCGGAGACGTCGCGACAGATCGGGGAGAAGCACGATCCCAATCGCGATCCCAACTACGCCAAGGGGCAGTTGATAGAGCCGATCCGCCAGGCTCAGCCACACAATCGCGCCCTCAAAGAAACTGGCGACCTGACGGCCCACCAAAAGGTTGATCTGCACCACACCGCCGGCCAACATCGCGGGCGCGGCAATGATCGCCAACCGCTTTAGATCGGGCGACAGAACCGGCATCTGCAACCGCATCCGAAACCCGGCCCGCGCCGCCGCTACCCAGACCAGTGCCATCTGGATCACACCAGCAATCAGCACCCCCCAAACCAGCATCGCACCGGTATGGACGCCATCCAAAGCCTCAAACCCGGAGACGCCAACGACATCTTCCAAAACCCCGGATTGCGCCAACACAAGCGCCCCGATCAGAACCATGTTCAGCAAGACAGGCGCAGCGGCGGCCGCAGCGAAGCGGCCCGAGGCGTTCAACACGCCAGATAAAAGCGCCGCCAGCGAGATGAACAGAATATAGCCAAAGGCGATCCGCCCAAAGATGACCGCCAGATCAAACCGCGCATCGCCGGCAAAGCCGCTCGCCATCGCCAAGACCAGCCAGGGCATCGCAAGCTGCGCCAGAAGCGTGAAAGCGATCAGCACGGTCGCAAGCCCCGCAAAGGCATCCCGCGCGAAGCCCACGGCATCCTCGCCGCCTTCGAGCTTCTTCGAGAAAAGCGGCACGAAAGCGGTGTTGAATGCGCCCTCGGCGAAGAAGCGGCGGAACATATTGGGCAGGCTGAAGGCGACCAAAAACGCCTCCGCCACTGGTCCGGCGCCCAAAGTCCCGGCAATCAGAATGTCGCGCAGGAAGCCAAAGATGCGGCTGAGCAGGGTCCAGACGCCGACGGTCAGAAACCCGGTCACCAAGCGGATTGGGCGTGCCGCGGCCATACCCGTCAGGCCCCGGCCCGTTCGGCCACGCGCGCAATTGCGTCGCGCAGCTTGCGTTCCAGCCCGTCTTGCTTGGATTTGGCATAGAATTTCAGGCCGAACATATCCTTCACATAGAAGGTATCCACCACCTGCGCACCATAGGTCGCGATCACCGCGCTGGCGATATAGATATTGTTCGCCGCCAATGTCTTGGTCAGATCATAGAGCAGGCCAGGCCGATCGCGCGTGTCCACCTCGATGATCGTGTAAATCTCCGAGCCCTCATTGTCGAAGGTGATCGTGGTCGGCACATCAAAGGGCCGCTCGCGCTTCTTGATCTTTTCACGGCCTTTCAGGGCTTGGCTGGCGACCACTTCGCCCTTCAGCGTCTTGTCGATCATACCTTTCAGGCGTGGCAGGCGGGCCTCCTCATACGGGTTGCCTTCGCTGTCCTGAACCCAGAAGACCGCCGTCGCAAACCCGTCTTTCGAGGTGTAGGTGCGCGCGTCGACCACGTTGGCCCCCACCAAGCTCAACGCCCCCGCCAGCCGGTTGAAAATGCCCGGGTGGTCGGCCAGGGCGAAGCAGACCCGGGTCGCGTCCCGGTCCAGATCGCGGCGGGTGTCGATGCGAATTTCATCCTCACCCAAATCGCGCAGCATCTCCGCGAAGGTGACTTGGCTGGCGAGGTCCAACCCCTGCCAATAGGGCCCGTAATGCCGCGCGATCTCCGCCTTCAACGCGGGCTTCTCCCAGCCTGCCAGCGCCTCGCGCAGCGCGCGCTTCGCTTCGCCTTCCAGCTTGTCGCGGTTGAGGTCTTCCAGCCCGGTTTTCAGCGCATCCGCCGTTGCCCGATGGAGCCCGCGCAGCAAGGTGGCCTTCCAGTTGTTCCAGGTGTTCGGCCCAACCCCGCGAATGTCGCAGACGGTCAGCACGGTCATCAATTCCAACCGTTCGACCGTCTTCACCGCCTTTGCGAAATCGCGCACCGTGCGCGGGTCGGAGATATCGCGTTTCTGCGCCATGTCCGACATCAACAGGTGATAGCGCACCAGCCATTCCACCGTCTCGCATTCCGCCGGTTTCAGCCCCAATCGGGGGCAGATCGCGCGGGCCAGGCGCGCGCCCAAGATCGAGTGATCCTCTTTGCGCCCCTTGCCGATGTCATGCAGCAGGCAGGCGACATAAAGCACCTTCCGGTTCACGCCACGCTCCAGGATGCCAGAGGCGACGGGCAACTCCTCGATCAACTCGCCGCGCTCGATTTGCGCCAGTGTCGAGATGACTTGGATCGTATGCTCATCGACCGTGTAGCTGTGATACATATTGAACTGCATCATCGCGACGATCTCTGCGAATTCCGGGATAAACGCGCCCAAAACCCCCAGCTCATTCATCCGTCTGAGCGCCCGTTCCGGGTTGCCGTGTTTCAACAGCAGATCAAGGAAAATCCGGTTCGCTTCGGGGTTGCGGCGCAACTGATCATCGATCAGGTCGAGATGCGCGGTGATCATCCGCATCGCATCGGGGTGCAGCAGATAGCCGGCGCGCAACCCCTCCTCGAAGAGCCGCAGGATATTCACCTTATCGGCAAAGAAATCCGCCTCATCCGCCACGGTCAGCCGGTTTTGCTTCACCTCATATCCGGGCTTGAGCTTCCGCCGCCGCGTGCGTTTGCGCCCGCGTAGGAAGCCCCAAAGTCCGGGTTCTTGTTTCACATGGCTGGCCTCAAGCGCGGTCAGGAAAATCCGCGTCAGCTCACCCACTTTGGTCGCATGTCGGAAATAGGCCTGCATGAAATGTTCGACGGCCCGGCGGTCTTCGCTATCGGTATAGCCCATGCGCTCGGCCACCTGGACCTGCATGTCGAAGGTCAACTGATCCTGCGCCCGGTTGGCGATCAGATGCAGATGGCAGCGGATCGACCAGAGAAACCGCTCCGCCGCATCAAACGCATCGAACTCGTCTTGCGTGAACAAGCCGCGACCGACCAGCGCGGCGACGTCATCAATCCCGTAAAGATATTTGGTGATCCAATAGAGCGTCTGCAGGTCGCGCAACCCGCCTTTGCCCTCTTTGACATTGGGCTCCAGCATATAGCGCTGCCCGCCCTGTTTGCGGTGCCGCGTGGCGCGCTCATCAAGCTTCGCCTCGATGAATTCCGAGCTGGTTCCGGCGAAAAGCTGGTCTCGCAGCGTGTCTTGCAATTCGGAAGCCAGCGCCGCATCGCCCGCCAGATAGCGCATTTCCAGGAAGGTCGTGCGGATCGTGAAATCTTCTTTGCCGAGCCTGAGGCATTCCTTGATCGTCCGGCTGGCATGACCGACCTTCAGCCGCAAATCCCAAAGCATATAGAGCGTGGATTCGATGATGCTTTCGATCTTGCCGGTCATCTTCCAGGGCGTGACAAACAGCAAATCCACATCCGAATAAGGTGCCATCTCGCCGCGGCCATACCCGCCCACGGCCATCACGGCGACGCGTTCGGCATCGGTCGGCGTGGGCGTGGGGTGGAGCCGCATGGTGGCGACATGCAACACCTCTTTCAGAATGCCATCGGTCAGATAGGCATAGGCGCGCAGCACCCGCCGCGCGGCGGTCGGGTCCTCGTCAAAGGCTCCGGCGATGCGCGCCCGGCCGGCCTTCTGCGCCTTTGCCAACACGGCGACCACCGCGCTCCGAATGCCGCCCGTCCCGGTGCAATCGGCTATCGCGGCCTCGACCTCCGCGCGGATCGCCGGTTGGTCGAAAATCTCAGACGCCGCGCAGATCAGCGCGGCGCCCGTGTCTGTCTCGGGGGGCGTTGGCGCGGGGTCAGAAGCCCGCGGGGCCAAGGCGTCTTGGGGCAGGGTCAATCACGGCCACCTGGTTGTTTTGCACTTGCACGACGGCCATCGCACGCTCGTTCGTGCCATCGGCTCTCAGGCGGAATACTCCGTTCGCCCCGGCAAAGCCAGAGGAGGCGGTCAACTCAGCGACACCAAGCCGCCCTTGGGTTGCCGCTGTCTCGGCCACCGCGCGCATCGCGTCATAGCCGATCGCGGCCAAGATATGGGCGGGCGTGCCATTGGCCGCCTCATAGCGGGCGTTGAATTGCGTGGCTGCGGACGGATCGGGTAGAGCGAACCAGCCCCCTTGCAACCCGGACAGCTCCAGCGTTTGCGGCGGTACATCCCACCGCGACAGGCCCATGACCCGGGTCGCCTCCGTATCCAGCCCGTTTTCCGGCAGAAGCTGCGCAAAGAGCGGCAGGGCGCCAGCGGCGTCTCCGGTCATCATCAACGCATTGGTGTCGGTCGAGCGCACAGTGCTCATCACCGTCGGCAACGCGGCCACGACGCCGTTTTGTGAGAACTCATAGCTCACCCGGCCCGTAATGGTGGCCCCATTCGCGACCGCCGCACGTTCGACAGCTTCGCGTGCCACTTCACCGGCCAAATTGCGGGCATGCAGGATCAGCACCCGATTGCGCCCCTGCGCGGCGGAATAGCTCATCATCCGCGCGGCGGTGTTCTGGAAGGTGTGGCCGAGCACGAAGACATTGCCCCCCGCGATCTCGGTGTTGTTGGAGAAGCTCAAGACATTGATATTGGAGCGCGCCACGGCAACGCCAACGGCCGCGGCTGCGTCCGAGCGGAGCGGGCCAAGGATCACATCGGCGCCTTCGCTCACAGCCTGCTGTGCCACAGCCGCCGCCTGGGATGCGTTTGCGGCGGTGTTATAGACCGTCAGATTGACCTGGATATCCGGCACATCGGTCAGCGCCAACCGTGCGGCGTTTTCCAAGCTGCGCGCGACCAAATCATCGCCCGCGCTGGCGGAGCCATACGGCAGAAGCATCGCCACATTAATGGTTTGCCCCGACACGCGCGGCCCCGTCGGACCGGAGCCCGGAACACCCACCTGGCAGGCGGCCAAAAGACCGGTAAGTGCAAGAAAAGAAAGCAGCCGGAACGGCTTGCGGAAATGTCGCAAAGCAGAGATCATGAGGGTCCTTGTCTCCCTGAGGGCACCTGTCATCAATGTGCGTGAGCCTAGTGGGTTCATCCCCCCAAGTAAACGCCGCCGGAGCGCCTGACCATGAGTGATTTTCCCGCTGAGCCCGGCCCCGGTGCCACTCCGGCCCGCCATGTGCGGCTCGCGCCGGGGGTCTATTTTGTGGCCACGCCAATTGGGGCGGCGCGGGATATCACCTTGCGGGCGTTGGATATTCTTCTCAGCGCCGATGTGATCGCTGCTGAAGACACCCGAACGGCGCGGAAACTGATGGAACTGCATGGCGTGCCTTTGGGCGAACGTCCGCTGATCGCCTATCACGACCATAACGGCCCTGCGCAGCGGCCCAGGCTTCTGGCCGCTTTGGCCGAAGGGAAATCCCTCGCCTATGTGTCGGAGGCCGGAACACCGCTTGTGGCGGATCCGGGCTATCAACTGGGTCGGGCGGCGATCGAATCCGGTGCGGCAGTCTTTGCAGCACCGGGGGCCTCTGCCGCTCTGGCGGCGCTCAGTGTGTCGGGATTGCCCAGTGACCGCTTCCTCTTTGCCGGGTTTCCCCCGAATGCGTCAGGCGCGCAAAAGCGCTGGCTTGAAGGGCTGCGCGATATTGACGCGACCGTTTTGCTTTATGAAAGCCCCAAACGCATTCATCGGTTGTTAGATAATTTGGCGGAGACTGTCGGCGCGGATCGTGAGATGGCGCTGTGTCGCGAACTGACAAAACGCTTTGAAGAGGTGATCCGCGGATCTGTTGGTGATGTGGCCGAGCAGATCAAGGACCGGAGCTTGAAAGGCGAAATCGTGGTGGTGATTGGGCGAGGGAAACCACGCCAAGCCGCGACAGAAGATGTGGAGGCCGCTTTGACAGAGGCTTTGAAAACAAGCCGGGTGAAAGACGCCGCAACCGAGGTTGCGGACAGATTTGGGATGCCGCGCCGCGAGATCTATCAATTGGCCCTGAAATTGGGAGAGCGATGATGACCGGCCAAGTCAATTACCTCGCCGGAAAACTTGCCGAAGACCAGGTCGCAGCGCGCTATGCGCGCAACGGTCATGTGATCCTGTCCCGGCGCTGGCGCGGCCAGGCCGGGGAGTTGGATTTGGTGACCGAGAAAGATGGCGAAATCATCTTTGTTGAAGTCAAGAAAAGCCGGAGCTTTGCACGCGCGGCGGAACGTCTATCTCGGCATCAAATGCAGCGGATTTACACCAGCGCATCGGATTTTCTTGGCCACATGCCCCGTGGTCAGAATTCAGACGCCCGGTTTGACGTCGCGCTCGTCAATACCCACGGTGGTATAGAGATCATCGAAAACGCCCTCTCTGCCTGATCACGCCCTTCTCCCATTGCATGGCTCTCAAGACCGCGCCATGTAGGCACAACAACACTGGGACGGAGCGCGGTTATGGGTTTGAAAATTGCTTTTCAGATGGATCCGATCGATGCGATCGACATCAACGCGGATAGCAGTTTCCGCTTGGCCGAAGAGGCGCAAGCGCGCGGGCATGAGTTGTTCTATTACACGCCGGACAAGCTCGCCTATCAAGCTGGCCGGATCACGGCGCGGGGCTGGCCGCTCACGGTGCAACGCGTTGAGGGAGATCACTTTTCATTGGGCGCGGAGGCCGAGATCGACCTAGCCGATTGGGATGTGGTTTGGCTCCGCCAAGATCCGCCCTTCGACATGGGATATATCACCACCACACATTTGCTGGATCACATCCATCCCGGGACATTGGTGGTCAATGACCCGTTTTGGGTGCGGAATTACCCCGAGAAGCTGCTGGTTTTGGAGTTCCCCGACCTCACCCCGCCAACTACGATCGCGCGAGATTTGGATACGTTGAAAGCTTTCAAGGCGGAGCATAGCGACATCATCTTGAAGCCGCTCTACGGCAATGGTGGCGCGGGGGTGTTTCGCTTGACGCCGGAGGATCGGAACCTCAATTCGCTGCATGAGCTTTTTGCCAGCATCAATCGCGAGCCGTTGATTGCTCAGAAATTCCTGCCGGATGTAAGTGCGGGTGACAAAAGGATTATTTTGGTGGACGGCGAGCCGGTTGGCGCGATCAACCGGGTCCCGGCTGCGGGCGAGACCCGATCCAACATGCATGTGGGCGGTCGCCCTGAGAAGACCGAGATGACCGCCCGCGAGTTGGAGATTTGCGCCCGCATCGGCCTGCTTTTGCGGGAGAAGGGGCAGATTTTCGTGGGCATCGACGTGATTGGCAACTGGCTGACCGAGATCAACGTCACTTCGCCAACGGGCATTCAGGAGTTGGAACGCTTCGACGGCGTCAACATCGCGGAACGGATTTGGCAGGTGATCGAAGACAAGGTCGCGGCAAAATAGGTTACAAAAATTTCGAAATGAGCCGGTTTTTGTAACCTATCGACGGTGCCCGTCAGTTCTTCGCGCCGATCAGACGGAAGCCAATCGCTTCGGCGATATGCGGTGCACCGACCTCCGTGTCGCCGTCAAGATCGGCGATGGTGCGCGCCACGCGGCGGATCCGGTGATAGCCGCGTGCGGACAGCTTAAATCGCTCGGCGGCTTTCGTGAGAAGATCTTTGCCATCGGCGTCCGGTGTGGCGATTTCATCCAACAGTGCGCCTTCCGCGTCGGCGTTGCACCGCGCGCTCACACCCAGGTCGTCAAATCGCGTGGATTGGCGACCCCGCGCTGCGGCGATGCGCGCGGCCACGGTCGCGCTGTCATCGCCGGAGGGCGGGAGGTCCAGATCGGCATAACTCACCGGCGGCACCTCCAGGCGGAGATCGAACCGATCCATCAGCGGGCCGGATATTTTACCCAGATAATCCTCGCCACAGAGCGGCGCGCGGCCGCAAGCCTGATCTGCATCATAGAGATGGCCGCAGCGGCAGGGATTGGCCGCAGCGATCAAGAGGAACTGGCAGGGATAGGTCACATGGGCGTTGGCGCGGGCCACAACCACATCGCCGGTTTCGATCGGTTGGCGGAGGGTCTCCAAAACAGCGCGCGGGTATTCCGGAAACTCGTCAAGGAACAGCACGCCGTTATGCGCCAAGCTGATCTCACCCGGTTTCGCGCCGCGCCCGCCGCCGACAATCGCCGCCATCGAGGCGGTGTGATGCGGCGCGCGGTAGGGGCGGGTGCGGGAAATGCCGCCCTCATCCAAGAGGCCAGCGAGCGAATGTACCATAGAGGTTTCCAACGCCTCCGCCGCCGAGAGCGGTGGTAGCAAGCTGGGCAATCGCGCGGCCAGCATGGATTTGCCGGAGCCGGGTGGGCCGACCATAAGCAAGTGATGCCGCCCGGCGGCGGCGATTTCCAGCGCGCGTTTGGCACGTTCTTGGCCGCGCACTTCGGTGAGGTTTTTGGGAGAAGTTTCGCCGCGCACCTCGCCCGGTTTGGCTTGTGTGAGCGGCGTGCGATCGGTGAGATGGGCGATCATCTCGGCCAGTGATTTGGCCGCGAAGACGGGCGTTGCGCCGACCCAAGCGGCCTCGGCCCCGCAGGCAGACGGGCAGAGCAGCACGCGGTCATCTTCGCCCGCCGCCAAGGCCGTGGGCAGCGCGCCGATCACGCCGACCAATGTGCCGTCGAGCGACAGCTCCCCCAGGGCGACGGCTTCTTCAGCGCGTTCGCGGGGGATAATCCCAAGCGCGGCGAGCAACGCCAGCGCGATTGGCAGATCGAAATGCGAGCCCTCTTTCGGCAGGTCCGCAGGCGACAGGTTGATGGTGATCCGCTTCGACGGCAGGGCGATCGCCATGGAAGACAGCGCTGTCCGGACCCGCTCCCGCGCCTCGCTGACCGCTTTGTCCGGCAGGCCAACGATGGAGAAAGCGGGCAGGCCGGGGGTGACCGCGCATTGCACTTCGACCCGGCGCGCTTCCAACCCGTCGAAGGCGACGGTGTGGCATTTGGCAAGCGTCTCGGAGCGGGCGGTGTCCAGCATGGTTAACCGCTACAATCCCGAGGTTAGGAAAGGGTTAACGGGTCTTAGCCCGGCATGGGGAAGGCGCGTCTTTGCAGGTCCATATCGTAAATCGGCTGTTCTGGCCCGTCGGTGAAGCCTGCCTCGCGCCATTCGCGGAACTTGGGGTGGTTGACATGCGCGGTCACATAGGCCTGCGCCCTCTCGGAGACCGGTAGATCATACGTCGCGATCCGTGTGGCGACGGGGGCGAAAAAGACGTCCGCCAGGGAATAGGCACCGCAGAGCCAGGGGCCGCCATGGGCCTCAAAAGCGTCGCCCCAGATCAGGTCCAGCCGGGCCAGATCGGCCCGCACCTCATCGGAGGGCTGAAACCCAACCCAACCGGTGCGCAGGTTCATCGGGCAAGCGCCGCGTAAGGCCACAAATCCGGCATGCATTTCGGAGATCAGACTGAGCGCGCGGGCGCGGGCGACCGGACCGGCGGGCAGAAGGCCGCGATCTGGGAACGCCTCGGCCAGGTGCCAGGCGATGGCGATGCTTTCGGTGAGAAGCCCGCTCTCGGGCGTGCGGACCACCGGGACCGTGCGACCGGGCGCAAAGGTACTGACGTCGTGGGCGAAACGGTCGTCATAGAGCCGGGTGACGGAGACCTCGACGGGGATGTCGAAGGCGGCGAAGGGCAGCCAACCGCGCAAGGACCAGCTGGAGTAGGAGCGGTCGGCGATGAGGAGTTCATAAGTCATGGGCATATTCAGCCGTGCGCATCGCGCCTGGTCAAACGGCGATTTCTGATCGGGATCATCACGGGGTGTGATTGATTTGCGTGACCTTCCAGCCGTCAGCGCCGTGCTCCAGGCGTGTGACCGAGAGGTTGTCGATCTTATGGGACATCGCTTGGTAGGGATCGGTCCCGGCGGCAAGAGCGATCTGCGTCATGATTACGCCGATATGGGCGACAGCGATGATGTCGGTCGCGGTGCCATTCAGCCGGTCCACCACCGGGGCGACCCGTACCGCGACCGCGTTCCAGCTTTCGCCCTCTGGGGCGGCAATGTCTCCCGGCTCTTCCCAGAAACGGCGCGAGAGATCCGGATCGCGCGCGGCGACGGCATCGAAACGCAGCCCGTCCCAGGCGCCGAAATTGAACTCCCTGAGGCCCGGGTCATGGGGCAGGCGCGTGCGGCCCGGGCTCAGGGCGTCGGCGGTGGTGATGGCGCGCGAGAGATCGGAGGAAATGACCAGCGCGGCCTCTGGCAGGAATGCGTTCAACCGGGCAAGTGCTGCGGTGTCGGAGAGATCGGCGGGTACATCACGCCAGCCGACAAAGGCCTTTTCATGGGTCGGCCCGTGACGCACCCACCACCAGCGGGTCATGATGGGGTGCCACCCTGCGGCAGGGTGTTTTTGAGTACCGTCGGCAGGCCCGCCGTGACCAGCACCACCAAATCCGCCTCGGCGGCCAATCGCTGGTTCAAAATCCCTTGGGCGCGTTGAAACTGACGGCCAAGTTTGGTGTCGGGCACGATACTCTGACCAACTTCGTTGGTGACCACGACCACTGGGGCCTCCGTAAGGGTCATCACCTCGATCAGTTGGTCTGCTTCGTCTTCCCAATCCCGCCCATCCAGCATCACATTGGTCAGCCAAAGCGTTGCGCAGTCAAAAAGCGCCACCTCTTCGGCCTCCAACTGCGCCAGCGGCGGGGCTGGGTCGCGCGGTGCCTCGACTGTGCGCCAGCCCTGGCCCGCGCGCGCCTCGCGATGGCTGTCGATCTTGATCTGCATTTCGGCATCCAGCGCTTCAGCGGTGGCGAGATAGACTTTCGCCAAGCCAGATTGATGCACCAGCCCCTCGGCAAAGGCGGATTTTCCCGAGGCTGTGCCGCCAATCACCAGGCTGAGTGAGGGCAATCGCAATTATGTGTCCCTTCATGTGATCCGAATGCGGGTATGCTGCGTAACACTCATAGGACCGTGGGAAGCGTGGTCCAACATCAAATACTTACCGGGGGGTGAGTCATGGCTTTGGATATGGGTGGAGATCGGTCCTTTTCGCGCCGGGCGATGAAGGCGGAGCTTCTAGATGCCGAGACGGAGTTGCGCTTGGCCTATGCCTGGCGGGATCATCGCGACGAGGCCGCGCTGCATCGGTTGATTACGGCCTATATGCGATTGGCGATTTCGATGGCCGCGAAGTTCAAACGCTATGGCGCGCCGATGAACGACCTGATCCAAGAGGCGGGCTTGGGCCTGATGAAAGCCGCTGACAAGTTTGACCCTGATCGCGGGGTGCGGTTTTCGACCTATGCGGTCTGGTGGATCAAGGCTTCGATCCAGGATTACGTGATGCGTAACTGGTCGATGGTGCGCACCGGCTCGACCAGCAGCCAGAAATCGCTTTTCTTCAATATGCGCCGGGTGCAAGCGCAGATCGAACGCGAGGCAATGGCGTCGGGAGAAACGCTCGATCGGCATCAGCTTCGCGAGATGATCGCGAGCGAGGTTGGCGTGCCGCTGCATGATGTCGAGATGATGGAAGGGCGTCTTGCGGGGTCGGATTACTCGCTGAACGCCACGCAATCGGTCGAGGATGAGGGCCGTGAGTGGATTGATGCTCTGGAAGATGACGGTGATCAGGCGGCCGAGTTGGTCGAGCACGCGCATGATACCGAGCAGCTCCGGAATTGGCTGATCACGGCGATGCAGGCGCTGAATGAGCGGGAGCGGTTTATCGTGCGGGAGCGCAAGCTGCGCGAGGACCCGCGGACGCTTGAGAGCTTGGGCAACGAGTTGGGCCTATCGAAAGAGCGGGTGCGGCAGTTGGAAGCCGCAGCTTTTGGCAAGATGCGCAAGAACCTCGAAGCGCAATCGAAAGAGGTGCTGTCATTCTTCGCCGCGTGATCTTCCATGCGCCTTTGGGCCTGATGGCAGGGCTGTTTCTGGCCGCCCTATTGATGCTCCCGATGTGAACGCGCGACCAGCGCTTTGAGTCGCCGTTGTCGGCGCCGGTAGAAGGCGCGGGCAAAGGCGGCGACAAAGGGCGTTCTCCATCCGGCCTCGACAGTCACCTCATCGCTATACCATGTTCCGTCCCCCTCGGGTCTCAGACTGATCACATGGTCCCAGACGCGGACCATTTGCCCTTCGCCCTGATCCCGGATGAACCGGGTGTCGCCATCGGGTGGCGGGAAGCTGACGCGGAGAATTTGCCAGCCGAGGGGAATGCCAAGCGGCCCCGATACGGCGGCGCGATAGGCGCCTTCTTTCCAAATGTCGGGCCAATCCGGCAGATCAAGCGGACGAAAGCTCAACCAGCCTTTGGTAAGATGGCGGAGCGTATCGGGGCGTTGCAAGAGCGCCCAAACCAGATTGGGCGGCCCGGGTAAGTGACAGGTTTCACGGATCACGCGCGGGGTCATTGCAGTTGTGTCCAAGCGGTGGGCAGCCTACACCAGAGCAGGAGACCTGAGAAGAGGGCCGCCATGCTGACCGGAAAACGCATTTTGCTCATAATTGGGGGCGGAATAGCCGCGTTCAAGGCGTTGGATTTGATCCGGCGGCTGCGCGATCAGGGCGCGAGCGTGGTGCCGGTTCTGACCAAGGCGGGGGAGGAGTTTGTGACCCCGCTTTCCGCCTCCGCCTTGGCGGCGGAGAAGGTCTATCGCGATCTCTTCGATCTGACCGATGAAGCGGAGATGGGGCATATCGAGCTGAGCCGCGCCGCCGATTTGGTGGTGGTCGCGCCCGGGACGGCCGATCTGATGGCGAAGATGGCTGGCGGCCATGCCAATGATCTGGCCTCAACGCTTTTGATGGCGACCGACAAGCGTGTGCTGATCGCGCCCGCGATGAATGTGCGGATGTGGGAGCATGCGGCGACACAGCGGAACCTGGCCGTGTTGCAGGGCGACGGCGTGCTCGTTGTCGGGCCGAATGAGGGCGACATGGCGTGCGGCGAATATGGCCCGGGCCGGATGGCGGAGGTGCCCGAGATCGTTGCGGCGGTCGGTGCCGCATTGGGCGACGGGCCGTTGAAGGGACGCCATGTGCTGGTGACTTCCGGGCCAACGCATGAGCCGATTGACCCGGTGCGCTATATCGCGAACCGTTCTTCGGGCGCGCAGGGCACCGCTTTGGCCGCCGCGTTGCGCGATCTGGGCGCATCGGTGACCTTCGTGACCGGGTCGGCAACGGTTGCGCCGCCGGATGGCGTCACGGTTGTGCCGGTGGAAACCGCGCGGGAGATGGCCGGGGCGGTCGAGGCCGCCTTGCCCGCAGATGCGGCGGTATTCGCTGCCGCTGTCGCCGATTGGCGGGTGGAAAACGCAACAGATGAGAAGATGAAAAAGACGGCTGGCGGGATGCCTGAACTGGCCTTCGCCGAAAATCCGGACATTCTGGCCAGCGTCGCGCAGATGGCAAAGGGGCGGCCCGGGCTGGTGGTCGGGTTTGCCGCCGAGACCAATGATGTGCGGGTCCATGCAACGGCCAAGCGGGAGCGGAAAGGCTGCGACTGGATCGTCGCCAATGACGTCTCGCCCGAGACCGGGATCATGGGCGGATCGGAGAATGCGGTGCATTTGGTGACCGCCGATGGGGTTGAGGATTGGCCGCGCATGTCGAAAGCCGAGACCGCCCGACAATTGGCCCTGCGGATCGCTGACGCCTTGGGTGCTGCCGAATGAGCACCGTTATCGAGGTTTTCCGCGAAGACTGGGCGGATCAGGGTATTGCGCTGCCGGCCTATGCCACCGCAGGTGCCGCTGGTGCGGATCTGCGGGCGAACTTCCCGCCGGAGGAGCGCGACATCGGGCTCATCCTGCAACCGATGGACCGGCAGATTGTGCCGACCGGGCTGCGTGTGGCGATCCCGGAGGGGTTCGAGATGCAGATCCGGCCCCGGTCTGGCTTGGCGTTGAAACACGGGATCACGCTCCCCAACACGCCCGGCACGATCGATAGCGATTATCGCGGGCCTCTGGGGGTTTTGCTGGTGAATTTCGGCGCCGAGCCGTTCCCGATTGCCCATGGCGACAGGATTGCCCAGGCGATCATAGCGCCGGTCGTGCAGGCTGAGTTCCATCTGGTCCATGAGATGGGGGAGACTGCGCGGGGCGGCGGCGGGTTTGGCTCCACTGGGGTCGGCTGATGCTGTTTGTTCTAATCCTCGCGGGCGTGATCCTTGGCGTCGGCCATCTGATGGGCGCGCCCTGGCGCGCGCGCGGTTACATGGTGGGGCTGCTGTTTGTGGCGGTTCTGGCCGTGCAAGTGGCGCTGCCAGCGGGCCATCCCCTGCGGGAGGCGACCGGATGCTCGCCTGCGCCTTGGCTGCTTTTGGCGGGCGGTGTCGCTTTGATCTTGGCCTATCGCGCCGTGTTGCAGCGGATCAGAGAACGGGCCGCAGCGGCCGAGCAGACCCGCGCTGCGCCGCCCGCGCCTCAGGGGCCGTTCACCAGCGACGAGTTGGAGCGTTATGCGCGCCATATCACGCTGCCGGATATCGGCGGGCGGGGGCAGAAGGCGCTGAAAGAGGCCAAAGTCCTGGTCGTGGGGGCCGGTGGCTTGGGTTCCCCCGCGCTGCTCTATCTGGCGGCGGCGGGTGTTGGCACAATCGGGGTGATCGACAATGACGAGGTCGATCTGTCGAACCTGCAGCGGCAGATCATCCATAGCGATCAGCGGCAAGAGATGCCGAAAGTGTTTTCCGCCGAAATCGCGATCAACGCACTGAACCCGTTTGTCACCGTCAAACCCTATCATCGACGGCTGACCGGTGAGATCGCAGTGGAGCTTTTTGCCGAATACGATCTGATCCTTGACGGGACCGACAGCTATGCCACCCGTGATCTGATCAACCGCGCGGCGCAGGCCAGCGGGCGGCCTGTGATGGCCGGGGCAATCTCGGCTTGGGAAGGGCAGGTCACGCTTTACGATCCCGCCGGAGGCGCGCCCTGTTTCGCCTGCATTTTCCCTGACGCGCCGGGGCCGGGCATGGCCGCGACCTGTTCTGAGACGGGCGTGATCGGCGCGCTGCCCGGTGTGATCGGCACGATGATGGCGCTGGAGGCGATCAAAGAGATCACCGGCGCAGGCGAGGGTTTGCGCGGGCGGATGCTGATTTATGATGCGCTTTATGCCGAGACCCGGATTATTCGGCTGAAACGCCGGGCCGATTGCGCGGTTTGCGGGCAGGATTGAGCGCCGCCCCTTGCTCTTCTCCCCCCAGGGGCCATACTCCGGCCTCAGACCAACTAGGGAGTACCTGACCCCATGAAACACTTGCTTGCTGCCGCCGCGATCTCTGCCGCGTTTATCACCCCCGCGATCGCGCAGGATGTGCCCGATCTTGAGGGCCGCGAAGTGGTGATTGTGACCGAAAACGCCTATCCGCCACTGCAATTTGTCGATCCCTCCTCGGGCGACGCCATTGGCTGGGAATATGATGCGATGGAGATCATCGCCGAGCGCCTGAACATCAATGTCGTCTATGAAAACATCAGCTGGGATGCGATGATCCCGGCAGTGTCGGATGCACAATATGATCTGGGGATGACTGGGATCACGATCCGCGAAGACCGCGCCGAATTGGTGGACTTCTCCGAGAGCTATATGGTCAGCCAGATGCGGATGCTGGTCCGCGCCGATGAAGAGCGCTTCGATACCGCCGCAGGGTTTGCCGCCGATGAAGACCTGCTTCTGGGCACCCAAGCGGGCATCACGCCCTTCTATGTTGGCGTCTATGATGTGCTCGATGGGAACGAGGCCAACCCCCGGATCGTGCTTCTGGAAACCATCCCGGCGGCGGTTCAGGCGCTCTTGAGCGACGATGTGGATATGGTGCTGAGCGATAGCGCGGGGGGCGAGGCCTATGTGAACGCCAATCCCGACCGCCTGAAGATGGTCGGCGAGCCGCTTGGGACCGAAGAGTTTGGGTTCATCTTCCCCAAAGGTTCGGATTTGGTGGAACCCTTCAACGCGGCCATTGCGTCGATGCGGGCCGATGGAACGTTGGATATGCTCGACCAGCGTTGGTTCGTCGAATACAGCCTCGGCGAGTAAGCCTGATACGATGATGCACCCCTTTGCTCTGGCCCCAACGGGCCGGGGCCCGTTCCCCTCATGATCCCGTCCAGCCCGCCCGAGCGGGAGTTTCCCTGGTGGCTTCTCGCTGTCATCGGTCTTGGTGCTTATGCGCTTTGGCAGGTCCTGACCGATGACATCTATTCCCAGGTGCTCAGCACGCTCCGCCAGGGTATCTTGATCACGATCTTTGTCACTCTGATCGGGTTCGCGCTTGCGGCCTCGATGGGGATGCTCTTGGCGCTGGCCAGCCTGTCGCGCAGCGTGATCCTCCGCCAAATGGCGCGGTTCTATGTCGAGATCATCCGCGGCGTGCCGATCATCGTGCTTTTGCTTTATGTCGCCTTTGTTTTCGCCCCCGCCCTGGTGGCATTTTACAATTGGCTGGCCGAGGCTGTCGGTGCCGAGACGATCCGAACCCGCGACTTTCCGCTCTTGTGGCGGGCGATCATTGCGCTGGCCATTGGCTATTCGGCCTTCATCGCCGAGGTGTTCCGCGCCGGGTTGCAATCGGTCGAACGGGGGCAGATTGAGGCCGCCGAGGCGCTTGGTATGGGCCGCTGGCTCCGCTTCCGCTTTATCATCTTCCCGCAGGCGATCCGCACGATCCTACCGCCCTTGGGCAATGATTTTGTGGCCATGGTGAAAGATTCGAGCCTGGTCTCGGTCCTCGGCGTGCTCGACATCACCCAATTGGGCAAGGTCACGGCGGCCAGCAATTTCCGGTATTTCGAGACATATAACGTGGTGGCGCTGATTTATCTGTCGATGACGATTACGCTCTCAATCCTGCTGCGGCGGTTGGAGCAGCGCATGCGACTGGGGCAAGATCGCGGGACTTGAGGCGGATTTGTGCTAGGTTTCCCTACGGCACCATGATGACGGAGGAGGAGGACAGCATGATACGTTCAGTGTTTTTTGCCGCCGCTTTGCTGGCAGCGGCGCCGGTTTTTGCCCAGGGCACACCTGCACCAGAGGGTGCGGCGGTTCATTTTGTCGGGCTTGAAGACGGTGATACGGTGACGAGCCCCGTCACACTCTATTTCGGATTGAGTGGGATGGGCGTGGCGCCCGCCGGCACCGAAGCTGAGAATACCGGGCATCACCATCTGCTGCTGAACCGCGCGCCTTTTGGCGACGGGGAGTTCGGCGCGGAGGAACTGGTGCTGGGCATACCGAACGATGACAATCACTATCATTTTGGCGGTGGGCAGACCCAGTTCACTTTGGATTTGCCGCCTGGCGAGCATACGCTTCAGCTTGTCCTGGGCGATGCGGGCCATGTGCCCCATGACCCGCCGATCGTCAGCGACGTGATCACGATCACCGTGGAGTAAGACGGGCTGAACCGGCTTCCGGCGACCTATTCTGAGCGGATGGAGAAGCGGCCGGGTCGCCCGGCCTCACGATCCGGAGAATATGGCCGCCGGAGCATCAAATCTCTTTCGACCGGCGCGGCGGCGTCCTATCTGTTGGCCAAAGGAGATCTTGATGACCAACCCGCTTCTGTCCAACTGGGACACACCGTTCCAACTTCCGCCTTTCGACGCGATCACCGATGCGGATTTCGCGCCGGCGCTTGACGCCGCGCTTGATGAAGGCCGCGCGGCCTATCAGGCGATTGCGGAGACCCCCGAAGCGCCGACCTTTGCCAACACGATCGAGGCGATGGAACTGGCCGATGAAACGCTCGACCGGGTGGCCGGAGTCTTCTTCAACCTCGCAGGGTCCGACGCGACCCCGATGCGCGAGGCGTTGCAGCGGGACTATGCGCCGAAATTTTCGGCCTATGCGTCGGAGATCACCAATAACTGCGCGCTTTGGCAGCGGATCAAGACCCTCTGGGAGCAGCGGGATGATCTCGATCTGACGCCGGAGCAGGCCCGTGTGTTGATGCTCACCCATCGCAGTTTTGTACGCTCGGGGGCGGCGCTCGAAGGCGCGGCGGCGGATCGGCTGACCGAGGTGAAAAGCCGTCTGGCGGTGCTGGGCACCAGCTTCATGCAGAACCTTCTGGCCGATGAGCGGGAGTGGTTCATGGAGCTGGACGAGGCCGATCTGGAGGGTCTGCCCGAGTTTGCCACTGCCGCGGCGCGGGCGGCGGGTGAGGAAAAGGGCGTGGACGGTCCGGTTGTGACGCTGTCCCGCTCGATCATCGTGCCGTTTCTGCAATTCTCCCCACGGCGGGATTTGCGCGAGATCGCCTATAAGGCCTGGGCCGCGCGCGGGGCCAATGGCGGCGAGACCGACAATCTGGGGATCGCGGCGGAGACGTTGGCCTTGCGGGAAGAGCGCGCCGGGTTGCTGGGCTATGACAGTTTCGCGGCCTTCAAGCTGGAAACCGAAATGGCCAAGACGCCGAATGCGGTGCGCGACCTGCTGATGCAGGTCTGGGGGCCGGCAAAGGCACAGGCCGATGCGGATGCCGAGAAACTCACCCAGATGATGCGCGACGAGGGGGTGAATGGCGATCTGGAGCCATGGGATTGGCGTTATTATGCGGAGAAACGGCGCAAGGCCGAGCATGATCTCGATGAGGCGGCGCTGAAACCTTATCTACAGCTCGATGCGATGATCGAGGCGTCTTTCGACTGCGCCAACCGCCTGTTTGGGCTGGAGTTTGCGCCGCTGGATGTGACGCTCTACCACCCGGATGCGCGCGCTTGGGAGGTGACGCGGAACGGCGCGCATATCGCGGTGTTCATCGGCGATTACTTCGCGCGCGGCTCAAAGCGCTCCGGCGCGTGGTGTTCCGCGATGCGGAGCCAGAAGAAACTCGGCGGCGACACGCGGCCCATCGTCGTCAATGTCTGCAACTTCGCCAAGGGTGACCCGGCGCTGCTCTCCTATGATGACGCTCGGACGCTGTTCCATGAGTTCGGCCACGCGCTGCATCAGATGCTCTCGAATGTGACCTATGGCTCGATTTCCGGCACCTCGGTCGCCCGCGACTTCGTCGAACTGCCAAGCCAGCTTTACGAGCATTGGCTGGAAGTGCCCGAGGTGTTGGAGAAACACGCCCGCCACGCGGAAACCGGCGCGGCGATGCCGAAAGACCTGCTCGACCGGCTTTTGGCGGCGCAGACCTATGATATGGGGTTCCAGACCGTCGAATATGTCGCCTCGGCCCTCGTCGATTTGGATTTCCATGATGGCAAGGCCCCGGCGGACCCGATGGTGGCGCAGGCGGAGACGCTTGGCCGGATCGGCATGCCGCACGCGATTGGGATGCGCCATGCGACGCCGCATTTCGCCCATGTCTTCGCAGGCGACGGCTATTCCTCAGGCTATTACAGCTATATGTGGTCGGAGGTCATGGATGCCGACGCATTTGAAGCCTTTGAAGAGGCGGGCGGCGCGTTTGACGCCGAGATGGCGCGGAAGCTGGAGACCTTTATCCTTTCCGCTGGCGGCAGCCAGGAAGCGGATGCGCTTTACACCGCCTTCCGGGGCCGGATGCCGGGGGTCGAGGCACTGTTGAAAGGCCGGGGCTTGGATCAGGTCGCCTGATCCGGGGCCGGCGTCAGACGAAGCCTTTCTCGATCAGGTCGCCCGCAGACGCGACCACGGCGTCACGGGCCGGGCGCGGTTGCCAGCCCAAAACCCGCTCGGCCTTGGCCGCGCTGCTCCGGCGGCGGCGGCCAAGTTCTGGCAAAATCTGCCGTGCCGATGGCATCGCAATCGCCATCAACCGCATCAGCCAGCTTGGCATATCCCGTTTCGGGACCTTCCGGGCATGATCGGGATAGGTGGCGCGGATCGTCTCGCCCATCTCGCGCAGCATCATATAATCCGCGCTGACCAAGAACCGTTCACCTGCCGCTTTGGGATGCTCCATCGCCAGCAGATGCGCCTTGGCCACATCCCGGACATCGACAACGCCAAACCCGAAATCCGGATAGGCGGGGAACATCCCCGTCATCAAGCCATTGACGATTTGCAGAGAGGTGGAATCGTCCTTGCCCACCATCGGTCCCAGAACCAAGGCGGGGTTGATGACGCTCAATTCCATCCCTGCGCCTTCGGTTTCGATGAAGTCCCAGGCCGCCCGCTCGGCAATGGTTTTGGAGAGCGAATAGGCGGTGTGGTCCTTTACCAACTCGCTTGGCGACCAAAGGGTTTCATCAACCACCTCCGGCAGATCATCGCCATGCCCATACCCGATTGCAGCGACCGAAGAGGTTAGCACCACCCGTTTCACGCCCGCCGCCTTGGCAAAGCGCAACGCCCGCAGCGCGCCGTCGCGTGCCGGGATAATCAAGTCATCTGGGTTGTCCGGGGTGCCCATCGGAAAGGGGGAGGCGACATGCTGAACAAAGGTCACGCCCTCCATCGCCTCGGGCCAGCCGTCGTCTGAAGTCAGATCAACCGCCGCAAAAGACAGGTTGTCGATCTTGTCGGTCACCTGGGCCAAGGTCTCGCGCACATGATCGGCCTTGGAGAGGGACCGCATCGTGCCGCGCACCCGGTAACCTGTCTCCAGGAGTTGTAAGATCACATGTTGGCCAATGAACCCGGTGGCTCCAGTGACAAGAACAAGGGGCTTGGCGGCGGTCTCGGTCATGGCAAAGGTCCTTTCGGGCTTGCGTCGGCGGGAGGCTTCTGACATTTTTGGCAGAAATTGTCAGGCGAGTTCTGACAAAAATAACAAAAACTGTCAAGAGCGTTTAGAAGCAATGTTAGACGACAAGCCTGAGCACCTGATCCATGCGGCGATGGAAGCGTTCCTGCTCTATGGCTTTAAGCGCACCTCGATGGAAGACATCGCGCAGCAGGCGGGGGTGTCGCGCGCGGCGCTGTATCTGCATTTCAAGAACAAACGCGATGTGTTCCGCTCGGCGGCGGCGATGATGTTTGCCGAGGCTGTCACCCGGTTTGAGGCCGCGCTGGTCCCTGGCGGCCCGGTGGACGAGACCTTGCTGCATGCCTTTCACGAAAAGAGCGGGCCGTTGATGGAGCAGGTGTTCAGTTCACCTCACGGGGCCGAGTTGATGGGGACGGGGCTGGAAGTGGCCCATGATATTGGCTGCGACGCGGATGGCCGCTTTGTCGCCGCGATGGCCCGGTATTTTGGCGAGGTGCAATCGGCGGACGACCCGGCAATCGCGCCCGACGCATTGGCCGATATGGTCTTGCGGGCGCTTTATGCGATGAAGCAGGAGGTGAGCTCGCCCGAGCATTATGAGACGCGGCTGACGCTCTTGGCGAAATCCATCGCGGCCCTGCTCTCGGCGGATTAGTCGAAGACCTCGCCTGGTTCGACACCCCAAAGCGCACTGATCGGGACCCAACCGCGGTGACCGCCGGTGCTCATCTGACACCATGCGCCATTGCATTCCTCAAGCCGGCCGATGACCCCCAACTCAGCCTGCGCCCGAACCTGGGACTCAAGATCGGGGCGTTGATGCATCTCCAACATATCAACTTCGACAATCGCGGTGCGCACGCCGGAGAGCAGGGAATAGTGCATCCAGCCGCCGGCGCCATCGCGGTCCACGACCCGGCGCCAATGGCCATGCTCGGCGACAATCATCATCGGCATATTGCGGCGTTGAAACACCCAATCGATCCGATGGCTGCGTGACGGGCCGCGCCGTGCATTGCCCTCGGAGGCTTTCATCGAGACATAGCGCGGCAGCGGGAAGCCGGTCACGGGCCCCTCACGCGGGGCCATGGTCGCGATCACTTCCCGTATCTCAGGTATTTCAGGCCGCGGCGTCGGCTCAGCGTCCTGCGCCAATGCCAGACCCGCCGACGCAAAGGTCAGCGCAAAAACAGCCGATAGAAATCTGGTCCACATGCGTGGGTGTGCCTGTCTGTTGTCCCAACCGCTGTTGTTCGCGGCTTCCACTGCTCATTTGTCGCGGTTCTGTGGCGACATCTTGCGCCCCCGCCTTGGATCAGAGAGTGTCACGACAGGCGCAGAAATGCCAGTGAGGGGATTGCCGGGATGCCAGGTCAGAAGCTGAGTGTTGTCGTTACGCGACGGTTGCCGGAAGCCGTCGAGACGCGGATGAGCGAGCTTTTCGATGTCGAGTTGCGCACCGAGGTCGGCCCGATGGACAAATCAGAGCTGGTTGCAGCCATGGCGCGGGCGGATGTTTTGGTGCCCTGCATCACCGATCAGATCGACGCGGGCATGTTGGGCCAAGCCGGTGACCGGTTGAAACTAATCGCAAATTACGGCGCTGGCGTGGATCATATCGACGTCTCCACCGCCCGACAGCGGGGGATTTTGGTCTCGAACACCCCTGGCGTGATGACCGATGACACGGCCGATATGACCATGGCGCTGATCCTGGCCGTGACCCGGCGCATTCCCGAAGGGTTGGCCGTGATGCAGGCGGGCCGGTGGGAGGGCTGGGCGCCGACCGCCTATATGGGCGGGCGGATCGGCGGGAAACGGCTGGGCATCCTGGGCATGGGCCGGATCGGCCAAGCGGTGGCGCGGCGCGCGGCGGCCTTTGGGATGCAGGTGCATTATCACAACCGTCGCCGGGTGCATGAGGATATCGAGGCCGAGTTGGAGGCGACCTATTGGGAAAGCCTCGATCAGATGTTGGCGCGGGTCGATGTGCTGTCGATCAACTGCCCGCACACGCCGTCGACCTTCCATCTGATGAATGCCCGGCGGTTGAAACTGATGAAACCTTCGGCGGTGATCGTGAACACCTCGCGGGGCGAAGTGATCGACGAAAACGCGCTGACCCGGATGCTGCGGGCCGGTGAGATTGCCGGGGCCGGTTTGGACGTATTCGAGCGCGGCCATGACGTGAACCCGCGGCTCCGCGAGTTGGAGAACGTGGTGTTGTTGCCGCATATGGGCTCGGCCACGTTGGAAGGCCGCGTCGAGATGGGTGAGAAAGTCATCATTAATATCAAGACGTTCGATGATGGGCACCGCCCGCCGGATCTGGTCGTGCCGTCGATGTTGTGAGCGGCGTTGCGGCGTTGAATGTCCGCAGTGAGCCCACTGCCGAAGTCTTGATTCCTCGCTGCGCGCGCTCGCAGCACGGAAATTGCTGCAGGCGCTTAGATTTCAGCGCGGCAAGGCAGCGGTGAAACCGGCCATTCATTCGAGTTGCAATTGGGTTTGGAGCGTAGACTTACGGGCGGCAGATCAGTTGCAATCAGGGTTGCGAGTAGCATTCCAACGTCAGCGCGGTGCTGATGCTTGGGTTCGGAGGGCGGCAAGGAGGGCAAATCATGCCTCGAGTCCAACTTCCTGCTGTCACCCCGAAACGTAAAGCCTGGAACAAGGGGCGGATCGTCGGCCAGAAGCGACCGCTGCTACCAAAACAGGTTTGGGCCATCCGAGCGCGACTGGAACTGGCGAACAACCTTCGTGATCTGGCGCTGTTTAACGTTGCCATCGACAGCAAACTACGTGGATGTGATCTGGTCAGGCTCTCTGTGGTCGATCTGGTCAAAGAGGACCGCGTCCGAGAACGGGTTTCGGTCATCCAGAGCAAAACCAGGCGTCCTGTTCAGTTTGAACTGACGGAAAACACAAGGGAAACTGTCCTGTCTTGGGTCAAGTCACCCGAGATGTGGGCTTGCTCGTTCATGTTTCCCAGCCGCTTCCACGATCGACCGCATATTTCAACCCGTCAATATGGCCGGTTGGTGCACGATTGGGTGTCGTCAATTGGTCTGGAACCAAGCGGATACGGAACGCATTCGCTTCGCCGAACCAAAGCTGCTGAGATCTATCGAAAAACAGGAAACCTGCGCGCGGTTCAGCTCTTGCTAGGACACACAAAGGTCGACAGTACGGTGCGCTACTTGGGAGTTGAACTCGAAGATGCGCTGAGTATCGCCGAAAATATTGACCTTTAGGCATTGGGCGAGCGGTTGATCCCGCTCGCCTTTGCGGGCCAGCCCGCTGCAAGCATCAGGTTTGACGTAAAATGACCAGCGCCGCCAAAATCTATTTGATGTACGCTCGCCATAACCGACCCGGACCAGATAAAGTCGGGTGAATTGGCTGCCAGCTCCAAGTGGGTAATCACTCAGACGGCCAACCCTTTTAGCTCAAGTAGCGATACGGATGGCGGCGCAAAGTTCGGGGTGCAGAACCCAGTTCCCCGGCTTCTCTTCGTATCCGGAATCACTGCAAAATCCAATCAGCGCAACTCCATCTAAACTCGTTGAAGGCACCTTGGAACCTGTCTCTGTAGACAGATATCCAGCAATCATTCGACCCGCGCTTGCTAGCGCTTTTTTGGCTGAGGCAGTGGATTTGTAGCTGCCCGCATTCGCGACCCTCTCCTCTGTCAGCCCGTCCGCTTCCGCCAGCGATAACGCCATCAACATGGCGCCTTGCGGTTTTGTCAGATTTACAGTGTTGAGGGCCTCAGCGTATTCGTCGGATGTTGGTACCTGTGTCCCGGTGCTTGGATCTGTCCTTCGGTCCTCGCTCCTGCGGGTTTCACGCGCATCGATGACGCAATGCAAGGCGGCGATCGCGGCTTCTTCGGTCTTACCGGTTGCCTCGGCAATCAAACCACGCGCTTTCGTTGGCGGCTTTGGGAATGCCCGAGCCGTGTATACGCCCGCGACACAACCGGACTTGATCTGATATCGGCCATATTCGCCCATGCGGATCGCCATAGGGGCTTCTTTCTCGGTGTACTTGGCCTTCGATTTCTTCGACATAGCCTTGAACACGCCACGTCCCGCACCTGATCTGTTTGGCGCTGTGTAGTCTGACATCGGCTGGTCTCCTGAGGATGGCAAGTCACAGCGCCAGTTCGGTGATTACCGATCCGGGCAATGGAACTGCTGCGCTAGTCGGTGGAAGAAAACTAAGAAACAAATGGCCGTCGGGCGATGGGGCGCTCCAAAGGAGCGCCCACTTGCAAAGATCAGGCAAGCGCGATGTTGGTTGCGCTTTCGCGGCCATCACGACCGGCCTCGACGTCGAAGGTCACCTTCTGATCGTCGTTCAGGGTGGTCATGCCCGACTTCTCGAGTGCAGAGATGTGCAAGAACACATCCTTGCCACCTGTGTCAGGCGCAATGAAGCCGAAGCCTTTTGTAGTGTTGAACCATTTCACTGTGCCATTGGCCATGTGAATTTTCCTTATTTGATCGCTGCCCGCGACATGCGGCAGCCCGGCTTCTCACAACAGTGTCTAGCGCTGTGAGCCGGTAAAGGAAAACAGAGGGTCGAATGGAGGTCAGTAGCTATGTGTATATGGTGGCCTCCCGGCAGAGTTACAAGGTGCGGGCTAACTGTTCGCCAGTGTTTCCGTTGCCAAGTGAGCTTCTATCCTCTAAAGATCACCAGCTGCCGGATACCCTGGCAGCCAGAAAAGGAAAGCCAGAATGTCGTTCAACGACTTGGCAAAGAAAGAGGCCGCCGAAAAAAAGGCCTCGCAAGAAAAAGATAAGAAACCAAAGACTGCTACCAAACGACCTCCTGAAGCAGAGACCGAGCCGACCGACCCAACAACCGGTTGAGAGGCGCGACTGAGCATTCGGCTTCTCTTATCCAGCGTAAAGGGGTCGGCGTTACAAGCGTTGCGAAAGGTTGCCGCCAACGATGATCTCATTGATCAGCTTGGCGGATGCCGTGTGCAATTTTCGCTCTGATTCCGGGCCTTGGGCATTTTCGTGGGTGGCTGCTGCATCGCGGAGAATCCCCACAATCTCGCGTTCCGGCAGCAGATTGCGATCTTGCAGGGCAAGTAGGAGGGCCTCACAAATCGACAAGGCTGCCATGCCTGCGGGGTCTCGTAGGTCTGACATCGGGCATTCCTCTTTCGTTCGTTCTATTGCGGCCGAGTTGGGACTTGATCGTCCTAAACTCACAAAGAGTCTGGTATCCCGTACTGATCGAAAGCAGTCTCAGCGCCGAATTCTTTTGTAAGTACGCGCCGGTGCGGGAGGGACCGATAATGAACATCAAAGCCAGTCCACTCACCCAAAAGCTCTCGGCGTTCGTTGCACTGTCGGAGACGGAACTAGCCGTTCTAGAGCGCTTGCATCAGCGGAGGAAGTCTTTCTCTGCAGGCCGCGATTTGGTCCACCAGGGCCAATCCGAGCAGGCGGCTTACATCCTGGCGTCGGGTTGGGTCGTGTCCTACAAGATCCAGGCTGACGGGTCGCGGCAGATCGTTGATTTCCAGATACCAGGGGATTTTCTGGGGCTGCGCAGCGTGCTTTTGCACACATCCGATCATGGGATTGAACCCATCGTCGATATCGAGGCTGCGGAAGTTCTGGTCAGCGATCTTCTGAAAGCCTTCGCTGAGACGCCCAGGCTGGCCACAGCCGTTCTCTGGGCCGTGTCGCGCGACGAGGCGATGGTTGTCGAGCATCTGGTTGGGCTGGGGCGGCGCGATGCGGATGCGCGCATGGCGCATTTCTTGCTGGAGCTTGGCGTGAGACTGTCGCTTGTCGGTATGGGAAGTCGGCAAGGCTATCCCTGTCCGCTCACACAGTATCATCTGGCGGATGCGCTGGGGCTCAGCGCCATTCACGTCAACCGCGTCCTTCGCAAACTCCGCGAAGGCGGGCTTGTCACGTTTCAGGGCGGGTTTGTTACTTTCGATGACTACGAGAGACTGGTTGCATTAGCGGATTTCGATCCTGCCTATCTCGATCAGTCACGGCCTCTTTTGCCGTGAAAAAGCCGCCCTAAGTTTGGGCGGCCCTGTCGTCTTTTCGCAGGCATACGGACATTACATCAGTGCGCGGCTCGCTTGCTTGAGCTCGTTGTGGGCCTCTTTGTCGTTTTCGGCTTCATGGGCCTTTTCAGCGGCCTGATAGTGCTTCAGCGCTGCGGCCTTCTTGGGGCCTTCGGGCGCCTTGTCCCAGGCAGCCTTGACGGACGCCATATGTTTCACAGTCTGGTTTTCCGCGGTTTGGTTTTCTTCATTCATGGAAGTGTCCTTTCCTGGACGGTCCGAGAATGAGAGGCGCAGAATGCATACAGTTCTGTTGAGGAACTGCATATGCCCCGCGCCTCTGAGCTACTCGAAAAATGCCACCATGACTTTCGGTGGACTGGTTTACTTATCCGGTTTCTCGGTGTCCTTGCACTGACGTAGGTTAGCCCGTCTGAGCCAGATAGAAGAACCACGTTAGAACCACGACTCCAACGAGGGCCATGGTTGTCCATGAGATCGATATTTTAGGAGATTTGTTGGTGCCTGCTTCGCATGGTTTCGAAACGCGAAGCGGCGCGCGCTTCGGCAGCAATGATACCAGCTTTGCCGCTCTGCCCTCGCTTGCCAACGCCAGCGCCGGAATATCGGTAATCGCTTCAAAATGCGTTGTCAGCCGAACTTGCGCGTCCTCCCGAGCCAGACGTGCAAGCTCACGCGCCTCGGTCCACGGCTCGAGGTCAAGGCGTGCAAGCGCTGACAAGACCGTCACGGCTGCACCGGTTCGGTCCTCCCCCACTTCCGCATAAAGAAAAGCATCGTAGTCACTGCCATCTGGGCGAAGGACGTCTGAGGCGGACACGGGTTTCCTTTCGGCGTGAGACTGAGGCGAAGACTTGCGCGGAGGTGTCAAAAGCCGTGGAACAGCTTTCCCTCTCACCCTGACAGCAAAGAACCGGGCGCGGGCTAACCTCGATCAGCATTGCGCCCCGAAGGTCCGGTTAGTGTGCGCCCAACTGCTTTGCCTTACCGCCGCACCGCGACGCACCTGATGGTCCGGGGGGCGCGGTGCGCGCTCGGGCCAAACAACGATGCAAATGACCACAAAAGAGGAGCTCGAACATGCGATGGCATGTGATCGAACTCTCTCCGAAACCACCGATGATAGCGAAGCGGCGCTTTCCCCGCAAAAGGACACAACATGACAACACCTGAATGGCTAAAACCCGGAATCTACGGCGCGCTCCTTGGCGCGGCGTTTGTCGGCATCGTCGGATTTTCCTGGGGCGGCTGGATGACGAAGGGCGGCGCGGAAGAATTCGCCACTGCTATGGCAGAAGATGAAGTCATTGCGGCGTTGGTTCCCATCTGCCTCGAAATCTCAAGAACAGATCCAGATCGGGTGGCGCAGATTGCCACAATCCGCGAGGCGTCCACATCGCAACGTCGCAACGTCGTGATGGAAGCGGGTTGGGCGACCGTCCCAGGCTCGGAAGCCCCAAACAGGGATCTGGCCGTAGCGTGTATTGAAGGGCTCGACCTGGATGCAACCTAGGTTTTTTGCGACCACGTACGCTTCATTGATGCTTGGCTTTGGAACGTGGTCAACGGCCCTGTGCCGTGCCATGGTATCAAAATCAGGATTGTTTGCCTTTGTGATCTTAGCGGTAATCCTGTCTGGATCACCGCCAGTGGCTCAGTCGCAGGATGCGCCTTTGCCTGCCAACGCTTCCGCCAGAAGCTATGGCGAGGGATGGGAATGTGATCGTGGATACCGGCGTGACGGCGATGCTTGCCTTGCCGTCATCGTTCCGGAGAACGCCTATGCCACCAACCGAACCTATGGCTCTGGCTGGGAGTGTCTGCACGGGTTTCGGGAGGTCGATGGCGCGGCATGTTTTGAGGTCGTCGTTCCCGAAGGCGGCTATCTCGACCCGTCGGGACAAAGATGGAACTGCCTTCGTGGCTACATGAAGGTCGACGACATTTGCTTGGAAGTCGTTGTGCCGGACAATGCGTATCTGTCGGCTGGCTCCTATGGCGCCGCTTGGCTCTGCAACCGTGGCTACCAGGTCGAAGGCGACACATGCGTCGCAATCGCGGTCCCGGAGAACGCCTTTCTGAACGCGTCGTCCTACGGCCAGCCCTGGACATGTGAGCGGGGCTATTTCGAACGCGATGACACCTGCGAGGCTGTTGTCGTCCCGGAGAATGCTTATTTCGACGATGCAAGCTATGGCCCAGGCTGGACGTGTAATCGCGGCTTTGCAGAGTCCGACGGCGGCTGCACAGAGATCGACCTCCCCGAAAATGCGCATCTTAACCGATCGGGAAACGGGTGGGAGTGCCATAGGAATTTCCAGCGCTCGCAAGGGCGTTGCGTCCTGAACGACTAGCGCTCGCAATCCAAATTGAAACACGGCTCACCCGCCCGAATGCTTCATGTGATCGGACCCGGGAAAACCCGCTCGGCAAAGGAATAATCATGGAAACGGACAATGCAGAAAACACGATGACAAGGCTGTCAAGCATGGGGCTGCAAGCCCCACCTGACATGTCCGCGTCCCGTCGATCTCACACCGACAAAGCTGTAACAAAAGGGGTGCCCACAGCAGTTATCTATTGCGAGGGGAACTTCGGGCGGATCGACGGGAAAACCGCAAACGGGCTTGTCCGTCACAGCCAAGCCTACCGCATTCTTTCGGTCATAGACAGCAGACTTGAAGGGTGCGACAGCGGGCAAGTGCTGGACAATGTGAGTAACGGCATCCCCATCCTTGAAAATATTGAGGCTGCGGTTGCGCGTGAAGCAAGTATCCCAGACACGCTGATCTATGGGATGGCCCCCTCTACAGGGAAGATGTCACCTACTGATCGAGAGATCGTGCTGGATGCAATCGCGCTTGGCATGAACATCGTCAGTGGTCTGCACGAATACCTTGGCGATGATCCCGAGATTTCAAACGCTGCTGATGCGGCCAACGTGACGATCCGAGATATTCGCAAACCCCGACCCAGCAAGGACATGCGTCTGTTTGACGGAAGCGTGTCCGAGGTGAAGGCAATCCGCATTGCCGTACTGGGAACAGATTGTGCAATTGGCAAGCGGACGACGGCGACCATTCTGGCCAGGGAACTGAACGCGCGTGGTATCAAGACTGTCCTCGTCGGCACCGGCCAGACGGGGCTTATGCAGGGCGCAAAATACGGCATCGCCATGGACGCCGTGCCACCGCAGTTTTGTTGCGGGGAGCTTGAACGCGTAATCGTCGCGGCGTCTCACGCCGAAGACCCGGATGTCATCCTGATCGAAGGACAAGGCGCGCTTAGCCATCCGGCCTTTTGCACCTCGGCGTTCATTTTGCGTGGCAGCCAGCCGCAGGCGGTCGTTCTTCAACATGCGCCCAAGCGGGCCCACCGCTGCGATTTTCCTTCCATGCCGATGCCCGAGCCGAAAAGCGAAATCGCTCTTATCGAAGCGTTTGCTGACACTCGGGTGATTGGTATCACACTCAATCACGAGGCGATGACGGGCACCGAGGTCGATCGTGCAATCGACAGTCTTTCACGCGATATCGGCATCCCGGTGACGGACGCGCTGACCCGGCCGGAAGTGCACCTGAGCGACATGGTCGTGGCCGCCTTTCCGCAGTTACGGCCCGTGCCTCTCGCGGCTGCGGAATGACCTTGCCGCGAGTAGAAATTGATCTGGGCAAGATCCAGGCAAATGCGCGATATCTCGTCCGACGTCTTGGCGCCCGTCGAGTCTCAGTCACCGGCGTGACCAAAGCCGTCTGCGGGCATCCTGACGTGGCCATGGCGATGGTGGACGGTGGGGTTGCCAGTCTGGCCGACGCCCGCATCGCAAACCTCTTTCGGATGCGGACCGCGGGGATCACGTGCCCAATTTCGATGATCCGCGCGCCGATGCTGAGCGAGATGGAAGACGTCATCCAGTATTGTGACGCGAGCTACAACACAGAGATGGACACGATCCTGATGCTTGGCGCAGCCGCGAAGAAACTGGGTACCTCTCACGATGTCATCCTGATGATCGAAATGGGAGATATGCGCGAAGGCATTTTGCCCGAGAGCCTTAACGACTTCGCGGCTCGCGTCATCGCAACGCCCGGTGTTGCTCTCAAAGGCATCGCTGCAAATTTCGCCTGCCTGGGCAACCTGGCACCGACGGCCGGGGACATGGCCATGCTCTCGCGACTAGCAACCCAGGTCGAAGACGCTTGCGGGCCTTTTGTCGAGCTTGTGTCAGGAGGTGGATCGGCCAATTTGCCACGGGCGCTTGGCGAAGACTCATCCGGGCGAGTCAACAACCTCCGCTTGGGCGAGGCGATCCTGTTGGGCACCGACCCCGTAACAGGGCATCCGATCTCTGGCCTTCATACGGATGCCTTTGCCCTAATTGCCGAGGTGATCGAAACAAGGTTCAAACCAAGCTCAATACCACCTGCGTCAATTGCTCTGGAGCTTGGGACGCTCAAATTGGTTCGGAGTGATGACCTCCGAACCCGAACGATCCTTGCTGTCGGGCAGCAGGACACCGACACAAGCGGCCTTACATTTCCCTCAGGAATTACGTTCATCGGCGCAACCAGCGACCACACCGTTGTCGACACAGCCAGTTCCGCCGTGTCCGTCGGGTCCGAGATGAAAATGGGGACGAATTACAGCGCCCTCATGCGGGCGATGAACGCCCCGGATGTCGCCAAAGTTGTTCATGGCAAGCAAAAGACGAACGGTCGTTCCAAGGACTGCGAGACCCAACCCTACCTGACGCTGGTATGACGCCCAGATGATCGCCCGCGGGGTCTACGAAGGTCATATGCCGCGGATTTAACCGACACCGCGCCATAGTAAAGTGGCCGGTCAATACACATATACATGCAAGCCGCATTCGAGAATTCGAGCCAGATCGAGGCCCGGAAAATTCCAGCGGAAAACCCAAAAAGGATGAAGCGCATGTCTTTCAAAGACCTGACAACCAGAGCTGCTGCCATACTGAAATCCAAACCCGCGGAACCGTCGAAAAAGGAACCGATACTCAAGGCGCCGGACACTGCTGCGAAACCGGGTTCTCCGGGTCCGAAGAAAACCTGAAGCATGCACCGGACGGGGCTGACTTTGCTCCATGTCGTAGAAAACTGCTGAATTGAAAGGACCAAACGAAATGGACGACCAAACAGCCAAAACCATCGCGGTTTTTGACCGGCCTTTCAAACTTCCCGGCTTCGACGAAACGCTTCCTGCCGGTGAGTATAATATCGAGACAGAACTCGCCTCACCGCCTGATCACAAGGATCCAGAGGCCTGGAAGGCCTCTGTTATGGTCCACCTGCATCCACGCCTGTCCCATCCGGGATTGACCCGGAGCCTGTCCTTGTCGCTGGCCGATCTCGACCATGTCCGCGCGAAAGATAAACTGTCCGGCAAGGACCTCTCGCAGATCTTTCTCGAAGACATGCTGGACGATCCGATGGTGCAACTGGTCATGCAGGCAGACGGGGTTTCGGAGGCGCAACTGCGCCATCTCTACTCGGGAGCGCGGACGACACAGACAGACAAGGATGTGCTCGATCCCGAAACCGGAACCGAACCGAAGCCATTGCAGGACCGTTCGGACATTCATGACGCCGAAAACGAAGGGATGTTGAGAAGGTCGCGTATGCCATCTGTTTCCGAATGACGTCGAAGGCGCAATTTCACAGGCCAGATGCACGCGAGGATCCAATGCGATCACCAGTCGAAGACACCCTAATGGATCACCCCAGCCGCGCGCTTGGAGATGTGCCGAAGCTGCGATTCTGCTTGCGTTGTGATGCTTCGTTTTGGAGCGAAGGGTTCGGACAGCGCATCTGTGCAAGATGCAAAGGTACGACAGCATGGCGCGCGGCAGTGCCCGAAGGCGTCAGCAAAGGTCGGTCTCGCTCCTGCGGTCGGTCGACTTAGATCTGCTGCATGCCGACGATCACGATCGCACACACCACCACCTATCGCTATCGCACCGCCGTGGTCCTTGGACCGCACAGGCTGATGTTGCGTCCTCGTGAAAGGCGGGACCTTACATTAACGGCTTTCGATCTTGAGATCACGCCGACGGCCCGCATCGACTGGTCCCACGATATCGCTGGAAACGCCATCGCCATCGCCAACTTTGATGTCACAACGGAGACCCTTTCGATCCGGTCCCACACGACCGCCACCCTCACCTCGCCTGACTGGCCTGTCTTCCCGATCGCGGCCTCTGCGACGTCCTACCCGTTCCTTTACTCCGCCGAAGACTGGACAGATCTCGGGGCGCTTTCTGCGCCACAATACCAAGACGACGCAGGGCGCTTGTCAAACTGGGTCGAACAATTCGTGATGCGCAGACCAACGGATACCCTGTCGCTCCTGAAGGACGTCAGCAATGGCATCACAGCGCAGATCACATATGAGATCCGCGAGAGCGAAGGCACGCAAGGACCGCTCGAAACCCTCGACCGGGGCTGTGGCTCGTGTCGCGACTTTGCGGTCCTCTTTGCCGAGGCTATCCGAACGCTGGGTTTCGGGGCGCGTCTGGTGTCCGGCTATCTTTACGACCCCAGTAATGACCGGCTCGGATCTGCTGGCTCGGGCTCTACAAATGCATGGGTCGAAGTCTTCGTTCCCGGGGCCGGTTGGATCCCATTCGACCCAACGAACAGGTCAGTGGGGTCGGCCAACTTGGTCCCGGTCGCCGTTGCGCGGAACATATCACAAGTCGCTCCGGTAACCGGCAGCTTCCAGGGAGAAGGTACCGATCTGCTCTCGATGGAGGTGGTTGTGCGTGTCGAGGATCAATGATTACGCCGGTAAGAACTGGACGTCCATTCGCCGACTATCATGCGGTGTTCGGACGGTTTGTCCGGGTGCCCTATTTGGCAGGGCAAAAGACCGCTTCGGCGAAAATGGCTGCAACGCGGCGAAACGTATGTCGCAGATGCGAGCGGTTTCTGCGTCAGCGAAAGCTGCAAGAGCATAAGTCCGCTTCGTCCGCAAAGCCGCAATCGATGCCAACGACTCTCTTGCCACTTTGCATGGCCCGGCTAGGGTGGCGCCATGGGCAAGCTCAGTACAGATCACCTTATCCTTGGACAGAGCGGCTTGGCCCGCGCCCTTTATGACACCGTGGCCGACCTACCCATTATCAGCCCCCATGGCCATTGCAACCCTGAATGGTTCGCCACCAATGCGCCGTTTTCCGACCCAGCCCATCTTCTGATTGTGCCGGATCATTATGTGCTGCGCATGTTGGTGAGCCAGGGTGTGCGGCTGGAGGATATGGGCGTGGCGCGGCTGGATGGCGGTCCGGTGGAGACCGACCCAAGGATGATTTGGGCGCGGTTTGCAGAGCACTATCACCTTTTCGCGGGCACACCGACGCGGGCGTGGCTGGATTACACATTCGAGACCCTGTTTGACCTCACGGAGCCGCTCAATCCGTCCACCGCGACGGCATATTACGACCGGGTCGCCGCTTGTTTGGCCGAGGACGCGTTCCGGCCTCGGGCCCTGTTCGACCGGTTCAAGATCGAGGTTTTAGCCACGACCGAAGGCACGCTTGATCCGCTCACCTATCATAAAGCGATTGCCGAGAGTGGTTGGCCCGGCCGGGTGATCACGACCTATCGGCCCGATCAGGTGACGGATCCGGACTATGAAGGCTTCGCAGGCGCGCTTGATCAGTTGGCGGAGATCACGGGCGGTGAGACCGACAGTTGGGCCGGGTATCTGGAGGCGCATCGGCTGCGTCGGGCCTATTTCCGAGATCACGGGGCAACCGCAACCGACCATGGGCACCCGACGGCGGAAACGGCGGATTTGAGCCGGGCCGATGCGGCGGCGCTTTATGATCGCCTGCGCGCCGGGCCGGCCGAGCCGCGGGATGCGGCGCTGTTCCGGGCGCAGATGCTGACCGAAATGGCGAAGATGAGCGCCGAGGATGGGATGGTGATGCAAATCCATCCGGGCAGCTACCGCAATCATAATGCCCGTGTTTTCAACGCGTTCGGGCGCGACAAAGGCTTCGACATCCCGACCCGGACCGATTATGTCCATGCGCTTCGGCCGTTGTTGAATGCGGTCGGGATGCATCCGAATTTCACGTTGATCCTCTTCACGTTGGACGAGTCCGCCTATACGCGGGAGCTGGCCCCCCTGGCCGGGGCCTATCCCTGTCTGCGGCTTGGGCCGGCCTGGTGGTTCCATGACAGCGCCGAGGGGATGCGGCGGTTCCGGGAGATGACGACTGAGACAGCCGGGTTCTATAACACCGTGGGCTTCAACGATGATACCCGCGCCTTCCCCTCGATCCCGGCCCGGCATGATATGGCGCGGCGGGTGGATTGCGCCTATCTCGCGCGGCTGGTCGCGGATGGACGGTTGCGCGAAGCGGAGGCGTTTGAATTGGCGCGCGTGCTGACGGTGGATCTACCCCGCAAGGCCTATCGGCTATGAAGTTGACGCCGGACGCGCTGGCCCGCGCAGGGACCATCGAGCGGCCCGCCTATGATCGCGCCGATGTCACGCCTGGCATTGTGCATCTGGGTCTGGGCAATTTTCACCGCGCACATCAGGCTGTCTATGTCGATGAATGTCTTACGGCGACGCCCGATTGGGGCATTCGCGGCATCTCCCTCCGCCGGCCCGATATGCGGGATGCGCTGGCCCCGCAAAGCGGGCTCTATACTCTCGCGGTGCGCGACGGGGCGGGGACCGCGGCGCGGGTGATCGGGTCGGTTTTGGAGGTTCTGGTCGCGGGTGAGGGCCTCGGGCCTGTCCTGGCGGCGATGACGGACCCGGCGACGCGGATTGTCAGCCTGACCGTGACGGAAAAGGGCTATTGCCGCGATGGGGCGGGCGACTTGGACCAAGCCCATCCGGCGGTTGTGGCAGATTTGAAGACGCCTGAGAGCCCGGGGTCTGTCCCGGGTTTGCTGGTCGAAGCGCTGCGGCTGCGCCGGGCGGCGGGCACAGCGCCCTTCACCGTGCTGAGTTGCGACAACCTTCCCGAAAACGGCGCCGCGCTGGCGCGGGTCGTGAGGCAATTCGCGGCGTTGCGGGATAGGGAACTGGCGGAGTGGATCAGGGCGGAGGTGGCGTTCCCCTCCAGTATGGTGGATCGGATCGTGCCCGCCACGACCGAGGCAGATCGCGCCGAGATTGCGGCGCTAACCGGTCTTGAGGATGCTTGGCCCGTGGTCACTGAGCCCTTCAGCCAATGGGTGGTGGAGGACCGGTTCCCGGCTGGCCGACCGGATTTGGCGGCGGCGGGCGTGCAGTTCGTCTCCGACGTGGCACCGTATGAACATATGAAGCTGCGCATGTTGAACGGCGCGCATTCGACGCTGGCCTATCTGGGTCAGCTCCGGGGGCATGAGACCGTCTCGGACGTGATGGGGGATGCGGAACTGGCCGAGCTTGTGGCAGGTGTCATGACCCAGGCCGCGAGCACGCTGTCTTTGCCGCAAGACGAGCTGTCGGCCTATGCAACTCGCTTGCAGGACCGGTTCCGCAACCCGGCGCTACATCACAAAACCGCGCAGATCGCGATGGATGGCAGTCAGAAACTGCCGCAACGCCTCTTGGCACCGATTGCCGAGGCGCATGCGGCGGGACGGCCTTGGGATGCGCTGGCTACGGGGGTGGCCGGTTGGCTGCGCTATCTGGAGCGGTTCGCGCCGGAAGACCCGATGGCCCCTGAGCTGCGGCTGGCCGCCGCAAAAGGGCCCAACGCCGTGCTCGATCTGCGCGCGGTCTTTGGCGATTTGAGCGACGCCAGCTGGTTCCGCGAGGGCGTTTTGGCGCGGCTCCCTGCCTAGGCTGCCCCGCGACCGATGGCGCAATGTCGTTTTTACGCGGGATTGCGTCGGGCGGGCGAGGCTTGCGAGCGCGGGCTCTGGCATGGAAGATCAGGCCCGAAGATCTGCCCGGAGTGAACGTGATGAAAACCCAAGTGAAAGCCCTTGTTGTTGGCGGCGGTGCGGTCGGCACCTCGATTGCCTATCATCTCGCGCGGGCGGGTTGGGACGATGTGATGCTCTTGGAGCGGGACGAGTTGACCTCTGGTTCCACCTGGCATGCGGCGGGGCTCTTACCGCTCTTCAATATGAGCTACGCAACGACCCATATCCATGACTACAGCGTGAAGTTTTACAAAACGCTGGAGGAAGAGACGGGCCTGAATGCGGGTTTCGCGGTCGTCGGCAATTTGCGCATGGCGCAGACGCAAGAGCGGATGGATGAGTATATGCTCTACGCGTCGACCGCAGAGACCGTTGGTGTGCCCTATGAATGGCTGACGCCGGACGAGATCAAAGCCCGCTGGCCGCTGATCCGCACGGACGATCTGAAAGGCGCGCTTTATCACAACACTGATGGCTACATTAACCCCGCCGATGTAACCCAAGCGATGGCCAAGGGCGCGCGTCAACGCGGCGTGATGATCGAGCGGAAATTGCAGGCGGATGGGTTCCATTGGACCGGCGCGGCCTGGGAAGTGACCTGCACCAAAATGGTCGAGAAAGGCGGCAATCTGGTCGCCTCCGACGAGCAGATCGTGATCACCGCCGAACATGTGGTGACCGCCTCTGGCAACCATGCGCAGCGCACCGCCCAGATGCTTGGAATCAAAATCCCGGCGATCCCGGTCGAGCATCAGTTCATCGTTATGGATCAGGACCCTACGTTGCAGGAATGGCGCAAGGACAACCCCGAGCACCCGGTGATCCGTGATGCCGATGCGCAGTCCTATGTGCGCGAAGAGCGCGGCGGCTGGATTTTGGGGGTCTATGAGAAAAACGCGCCCGCGCGGTTTGAATATGGGGTGCCGGACAGTTTTCGCGCCGATCTCTTCCCGCTCGATCTGGAGAGGATCGAAGCGCAGTATATGGCGATGATCCACCGCATCCCGTCTTGCGAGGAGAGCGGTCTGAAAGACGATTTCAACGGCCCGATCTGCTACACGCCCGATGGCAATCCGTTGGTCGGCCCCGCGCCGGGGCTACACAATATGTGGCTGGCCGAGGGCTTCAGCTTCGGCATCACCGCGGCGGGCGGCACCGGCTATTATCTGGCGCAGATGATGGTCGAGGGCGAAGCCGAGATCGACATGGCGAGCCTGGACCCCAAGCGCTATGGCCCTTGGATGACCACCGAATATGCGGCGCGCAAGAATGAGGAATGTTACGACCATGTCTACATTCTCCACCATCCTGATGAGGAGCGCCCCGCTTGCCGCCCGTTGCGGACCTCGCCCGCCTATGACCGGCAGAAAGCCCATGGTGCGCAGTTCGGGCAGGTGAACGGGTGGGAACGGCCGAATTATTTCGGGCCCGTAGACGCGCCGGAAAGCTTCGATCATGACAGCCGGTCGTTCCGGCGTGGCGGCTGGTGGGATTATGCGAAATCCGAGGCGGAGGCGATCCGCAACGGCGTCGGCCTGATCGATGCAACCGCCTTCACCAAGCACCGGATTAGCGGGCCGGGCGCGACGGCATTCCTGGACTGGTTCACGACCAATAGTCTGCCCAAGGTGGGGCGGATCAACCTGACCTATGCGCTGACCGGTGCGGGCACGACACGGACGGAATACACGATCGTTCGGACCGGCGAGGAGGATTACTATCTTGTCTCCGCCGGGGCCTGGCACGCCTATGATCAGGATTATCTCTACAAAGCGATCATGGAGAAAGAGGCCGAGTTTGGCCGCATCAACGAGCAGGATGTGACGACCCAATGGGGCGTCTTTGCGATAGCGGGCCCGAAATCGCGCGATGTGTTGAAAACCCTTGTCAGGGATGCCGATCCGGAGACCGTTTTGAGCAACAAGCGGTTCCCCTGGCTCTCGTGTCGCGAGATTGAGTTGGGCATGTGCCCGGTGCGCGCCATCCGGGTCGCCTATACCGGCGAATTGGGCTGGGAGTTGCACCACCCGATCGAGATGCAGACTTACCTGTTCGATCAGTTGATGGCCGCGGGTGAGCCGCATGGGCTGAAACTGGTCGGCGCGCGGGCGCAGAACTGGCTCCGGCAGGAGAAGAGCTACCGAGCTTTCGGCACCGAACTGGGCCGGGATGCGACGCCGCTGGAGGCCGGGCTTGACCGGTTTGTAGATCTCTCGAAGGAGTTCCACGGCAAGGTCGAGATGGAGGCGCTTGGCATCCGCTCCAAATGTGTGACGCTCCTAATTGATGGACCCGCTGATGCGGACCCTTGGGGTCGAGAGGCGCTCTATGATGGGGATGTCAAAGTGGGGCGCCTGACGTCCGGCGGCTATTCCGTGGCCTTCGGAAAATCCATTGGGATGGGGTATGTGCGGCCAGATTTGGCAGTGACGGGGCAGAAGCTGAAGATCAAAATGCTGAACCAGCTTTGGGAGGCCGAAATCGTCGAAGACAGCCCCTATGACCCGACAAATGCGGTGATCCGCGTCACGGGCTGAGATCGTGACGCGGAAAACGCGGCGTGGGGATCAGCCGACTATGAACGCCTGATAAATCAAGCCGTGACCATAATCGGTTTGGTCCGAAAGCGTGAGCCGGGGCCGTTGGGTCAGCCCGTCGAAAAGCGGCGTCCCACCGCCAAGCAGGATCGGCGCGCGTTTCAGACGCAATTGGTCGATGTGGCCCATATTCATCAACTGCGCCGCCAAATGGCCGCCGCCGCAGAGATAGATCGGCCCATCGCTGGCTTGTCTCAGCTCACGAAGCGCGCTGTCGGTCAGGTCGCGCAACTGCGTGACGGGGGCCCCGTCGGGCAGGCTCAGCCCGGTTGAGACAACAATGCTCTCTGCCCAAGGATAGGGGTTGTCGCCCGGGGCCAAGCCATAGTCATAGCCGAACTCATAGGTCGCCCGACCCATCAGGACCGTTTTGTAGCTTTGCAGCCGCGCGAGGTAATCGTTCAACACATCGCCTTCGCTTGGGAAGGTCGAAATGTCGGCATTCGGGCCCGCAATGAACCCGTCGGCGGAAACCGCCACGTCGTAGATAATGGGATGCATGGAATGCTCCGTTTGATCGAGAACGCCTGTGACCCAATCAGGGTCGGGTGTCGGTTCTAGGCTGTCTTGATCATTGGCAGAGCACTCCTGTTGAGGCGTCGATCCTAGCAGGTCGTACTCGGAAGCGGCAAGCCTCGGCTATTCCGCCGCCTGGGCGACAGTGCTGACCAATTCATCGAAGCAGGCCAACGCCTTGGCCGAATACATCAGCGACGGGCCGCCGCCCATCTGCACCGCCATTGATAGGACATCGGCGATTTCCTCACGTGTTGCACCTTCGTTGACCAAGGCCTCCACATGGAACCCGATACAAGGTTCGCAGCGGTCGGCGATGGCAATCCCCAAAGCGACGAATTCCTTGGTTTTCAAATCCAGCGCACCGGGTGCCTTGACCGCCTTCGACAGCGCGCCGAAACCCTTCAACATGTCCGGCGCGGCCCCCGAGAGCGCCCGCAGGTTTTGCCGCATCTCGGTGTTTTTCTCGGTCCAACTCATTCTCTGTCCCCTTTTGGTGTTTGCCCAGGGTTTAGGGGCGGCGAGGCGAGGCTGCCTTGATCCGGGTCAAACCTTTCGTTCGACGCAGAGCATGAGATTGTTGGCCGGCAGTTTCACCGTTTCAAAAAGATGTAGCCCGTTTCGGGTCAGCGCCGCGGCCACGTCGATGACATCCTTGTAGCCAATCGCCGGATCCTGCGCGCGTAAGCTGGCATGGAAACTGGCGTCACCCTCTGATGTCGCTTCACCATCGCGGAGGAACGGCCCATAGAGCGCCGCAACCCCGCCCGGCGCGAGGGCCTTGGCAGTTTCGGACAGGAGGGTCGCCGTGTCGGCATCCGAGATCAGATGGATCAGATTGACCAAGACGATCATATCCATTGATCCATGGCACTCGGACCAGCCGGGCGCGCAAGCATTCAGGTCGATGGGCGGCAGCAGGTTCGGCGCGGGGTGTTCCGCGCGCCAAGCGGCGATTGAGGCGCGGCGGTCCGGATCTGGGTCACTCGGTTGCCAGGTGAGGCCCGGCATGGCGGGCGCATAGGCAATGATGTGTTCGCCGGTGCCCGAGGCGATTTCCAGCGCGTTCCCCTCTGGCGGTGCGATCCGGGTCAAAACCGACAGGATCGCCTCGCGATTGCGGAGCGCGGCGGGCGCGGAGAGGGCGCCGGGCGGAAGGTCTGGCGCGACTGTCATGTGAACCGCTCCGGGCTGAGCCTCGCAACGATCTCGGGCGGCAGGTCGGAGGCGCGACCGGCCATCACATCCGCGACGAGCCGCGCGGCCGCCGGCGCTGTCTGAAACCCATAGCCGCCTTGCCCCGCGACCCAGATGAAATCGGGCTTGTCCGAGGCGGGGCCGAGGACCAGGCAACGATCGGGCGAAAAGGTCCGCAAACCCGCCCAAGTCGACGTGATCCGCGTGACCTCCTCGGTGACGAAGGGCTGATAGCGGGCGATGCCCTCGGCCAGGACCAGATCGTCGGCCCAGGCGTCATGCGGCTCTGCCGGGTCTTCCTCGGCGGGCGAAACCAGCCAGGCGCCCGCATCGGGTTTGGCATACCAGCTTTCGCCCGCCCCGATCAGCATCGGCCAGCCGCTCACATCATGACCGCCCGGAGCCGGCATCCGCGCCATTGACCGGCGGAGCGGTTTCAGGCCCAGAGGATGCACGCCCGCCAGCGCCGCCACATGATCGGCCCAGGCCCCGGCGGCATTCACGACGATCCGCGCTTCAAAGCTGTCGGTGCCTGTCGAGACATGCCAGAGGCCGGGGTTATGCGTGATCTCTGCGACACGTGCGCCGCTTTGAACCGAGCCGCCATTGGCTTTGATCTCGCGAACATAGTCCTGCACCAACCGGTCGGTGTCGAGATCCCAAGCGGCGTCGTGATAGGCGGCCATGGCCACGTGATACGGATCAAGGATTGGGATCAGCCCGCGCGCCTCGTCAAGGCCGATTTCATCGAGATGGAGCGTGGCGACGTCTTGGGCGAAGGTATCAGCCTCGGTCGCGCTGCCCACAAACATCAACCCACGTGGCGACAGCACGCCTCCATTGGCACTCATATGATGCTCTTTGGAGGCTTTGTTCAGCTCGATGGTGACAGGGTGGCCGTAATGCGTTTCAAAGAGCGCGGCCGAGCGGCCCGACGCGTGATAGGCAAGCGCGTCTTCGGCCTCAAGCAGCAGGACCGAGCCGAGTTTGCTCAGCTCCGCGCCCGTCGAAACACCCGCAATACCGCCGCCGATGATCAGGAAATCATAAGTCATGACAAAGTGGTGGCATGTGCGCCGAGGGGGAGCAAGAGGGGATGCGCCCCGATCCATTTGAGGCCGAATTGAGCGTCATCGGCCGCGGCCCCAAAGGCGCGACACGATGTGCTTTTGCCACATCGCGATACGTTCTCTTGCGCAGGTCGTTTGCCGCTTGAACTGGCCTGCCCGGCGCCTATTTTGCCGGGGTTCATCGCTCAACCGATAGGAGCACAAGATGTTGGAGACTGTAGGAGCGTAGCGACCCGCGCGAGACCGCGGTGTTGCGCTTTCGAAACGGCTTGGGGCTGCTTCCGAGGCCGTGTTTTTACGTTCCTATGAAAGAGACTTCACATGAACACTGACGACATGACGATGCATGACGCATTGACCCTTCTGCACGAAGGGACCGACCGGCAAGGTCCCGGCGATGACGCGTTTTCCTTAGAGATACTCAGGCGGCTGCCAGATAGGCCACCGACCTGCTCCATCGCCGATTTGGGGTGTGGCACGGGCATTGCCAGCTTTCTGCTCGCCGATCATTTTCGGCAGCCGGTCTTATGCGTGGATACCTCTGAGGCGTTTCTGAGCGCTTTAACCGAAGAGGCCGCACGTCGCGAGATGACGCATCTGATCACCCCACTTTGCATGGATATGGGAGCGCTTGCCCCAGAGCTATATCAGTTCGACCTGCTGTGGTCCGAAGGGGCGGCCTATAACCTGACCTTCGACGGGGCGATGCGCCGCTGGCGACCGCTGATGGCGGAGGACGGTATTGCCGTCGTCTCAGAGATGAGCTGGTTCGGGCCCGACCGTCCGCAGGAGGTTCTGGACTATTGGGGCGAAGCCTACCCTGAAATGGCCAGTGAGGCGGCCAATATCGCCACAGCGAAACGGCATGGGTTTGACCTCTTGTTCACCGAGCGCCTGCCTGCACAGGCATGGTGGGCAACCTACTACGATCCGCTTCTCAAGCAGCTTGAGGTCCATGCCGGTTCTGCTTCGAAGACGATGCAAGAGGCGATCTCGGACACGCGACGAGAAATCGACCTCTTCCGGCAATACGCGGCCCATTACGGGTACAGCTTCTATGTGTTGAAGGCCGTCTGACCTGATCACGAGGGGTTGCCGTGAACGCGTCGCAAAAACAAGAAAGGCCCGCACATATCGCGGGCCTTTCGACTGTCTGAGGATCGGCGGATCAGTTCGGGATCTCGCCGGTGATGCCTTCGATGTAGAAATCCATCCCTGCCAGGGTGCCATCATCGGCCACTTCGCCCTCGGCCAGCCAGGCGGTGCCGTCTTGCCGGTTCAGCGGGCCGGTGAAGGGGTGATAGCTGCCATCGGCGATGCTATCAGCCAAGGCCTGAGCCGACGCGCGGACCTCTGCCGGGATGCGCTCGGAGAACTCACCCAGCTCCACCATGCCAGGCGCGATGCCGTCCCAGGTATCGACGCTCTCCCAGGTGCCATCCATCACGGCCTGGGTCCGGTCGATGTAATAGGGCGCCCAGTTGTCGATGATCGAGGCGACGCGCGGGAAGGGGGCGAATTGCTCCATATCCGAGGCCTGGCCGAAGGCCACAACTTCGGCCTCTGCGGCCACAGTCATGGGCGCGGTGGAGTCGGTGTGCTGCATGATCACATCCGCACCTTGATCGACCAGGGCCTGGGCCGCGTCGGCTTCTTGAGCCGGGTCAAACCAGGTGTAGACCCAGACCACGCGGAACTCGACATCCGGGTTCACCGCGCGGGCATGGTGATAGGCCGCGTTGATACCCCTGATCACTTCGGGGATCGGGTAGGACGCGATGTAGCCGACGATATTGCTCTCGGTCATATGACCCGCGATATGGCCGATCACGGCGCGGCCTTCATAGAAACGCGCCGAATAGGTCGACACGTTCGGATGATCGCGGCGATACCCGGTGGCATGCTCAAAGCGCACATCGGGGAAGCGCTCGGCCACTGCGTTGGTTGCGTCCATATAGCCAAACGAGGTGGTGAAGATCAGATCGGCGCCGCTCAGCACCATCTGCGTCATCACCCGTTCCGCATCCGCGCCTTCCGGCACGTTCTCGACATAGGAGGTTTCGACGGCGTCGCCGAAATGCTCTTCGACGGCGAGGCGCGACTGATCATGCTCATAGGTCCAGCCCAGATCGCCGATCGAGCCGACATAGACAAAGCCGACCTGCAGCGGGTCGTCTTGGGCCATGGCCGGTGCTGCCAAGCCCAGGGCCAGCGCAGCGCTGGCCAGGGTTTTGAGGGTTGCGTTCATTCCAGTGTCTCCTTGTTGGACGTTTTTTCTGTGTCAGGTGGGGTGCTCTCATCAACCTCGTATTTATCCGCTTCTAATAGGGCGGTTGTGATGATGGCGGCTGGCCCGGCGACAATGCCGAGCCCAATAAAGAGGACCAGTGTGGTGAAGAGGCGCCCGCCAAGCGTGATCGGCACCAGATCGCCGTACCCCACCGTGGTGAGTGAGGCGACCGCCCACCAAAGCGACATCGGGATCGATGAAAACGCCTCGGGTTGGACCGGGTGCTCGAAGACATAGATGCCGACCGCCGAGACATAGAGCATCATCGCGGCCAAAACGCCAAACACCGTCAACTCGCCTTTGACGGCCTGAAAGGCGCGGGTCATTCGATCGAGCGCGCGCGAAGTGCGGAAGAGCTTCAACAGACGGATTAGCCGCAACAGCCGCAGCACACGAACGGCGGTCCATTGCGGTTGAAGGAGCGCCAAGAGCGGCAGGATTGCCAGGAGATCGATCAGCCCCCAGAAGCTGAAAATATAGCGCAGCGGGCGGGGGGCGCAGATCACGCGGGTTCCGTATTCTAACGCGAAGATCACCAAGACCACGATCTCGAACATGCCAAGCAAGCGATGCGCCTGATCCGAAAGTGTCGGCATGGTCTCGACCGCGATGGCGATGGCCGAGAGCAGGATCAACCCGTTGAGCGCCAAAGCCACGCCCCGGTGGTCGCCCGGATGGGTCCCGTCGAGCAGCTGGATGATCTTGGCGCGTCGCATCGGCCTCCCTAACCGCTGGCATGGAATACCTTGCCAAGCGCTGCGGGCGCGCTCATCGCGGCCCGGGTTTTGTCCGACGAGATAATGACCAGAACGATTATTGTCACGAGATAAGGCGACATATCGAGCAGCATGACGGGGATGTTGATCTCGGCGGCTTGCAGCCGCAGTTGCAGGGCCGCGATGCCGCCAAAGAGATAGGCGCCGATCAGCGCGCGCCAGGGCTTCCAAGAGGCGAAGACGACAATGGCCAGCGCAATCCAGCCCGCGCCAGCGGTCATGCCCTCGGTCCAGGACGGCACGCGCACGAGCGACAGATAGGCCCCGCCAAGCCCCGCACAGGCCCCGCCAAAGAGGATCGCATAGATCCGGATACGGATCACTTTATAGCCAAGCGCATGGGCCGCATCATGGCTTTCGCCCACGGCCCGCAAGATCAGGCCCATCCGGGTGTGACGCAGCACGTACCAAACGGCGGCGACCAGAAGGACCGAAAAATAGATGATCAGATCATGGCCAAAGAGGATCGGCCCCGCCACGGGAATATCCCGCAGCGCTTGCGGGAAGAGATCGGCCGTCAGCGGCGGGTTGATGCCGGAGTATTCCTCGCCCATCAACGACGAGAGGCCAAGTCCGAAGAGCGTCAGCGCCAGGCCGGTGGCGACCTGATTGGACAAGAGATACTGCGTCAGAAACGCGAAGATCAGCGACAGGATCGCCCCGCCGATCGCGCCCGCGATAAAGCCAAGCCAGGGCGAACCGGTATTGACCGCGATGATAAAGCCCGAGATCGCGCCGACAATCATCATCCCCTCAACGCCCAGGTTCAGCACACCGGATTTTTCGACCACAAGCTCACCAATCGCGGCAAGCAGGATCGGAGTCGAAGCGCCGATCAGCGCCACGATCAAGGTAACTGGATCGATGCCCATCATGCGCCCACCTCCGCCCGTTTGATCCGGACCCGGTAGTTCGACAACACGTCGAGCGCGAGCAGGAAGAAGAGCAACATCCCCTGGAACGCTTGGATTGCCGAGGCAGGTAGGCCGAGCATCAACTGCGCCAACTCCCCGCCGATATAAGTGAGCGCCATGAGCAGCCCGGCCAGCAGGATGCCCACTGGGTGCAACCGGCCCAGGAACGCGACGATGATCGCCGTGAATCCATAGCCGACGTTGAAATCGATGCTGATCTGCCCCGCCGGACCCGCCACTTCGAACAGACCCGCCATGCCAGCCAGCGCGCCGGAGACACCCAGGCAGAGGATGATCAGCCGGGTTGGGTTCACGCCCGCGAATTTTGCAGCGCGCGGTGCCTGACCGGCCAGTTTGATCTGATAGCCGAGCACATGCCGGTTCAGGAGGATATAGGCGAAGATCACGGCGATGAAGGCCGCAACCACGCCCCAATGCATACCCGTCCCCGCAATCAGTTCCGGGTTGTCCGTCCCCGGGTGTTGGCTGAGGTTCCGGCTGCCCGGAAATCCGCGCCCCTCTGGGTTGCGCAGAAAGCTGGTGGCAGCCGAGGCCAGGATCGCCTCGGCCACATAGACCAAGAGGAGCGAGACCAGGATTTCATTGGTGCGAAACCGTGTCCGCAACACCGCGGGGATCATCGCCCAAGCCCATCCGCCAAGTGCGCCTGCGATCACCATGCCGGGCAGGATCAGCGGGTTTTCGGAAGGGTAGAAGGCCAGCCCGAACCCTGCGCCGCAGATCGCGCCGATGATGTATTGCCCCTCGGCCCCGATGTTCCAAATCCCGGCGCGGAACCCGAGGCTCAGCCCAATCGCGATGAGGATCAGCGGCCCGGCTTTCACCAACAGTTGCGGGCGCGAGAAACTCGCGAAGCGTTCGTCAAACAAAGGGTCCCAGAAGATGATCCGGATCGCCTCCACCGGGTCTTGGCCCAAGAGCGCAAACATGATCCCGCCTGCGATCATTGTCAGGATAACGGCCACGATGGGCGTTGCGATGATCCAGGCGCGCGACGGCGTGGGGCGTTTTTCAAGCCGGACCATGGGCCACCTCCGCCTCATGCATGTCATGCGCGCCGCCAAGCATCAGCCCGATCTCCTCCATCGAGAGGTCGCGCGCGGGCCGCGGCGCCGAGAGCCGCCCCTCGTTCAAGGCGCAGAACCGATCCGAGATTTCCAAGAGCTCATCCAGATCCTGGCTGATGCAGATCACCGCCGCGCCGCCTTGGGCGAGGTTCAGAATCGCCTGACGAATATCGGCTGCGGCGCTGGCATCGACGCCCCAGGTCGGTTGGTTGACCACCAGGACACGGGGGGCCTGCAATATCTCCCGCCCGATCACGAATTTCTGGAGGTTCCCGCCCGAAAGGGCGCGCGCCGCGACATGGGTGCCGGGTGTGCGCACGTCGAACTTGGCCACGACCTGCTCGGCAAACCCAGTGGCCCCGGCCCAATCGAGAAACCCGTTCCGGTCCAAACCTTGGCGCAACCGCGCGGTCAAAATGGCGTTTTCGGTCAGACTCATATCGGGTGCGGCGGCGTGGCCCAAACGCTCTTCGGGCGCGCAGAGCAAGCCCAGCTTCCGCCGCTCATTCGGGCCGAGCGCCCCGACCGATGCGCCTTCGAGTGTGATTGCGTTGGGTGTGACACGCGCTTCGCCGGAGAGCGCGGCCAAAAGCTCATCCTGACCATTGCCCGCAACGCCGCCGATGCCCAACACCTCGCCCGCGCGCAGTTCCAGCCCGATATGGCGAAGCGGCGTGCCGAAGGGTGTGGCGGGGTCGAGCGATAGGCCCGTGACCTTCAACAACACCTCGCCCGGTTCCGCCGCCGCGCGCGCCGGGGCGGCCAGCGATTTGCCGACCATCAACTGGGCCATATGCGCCGCCGATACCTCGCTTGGCGTGCATTCGGCGACCACTTTGCCCAAGCGCAGCACCGTCGCCGCATCGCAAAGCGCGCGGATTTCCTCAAGCTTATGAGAAATATAGAGAATGGCCGTCCCCTCGGCGCTGAGCTTCCGCAAGGTGTGGAACAGAATTTCCACCTCCTGCGGCGTCAAAACGCTGGTCGGCTCATCCATGATCAAGAGTTTCGGGTCTTGCAAAAGACAACGGATGATCTCCACCCGCTGCCGTTCACCCGCGCTCAGATCGCCCACCAAGCGGTCGGGGTCGAGTGGCAGGCCATAGGTCTCGCTGACCTCGCGAATCTGCGCCGCCAGATCGCGCGGCTTTGGCGGGTTCTCCATGCCAAGCGCGATGTTTTCGGCCACATTCAGCGCCTCAAACAGGCTGAAATGCTGAAACACCATCGCGACGCCGGCACCGCGCGCCACCCGGGGTTCGACGGGGGTGTAAGCCGCACCTTCCAACATCATCGTGCCCGCATCGGGCCGGACCAGCCCATAGATCATCTTCACGAGCGTGGATTTTCCCGCGCCGTTTTCGCCCAGAAGGGCGTGAACCTCGCCCGGCTGAATCTGGAAAGAGACCGCATCATTGGCGACGACCCCTGGATAGGCCTTGGTCAGCCCATCGATGGTCAATAGCGCCGTCACGCGCGCCGTCCTGTCCGCAAATGCGTCGGTGCTGAGTCTTTAAGCATCTGCCCATTTAGTAGCTCTGCGGCCACCCCTACGGCAATGGCTTGTGGGTGTTTGCCTAGGTTTGGGTCGCCGATTGGGCAAGCGATGCGCGAAATTTGAGCATCGCTGTGACCCAAATCGCTAAGTCTAGAGCGAAACCGGGCTTTCTTGGTCGCGCTGCCGATCAATCCGCAACTCTGGAAGGGTTGGCTCAGCACGGCATGGCAGAGCGCGAAGTCCATCTCATGGGCATAGGTCATGATCAGATGATGCGCCTCCGCTGGCGCGTGTCGCACGACCAGTTCCGGCTTGGCGGCGGGCAGGGCGGTCACGCCATCCGGCAGCGGGTCGGGGAAACGTTCCGGGCCAGTATCGACCCAGGTGAGCGCAAAATCCGGGAGCGGTGCCATGATATTGGCCAGCGCGCGCCCCACATGCCCCGCGCCGTAGAGCCAGAGCGATTGCTTTGGCTGGGCCAGGGGTTCGATGAACCAATCCGCGATATGAAGCGGCGCTTCGATCCCGGTGGCGATCGCGCGATCCACGGCTTCGGGGTGGCCAAGATGGGCCATGACCGGCTGCGCATGCGGGAAGTCTTGCGGCAGTTGATCGGGCAGGAAACGCTCGAAAGACAGCGTCACCGCGCCGCCGCAGCATTGGCCAAGTGCTGGGCCAAGGGCGAAAGTTTTGGCGGAATGAGGGATCTCGCGGTCGAGATTTTTGCGCGCCATGGCGGCGGCATCATATTCCAACCGCCCGCCGCCGATGGTGCCCGATTGCCCGCCGGGCCAGACCAGCATGGCGGTGCCGACTTCGCGCGGCGTCGACCCCTTTATGTCAACGATCACGACACGGCACACCGGCCCATGCGCCGCAACGGCGCGTTCCAAACCGGCCAGATCAAAGCTCATGCCCGCGCCCTTCTGACAGCGCGGAGCACCTCTTCCGCCGTCGCGGGGGCTTGCAGATCAGGGTAGTTCGGTCCGCTGGCCGCGCAGGCATCACCCAAGGCTGAGAACACACTGATCCCCAACATAAACGGTGGCTCGCCCACGGCTTTGGAGCGGTAAATCGTCTCCTCCCGGTTCGGTTGACCCCAAAGCGCGACGTTGAAAATGTCGGGCCGGTCGGAACAGGCCGGGATTTTGTAGGTCGATGGCGCATGAGTTTTGAGCGCGCCTTTCGCATCCCAAACCAGCTCCTCGGTGGTCAGCCAACCTGCGCCCTGCACGAAGCCACCCTCGATCTGGCCGATATCGAGCGCGGGGTTCAGGGACGCGCCAGCGTCGTGCAAGATATCCGTCCGCAAAATCCGGTTCTCCCCGGTCAGCGTATCAATCACCACTTCGGAGCAGGCCACGCTATAGGCGAAATAGAAGAAGGGTCGACCTGTGCCCGCGATCCGGTCCCAGGCGAGTTTGGGGGTCTTGTAGAACCCGGTGGCGCTCAAAGAGACCCGGGCGAGATAGGTTTTCGACACCGCTTCTTCAAACGGCATTTCGGCCCCATTCGCGCGGATCATTCCGTCTTCAAACACAATCGCGCTGGGCTCTGCCTGCAAATCCGGGGCCACCACCTTTGCGATCCGCGATTTGATCTCGTCGCAGGCGACCTGCACCGCCATGCCGTTCAAGTCACTGCCGGAGGAGGCCGCCGTCGCGCTGGTATTCGGCACTTTTCCGGTATCGGTCGCAGTGATTTTGACCCGATCGAGACCGACGCCAAACCGATCCGCCGCGACTTGCGCCACCTTCTGAAACAAGCCCTGGCCCATCTCAGTTCCGCCATGGTTCATGTGGATCGAGCCATCTTGATAGACATGCACCAAGGCCCCGGCTTGGTTCAGATGCGTGAGCGTGAAGGAAATCCCGAATTTCACCGGTGTCAGCGCGATGCCCTTCTTCAAGATTGGCTCGCGCGCGTTCCAGTCCGCCACCTCTGCCCGCCGCTTGGCATAGTCGCAGCGCGTGGCCAGCGCCTCCGTCATCTCATGTAGAATGAAATCCTCCACCTTCATCCCGTAAGGCGTTGTGTTCTCCAGCGCCTGCGCGGCATTTGGCGAATGCGCACTCCCAAACCGCTCCGCACGCCCGGCGCTTGGGGCAACTTTAACGGACCCTTGCCCAGTGAGATCGGATGTATTGAGTGTTTTGCCCTTCTGCAGGCCCAAGATCGTGCCATCGGTGCCGGTTTCGGCTCCGGCCTCCCGGTAGTAATTGATTTGCCGCACGGCCAGAGGGTCATGCCCCAAATGCGCGGCGATATGATCGATGAGGCGCTCGATCCCGACCATGCCCTGCGGCCCGCCGAAGCCCCGGAAGGCCGTCGCACTTTGCGTGTTGGTCTTCAACCGATGCGACGTGATCCGCGCGGTGGGCAGCAGATAGGCATTGTCGGCATGCAGCATCGCCCGATCCGCCACTGGCAGCGATAAATCCATCGCCCAACCGCAGCGGACATAATGGGTGAAATCCACCCCCGCGATCCGCCCATCATCATCAAACCCGACCCGATAGGTCACCCGCACATCATGCCGCTTGCCGGTGATCAGGAAATCATCATCCCGGTCATAGCGCATCTTGCAGGGCCGCCCGGTGGCCTTTGCGGCCACGGCACAGGCCACCGCCAGATGATTGCCCTGGCTCTCCTTCCCGCCAAATCCGCCACCCATGCGGCGCACCTCAACGCGGACGCCATGCATCGGGATTCCCAACGCATCGGCCACCTTGTGCTGTATCTCGGTCGGGTGCTGGCTCGAGGAATGGACGATCATATCGCCGCCTTCTTGCGGCAGTGCCAGCGCGGCCTGCCCCTCGAGATAGAAATGCTCCTGGGCCCCGATCTCGATCTGGCCGTCAAGCACATGGGCGGCCTCGGAAAGTGCGGCCTCCACATCCCCTTTGCGGTAAACGCGTGGCCCATCTTCGAAAATCGACCCCGCCGCGAGCGCCTCATCCACAGTCAAGATCGCCGGCGCTTCGTCATAGGTGACCGAACCCAAGGCCGCCGCTTTCCGCGCGGCCAAATGGCTTTTCGCTACCACCAGGAACAGTGGCTGGCCAAGATAATGCACCGTTCCGTCGCTCAAGAGCGGCTCATCGTGAAGCGAGGGTGAGCAATCGGGGATCACGTCGAAATCCGCGCCCGACATTACCGCAACAACACCAGGGGCCGCGCGCACGGCATCAAGCTCCATCGTGGTGACGGTTCCGGCGGCAATTCGGCTGATCCCAAAGGCCAGATGCAAACACTCCGCCGGTGTCGGAATGTCATCGACATAGCGCGCGGCGCCGGTCACATGCAGGCGCGCCGCATCATGGGGCAGGGGTTTTGCAACGCTCATGCCGATACCCCCAAGACATCCGCCGCCACGCCCTGATCCTCCTGGAAATAGCGCAGCAGCATGTTTTGAGCGGCCTCAAGCCGATACGCCGCCGAGGCGCGCATATCGCTCATCGGCGTGTAATCCTCGGCAATCTGGTCCATCGCGGCCCGGATCGTTGCGTCGGTCCAGGGCTGACCGTCCAAGGCAGCTTCGACCCTGGTGGCGCGTTTCGGCGTGCCCGCCATGCCGCCGAAAGCGATCCGAGCCGAGGTGACAACGCCATCTTCTACAAGAATATGGAAGCAGCCACACACCGCCGAGATATCCTGATCGAACCGTTTCGACAGTTTGTAGCAGCGCAAACGATCCGCCTGCACGGGCAGTGAAATCGCCTCGACGAATTCGCCGGGGTGCCGATCTTGCTTGCCATAGTCGAGGAAGAAATCCTCCAAAGGCATGTCACGCCGCGCGCCTCCTTTGCGGAGATGCAGCCGGGCGCCGAGCGCGATCAAAGCTGGCGGGCTGTCTCCAATCGGGGAGCCATTGGCGATGTTGCCGCCGACGGTTGCGGCGTTGCGGACCTGGACCGAACCATAGCGCCGGATCATCTCGGCAAAGCTCGGATGCGGGTCCGCCATGAACGCCCCAAGCTCGGTGAGGCTGGTCATTGCGCCGATCCGGATGGTCTCTCCATCCGATCTAATCCCGCGCAAATCATCGCATTGGCCCAAAAACGCAACCGGGGTTGGATCGCGGAGCTGCTTCGTGACCCAAAGCCCGACATCGGTCGCCCCGGCGATCAAGGTCGCTTCGGGGTGCGCGATATACCAATCCGCCAGATCATCGGCGGAGGTCGGGAGATAGGGCGCGTTTTGCCCGACGGATACTGCGCCAACCCCATCTAGTCCCATGGCCTCCACGGCTTCGGCATCCGCCAACATCCATTCCGGCACCGGCTCATGCGCTGCGGCTTCCGCGGCCCGCACGATCGGTGCATAGCCGGTGCAGCGGCAGAGATTGCCCGCCAATTGATCATCGAAGTCGAGCCGCCCGTTCAGATGCGCGACCGCCATTGAGACCACAAAACCGGGCGTGCAAAACCCGCATTGGCTGCCGTGATGGGTCACCATCGCCTGTTGCACCGGGTGCAAATCGCCATCGGGCCCCGCGATCCCCTCGACCGTGCGCACGGCCTTGCCCGCCAGTTGCGGCAAGAACAAGATGCATGCGTTCAACGCCTTGGACCCGTCCGCATCGGTGACCATGACCGTGCAGGCCCCGCAATCGCCTTCGTTACAGCCCTCTTTCGTGCCGGTCAGCCCGCGACGCTCGCGCAGCCAATCCAGCAGCGTGGTGGTCGCCGGCGCGTCGACCGCCACAGGTTCCCCATTCAAAAGAAACCGGATGCTCATGAGATATGCCCGCCGCGTTACCCTATACGGGTGGTCATCCGGCCTTCGATGCGGCGTAGAAGGCGGCCCGTTTCCCTGTCGACCGCGGGCCAGAAAAGCCGGAAATCGCCCGTTTTGCAAGCTTTGCGTGTGTCTTGGGCGTTGAGAGTGGCGGCATCTGCCTACAATTTGGGCGCGTTGATTGGTGCCGGTGCCCCTCCGTCTGGGGGGCTGTCATACCTGGAACAATGGCGCGCCTCGATTGGTGGCCTTGGTCCCTGTATGCCGAGATGCGCGATCATGGCAGGCCCAACATGTTATCCCCAAGATCGGGTGGTCATCGCAGTGGCGCACCCCATCATCCTGCGGTAGCCTCGCCGTCATGACCGAGCAGCCCCGATTCATCCATCTCCGCCTTCACACCGAGTATTCGCTTCTTGAAGGGGCGATGCGGGTCAAGAAATTGCCGGGAATGGCGGCGGGCGCCGGCATGCCTGCGGTTGCCGTGACCGACACGAACAACATGTTCTGCGCCTTGGAGTTTTCCGAGACCGCAGCCAAGGCGGGCATTCAGCCGATCATCGGCTGCCAGGTCGATCTGCTCTATGACGAAGTGGCCCAAGGTGAACGGGCGCGAGACCCTGCGGCTTTGGTTCTGCTGGCGCAGAATGCCGCCGGGTATGAGAACCTGATGAAGCTCAACTCCTGCCTCTATTTGCGTGGCGATGGGAGCCTGCCGCATGTGACTTTGGCCGAGCTTGAGGCCCATGCGGGCGGTTTGATCTGTCTAACCGGTGGGCCGGATGGGCCGCTTGGCCGTCTGATACAAGATAATCAGCGCGCGAAGGCCGAGGCGCTTCTGTCCCGGTTGACCGCGGCCTATGCGGACCGGCTCTATATCGAGTTGCAACGCCATCCGCGTGACGATGCCAGCGCCCCTGAGGCCGAGCGACTGACTGAAGAATGGTTCGTCGAAACCGCCTATGCGCAGCGGCTGCCGCTGGTGGCCACCAATGATGCCTATTTCCCGAAACCCGATATGTACGAGGCGCATGATGCGCTGATCTGCATCGCGCAGGGCGCTTATGTCGACCAACAAGAGCCGCGCCGCCGCTTGACGCCGCAGCATTACTTCAAGACGCCGGAAGAGATGGCGGTGCTGTTTGCCGATCTGCCAGAGGCGCTTGAAAACACGGTCGAGATCGCACGCCGGTGCGCCTTTCGGGCGCGAACGCATGATCCGATCTTGCCGCGCTTTGCCGAGAACGAAGTGGAGGAACTGCGCCGCCAGTCCCATGAAGGACTGAAAGCCCGGCTTTCGGTGATCGAACCCGCCGCCTCTGTCGAGGCGTATGAGAAACGCCTCGATTTCGAGCTTGGGATCATCGAGGGGATGGGCTTCCCCGGTTACTTCCTGATCGTGGCCGACTTCATCAAATGGGCGAAAGATCATGACATCCCCGTCGGGCCAGGGCGGGGTTCGGGTGCGGGCAGTCTCGTGGCCTATGCGCTGACCATCACCGATCTGGACCCGCTGCGGTACTCTTTGCTGTTTGAACGGTTCCTGAACCCCGAGCGGGTCTCGATGCCCGATTTCGACATCGATTTTTGCATGGATCGCCGCGAAGAAGTCATCCGCTACGTCCAGGAGAAATACGGGCGCGACAAGGTTGGGCAGATCATCACTTTTGGTGCGTTGCTCAGTAAGGCCGCTGTCCGCGATGTGGGCCGCGTCCTGCAAATGCCGTTTGGCCAGGTCGATCGCTTGTCGAAAATGATCCCGGTTGAGGGCGTGAAACCCGTCTCGATCGAGAAGGCCTTGGCCGATGAGCCCCGCCTGCGCGAAATGGCGAAAGAAGAGGAGGTTGTCGATCGGCTTCTGACCTATGGCCAGCAAGTCGAAGGGCTGCTCCGCAACGCCTCTACCCACGCCGCGGGGGTGGTGATCGGCGACCGTCCGCTCGACGAGCTGGTCCCGCTTTATCAGGATCCTCGGTCCGATATGCCCGCCACGCAGTTCAATATGAAATGGGTCGAGCCGGCGGGGCTGGTGAAGTTCGACTTCCTGGGTCTGAAAACCCTGACGGTGGTGCAGAACGCCGTCGATCTTCTAGAAGAACGTGGGATCGAGATCGATCCAGGCATGATCCCGCTCGATGACGAGAAAACCTACAAACTCTACGCCTCCGCCAAAACGGTCGCAGTGTTTCAGGTGGAAAGCTCGGGCATGATGGATGCGCTGCGGCGGATGAAGCCGGATTGCATCGAAGACATCATCGCCCTTGTGGCGCTTTATCGTCCAGGCCCGATGGAGAACATCCCGAAATTCTGCGAGGTGAAGAACAACCTTTCTGACCGCGAATTGCTGCACCCGACGATCGACCATATCTTGGACGAAACCCAAGGCATCATCGTCTATCAGGAACAGGTGATGCAGATCGCCCAAGAGATGGCGGGCTACTCGCTTGGCGGCGCTGACCTGCTCCGCCGGGCCATGGGCAAGAAGATCCAAGAGGCGATGGATGCGGAGCGCCCGAAATTCCTGAAAGGCGCGGCCGAAAACGGGGTAGATAAAGCCAAGGCCACCGAAGTTTGGAACCTGCTCGATAAATTCGCCAATTACGGCTTCAACAAATCCCACGCCGCCGCCTATGCGGTTGTGAGTTACCAAACCGCTTGGTTGAAGGCCAACTACCCCGTCGAGTTCATGGCCGCCGTGATGAATTGCGACATCCACCTAACCGATAAATTAGGCGTCTACAAACAAGAGGTTGACCGGCTGGAGATCGAGACGATCCCACCTTGTGTCAACCGTTCCGCCGCTGCCTTCACGGTCAAGGACGGCAAGGTGGTCTACGCGCTCGGCGGGCTCAAGAATGTCGGCGTCGAGGCGATGAAACTTATAGAAGAATCCCGCGCTGACACACCCTTCGCCACCCTCTTCGACCTCGCCCGCCGCGCAGACCTCAAACGCATCGGCAAGCGTTCTTTGGAAATGCTTGCCCGCGCTGGCGCTTTCGATGAGTTGGACCGCAACCGCGCCCGGGTGTTCGAAAGCCTCGACGCGCTCACGGCCTACTCTGCTGCGATCCATGATCAACGCGCCTCCGATCAGGTGTCGCTTTTCGGTGAGGCAGGTGACGACCTGCCTGAGCCTCGCCTGCCGACGCGCGACGACTGGCTGCCGAATGAACGGCTTGCCAATGAACACATGGCCATCGGCTTCTACCTTTCCGGCCACCCGCTTGACGACTACATGCCGAGCCTGAAGCGCAAAGGTTGCCTGACACTCGCCGAGGTCGAAAACCGGGTTCAGGGCGGGCCTTTCCTTGCGAAAATGGCGGGCGCGGTCTCCGGTCGTCAGGAGCGGAAAAGCCAGCGCGGCAACCGGTTTGCCTTTGTGCAGCTCTCCGATCCAAGCGGCCTTTATGAGGTCACCATGTTCAGCGACGTGCTGGAGACCGCCCGCGAGCATCTCGACACCGGGGCCAATGTGGTCTTGCAGGTCGAAGCGACGCAGGAGGGCGACAGCCTCAAGCTCCTTGCGCGCGGTGTTCAGCCGGTGGACGACAATATCGCAGGCGATATCGGCGCGGGCCTGCGTATCTTCGTGGAAGAGCCCGAGGCGATCCCAAGCGTTGCGGGTCTTCTGGAGCGCGCCAAGGGCGAAGGCAAGCTCAAGGGCCGCGGCCCGGTCCATCTCTGCCTGATGGACCCCGATCTGCCGGGCGAAGTCGATGTGCTTCTGGGGGAGGATTTCCCAGTAAACCCTCAGATCAAAGGCGCGTTGAAAAGCCTCGGCGGTGTGATGATGGTGGAGGAAGTCTAGCAAACGGCGGAGACCTGCCTTCCAGGACCGGTCGTGCGCTTCCTCTATGCCCCTTGTCGCGACGCGCCTCGCCGCCTAAACCCTGCGCGACCTCAGGGAGCGCCATATGACCGATACCCCCGCCTTCGACCCCGCCTGTTTCCAGCCTCTGGATAACACGCGGCTTTTCCCCGAGCGTATCGATGCGCCACCAAAAATCCTGCTGCTCTATGGCTCGCTGCGAGATCGCTCTTACAGCCGATTGATGTCGGAGGAAGCAGCGCGCGTCCTGGATCGTTTTGGCGCCGAGACCAGAACCTTCGACCCAACCGGCCTCCCACTCCCGGATGCAGCCGAACCGGATCACCCGAAGGTGCAAGAACTGCGTGACCTCGTGACGTGGAGCGACGGGATGGTTTGGTGCTCACCCGAACGTCACGGGGCAATGTCGGGCATCATGAAAGCGCAGATCGATTGGATTCCGCTGTCGATGGGCGGCGTCCGCCCGACGCAAGGGAAGACTTTGGCGGTCATGCAGGTCTGCGGCGGCTCGCAAAGCTTCAACGCGGTCAACCAACTCCGCATTCTCGGCCGCTGGATGCGGCTTGTGACGATTCCAAACCAATCCTCTGTTGCCAAAGCCTGGCAGGAGTTTGATGAGGCGGGCCGGATGCGCCCTTCGCCCTATTACAACCGCATGGTCGATGTGATGGAGGAGTTGGTGAAATTCACCTGGCTGACCCGCGACAATCGCGACTACCTGCTTGATCGGTATAGTGAGCGAAAAGAGAGCCGGGCCGAGCTGTCCAAACGGGTGAACGCGCCACAGGCAACTGGCGAATAGCGTCGCGCCCCTACCAATGCGGCGGCTTTTGATCCGCGAGCGGCACCGTTCCGCCGCCGTCGGCCTCGCGCTCCGCCTCGCGCATCATCAACATCTCCACCCGCCGGGTCAGCGTGGCGATTTCCGCGTCTTGCCGGGCGACGACCTCTGAGAGATCCTCCACCGTCCGCACCAGATGGGCGATCTGCTCCTCCAATTCCGCTTGGCTTGTCATATCAGACCCTCGTACCCCATCCGCTTTTCATACATACCAGTTCCATACCGGAACCATACCATTTCCATACGGTCCGTTTCACCGCAACCTTGCCCCGACCGGCCCCCTCGGCTACACGTCCCGCGACCCTCAAACCCGGACGTGACCACCCATGGCCAAAGTGAAAAAACAACCCCGCCCCAAGGCCGAAACGCCGAAAGGGTTCCGGGACTATTTCGGCGCGGAAGTGACCGACCGCAACGAGATGTTGCGGGTGATCGCCGAGGTCTACAACCGCTATGGCTTCGACCCGCTGGAAACCTCCGCGGTGGAAACGGTCGAGGCGTTGGGCAAGTTCCTGCCCGATGTGGATCGTCCGAATGCAGGTGTTTTTGCCTGGCAGGAGGAAGAGGGCGACTGGCTGGCGCTCCGCTATGATATGACGGCCCCCTTGGCCCGTGTCGCCGCCCAGTTCCGCAACGACCTGCCCAACCCCTATCGCCGCTTCACCATGGGGCCGGTCTGGCGCAATGAGAAGCCCGGCCCAGGGCGGTTTCGGCAGTTTTATCAATGTGATGCGGATACGGTTGGCTCTGCCTCGATGGCCGCAGATGCCGAGATTTGTGCGATGCTGGCCGACACGCTGGAGGCGGTTGGCATCCCGCGTGGCGACTACATCGTGCGGGTGAACAACCGCAAAGTTTTGAACGGCGTGATGGAGGTCGCGGGCCTTTTCGGCGATGACAAAGAGGCCGAGCGCGGCATTGTCTTGCGCGCCATCGACAAGCTGGACCGGTTGGGGGAGACCGGCGTTCGCGCCCTGCTTGGCGAAGGTCGTGAGGATGAGTCCGGCGATTATACCAAAGGGGCGGGTTTGGCTCCGGATCAAGCCGAGATCATCATGGGGTTCATGGCGGCCAAGCGCGAAACGGGCTCGGCCACGGTCACGCGCCTGACCGAGCTGGTGCAAGGTTCCGAGATCGGCGCGCAGGGCGTGCAAGAGCTTGAAACCATTGCGGAACTCTTGGCCGCGCAAGGCTACGGCCCGGATCGGATTGAGATCGACCCGAGCGTTGTGCGCGGTCTCGGCTATTACACAGGGCCGGTTTATGAGGCGGAACTGACCTTCGAGATCAAAGACGAAAAAGGCCGCCCTCGACAGTTCGGTTCGGTTGCCGGCGGGGGGCGCTATGACGACCTGGTCAAGCGCTTTACGGGCCAGGAGGTTCCCGCGACCGGAATTTCCATCGGGGTCGACCGTTTGCTGGCCGCATTGCGCGCCAAGGGGCGGATCGGCGGCGCAGCGCAAGGCCCGGTGATCGTGACGGTGATGGATCGCGATCGGATGGGCGACTATCAATCGATGGTCGCAACCTTGCGCCAGGCCGGTATCCGGGCCGAGGTCTATCTGGGCAATCCGAAGAACTTCGGTAACCAGTTGAAATACGCCGATAAACGCGAAAGCCCTGTGGCGATTATCCAAGGCTCTGACGAAGCCGCGCGCGGCGTCGTGCAGATCAAAGACTTGGTTCTGGGCGCACAGATTGCCCAAGATGCGACGCTGGAAGAATGGAAGTCCCAACCCGCGCAAAGCGAAGTGCCGCTGGCCGATTTGGTCGCCGAAGTCCGCAGCATTCTGGACCGTCAGGCGTGAGCGACAAAGCGGCGATCCGGGCCGAAGCTTCGCGGCTTCAGGCGTTTTTCCAAGCCTCAGGCGCGGTGCCGGTCGAGGCCGATCTATTGCAACCCGCCGACACGCTTCTCGACCTCTATGGTGAGGACATCCGCGCGCGCGCTTACACCACCCATGACCCTGACCGGGGCGAGTTGATGTTGCGCCCGGATTTCACCGTGCCGGTTGTGCAGAGGCATATGGAAGAGGGGGCGGAACCCGCGCGCTACACCTATCTGGGCGAGGTGTTCCGTAAGCAGCCCGCAGGGGCCAATCGGGCCAGTGAATATCTGCAAGTTGGGTACGAGATCTTTGATCGGAGCAATCCTGCAGGGTCCGATGCCGAGGTGTTTGCGCTTTTCTCCGAAGTGCTTTCGCCGCTTGCCCTGCGCCCTGTGACGGGCGACATCGGTATCCTTCTGGCGGCGGTCGACAGCCTTTCGACGACCGAGCGCCGCAAACGGGCGTTGCGCCGCCATATCTGGCGGCCAAGGCGGTTCCGGGTGCTTTTGGACCGATTCACGGGGCGGAAACCAGCGCCTGCGGGTCGGGCTGAGCTTCTGAAAGCGGCCGATAACGGTGTCGAAACCCTGATCGCGGCGGCAAGCCCTAATATCGGGTTGCGCAGCCCCGGCGAGATCGCGCGCCGGATCGAATTGCTCCAAGAGGAGGCAATGGCGGAGCCGATCGGCTCGGCCGAGGCCGAGGTTTTGGATGTCATCCTCTCCCTGCGCGAGACGCTGACCAACGCCCATGAACATCTGCGCGACATCGCGGTTGATCTGCCAGGGATCAGCCATGCGGTGGCTCGGATGGCACGCCGGATGGAGGCGCTCGACACGGCCGGAATAGACGTGGCCGGGCTGGCGTTCGAGGCGAGCTATGGCCGGACGAATATGGAGTATTACGACGGGTTTGTTTTCGGCTTCTTAGCTGATGCCCGCCCTGATATGCCGCCGGTTGCAACCGGTGGACGGTATGACGCGCTCTGCCATGTTTTGGGCGGCGGGCGCGATATTCCCGCCGTTGGCGGCGTGATCCGGCCCGAATTGGTGCAGCATCTGCACAGCCATTTGGCGGAGAATGCGCGATGAGCTTGAAACTCGCTGTCCCCTCCAAAGGTCGCTTGATGGAGAAGACCTTCGATTGGTTCGCGGCCCGTGGCATCGTGATGCAACGGAGCGGGTCGGATCGGGAATATGCCGCGCGTGTGGACGGTGCGGATCTGCAATTGCTGCTGCTCAGCGCATCGGAGATTCCGCGCGAGTTGCAGGCCGGGCGGATTCATCTGGGCGTCACGGGCAGTGATTTGGTCCGCGAGCGTATCCCGCTTTGGGAGCAGGTGGTGGCCGAGCTGGCGCCGATGGGGTTCGGGTTTGCCGATCTGGTGATTGCCGTGCCGAAGCTTTGGGTCGATGTTGAAACGCTCGATGATCTCGATGCAGTCGCTGCAGATTTCCGCGAGGCGCATGGGTTCCGGTTGCGCATTGCAACGAAATATCACCGCCTGGTGCGCGAGTTTCTGCAAGATTCGGGCGTGGCCGATTATCAATTGGTCGACAGCCAGGGCGCGACAGAAGGCACTGTAAAACACCAAACCGCCGAAGCGATTGCGGACATCACCTCCACCGGAGAGACCTTGCGGGCGAACCACTTGAAAATCCTGAGTGACGGATTGGTGCATCGCAGCCAGGCAACGCTGTTCAAATCCCGGGCAGCGCCTTGGGATGACGATATCCGCGCCGCATTGCACACGCTTCAGGACAAGCTCGAATTGCTCTGACCTGCTGCCTCGCCTAGGTTGGCGGAAGGGATCTTGCGCGGCGTCGGTGCCGTCGGTCCAATTTGCCAGTTCAGGAGCTGTGAATGGCCGTTTTCCTTGCCGCGCTACCGCTGATGACCGTGTTGGTCGCGATGGTGGTGTTGCGTTGGTCGGCGGCGGTGGCAGGGGCGTTGGGCTTAACCCTGGCGTTGATCTTGGCGCTTGGCTGGATCGGACCGTTTGACTTGGCCGAGGCGGCGCCAGTGCCGCGTCTGCAGGCCGGGATGGGTGTCTTCGCGGAGGCGCTTTATTCGACCATCGCCATTTTGTGGATCATCCTGCCGGCGCTGGCGCTTTATGAGTATCTCCAACGAACCGGCGCAGCGGAGCGCATCCGCAGCGCCCTCGCGGGTTTGACAGAAGACCGGCGATTGCAGGCGATCTTGATCGGCTGGTTTTTCGGATTGTTCATTGAAGGCGCGGCCGGGTTCGGTACGCCCGTGGCCTTGGCCGCGCCGCTCTTGGTCGGGCTCGGCTACGCGCCGGTGCGGGCCGTGTCTTTGGCGCTTCTGGGGCACGCCGCAGGCGTGTCTTTTGGGGCTGTGGGCACGCCGACGCTGGCGCAATTAGAGGTGTCGGGCTTGGAGGCCAGCGCCTTGGCGGGGCGTGTCGCGCTGCTCCATGCCGCGCTTGGTTGGATTCTGTTGCTGCTGATGGTTCGGTTGGCGGGAGAGGGGCCGCTGCGGCGCTCTGACCTCGTGTGGTCAGCGCTGGCCGCGCTCTGTTTTTTCGTCCCGTTCCTGGCGCTCGCCACGCTGACCGGGCCGGAGGTGCCCAGCCTCGGCGGTGCGCTGTTGGGCGGCTTCGTCTTTATCCTCGTCCTGCGTCGCCAAGGCCAGTCGCAACCATTCGAGGCGCGGGCCCTTCTGCCTGATCTGGCACCTTATCTGCTGATCGTCGGGTTGGTGCTGATCACGCGGTTGATCGCACCGGTGCAGGAGGCGTTGCGCGGGTTGGATTTGGTTTGGGTCCTGCATGGCAGCTTTTCCGGCAGTTTCCAGCCGCTCTATCATCCCGGGAGCCTGATGTGGCTTGGCCTGATCGTTGGCGCGCTTTTGACTGCGCGCATGGCGAGCGTTGGTCCTTCGGTGAGGGCGGCCCTCCGCCGATTGGTGCCGGTCAGCGCCGCGCTTTTGGTGATGCTGTCACTCTCGCGGGTCTTGGTGCATTCCGGGATGATCGGGGCGCTCGCCGAAGCGGCGGCAGGCACCGGGGCCGTTTGGCCGATCCTCGCCCCGGCTGTCGGGGCCTTGGGCACCTTCATCACTGGGTCAGCCACGGCCTCCAACATCCTCTTTACCGAGCTGCAATTGGCGGCGGCGGAAAGCCTGTCTCTGCCCGCGATCACCATGGCGGCGGCACAGGGTTTCGGCTCGGCGATTGGCAACATCATTGCGCCGCATAACATCATCGCAGGGGCCGCGACCGTTGGTTTGATTGGCCGAGAGGGCGAGGTTCTGTCACGCACGCTTGGGGCGGCGGCGCTTTACATGCTCCTGGGTGGTCTGGCGGTCCTTGGGCTGACTTTGATCGCGTGAGCGTCAGCGCACCCCGATCTCGGCCAGCGCGGATTGCAGAGCGGGTGGCAGGCTGTCTTCATGGCTCCGCGCCGCGCTCAAGTCGCTCGGCGCGTCCGAACCTGGCAGATAGCGCCAGCCCTGAAACGCGCGTTTGGGGGTTGCCTCCACCCGCACAAGCATTGGATCGAGGACGATGCCACAGCGGGCGATCCCGTCGCCGCGATCGACTTCATCAAGCCGCAAAATGCGCTGCCGGGCGAGGATAACGCCTTTGATCACCCAATAGATCGACCCGCCATCCAGCAGCTCTTCCGCGCGTTTTGGCCACATCCGCGTAACATGGCGCGGCAATCCATCGGGGCCTTGCGCGCGGGTGCTTGCCTGCCAGTCGGCCAGGCCTTCGACATGCTCGGTGCCGACAGAAAGCTTGATGAGATTGAGATTCGCAGCCATAGCTATATATCTAGCGATCTACCGCAAAAGGCCACAAGGTTTGGTAGACTTATCCACAGAACGCTGCTAGTTTCGTAACCCCACCGCGCCCAGGGAGCTGCCGCCAATGTCCCGCTTTTCCGCCCCAATTGCTGAACAAATCTGGGATATGAAGTACCGGCTGAAAGAGGCCGACGGCACCCCCATTGATCAGACCGTCGAGGATACTTGGCGCCGCATCTCGCGGGATCTGGCCTCCGTCGAGGCCGATCCTGCGGTTTGGGAAGAGCGGTTCTATGCCGCGCTGGAGGATTTCAAATATCTCCCTGCTGGCCGGATCACGGCGGGCGCAGGGACGGGCCGGGCGGTCACACTCTTCAATTGCTTCGTCATGGGCACGATCCCTGACAGCATGGGGGGGATTTTCGACAATCTGAAAGAGGCCGCACTGACCATGCAGCAAGGCGGCGGCATCGGCTATGACTTCTCCACAATCCGGCCGAAAGGCGCGGATGTGAAAGGGGTCGCGGCGGATGCGTCGGGCCCGCTCAGTTTCATGGATGTGTGGGACGCGATGTGCCGCACGATCATGTCGGCGGGCTCCCGGCGTGGCGCGATGATGGCGACGATGCGCTGCGATCATCCCGATATCGAGGATTTCATTACCGCGAAATCTGACCCGGCGCGGCTCCGGATGTTCAACGTGAGCGTGCTGGTGACGGACCCATTTATGGAGGCGGTCAAGGCCGACGCGTCCTGGGACTTGGTCTTCGACGGCAAGGTTTATCACACGGTTGAGGCGCGCGATCTGTGGAACAAGATTATGCAGTCGACCTATGACTATGCCGAGCCGGGCGTGATCTTCATCGACCGGATCAACGCAGCCAACAACTTGAACTATGTCGAAGAAATTGCGGCAACCAACCCCTGCGGGGAGCAGCCTTTGCCCCCCTATGGTGCGTGCCTTCTAGGGTCGGTGAACCTTGCCCGCCTTGTGGCGAACCCGTTTGAGGCGACGGCGCATCTGGACGATGCGGCGCTGGATGATCTGGTGCGCGTGGCGATCCGGATGATGGACAATGTGGTCGATGCCAGCCGCTTCCCGCTGGAACAGCAAGCGCAGGAGGCGCAGGCCAAGCGCCGGATCGGGTTGGGTGTGACAGGCCTTGCCGATGCCCTGTTGATGTTGGGCTTGCGCTATGGCTCCGATGATGCCGCCGCGCAGACCGAAGCTTGGATGCAGCAGATCGCCCGCGCGGCCTACCTCGCCTCCGTCGATCTGGCGAAGGAGAAAGGCAGTTTCCCACTCTTTGACGCCGATGGCTTCCTTGCCTCCGGCAATATGAGGCATATGGACGAAGATGTGCGCGACGCGATCCGACAGCATGGCATCCGCAACGCGCTTCTGACCTCCATCGCGCCGACCGGCACCATTTCGCTTTACGCTGGCAATGTGTCCTCCGGCATCGAACCGGTTTTTGCCTATAGCTACACCCGCAAAGTGCTGCAGCGTGACGGCTCGCGCACCGAAGAAGAGGTGGAGGATTACGCGGTCCAGCTTTGGCGCGAAAAATTCGGCGATATCGACTTGCCGGATCATTTCGTGAATGCGCAAACTTTGCCGCCGGGCGATCATGTGAAAATGCAGGCCGCAGCGCAGCGCTGGATCGACAGCTCGATTTCGAAGACGATCAATTGCCCCGAAGATATCAGCTTCGAGGATTTCAAAGACGTCTATATGCAAGCTTGGGACAGCGGCTGTAAGGGCTGCACCACCTACCGACCCAATGATGTGACGGGGTCGGTGTTGAGTGTCTCCGAGACTGAAGAGAAGCCTGCCGGTGCGGTGGCGGAACAAGCGGGCGCAGCAGGGGAGGTGGTTTACATCTCCGAACCTCTTGACCGCCCGCAATCGCTGGAAGGACAGACCTACAAGCTGCGTTGGCCCGAAAGCAGCCATGCGATTTACATCACGATCAACGACATTGTGCAGAACGGCCACCGTCGTCCGTTCGAGGTTTTCATCAACTCCAAGAATATGGAGCATTTCGCTTGGACCGTGGCGCTGACCCGGATGATTTCGGCCGTGTTCCGGCGCGGCGGCGACATTTCTTTCGTCGTCGAAGAGCTGAAAGCCGTGTTTGACCCGCGCGGCGGCGCTTGGATGAATGGCAAATACGTGCCCTCTATACTGGCGGCGATTGGTGGCGTGATTGAGCGGCACTTGATCTCGATCGGGTTCATCGATGGCGAGGGGATGGGGCTGAAATCCGACCCGCAGGCTGAGGTGATGGAGGTCGGCGCCCGCCCACGCGGGCCGGTCTGTTCCTCATGTGGCAGCCATGAGATGCGGATGATCGAGGGCTGCCTGACTTGTGCAGATTGCGGATATTCCAAATGCGGCTAGCCGCGCCGCGGCGCTCGTGCTAATTTCGCCATAATTCTGAAATACGCCGCAAAAAAACGATGGCGACAGATATGGGGCAGTTCGTATGATCCGAGGCATCCGCTTTGCGGGGTTTACCTTTATTGCTGTGCTTTTGGGACTCAGCCCGGCGCTTGCGCAGGGCCGAGAGACACTCGGCGTGGCGCGCGTTTTCAATAATGACTGGATTGGTGATGCCGAAGACCGATGGCGCACCGGGTCTTATTCATTCTCCTTCATCCGTGGCCCAGAATGGCAGGGCCAGCTGAGCCCGCGCTTGGGGGATGTCGTCGAGTATCGGTTCCGGGCTGAGATCGTGGCGCCAAACAATCTGGGCAACCCAAGTCCGGCGGATCGGCTTTATGCAGGCATGCTAAGCGCGGGTGCGCATCTGCATTTCGATTGGTACGGATTTGATGTGGCTGCGGGCGCCGATATCGTCGTGATTGGAGAGCAAACCGGCCTGCGTGGTGTGCAATCTTCGATCCATGATGTGCTCAGCTTGCCACAGCTGAATGTGGAGAATTTCCAGATCGATAACGGCGTCTTTCTGCACGGAACGCTCGAGATCGCGCGCGATATTCACTTCACCGGCGGCGCGATCCGGCCCTTTGTTGAGTTGCAAGCGGGGGTCGAGAACATGGCGCGCGCAGGGGTCGATCTGACATTCGGCGGCTTTGGCGATGGTGGTCTTCGTGTGCGCGATGTTGTCTCAGGGCAGCGGATAAATGGCGTTAACGCCTTGGATGATCAGGGTTTTTCCTATCTCGTCGGCGGAGATGTGGCCTTTGTCGATAGTTCCGAACTCTTGCCCGCCGACCGGGGATATGAGGTGGAGGATCAGCGGTATCGCTTGCGCGCCGGGGTCAATTACGGGATTGGTGAGACAAATATCTTCTATGGCATGACATATCTGTCCGAAGAATTTGTTGGCCAGCCCGAGGGCCAAGTCATTGGATCGCTCACCGTTGGATGGGTGTTTTAGGCAAACCCGCTCTTCCATCGGCGAATCTGTTCTGCTAGCATTTGTTCAGAACAGGCTGAAAAGGCCGAATAAAAACAAAAGCGCATGAGGCGGGACAGATGGGCACGGGCTTTCGGGGCGCGTTCATGATTTCATGGGCGCAGACCTTGGTCGAAGGGTTCCCTGCGGATCAAACACACGAGCTGGCCGAGGGCATGAGTTGGTCTTGGAGCGGCAGAGCGTTGCCGCTTGAGGGGGACCGGGCGGCCCTTTTGCTGGGCGCAAGCCGCGACCATGATGAGCTGCGCAGGCGGGCAGGGCTCGTCGTGCGGAAGCTGCTGCAAACCGCACCGACGACCGAGGCCGAAGAGGCCGCAGAAGAGGCCGACCCGCTTTTTCGAGGGGCGTTTATCCTATCCGATGGGGCGCGGTTTTTTACGGTCGTTCCCGTGGTGCCGGCGGATGGACGTGTGCCCATTTTGCTATTCCCAGAGGATATGCCGCCGGCGAACCGGCAATTGACGATTGTCCAAGCCAGTCAGCGCATCTTGCCGCCGGTCTCGGATGTCAAACCCTCGGTGATTTGTTTCACCCCGGGCACGCGGCTTCAGACCGAAGACGGCGAGATGGCGATCGAAGATCTCGGACCTGGCGACAGAATCTTAACGCGCGATGACGGCTCGCAAGAGGTGATCTGGTCTGGTCACAGGCGCATGTCCGGCGCCCGGCTTTTTGCGATGCCGGATCAGCGTCCGATCCGCATGCGCGTGGGCGCACTTGGTATTGAGCGCCCGGATGAAGATTTGATCGTCTCGCCCGAGCACCGGGTTTTGGTCAAAGGCCCGGCCGCGATGGATCTCTGGGGCGAACCAGAGGTGCTGGTCCGCGCCGCCGATCTGGTGGGGGATCGGTTCATCACTGTGGATCATTCCTTGCGCGAAACATTCTATGTGCATCTGATGCTCGACCGGCATCAGGTGATCTGGGCCAATGGGTTGGAGGTCGAGACCTTCCACCCGGGTTTCATGGGGTTGGATCATCTTGACCAACTACAGCGCGACAGCTTGTTGGAGATGCGGCCGGAACTATCTCAGGACCCGCATATCTATGGACCCGCCGCCCGTCGTATGGTGAACCGGGCCGAAGCCGCGATTTTGATGCAGGCCAATACCGGCTTGCGCGCGCCATCTCGCCATTGACACCCCCGCTATTTGCGATAGAACGCGCGTCATTCCCGCTAGGTGACTGGCGGGGTTTTCATTGGTGTTGGTGGCTCCCGCAAGGGAACGCCTGTCGGCCGCAAGGCAAAGGACAACGCCCTTCATAGCCTTCGTCTCGGGGGCGCTCTAACGAAGGAGATCAGCCGTGACCAAACGCACGTCTGCCAAATACAAAATTGACCGCCGGATGGGTGAAAACATCTGGGGGCGTCCGAAATCCCCCGTCAACCGTCGCGAATACGGCCCCGGTCAGCACGGTCAGCGCCGCAAGGGCAAGCTGTCGGATTTCGGTATCCAGCTGCGCGCCAAGCAGAAGCTGAAAGGCTATTATGGCGACCTGACTGAGAAGCAGTTCCGCCGCATCTATGCCGAAGCTGAGCGGGTCAAAGGCGATACCGGTGAAAACCTGATCGGTCTGCTGGAACGCCGCCTGGATGCTGTTGTTTATCGCGCGAAATTCGTTCCGACCGTTTTCGCCGCACGCCAGTTCGTGAACCACGGCCATGTCAAGGTGAACGGCCAGAAGGTCAACATCCCCTCCTACCGTGTGAAAGAGGGTGACGTGATCGAAGTGCGTGACCGCTCCAAGCAACTCGCCGTGGTGCTCGAAGCCGTGCAACTGGCCGAGCGCGATGTGCCGGATTACATCGAAGCCGACCACTCGAAAATGACCGCCACCTTCACCCGTACACCGGGTCTGGGTGATGTGCCCTATCCGGTTCATATGGAGCCGAACCTGGTCGTGGAATATTACGCGAAAAACTGATCTTCGCCGAGATTTGCCAGAAAACGCCGTCCCAATTGGGGCGGCGTTTTGCGTTTGAGCGTCACCAACATGTCATGAAAAGCGGTTTTCCTGTACGATACCTGAATATATTTTCGTATTTGGAGTATTAGACATGACTGCACGCGACATTTCTTTTGCGTCTTTTAACCTGCTCAATCTTCAGACGCCTGGTGATGCCATTTACGGTGATACAGATGGCTGGCCACAAGAGGTCTATGACCGGAAGATCGAGTTCACCGGTGATATGCTGGCCCGCCTCTCGGCCGATGTTGTCGGGATTCAAGAACTTTGGGCCCCCGAAGCACTGAAAGATGCCATCGAAGCGGCGGGGCTTGCGGATGATTTCGTGGCGCTGACGCCCCCGGGGCATCCGGGCAACCGTATTGTCTGCGCCGCCGTGGTCCGGAGCGATATGGTCGTGGGAGATCCGAAATGGATCACCGATTTTCCGGAAGAGATGGTGCTCAAATCCTCTGGTGACGATCCGCAGCAATCCGACATCTCGGTCAATCTCGACAGCTTTTCGCGGCCTGTCATGCATCTGCGCGTCAAACCCCATGACGATACACCCGCGATCGAGGTGTTCGTCTGTCATTTCAAATCGCGCCGCCCGCATCAGGTTTGGCGGGAGCGGGATTGGTATGATCGCGATGTGCATGGAGACCACAGCACCGCGCTTGGCTATGCGTTGTCCACCATCCGGCGAACGGCGGAGGCCACGGCGCTGAGAGTGTTGATCACCAAGATTGCCAAAGACAGCGACACGCCCGTGGTGGTGCTGGGCGACATGAATGACGGCAAAGCCAGCAACACGCTGAATATCCTCAGCGAACAACCGTCTTATTTATCGCCTTTGTCGCGGGGCGGCGGTGGCAATGCGCTTTATACGGCACAGACCATTCAAGAATACCGCTCAACCCGTGATGTCTATTACACGCATGTTTTCAAGAAGCAGCAGGAAAGTCTGGATCACATTCTGTTTTCGGAGCAGTTCTACGACAATTCGAAAAAGCGGCTTTGGGCCTTTGATGAAATGGTGGTCGAGAACGATCATCTGAACCGGGACGACCATAAAGAAAGCGGCACAAACGATCACGGCGTCGTTCAGGTCAATTTCAAATGGAAGCCGGAACGCGGCTAGATCGCGCGGGCAAGATACCCCCGGCTGGTCCGCGATGGCGGGCCAGCGGGGAAGGCGTATTCCGCCCCCAAGTCCCAACCGGATGCCGCAAGCAGTTCGGCTATTTCATCGGGCTGGAAGGTCCGGTGCCGCCATTGCAGCCAGATGATCGCATTGCACCAATGCGGTTTTGAGGCGGCCAGCCAGAGGCACCCACCCGGTCGCACCAGCGCGCGCATTTCGGCCAAAGCAGCGACGGGATCATCGCAGTGTTCGATGATATGCGCCGCCAAGAGGTGATCAAACAGGGCAGGGGGCTGGTAGCGGCCCAGCATCACCTGCGCCCGGCCCGGCACGATATCCCGGCGCATCAGCGCGGCCTCGGCGCGGTCGAGCATTGGTGCCGAAGGATCAAGCAGCGTGATCTCGGATGCAGGCCCATGAATCGCGGCCCAGGCCTCCGCAAAAGCCCCCGTGCCGCAGCCGACATCCAAAACCCGTGCCCGGGCGTCCGGCCGCGGGATGCGGGAAGAGAGAAACCCAAGATAGGCGTCGTAATAGCCAAGCGTGCGCATCTTATCGCCCCAGGACCCGGCGGCGCGGTCATACCGCCCGGTCAAATCGTCGTGGGAAGAGGCGTTTGTCTGGCTCATCTGTGCAGCCTGCCACATCCGATCTACGCGGAACAGCGGGCGTTCGCTCTCGCCATTCTCCAATTTCTGCGATAGGAGGCCGCTATGGCCCTCGGTGATACCCTCAACAGCATGACGATTGATCAGTCGCGCGCGCTGCCCCTATGGCGGCGGCCGGTGGCGTTGCTGGTGGTGATGGCGTTCGCCATGCCCGTGGCTTTTGCGACTTGGTCCGCACTTCTGAACAATTTCGTCATCGAAGTGGCCGGTTTTGACGGGTCCGATATCGGCTGGCTTCATACGGTTCGGGAAATCCCTGGGTTTCTCGCAATCGGCGTGATCTTCCTGATCATTTTCATTCGCGAGCAGGTTCTGGGCCTGATCTCGCTGGTTCTGCTTGGGGTGGCCACGGCGCTGACCGCACAATTCCCGACGCTTGGTGGGCTGCTCTTCATCACGCTGCTCAGTTCGATCGGCTTCCACTATTACGAGACCGTCAATCAATCGCTCCAACTGCAATGGATCGACAAGAAGAAAGCACCGCAAACGCTTGGCTGGCTGCTCTCGGTCGGCTCGGGCGCGACGCTTCTGGCCTATCTGCTGATCGTGCTGACATGGCGGGCGTATGACCTGAGTTATGAGTTGGTGTATTGGTTGGCGGGCGGTGTGACGGCGGCGATCGGTCTTCTCTGCCTCGCGATCTATCCGCAGTTCGAAAGCCCGAACCCGCAGACCAAACAGATGATCCTGCGCCGCCGCTATTGGCTCTATTACGCGCTGCAATTCATGTCCGGCGCACGGCGGCAAATCTTCGTGGTCTTTGCCGGGTTCATGATGGTCGAGCGCTATGGCTATGAGGTGCATCAGATCACGGCGCTCTTTATGGCCACGCTCTTGATCAACATGATTGTGGCCCCGCTTCTCGGGCGGGCCGTGTCGTTTTTTGGGGAGCGCGCGGCGCTGATCTTTGAATATGCCGGGCTGAGCGTGGTCTTCGTGCTTTATGCCGGGCTGTACCATTTTGACTGGGGGCCTTGGATGGCGGCCTCGCTCTATGTGGTGAACCACATCTTCTTTTCGCTCGCCCTGGCGATCAAAACCTATTTTCAGAAGATTGCCGCGCCGGGGGATATCGCCCCAACTGCGGCTGTGGCCTTCACGATCAACCATATCGCAGCGGTCTTCTTGCCCGCCGGGCTGGGATATCTCTGGCTCAGCTCGCCGATGTCGGTCTTTGTCTTGGCCGCGGCGATGGCCCTTGTGTCTTTGGCCCTCTCCACGTTAATCCCGCGGCATCCCGAGCCGGGGAATGAGACTGTCTTTCTCCGCCCGACCCCCACTGCCGCAGAGTAAGGACCGCCCATGCCGACATATACCGCGTTGACCACTTTGCCCCGCAAAGAGGCCGCTGAAGCCTTGGGCGAGGCGCTTGAGGGTTTGGAACCCAATCCGACCGGCGTTGGGGTGTTCGAGATGGAAGACGGCTCCGGCCTTTGGGAAGTCGGCGGCTATTTCGAGGCGCCGCCGGATGGCGTGGCGTTGGCGCTTCTGGCGGCGGCCCATGGCGCGAAAGACTTCGCCGTTTCGGAACTGCCGGAGACCGATTGGGTTGCCGAAGTGCGGCGCGAGTTGCATCCGGTTACCGCCGGACGCTTCTTCGTCTATGGGAGCCATGACGCCGATAAGCTGCCTGACGACGCTGTCGGGCTTTTGATCGAGGCGGCGATGGCGTTTGGCACCGGACATCACGGCACCACACAGGGCTGCTTGGAGGCCTTGGATGCGCTGATTTCGGACGGGTTCGTGGCGCATAACACGGTCGATATCGGCTGCGGCACCGCCGTTTTGGCGCTCGCGGCGGCCAAGACCTGGCCAGAGACGGTTTTGGCCAGCGATATCGACCAAGTGGCTGTCGATGTGGCGCGCGCCAATGCAGTCGCCAATGGGCTCACCGACCGCGTCATCTGCGTCGAAGCGGCGGGGTTTGAGCATCGTGAATTGTCTGAAAATGCACCGTTTGATCTTATTTTCGCCAATATCCTCAAAGGGCCGTTAATCGACCTTGCTCCAGCGATGGCACAACGCTCCGCCAAAGGTGGGCGGGTGATCCTCTCGGGGCTCCTTATCGCGCAGGCCGATGACGTCATCGCCGCCTATGTTGAGGCTGGTTTCTCGTTGATCCGCCGGGCCGAGCTTGGCGACTGGGCCACGTTGACGTTAGGTCATTGAAAAATCTGGCATTCTGCCACAGTTTCTGCTAATTTGGTGACAGGTGGGGGCAACACGTAATACGGGTTGCCTCTTATGAGTCATCAAATTCAACTTTTTAATCACCGGGTTAGCCGGATCGAGCGCAATTACGCGAATCGAATCCCCGAGACGTTTACCATCAATGAAGATGGTCTTGTCGTGCCACGCACGCGGAAACGTCTGCGGTTCCGATTCCCGTTTCGTGCGCTGATCTCTGGGCTGGTTTGTGCCCTTCTGGTTAAGGGGTTCCTGATCTATCACCTAGGTCAGGAAGACTATACCTCTCGTATCGACCGCATGCTGACCGGGTCCACCGTGGATCAGGCTGCTGCCAGGGTTTTGTTGCCAGACCAGGCATCGCTTTGGGTGTCCGAACAATACGCGGTATTGGTCACGTTCATCCGTCAGCCGTAGCGATCATGTAATTCGGTCCATGAAAAAGGCCGCCCGGACTAAGTCCCGGCGGCCTTTGGCAGGTTTTGTCGTTCGTTTAGCGGCGGAAGGTGCCGGCTGCGATATCGTCGATGTCGCCGCGCACCAAGCCCAAATCGTCCAACTCGCGATCCGACAGCCGCGACAGGCTCGCGCGAGTCACGCGGGCGTCGTTCCAGCTCGTAATCTTGGCAACGAGTCCGGCGATGAGAGTGACAGCGCTGAAACCAGCGCCAAGCGGGCGGTTCGTAATGATAGCCATCTGAGTCGTCCTTTCCGAGCTCGTGTAATGGGGGTGTCGAGCGGTTGCTCTTGATCCGCAATTAGGGCGACCGAAGCGCCCAAACAAGCATCTTTTTTTGCATGGGACGCATGCAATTTGTGCATATCTTGAAGGGCCGGAAACGCCTTGGAAAATAGGGCCAAAATGCGACTTGCGGGCGTCGGTTTTGATCTACCTAGGGGCGATTTCAGGCGTGTTTTGAACGCCTGCCTCAAAAAGCGACATTTCTCGTGTCGCTTTTGTCTGGCGCTGGTCAATGTTCGCCTTTCGTGCTAGTGATGCAAAAAAGACGCAAAACAGAAAACAGGCGGTGACGGGCGGTGATACGGATAATTGGAATTGATCCGGGGCTTCGATCTCTGGGCTGGGGGGTCATCTCGGTCGATGGATCGCGACTCAGTCACGTGGCCAACGGGCAATGTCAGAGCGCGGGTAGCGACCTGGCGGCACGGTTGCTCTCTCTTCATCAGCAACTCACCGATATCCTTGCGCTGCATCAACCAACTCATGCCGCCGTGGAGCAGACCTTTGTGAACCGAGACGGGGCGGGGACGTTGAAACTGGGTCAGGCGCGGGGCATCGCCATGTTGGTCCCGGCGCAATTCGGGATCGCTGTGGCCGAATATGCGCCGAATGCCGTGAAGAAGACGGTTGTCGGCGTCGGCCATGCCGATAAGCGGCAGATCGATCATATGGTGCGGATGCAGCTTCCTGGCTGTGCGCCGAATGGGCCAGATGCGGCCGACGCGCTGGCCATTGCGATTTGTCACGCATTCCATACCCAGACCGCGGGCCGCTTGGCTGATGCGGTGAAGGCCGCATCATGATCGGCAAACTGACCGGGCGCGTCGATTATCAGGCAGCGGATCATGTTCTTTTGGACGTGAATGGCGTTGGCTACACCGTGCATTGTTCCGAGCGTACCTTGGCCGCCTTGCCACAAGTCGGGGAGATGGCGGCCCTCTATACCGAATTGCTGGTGCGCGAGGATTTGCTGCAACTCTTCGGGTTCCTCACGCTTTATGAGCGCGAATGGCATCGGCTTTTGATTTCGGTGCAAGGGATTGGGGCCAAGGCCTCGATGGCAATTCTGGGCACGCTCGGCGCGGAAGGGATCGCGCGGGCCATTGCGATCGGCGATTGGGGCGCGGTCAAGGCTGCGCCGGGCGTGGGACCGAAAATCGCGCAGCGGGTGGTCAATGAGTTGAAAGACAAAGCGCCCGCGACGATGGCGCTTGGCGGCACTGTGCATGAGGCGCTTGGCGATGCGCCCGTGCACGTGATCGAAACGACTGCGCCAGCGACACCCCGGCCGGTCAGCAGCGCATCGGCGCAAGCCGAAGCCCTTTCCGCGCTGCAAAACCTCGGCTATGCCCCATCCGAAGCCGCAAGCGCCGTGGCGACCGCCGCCGGGGAGGCCCCTGAGGCGGAGACGCCCGCTTTGATCCGTGCCGCGCTGCGTCTCTTGGCGCCGAAGGAATGAGATGACCGAACCCGACCCGACCCTCCGCGCCGATGCGCTTCCTGGCGAGGAGAGCCCTGACCGGGCGCTGCGCCCGCAGGCGCTATCGGAGTTTATCGGGCAGGAAGAAGCGCGGGCCAATCTTGCGGTCTTCATCGAAAGCGCGCGGCGTCGGGGCGAGGCGATGGATCACGTGCTGTTCCACGGGCCGCCCGGCTTGGGCAAGACCACATTGGCGCAGATCATGGCGCGCGAGTTGGGCGTGAATTTCCGGATGACCTCCGGCCCGGTTCTGGCTCGCGCGGGCGATTTGGCTGCGATCCTGACCAATCTTGAGCCACGCGATGTGCTGTTTATCGACGAGATTCATCGGTTGAACCCGGCGGTGGAAGAGGTGCTTTATCCGGCACTGGAAGATTTCGAGTTGGATTTGGTGATCGGTGAGGGCCCGGCCGCGCGCACGGTGCGGATTGAGCTGCAACCCTTCACCCTGGTCGGTGCGACGACACGGCTCGGTCTGCTGACCACGCCCTTACGGGACCGGTTCGGCATTCCGACACGGTTGCAATTCTACACGGTGCCGGAACTGCATGAGATCGTCACCAGAGGCGCGCGGCTTCTAAACATCGCGGCAGAGCCGGACGGCACATTGGAAATCGCCCGCCGCGCGCGCGGCACGCCGCGCATCGCTGGGCGGTTGCTCCGCCGGGTTGTGGATTTTGCGTTGGTTGAAGGCGATGGGACTTTGACGCGGACGATTGCTGATAGCGCGTTGACCCGTTTGGGTGTCGATCACCTCGGGCTTGACGGGGCGGACCGGCGCTATCTCCGGTTAATGGCAGAAAACTATGGCGGCGGTCCAGTGGGGGCGGAGACGCTCTCTGCGGCGCTTTCTGAAAGCCGGGATGCGATTGAAGAGGTCATTGAGCCTTATCTCTTACAGCAAGGCTTGATCGCGCGGACGCCGCGGGGTCGGGTTCTGGCGCAAAAGGGCTGGACCCATCTGGGATTGGCGGCACCAAAGCGCCCGGATCAGAGCGATTTGTTTGAGGGATAGTTTGGGAGCCTCCGGCGGGGATATTTATGAAGCAGAGAAGCTCATGACGGACACCTTGGGGCGCATGGTGCCCGAAGACGTTGAAGCGCTTTTTACGCGGGCGGATGGGCAATATCTTTTTGCCCGTTGGGGGCGACCGATTGCGCCGGTGCTGTTTGGTGTCGATGACGCGACGGTGTCGGTTTTCAAAGGCGCCATCGAAGCCGTTGTCGCTTTGGCTGGACATCAGATGGCCGAAACCGACCCGGAATTGGGCGCGAATCTGATGGTGTTTTTCCTGCGCGAATGGTCGGAGTTGACGGACACGCCCAATCTCGACCGGCTGATCCCTGATCTCGGGCCTTTGGTTGGACGGCTGCAGCAGGCGGATGCCAATCAGTACCGGAGTTTCCGTTTTGATGAGTTGGGAGCGATCAAAGCGGCGTTTGTCTTTATTCGCATGGATCAGGCCATGCAGGAGGCCGCCGCCGAGACCATCGCGCTCAGCCAGATGGTGCAGACCATCCTGCTCTGGTCTGACACGGCGTTTCTTGGCACCTCGCCGCTCGCTGTCCTAACCGAAGATTGCCCGGCGGTGTTGAAGCCGGAGATCGCGGCAGTGATCCGCGCCGCATATGATCCGGTGATGCCCGTGATGGTGCAGGACCCGTCTCACGCCTTGCGTCTGATGGCGCGTCTTGGAGCCCTACAATGATCCATCATTGGCCGATCCGCGTGTACTATGAAGATACCGACCTGGCGGGCCTGGTCTACTACGCCAATTACTTCAAATTCATTGAACGCGCGCGGTCCGAGATGGTTCGCGAAGCGGGGATTGATCAGCTTGAAATGAAGCGTGAGCGTGGTGTGGTCTTTGCGGTGCGCCGGGTCGAAGCCGATTATCTTGCGGCGGCGCATTACGACGATGAATTGTTGGTCGAAACCACGCTTGATCGTCTCAAAGGGGCGCGGTTCGACATGCCGCAGAAGGTGTTTCGCGGCGGTCAGCTTTTGTTTGAGGCCCGCGTCAGTGTTGTCTGCATTGGCCGAGAAGGCCGCGCGACCCGTCTTCCGGCGGATATTCGCCAAAAGCTTGAAACAATTTCGGCCCTCACGAGCCAGTGACGCACAATCGTTGGTGTTCCCCCTTACAAGTTGTTAATATGCGGCCTTAATGAGGCGCAAATTTTGACAATCGCGCCCGAAGATGGGCTGGGGCAAGGCAGGAAGAGCAGGCAATGGAAGCTGAGACGCTAGGCATGGCGCAGGAGGCGGATTTTACCCTTCTGGCGCTTTTCTTTCGCGCAACTTTAACGGTTCAATTGGTGATGGTGGCCTTGATGGTGGCCTCGGTCTGGGTTTGGGCAATTACCTTTTCGAAATATGCGCTTTATCGCCGAGCGCGTGGCAATGCTGCGGCGTTTGATGCGGCGTTTTGGTCGGGGGAGCCGCTTGATGAGCTCTATGATCAGGTCGCCGATGCACCGCGCAGCGCCTCGGAGAGGGTGTTTGTGGCGGGCATGACCGAATGGCGGCGATCGCTGCGTGATGATGGGGCGTTGATCCCGGGGGTGCAGCAGCGGGTCGATCGTTCCATGGATGTGGCGATTGCGCGGGAGAATGAGCGCCTCACATCTGGGTTGAACTTCCTTGCGACCACGGGGGCCACGGCGCCCTTTGTGGGCCTGTTCGGCACGGTCTGGGGCATCATGCGTTCGTTTCAGGAGATCGCAGCTTCGGGCAACACATCGCTGGCCGTGGTGGCGCCCGGTATCGCCGAAGCGCTGCTCGCGACGGGTCTGGGCCTTCTCGCCGCGATTCCGGCGGTGATTTTCTACAACAAGCTTTCGTCCGACGCGGATCGGTTGATCGGCGGCTATGAAGGCTTTGCCGATGAGTTCTCCACCCTTCTATCGCGGCAGCTCGACTGATGGGCGCTCAGGTCGCAACGAAATCGGGCGGCGGCCGGAGACGGGGCCGCCGGTCTGGCCGGTCGAAACCGATGTCCGAGATCAACGTCACGCCCTTTGTCGACGTGATGCTTTGCCTTTTAATCATTTTCATGGTGGCTGCGCCGCTGATGACGGTTGGTGTGCCGGTGGAACTGCCGGAAACGGCGGCGGAGGCATTGCCAGGGGATGAGGAAGAGCCGCTTTCGATCACGCTGGCCGCCGATGGCCGGGTCTTGATCCAGACGACTGAAGTGGCGCTCGCCGATCTGATCCCGCGCCTGCAAGCCATCGCCGCCGAGCGGGACAGCAACCAAGTGTTCCTGCGGGCCGATGGGGCCATTCCTTATGAGCAGGTGATGCAGGTCATGGGCGCGCTCAACGCCGGCGGGTTCCGGGAGATCGGCTTGGTCACAGATGCGGGCGGCCCCGCGCTTGATGGGTCCGAGGGGTGAGGTGGCGATGCGCCGATCTCTCTACGCCTCGGCTGGCATTCATGCCGGTATCATCGTCTGGGTGGCAATCGGCGGGATCGTCCGGCAGAGCGATCCGGTTTTGTTTGAGGTGACCGGTGTGAGCATCGTGAGCACATCCGAGTTCGAGGCCCTGACAGCGCGGCCTGTGACCCCGACAGTGTCGGAGGCGCCTGAGGTGTTGCAACCGACGCCAGAGATCGAAACGCCAGTGGCGCCGAAGGCGGAAACGCCTGCGCCCGACGTGACGCAACCCGAGGTCGCGGCGACGCCGGAGACGGAGACAACGCCGGATGTGTCGGAACTGGAAACGCCCCAAGCTGATGTGACCGATGAAGTTGCGGCTTTGCCGACCCCGCCGCAAGGGGACCCCACGGCCGCGCCGTCAGAGACCCCGACGCCACAAGAAGCGCCGCGCGTTGCGCCGCAACCCGCGCCCGTGCCTGCCCCCGAAGTCGAAACCGCGCCCGAGGTGGTGGAGCAGCCGACCAATCCCGAGCCATCCGAAACACCCGCCGAGGACGTCACACCGACCGCGCCGGAAGAAGCGACCACCGAGATCGTCACCGAGGCCGAAGAGCCATCTTTGGGCAGCGCCGCGCCGCAAGCCTCGGTCCGCCCGCGCGTTCGGCCCAATCGACCTGCCCCAGTTGTCGAAACGGCGGCACCCGCGCCCGAGACACCCGAAACGCCAGCGCCAGCCGAGGAAGACCCGCTGGCCGCCGCCATCGCCGATGCTGTGGCCGATGCCAATACCGCGCCTGCGCAACCCTCCGGCCCGCCGCTCACCGCCGGGCAACGGGATGGGTTCCGGATTGCCGTGCAGCAATGCTGGAATGTCGGCTCGCTTTCTTCCGAAGCGCTGCAAACAACCGTCACTGTTGGCGTAGAGATGGCCCGTGACGGTCGTCCCGAAAATGGAACAATCCGCCTGATCGAGTCGACTGGCGGTTCCGATGCCGCCGCCCGCCAAGCGTTTGAGGCGGCACGCCGCGCAATTATCCGCTGTGGCTCCAATGGTTTTGACCTGCCCGAAGAGAGCTATGACCATTGGCGCAGCGTTGAAATGGTATTTAACCCCGAAGGAATGAGGTTGAGATGACCCGTTTTCTGATCCCCGTGGCCGTTCTGGCCCTTTTGATTGCTGGCCTTTTTGCGCCCGCTGTGGCTCAGACGAGTCCCGGCCCCCTCAGGATTGAAATCACCGAAGGGGTGATCGAGCCGTTGCCCTTCGCGGCCCCAACCTTCATTGCGGAGAACGCCGCCGCCTCGGATGTGGCGCAAGACATCACTCGGGTGATCTCCGCCGATCTCAGAGGCACCGGCCTCTTCCGGGAGATCCCGGCTTCCGCTCATATCTCCACAATCACCAGCTTCGACAGCCCGGTCCAATATGCCGACTGGAAAGCGATCAATGCGCAAGCCCTAATCACTGGCTCGGTCGAACAGACGGCCAATGACCAGCTTGTCGTTCGCTTCCGCCTTTTCGATGTTTTCGCCGATGAGCCGCTTGGCGAAGGCCTGCAATTTGTCGGATCGCCTGAGAGCTGGCGGCGCATGGCTCATAACGTGGCCGATCAGGTCTATGAGAGGATCACGGGCGAGACCGGCTATTTCGATACGCGCGTGGCGTTCATTTCGGAATCCGGCCCAAAAAACGCCCGTCTGAAACGGTTGGCTGTCATGGATTACGACGGTGCCAATGTGCAGTATCTGACCGATAGCCGCGCCATCGTGCTCGCCCCGCGCTTCTCGCCGAATGGCGACCGGGTCATCTATACGAGCTATGAAAGCGGCTTCCCGCGCGTCTATTTGATGGATGTAGCGACGGTGCAGCGTCGGCCGCTGGATGCATTGCCCGACACGATGTCTTTCGCCCCGCGTTTCTCGCCGGATGGCAACCGGGTGGTTTATTCGGAGTCCTCTGGTGGCAATACCGACATTTACATTCTCGATCTGAACACGGGTCAGCGGACCCGGCTGACCCAAGCGCCGTCGATCGAAACTGCGCCCAGTTTCTCGCCGGATGGCTCGCAGATCGTCTTCGAATCTGATCGTTCTGGGCGGCAGCAAATCTATGTCATGCCAGCCAGCGGCGGCGAAGCCCGCCGGGTTAGCCAAGGAACAACTGGCCGCTATGGTACTCCGGTCTGGTCGCCGCGCGGCGACTTGATTGCCTTCACATTCCAAAATGCAGGGCGGTTCCATATTGGCGTTATGCGCACGGACGGCTCCGAAGAGCGGCTGCTCACGGCTTCCTTTCTGGATGAGGGGCCGACCTGGGCACCCAATGGCCGTGTGATCATGTTCACGCGCGAAACGGCAGGGACCGATGGGGCACCGGCGCTTTATTCAGTGGATATCTCTGGCCGGAACCTACAGCGGGTCGCAACACCTGGCATGGCGTCCGATCCGTCTTGGTCCCCACGCTTGCCATAGTCGGGATGTGATTTGCAGACGGCCCCGCCCATGTTACCCTGCGCCGCAAAAGCGCCTTCGATACGAGGAACGAGCAAAATGAACATGATCGCAAAATCCGCCCTTCTGATGGCGGTCCTTGGCCTTTCCGCCTGCGCCCAAGGTGGGCTTGGCGGTGGCAACACCGTTGACCTCAACGCCAATCAGGGGGCCGCATCAGACCCCAGATCACCCGCCTATTTCAACCAGGTCGTGGGTGACCGCGTGCTGTTCGCCGTGGATCAATCGAGCCTGTCGCCAGAGGCGCAATCGATCCTTGCCAGTCAGGCGCAATGGCTTTTGACCAATACGGAATACACTGCCCTGATCGAAGGCCATGCCGATGAACAAGGCACGCGGGAGTACAACCTCGCGCTCGGCGCGCGCCGTGCCAACGCGGTGCAGGAATATCTGATCAGCCAAGGCGTTGCGGCCAATCGGTTGCGCACGATCAGCTACGGCAAAGAACGCCCGTTGGAGATTTGTTCGAACGAGAGCTGCTATCGTCAGAACCGCCGCGCGGTCAGCGTGATTGCCGCGGGCGCGGGGGTCTAAACCCAGATGTGGCGCGCGCTGTTCCTCTCGGTCGCCCTGATCCTGCCGGTTGCTGTTCAAGCGCAGGATCGGGCCGAAACCCTTGCCGATATCCGGCAGGAATTGTCGGTCTTGTTTGTGGAGTTGCAGCGTTTGCGCGGCGAATTGAACACGACCGGCGCGCCGTTTGGCAGCGGCGGGGTCGGCGGCACGCTTCAGCGGGTCGATGCGATTGAGGCAGAGTTGCGCCGTTTGACCAGTCTGACCGAAGAGTTGCAGCTTCGAGTGGATCGTGTTGTGCGCGATGGCACCAACCGTGTCGGCGATTTGGAGTTCCGCCTCTGCGAGTTGGAAGAAGGCTGCGATATTGCCGATCTGGGAGACACGCCCAGCCTCGGCGGCGAAGAGCCTGTTGCCGGGCCAATCACGCCGCCGGTTCAGTCGGGCGGCGGCGCAGCACTGGCCGTGGGTGAGCAAACCGATTTTGATCGGGCCCAAGCCGCTTTGGACGCTGGCAGTTATTCCGAGGCGGCGGACCTCTTTACCGCGTTCACCCAAACCTATCCTGGCGGTCCGCTCAGTGCGGAGGCGCATTTCTTCCGCGGCGAGGCCGAAGCGGCGCAGGAAAACTGGAGCGCGGCGGCCCGCGCCTATCTCGACAGTTTCTCGGGCGCGCCGGATGCGCCAAGGGCGCCAGAAAGCCTGACCAGATTGGGCACCAGCCTCGGTCAGTTGGGCCAGACCGAAGAGGCCTGTCTGACCCTGGCCGAGGTCGAATTGCGTTATCCCGGTAGTCCGGCGGTGCTCAACGCCCGCTCGGCCATGACCAATCTCGGCTGCTCTTGAGCTTAGAAGCCCGCTTCGCCGCGACGCTGTCACGTCTTTTGGCGGGGCAGAAACCGGCGGCGATGGGGGTGGCGGTGTCCGGCGGCGGCGATTCTCTGGCGCTCCTGACGCTGACGGTTGACTGGGCCCAAACCCAAGGCGTCGACGCTTCGAAGATTATTGCGATCACAGTTGACCACGGCCTTCGTGACGGCAGCGCGGAGGAGGCGACTTGGGTTGCGGCGCGGGCGGCGCAACAAGGTGCCGCGCATGTCACATTGCATTGGCAGTGGGACGGGCAGGGCAATCTGCAGGCGCAGGCGCGGGCCGCGCGGTATCGGCTGATCGCGGATTGGGTGGCGGATCATCACCCCGAGATGGCGGTGCTGTTGGGCCATACGCGTGATGATCTGGCGGAAACCTTTCTGATGCGCTTGGCGCGGGGCTCCGGGGTGGATGGATTGGCAGCGATGGCGGAGACGGCTGAGACAGGCGGCGTGCGCTTCCTCCGTCCGCTTTTGATGGAGCGGCGCCAGACGTTGCGCGACGCGCTGCGGGCACGGCGGATGACCTGGCTGGAGGACCCCTCCAATGAGGATCCGCAATTTGACCGGGTGCGGATGCGTCAGGCGCTGGACCTGCTTGGGCCATTGGGCCTGACCACCGACCGGCTCGCGGAAACCGCGCAACAGCTTGCCCGGGCGCGCAAAGCGCTTGAAGCGCGCGCTGCGGAGGTTGCGGCCCGTCTGGCGACCGAGCCTTTGCCGGGCGTCATCCTGTTTGATCGACCGGGCTTCGCCGCGACGGAACGCGAAACGCAATTGCGCCTTGTGGCTCATGGGTTGCAGTGCTTGGCATCCGCGCCTTACCGGCCGCGCCTGAGCGCGCTGGAAAGCTGTTTAGATGGCGCGCTGATCGGCAAAGGCAGCACTCTTCACGGCGGGCAGATCACCGTGACGACGGACCATATTATCCTCTCCCGCGAGTTGGTGGCCGTTGCCGCGCTTGAGTGCTCCGCCGACGGGCAAGCGCTCTGGGACAATCGTTGGCAGGTGCGTGGCACGCGGTTGCAAGGTTGCCATATCCGCGCTTTGGGGGCCGATGGAGCCAGCCAGATCGACCGCCCAGAGGGGCTGCCCCATACGGCCCTCACCTCCTATCCCGGGATATGGAGCGGCGAGACGCTGGTTGCCGCGCCCAATCTTTGGCACGCGGCGCTGTGCCAGCCGACCTATGCGCGGCAAGCGCGCTTCCACCACACTATATTATCGCATTGAAGTTGGCCCAGGCATGTCTATCTTACGGTTTGTGCCGGGCGCGGGCCTTTCCGCCCCCCTTGTGCCTGCGCTGATGTAAGGAGATTTCACTTGGGCAACGCGAGAAATATCGCTTTTTGGGTCATTCTGTTTCTACTGATCCTTGCTCTGTTCAACCTATTCTCGGGCGGTCAGTCCAACGTCAACCAGCAGGGGGTCGCCTATTCCGACTTCATCCAGCAGGTTGAAAATGGCGGCGTGGTCTCGGTCACGATTGATGGCGAGAATGTGCAATTCACCACGGGCGACGGCACCTATTCCACGGTCCGCCCGGGCGATGACGATCTGACCAACACGCTTTTGGAGAATGACGTTCGGATTGAGGCGACGCCTCAGGAACAATCCGGCTTTCTCAGTGTGTTGTCCCTCTGGCTGCCGGTCCTGGTTCTGATCGGGATCTGGATTTTCTTCATGAACCGGATGCAGGGCGGTGGCCGCGGCGGGGCGATGGGCTTTGGCAAGTCGAAGGCCAAACTGCTCACCGAGAAATCCGGCCGCGTGACCTTTGACGATGTCGCCGGCATTGACGAAGCCAAGGAAGAGCTGGAAGAGATCGTGGAGTTCCTGAGGAACCCACAGAAATTCTCGCGCCTTGGCGGCAAAATCCCCAAAGGCGCGCTTTTGGTCGGCCCTCCAGGCACCGGTAAAACCCTCTTGGCGCGTGCGATCGCGGGCGAGGCGGGCGTACCGTTCTTCACCATTTCCGGGTCCGATTTCGTCGAAATGTTTGTTGGTGTTGGTGCTTCACGCGTTCGTGACATGTTCGAACAGGCGAAGAAAAACGCGCCTTGTATCGTTTTCATCGACGAGATCGACGCCGTCGGTCGCCATCGCGGCGCAGGTTATGGCGGCGGCAATGACGAACGCGAACAGACCTTGAACCAGCTTCTGGTCGAGATGGACGGGTTCGAGGCGAATGAGGGTGTGATCATCCTGGCGGCGACCAACCGGCGCGACGTGTTGGACCCTGCGCTTCTGCGCCCGGGCCGGTTCGACCGTCAGGTGCAGGTTCCGAACCCCGACATCAAAGGTCGCGACAAAATCCTTGGCGTTCATGCGCGCAAAGTGCCGCTTGGGCCCGATGTGGACCTCCGCATCATCGCGCGGGGCACGCCTGGCTTCTCGGGCGCTGATTTGGCCAACCTGGTCAACGAGGCGGCTCTGATGGCCGCACGGGTCGGTCGTCGCTTCGTCACGATGGAAGATTTCGAGAACGCCAAAGACAAGGTGATGATGGGCGCTGAGCGCCGCTCGATGGTGATGACCGACGAGCAGAAGGAAAAGACCGCCTATCATGAGGCGGGCCACGCGATTGTGGGCCTGAGCCTACCGAAATGTGACCCGGTTTATAAGGCGACGATCATCCCGCGCGGCGGCGCTCTGGGCATGGTCGTGAGCTTGCCTGAGATTGACCGTCTGAACTGGCACAAGTCGGAATGTGAACAGAAGCTTGCGATGACCATGGCGGGCAAAGCCGCCGAGATCATCAAATACGGCGAAGAGAATGTCTCTAACGGCCCGGCGGGTGACATCCAGCAAGCCAGCTCTCTGGCCCGCGCGATGGTCCTTCGGTGGGGCATGTCGGACAAGGTCGGCAACATTGATTACCAGCAGGCCCATGAAGGCTATATGGGCAATGGTGCGGGCGGCTTCTCGATCTCGTCGGAGACCAAGGAGTTGATCGAGCAGGAGGTCAAACGCCTGATCGATGAAGGCTATGTCACAGCCAAACAGATCCTGGACGAGAAAACCGAGGAGTTTGAGCGTCTGGCCCAAGGTCTCTTGGAGTATGAGACCCTGACCGGCGAAGAAATTCAGCGGGTGATCAAAGGTGAGCCGCCGCATACGGGCGATGACGATGACGCCAGTTCGGATGCCGGCAATGCGCCGTCGGTTACAGCCATTCCGAAGACCAAGCCGAAAGCCAAACCAACAGGCGATGGCGGCTTGGAGCCAGAGCCCACGGCGTAATAGCCACAACACTCATCCGAAAAACCCGGCATTTCTGCCGGGTTTTTTGATACCCAATGGGATGTAACACCGTGAACGAGAGAGTGGAGAGGTTGCGATGCCTGCCTTGATCCCTACAGAATTCACCGCCAAGATCACCTGGCTCGGTCATAATGCTGACCGGGAGACTGCCCTGGAAAGCAAGGCGTTGACCGCCATGCCGCTGACCTTCGCGGGATACGAGACGGAGAGCCACGCAGGTTTGACGCGTCCATCCGACAGCCGCGTTCTGGCGCAATATGGGCGTGGAACGGAAATCCGGAATGTCCGGCAAGTGTCGATCCTTTCTGCCGAGGAGTTGGCCGCGATTGCGGTAGAAATGGGTGTGGAGCGCCTTCATCCGGCTTGGCTTGGCGCCTCCGTCGTGGTCGAGGGTATCCCGGATTTCACCCATATCCCGCCATCCTCACGCCTCCAGGGGGAGAGCGGCACAACCCTTGTGGTGGATATGGAAAACCGGCCCTGTAGCTTGCCCGCCAAGGTGATCGAGGCCCATGAACCCGGCTTCGGAAAGGCGTTCAAACCGGCAGCTGTCAATCGACGAGGTGTGACCGCTTGGGTCGAGCGGGAAGGCACGCTTCAGCTTGGTGAGACCCTGCGCTTACATGTGCCAGATCAACCGGTCTGGCCACATCTCGATAATGTGCGGGCGGCGGATCGATAAGATCAGGCCATAAGCGCCACGAGCAGGCCCAAAACCAGACCCGCGACGAAGCCACCTTGCATTAGTATCATCGGCGCTGACATCACATTTCTCCTTCATTCGCTATGGGTAAGACCGCCCGGCGTGGAAAATGGTTCAAAGAAAGATTGAGGGCGGTCCAACGCGCTGCGATGCATGTGCCATTACAATTTGTTGCGATTGGACTCATGGGCCATAGGGCCAAGGAAGACAGGCCCGAAGCGCCACCGTTTCGGGAATCTGACGGCGCGAAGGTCGGAAATGTCGGAAATGCCCCTGTTCATGTGATCCATAGGCGCTATAGGCGAAGGAGACATCACCCAAAGACCGTGACGGGGACCACTCAAAATGGCTTTCAAAACTGACATCGAAATCGCACGCGAAGCGAAGAAACGCCCGATCCAGGAGATTGGCGAGAAACTGGGCATCCCGTCCGATGATCTGCTGCCCTATGGCCATGACAAAGCGAAACTCAGCCAAGGCTTTATCGATGGTGTGCAGGGTCGCGAAAACGGCAAGCTGATCTTGGTGACCGCGATCAACCCGACCCCCGCAGGGGAGGGTAAGACGACCACGACTGTCGGCCTTGGCGACGGCCTGAACCGGATCGGTAAGAAAGCCGCAATCTGCATCCGTGAGGCCTCGCTCGGGCCCTGCTTCGGGATGAAAGGCGGGGCCGCAGGGGGTGGCTATGCCCAGGTCGTTCCGATGGAAGAGATGAACCTGCACTTCACGGGTGATTTTCATGCGATCACCTCGGCGCATAACTTGCTCTCGGCGATGATCGACAACCACATCTATTGGGGCAATGCGCTGGAGATTGATGAGCGCCGGGTCACGTGGCGTCGCGTCATGGATATGAATGACCGGGCGCTCCGCGATACCGTGACGTCCCTGGGCGGCGTGGCCAATGGTTTCCCGCGGCAAACCGGGTTTGACATCACCGTGGCCTCCGAAGTGATGGCCATCCTTTGCCTGGCCACCGGGCTGGAAGATTTGCAGAAACGCCTTGGCGACATCATCGTGGCCTATACCCGCGAGCGGAAGCCAATCTATGCGCGCGATATCAAAGCCGATGGCGCGATGACGGTACTGCTCAAAGATGCGATGCAGCCGAACCTGGTGCAGACCTTGGAGAACAACCCCGCCTTTGTGCATGGCGGGCCATTTGCCAATATCGCCCATGGCTGTAACTCGGTCATCGCAACGACGACGGCGCTCAAAATCGCCGATTATGTCGTGACCGAAGCTGGCTTTGGCGCCGATCTGGGCGCCGAGAAATTCATGAACATCAAATGCCGGAAGGCCGGGATTGCGCCGGATGCGGTGGTGCTGGTGGCCACTGTCCGGGCGATGAAGATGAATGGCGGCGTGGCGAAGGCCGATCTCGGTGCTGAGAATGTGGAGGCGGTTGAGGCTGGCTGCGCGAACCTCGGTCGTCATATCGGCAATGTGAAGAGTTTCGGCGTGCCCGTCGTGGTCGCGATCAACCATTTCGCCGGTGATACCGATGCCGAAGTGGCCGCCGTGCAGGCTTATGTGGAGACGCAAGGCTCTGAGGCTGTGCTGTGCAAACACTGGGCTGATGGTTCCGCCGGAACCGAAGACCTGGCCCATAAGGTGGTGGAACTGGCCGAAAGCGGGGCGTCGCAATTCGCCCCCCTCTATCGCGATGAGATGCCGCTGTTCGAGAAGATCGAGACCATCGCCAAGCGGATTTATCGCGCCGATGAGGTGCTGGCCGATAAGAAGATCCGGGATCAGCTGAAAGCCTGGGAAGACGCAGGCTATGGCGATCTGCCGGTGTGCATGGCGAAGACGCAATATAGCTTCTCCACCGACCCCAATCTGCGCGGTGCGCCTACGGGCCATTCGGTGCCGGTGCGTGAAGTGCGGTTGAGCGCCGGTGCGGGCTTCATCGTCGCGATCTGCGGCGAGATCATGACCATGCCGGGTCTGCCACGTGTGCCCTCGGCTGAGCAGATCATGCTGAACGATATGGGCAATATCGAGGGGCTGTTCTGAGATGAGCGCGACGATTATCGACGGAAAGGCCTTCGCCGCGAATGTCCGCGCCCAAGTTGCGGAGCATGTCGCGGGCCTGAAATCCGACCATGGCCTGACCCCTGGTCTGGCCGTGGTTCTGGTGGGCGAGGATCCGGCCAGCCAGGTCTATGTGCACCACAAACACAAGCAGACCGTCGAAGTCGGTATGGCTTCGTTCGAGCATAAGCTGCCCGCCGATACCTCCGAGGCCGATCTGTTTGCCCTGATCGACCAGCTGAATGCCGACCCCTCGGTGCACGGCGTGTTGTGCCAGTTCCCGGTGCCCGATCATCTGGATGAGCGGCGCACTGTGGCGCGGATCGATCCGTCCAAAGATGTCGACGGGTTGAGCGTGACCAATGCCGGGCGGCTCTCGACCGGGGAAGACGCGCTGGTCAGCTGCACACCATTGGGTTGCCTGATGCTGCTGCGCGATCAGATCGGCGATATGACGGGGCTGAATGCCGTGGTGGTGGGGCGCTCGAACCTGTTCGGCAAACCGATGGCGCAGCTTTTGCTGCGCGAGAATTGCACCGTCACCATCGCGCATTCCCGCACCAAGGATCTGGCCGAGGTCTGTCGCGGTGCCGATATCTTGGTGGCGGCGGTCGGCCGCGCCGAAATGGTCAAGGGCGATTGGGTGAAGCCCGGCGCCACAGTGATTGATGTCGGCATCACCCGGGTGCCGCACCCGGACAAGCCCGGCAAGACACGGCTGATCGGAGATGTTGAGTTCGCGTCAGCGGCAGAAGTTGCGGGAGCGATCACGCCTGTCCCGGGCGGTGTCGGGCCGATGACCATCGCTTGCCTGCTGGCCAACACACTCACGGCGTGTTGCCGCGCCAATGGGTTACCGGAACCCGAAGGCTTGACTGCTTAAACCTCGGGCCTGGGGCTCGGGCGGAGACCAGCGCTTCAGACAGGGATCATCGTACCCTGCAAAAGCGCGATGTCGCGGCGGCTGCCATCAGCATGTTCCACCTCGACCGTCGCCCGAGTGATGAGCAGGCGACGCCCGGGTTTCACCACTTCGCCATGCGCCCAAAGCCGCACCCCGTCGCCGGGTGCGATGAGGTTGATCTTCATTTCCACGGTTAAAACCTCGGCATCCGGCTCCATTTGGGTCAGCGCAGCATAGCCTGACGCGCTGTCGCCAATGGCGAAAGTGAGGCCCGCATGGGCAAAGCCGTGCTGCTGATTGCTGGCTTCTGTAATGGGCGCGGAGATTGTCACACGCCCCTGGGACACATGCTCTAACCGCGCGTCCAAGCTCCGCATAAGGCCTTGGCTGGCAAAGCTCTTGGCAATGCGATTTTCGACGTCGTCCATCAATTATGCATCTTTCTATCCTAAAGGCCTACACACCCCCGAAACTTTCCTTATCATGTTAACCATTAGCGGAGCAAAGAAACCGCAATTGTTTGTGTAACGAGCTGGGACAAATGCAGACCAAATTATCTGATCTGCGCTTTAGGATGATTCGGATAATCGGGTCGCCTGCGTTTTCTTCATTTGTGGCCATGACTGTCTTGGCCACACTTGTTGGGCCATTCGGCACGTATCTCTCAATGTCATTGCCTGAACGGGCAATCTATTGGGGCATTATGATTGGCGTGTCGGTGTTTTTATCGTTTTGGGTCAGGTGCTTGACTTCCAGGGTTGTCGGGGGCGACCCTTTCTTAATTGATATGGTTACAAGCGCTGTTATCGCGCTGATGCTTGGGCCAATGATCTGGTTCTATAACCACTTTCTCTACAATTTGCCTCGCGCGGATCTGCCAAGTCTTGGGAAGCATGTTCTTGTTGTTTTTGCGGTTTGCATGATCGTGGTTTTGATCCGAGTTTACCTTCAATCCGAACCAGTCGACGCGGAGATTTTATCGCCCCCGCACGAAGTACCGGATGTCGTTTTTTTGCGGCGTCTGCCAGATGAGTTGGGCAAGGATCTGGTGCATGTTTCTGCGGATGGTCACTATCTCGATGTTGCCACCCATCTCGGGCAGGAGCGCATTCTGATGCGCTTCTCCGATGCCTTGGCTGAGTTGGATGGGTATGAGGGTGTCCGTGTCCACAGGTCTCATTGGGTGGCTTTGGATGCGATTGTGGCGGTTGAGCAAACGGGTCGGCGCGTCTTCGTCATTCTGACCGATGGACACCGGGTCCCGGTAAGCCAAGCCCATCAGCCCGCGCTGACCGAACACGGGTTTCAGGTCTAACGCGGCATTGCCACGCGGAGCGGTGGTGTGGTCAGCAAGATGGCATGCGCCTCGGGCTGCATTAGGGCCGTCAAGGCACTGTCATCGCTGTGAAGGCCGCCGGTATATGTGCCATAGGCGGGCATGATCACCCGCTGATCATCAACCAAGAAGCAGGGGCGCGTGACACGCCGCGCGCGGGTCGGAAGCTTCGCTTTGGGGTGGTAATGCCCAGAGATTTCGCCGTCTTGCCCAGCCTCAGCAATATGGCGGAACTGAAGGGGTCCGTGCCGGTAATGCGCAAGGTGACTGCCGCCTAGGTCGACAGGTCCGGCATCGTGATTGCCCTCAATCCAGATCCAGCGTCGCCCCGCCATCAGCTTCGTCAACCAGGTGACCATCTCGTTATGTAGAGCGTCGGCTGCGGCCAGATCGTCGAAACTGTCGCCGAGGCAGATTACCGTTTCGGGTGTCGTGGCCGCCAAATCGGTTTCAAGGCGCATCAGTGTATCCTGGACCTCGTAAGGCGGCAACATCGGCCCGCCGCGACGGGCCATCCGTTCGGACTTACCCAAATGCAGATCTGAGACACAGAGAATGCGGGCCGCAGGCCACCAAAGCGCCCCGGATGAAAGGGCCATCAGCCGCTCGTCGGCAAAGGTAAACTCCAGTTCGTTCATGCTTCGTTCGATGGCATGACGGGCGGCGCCTTGCAAGCTTCACATCTCTCGGACGGGTTAAGGAGATTGAACACCGGCAGTTGCCATCAAGCGGGCCGCTTCCTCTTCGACCAACCGCTGCTCCGCACGGCCCTTAACCGCTATCTTTCCGACTTCCAAAAAGAGGGGAGCCGCCAGCGGCGTGACGCGCGGCAGTTTCACGTGGTCAATCCGGGTGCCGATCCGCGTCAGCATCCCGTCAATTCGGCCGAAATCCACCATGCCGCGCATCGCCTCGATCCGCGTGATCTCGAGCATCACATGGTCGGGGTCGTATTTGCGGAGCGTGTCATAGAGGATATCCGTCGAAAACGTAGCCTGCCGTCCGGTTTTGCGTTTGCCAGCGGGCATGTTGCGGTCGATCAGCCCGGCGATGATTGCAGCACCCTTGAAGGTGCGTTTCATCACCGCATTACCGGAGAGCCAGGTCTCCATCGTTTCGGTGAGAGTTTCACGAGAAAACAATAGCTTGGCATCCGGCAAGGGGTCCAGCCCCCAAATCAAGGTCGCATAATCGGTGGAGACAAATCCAAGCGGGTTCAGACCTTCTTGCTCCATCCGTTGGGTCAGCAAAAGACCCAAGGTCTGCTGCGCATTCTTGCCCGCAAAGCCGTAGACGCAGACATGTTCGCGCCCGTCATGCGGGAAGCTTTCAACAAGCAGCCGGTCACGCTCGGGTAAGCGCGACACCTCGCGTTGCAGCGCGAGCCAGTCGCGCGTGTGTTGGGGCAGGGTCGGCCAATCCTCTTGCCGGAACATCCGCAGAATCCGGTCGGATAGCTGGGTGGAGGTGGCGAACTTGCTGCCCATAAAGACCGCGACCTTGGGTTTGTCCGATGGGCTTCGGGTAACCTCGATGGTCATCTCGCGGAGGCCTTCATACCGCACGATCTGCCCACCGATCAGAAAAGTGTCGCCCTTCACCAATGTGGCGGCGAAGTCTTCCTCGACTTCACCCAAAGGCATACCGCCCCGCGCGTGTTTCAAGCGGACCTTCAGCTTGTCGGAGGCGAGAATGGTGCCGATATTCATCCGGATCTGCCGGCTCGCCCGCGGATCGCGCAGTTGCCACTGTCCATCAGGGCGTTGGACGAGCTTTTGCCAACGATCATAAGCCTTTAGCGCATAGCCGCCGGTGGCGCAGAAATCCAGACAGCGATCAAACGTGCCGCGGGGCAGGGTGGCATAGGCGCCGGCTGAGGTGACCTCGGCATAGAGATCATCCGCCGCGAACGGGCCCGCGGCGGCGCGGATCAAGATATGCTGGCAGAGGACGTCCAGAGGACCGTCGCCTTTCGGATCGCCGTCCAGATCATGGTCGCGGGCTGCTTCTAGTGCTGCCACGCATTCAATGACCTCAAACCGGTTCGCGGGCACCATGAGCGCCTTGGAGGGCGCGTTATACCGGTGATTGGCACGCCCAATCCGCTGCACCAAACGTTTGACGTTTTTCGGCGCGCCGACCTGGATGACCAAATCAACGTCGCCCCAGTCGATCCCCAGATCAAGGGAGCCGGTACAGACAATGGCGCGCAAGTCTCCGGCAACCATCGCGGCCTCGACCTTTTCGCGCTGCTCACGGGAGAGCGCGCCGTGATGGATGCCGATTGGCAGTTGCTCTTCATTGGCGAGCCAAAGATGGTGAAAGAAGATCTCCGCCTGGGCGCGCGTGTTGTGGAAGATCAGCGTCGTTTTATGGGCTCTGACCTGCTCGAGAACCGCCGGAATTGCATAGCGCCCCCCGCCGCCAGACCAGGGCGGGCGCTCCTCGGTCTCCAACATTGAGATGTCGGGGTCAGGGCCGGGATCGGCTTCGAGGATTGCACAAGGATCTGGGTGGCGGGCCAGAATGCGTGCGATGGCGGGCGGGTCTTCGACGGTCGCCGAGAGGCCCACCCGGCGGAGTCCTGGCGCAAGGGTGGACAGGCGCGACAAGGCCAGCATGAGTTGATCACCGCGCTTGGATTCCGCCAGGGCGTGAATCTCATCGACGATCACCCGTTGCAGGCCGTTGAACATATGGCCCGCGTCCTCGTAAGAGGTCAGAAGCGCCAGGCTTTCCGGTGTCGTGAGCAGGATATGCGGCGGATCGGCCCGCTGGCGTTTTCTTTGGGTTTGGGTCGTGTCCCCGGTCCGGTCTTCAATGCGGATCGGCAGGCCAATTTCATCCACCGGCGTGCGCAGGTTGCGCTTAATGTCCGCGGCCAGGGCTTTCAGCGGCGAGATATAGAGCGTGTGAATACCTTGATGGGTGCCATCGGCCAATTCAGCCAGCGTCGGCAGAAACCCAGCCATGGTTTTGCCGCCGCCCGTAGGCGCGATGAGAAGCTGGCAGGGCTCTCGTGAGAGATCCAGCATCTGCTGTTGATGCGGATGAATGGTCCAGCCACGTTTGGTGAACCAATCGGTGATATTCGGGGGCAACGCCGTCATACCACAGAGATAAAGCGTACGCGCGTGGCGGTCAGCCCCTTCCAGGCACATCCGGTGCCGCGACAGGGGCCAGATCAGTGAATAATGGCTTCCTCTTTGACGTACATATTCTCCCACGCGCGGTCGATCAGATCGGGACGCATCTGATACGGGATGCCCTCGAATTCGCAGATCGCGATCAACTGATCGATTAGGAAGTTCGCGTGGTAGTTGGCATAGACATTGTTGATCTTCGGGTAGCGCACTTTCAGCATATGAACGAGGCTTTCCTCGTTGAGCGGCACTTTCTTCTTGCGCGCGACCATGGCGAAGACTTTCAGGAATTCCTCCTGCGTCGGGCCATCAATCTTCACCTTGAAGAAGATCCGACGCAGCGCCGCTTGGTCGAACAATTCGTTCGGGTGGAAGTTGGTAGAGAAGATCACAAGCGTGTCGAACGGCACCTCGAATTTCTCACCCGACTGGAGGGCGAGAATATCATAGGCGTTCTCCATCGGTACAATCCAGCGGTTGATCAGCGCCTGAGGCGGCTCCTCCTGACGGCCAAGGTCGTCGACGATGAAGACGCCGCCGGTGGATTTCAGCTGCAAGCTGGCCTGGTAAGTGCGGCTGACGGCGTTGTAGTTGAGATCCAGCATGTTCAGCATCAACTCGCCGCCGGTCATCACCGTGGGGCGCTTGCAGAGCAGATAGCGCGTGTCAAATCGCGCCGACGCTTTACGAAGGCTACTATGGGCTGTCGTGCCAGTGTCTTCGATTGGCGTGTGCACGATCGGGTCAAAAAGCGTGATGACCTGACCGGCATAGGCCAGCGCGCGGGGAATATAAATCGTGTCACCCATTGCGGAGCGGATGCCCTCAGCGATGGAGGATTTGCCGTTGCCGGGTGGCCCGTAGAGCAGGACCGAGCGGCCAGAGCCGACAGCAGGCCCAAGCTGATCGATCATGCCATCCGGCAGGATCAGATGACCCATGGATTTTTCCAGCATGTCACGGGTCAGATGGATGTCTCGGATCGACTGCCGCTTCACCTGGATTTTGTAATCATCCAGTGGCACTGGCATCGCGCCATAGTATTCGGACTGGCTCAATGCATCGAGGGCGCGGGCTTTGCCATTGTCGGTCAGTTGAAATCCCATCTCCGAACCAGACGTCGCATGCAAGGTTCCGGTCGCTTGAAGCAGGCTCATATCGCGCGCCATATCGATCAACCCTTGCGTCAGGGTCAGAGGCAGACAGATCGCCTCGGAAATCTCCGTCGCGGTTTCCACATTCTTGCGGAAGATGGTCTTTAGCAGGATATCGCGCATCATCACGATGGGAAGGCCCGTATCCCCCAATTTGCGCAGGGCAGGGGGGGCAAAACCTTCGGAGCTTGATGGTGTCTGAATATTCATAGCGGGCCCTCTAACTGGCGCGATTTTGCCGGACGAATGCGGCGTAACCTAGGCGGCACGGCTTGAAATTGCGTCAATTTTTGCGGCTCAGGCCCATAGCCCCAAACCGAGCACCAAGTAAATCGCCAGAGCGCCGGCCAGAGCCACACCCATCGGGAAAAGTTTGCCCCGGTCCCACGAAACCCAATCCGGCGTTGCGCGCCGTACCGCTGGCACGCGCGAGGCGCCGCGATGGGTCAGCCAAGAGCCGATCAGAACCAGGGAGAAGAGCATCAGGAAGAACAGCGCATCGCCCGCCGCAATAAAAGGCGCCATAGCGGCCGCGAATTTCGCATCGCCCGCGCCGACAAGACCAAGCGACGACACCGCAAACCCAACCAGCAAGACACCGCCAAGCTGTGCAAGACGCCAGAGATACGTGTCGAATGGGAGGAGGAGGAGGCCACCGATCAGGAAGACCCCCGCCAGGGCGAGGACCGCGACATTGGGAATGCGCATCTCACGCAGGTCGGACCAGGCGACCCAGATACAGATCGGCACGACAAATGGCAGGAACCAAGCGGCTTCGGCAAAGGTCAAAGACATCAGTTGCGCACCTCGGTATCAAGCGCGCGGAGCGCGCGGACCGCGGCGTCGAAATGCTGCGGATGGGTGTCGATCGCCTCGGCCAAAAGACCGCGGCCAATATCCACATCGCCTTGGCGAATGGCGGCCAGCGCGGTGGTATGGAGCAGTTGGGCCCGCTCGATCTGCGTCATTTGAACCAGTGGGAGATTGTAATTCCCTCGCGCCGCACGCGCCAAAACAAGGTTGTTCTTGGCGGTGAAGAGATCGGGGTCATAGGTGATCGCTTCGGTAAACAGGCGTTCGGCAGCTTCGGTGTCGCCACGTGTGAGCTTAGAGAAGCCCCAATTGTTCAGGACACTTGCAGGTCGCGTCGTGAGACCCACAGCGGTCTCATAGAAACTGTCGGCATTGGACCATTCTTGGTTGCTGTCGGCCACCATCGCTTCAAGCCGATAGCGTTCATACGTCTCGAATGTGGGCGGAACCAGATCAAGCTGCGTTTCGGCTTGATCCCAATCGCTGTTGCGGATCAGCGCGTCGGCATAGTCCACCCGGTCTTGAGCCGTCGCTTCTGGATGTTCGGTAATGTCGCGCCATACAACGCCCGCTTCGGCCGCCCGTCCAGCGCGGATCAAGCTGTGACCCAGGCCCCGCTGCAGATCCAGCCGCTCTGGCTGTTCTCGCGTCGCTCGGCGAAAATAGGCGACCGCCTCGTCAGGGTCGGCGACGGTGAGCATGATGTCGTTGAGATTGGTCTCATCGATAACATTCATACTGTCCATCGCGCGCTCCACATCGGCGCGTTCGGAATTGCCACAAGCGGCGAGTCCTAGGGACAAGCCGACAACCAGAGAAACCCGGGTAGTCAGGCGCATAGGCGACCTCTTACTGCTCGATCGCTATGTTCTTGATGTGTCGGTCAGGATCCAAACCCCCCCGCCCCGACGCTCCAAATCATAGCGGTTTTCGTTGTTTTCAGGAATATACCCCGAATTTTCCATTCTTGCGATAGCGAGCCTCAAGTTTTCGCGGATGGAGTCCGATTGGCCACTATCGAGGGCAAAAGCGTGCTGAAACACCTGCCGCGCTTCGCCATATTCGCCCCGTTCCATCAAGACGACGCCGAGATTGTTCCAGGATGGTGGGAAGTCGGGATCTTCGTCGACCGCACGGCGAAGCCAGGTTTCGGCTTGGCCCAAACGGCCGAGCTGTAGATTAGCGGAACCAAGGGCCGAGAAATGTGCGCCAGAGGGGCCGTCTTCCGCCGTGGCGCGCATATACGCCCTAAGCGCCAGCTCATATTCGCCAGCCTCCATCAAGCGATGACCAACGATGAGCCCATCGACCGCGTCGCGCAGCACATGGGTGCCGGCAGGCGCGGCCAACCCCTGGCGGTCCGCGCCCAACTGAGTTGCCGCCTGGTTACCACAGGCGGCCAGCCCAAGAACTGTTGTGGAAATGATGAGCCCCCGCATCATGATCCTAATCTCCTTGGTTGGATTGCCTTCGCATTAGCCTCCGCTAAGGTTTTGCGCGATGCCATAGACCGATGGGCCAATCAGAATGATCAACAGCGGCGGTACGCAGAACATCATCGTGCCGAGTGTCAGTTTGGTCGGGAGTTTGTTGGCTTTTTCTTCGGCGCGCAACACGCGTTTGTCGCGCATCTCGGCGGCATAGACCCGGAGCGCTTCGGCCACAGAGGTGCCGAAGGTCGCCGATTGGATCAAAACGGTGACGAAACTATTCACATCCTGAATATCGACCCGCTCGCCCATATCGCGCAACACTTTGGTTTTGTCTTTGCCGGCCTTCATCTCATAAGCGACCATTTCAAATTCTTCGCAAAGGGCAGGGTAGGCCGCGCGCATCTCTTTCGCGACACGGATGATGGATTGGTCGAGCGACTGACCCGCCTCAACGCAGACCAACATCAGGTCAAGTGCATCTGGGAAGCCCTGGGTGATCTCTTCGGCGCGGGTCTGAACCCGTTTTGTGACCCAATACTTCGGCAGGTAATACCCGACCGCCCCCGGGATCAGAACCGACATGATCGAGGCTTGGGCACTAAGCCCAGGAGCCACCAAGACATAGATCGAGCCAAGTGCCAGAAAGCCGAGGCCAAGGGCGAATTGGGCAAAGTGGAAGGTTTGCACCGCCCCTTTCGAGCGGTAACCCGCACGGATCAAGGTCAGGCGCATCTGGCTCAGTTCGTCGATATCCTGTGGCTCGAGGAATTGCGAAAACCGATCCAGTCGCTGGTCCTTGCCGCCAATCCGTAGCGCTCGGCGGGACTCTTTGTCACCAGCACCGTTGTGCATATCGCGCAGCTTATCAAGCGGGTCCTTTTTCCGGAACAGAATGGCCGGAAGGGCGACGATGACCAAAAGGAGGCCAAGGCCACCGACCAAAATCAGCGGGCCAAGATCGCCAAGGGCACCGGTCACAGCCTCGTTGATCTGGCTCAGAAGGTTTCGAATGAAGTCCATCGGTTAACCCGCCTTTACACTTTGATGTTGACCATCATGCGCATGAAAATGACGTTTACGAACAACATCACCCCGACCACAGCACAAGCTGGGATAAAGACTGGGCTATTCATCACGTCGCTATAATAATCGGGCTGCATCACGTTGATGCCGATCAGGCATAGGATCGGGAAAACCGAGAGGAACATCCCCGACCACTTCGCCTCGGCAGTGATCGCTTTCACCCGGCGGAACAGTTTGAACCGCGCCCGGATCACATTCGCCAAGCCGGCCAGAATCTCTGCAAGGTTGCCGCCGGAGGTCTGCTGAATGCCGACAGCGACGGCCATAAAGCGCAAATCTTGCAGGTCCAGGCGTTCGGCCATGTTTTCGATGCTTTCCGCGATATCGCGGCCATAGGCAGCTTCATCGGCAATGATGCCCAGTTCCGAGCCAAGCGGATCGGCCACCTCTTTCGCAACCGTGTTGATGGCCGAGACAAACGGGTGCCCCACGCGCAGCGAGCGCACCATCAACTCCACCGCGTCGGGCAGTTGTTCCTCGATCATTGCGATGCGTTTTTTGGCTTTGGAGTTCACCCAGTAATACACACCGCCGACGCCCATCCCGACCGACACCAACAGGCGGATCGGCAAGGATGCCCCGGTCAACAGAGTCAGCAGCAAAAAGGCGACCATCGTCATGCCGATCATAACCAAAATGAGCTGTTGCGGCGTGAAGGCGATGTTGGCCTTCTGCGCTTTGTCGGCGATCAACGAATAAAGCGGGATCGTGCGGGACTTGGTGTGTTGGTCCAACTCTTTGCGGAGCTTGGCCAAGACATCCTCACGCGAGGACCCTTTTTCGAGCATGGTCAGCCGTCGGTTGACCCGAGCGTTGAAGCTGATCGATTTGCCAAAAACCATCAGATACACGCCGTTGACCAACATGATCACGCCGACGAAGATGCCGATATAAATAAGGGGTTCGATGCTGATTTGCATGACAGCTTACTCCGCCGCGACAGGGTCGTAGATGGACATGGGCAGGTCGTAGCCCCATTGCTTGAAGCGTTCCGAATAGTGCGAACGCACGCCACAAGCGGTGAACCGACCGATGATCGTGCCGTCAGGTTTCAGGCCCAAACGCTGATAGCGGAAGACCTCCTGCATCGAGATCACTTCGCCTTCCATGCCCGTCACCTCGGTGATCGAGACCATGCGGCGCGAGCCGTCCTGCAAACGGCTGGCCTGCACAATCAGGTTCACAGCCGAAGAGATCTGCGCGCGAACGGCCTTGATCGGCATCTCGATACCCGACATGGCAATCATGTTTTCCAACCGTGAACAGGCATCGCGCGCTGAGTTGGCGTGGATCGTGGTCATCGACCCGTCATGGCCGGTGTTCATCGCCTGCAGCATGTCGATCACCTCATCGCCGCGGGTCTCCCCCACGATGATCCGGTCGGGTCGCATCCGAAGCGCGTTCCGCAAACAATCGCGTTGTGTAACGGCACCTTTGCCTTCGACATTCGGCGGACGGCTCTCCATCCGACCGACGTGAATCTGTTGAAGCTGAAGTTCCGCCGTATCCTCGATCGTCAGGATCCGCTCGGAATTGTCGATGAAGCTCGAAAGCGCGTTCAGCGTCGTGGTTTTACCGGAACCCGTCCCGCCTGAAACAATCACGTTCAGGCGTGTGGCAACGGCAGCTTGAAGATATGCCGCCATTTCTTCGGAAAACGCGCCGAATTTCACGAGGTCATCGACGCCCAGCTTCTCCTTCTTGAACTTACGGATGGAGACCAAGCTGCCATCCACGGCGACCGGCGGGACCATCGCGTTGAAACGCGAGCCGTCTTTGAGGCGCGCGTCAACATGCGGGTTCGATTCATCGACGCGGCGACCAACGGCCGATACGATCTTGTCGATAATCCGCAGCAGGTGGCGTTCATCTTTGAACCGCACATCGGAAAGCGTCAGCTTACCGTCGCGTTCCACGAAAACGCGATTTGGGCCGTTCACCAGGATATCGTTGACGGTGTCGTCTTTGAGGAGTGGCTCAAGTGGGCCAAGGCCGGTCACTTCGTCGAAGAGTTCAGTTTGCAGGGTCTGACGGTCTTCGCGGTTCAAGACCACGCCCATCTCCGCCAGTTCCTCGGACGTGATCGCGCTGATCTCGGCCTTCAATTCTGTGTCTTTCGCGCCTTCGAGCGCCGAGAGATTCAGGTTTTCGAGGAGACGGTGGTGCATTTCCGTCTTGATTTCGTCGAGGCGCAAGCGGCGCTTTTTCTCTTTGTCGAGATTTGCGACCTCCGCGGCGGGTTTTGCAGGCTGATCTGGTGCTGGCTGTTTCCGCTGCACTTTCGGCGCAGCGGCGTCTGCGTCACCCTGTGGTGCACCGGCCGCGGTTTCGGCCGTCTGCGCAGCAGGTCGCGCCGCAACGGGTTTTTTGTATTTCGAGAACATGGCTCTGGTCTCCCCTACCTAGCGACCGCGTCCGACAGCATCGCCTCGAACAGGTTGCCAGCCAGTTTCAAAATGTCTTTCCGCATCGGATTTTTTCGCGCCATTTCAGCCAATGGTACGCCATGATCCGAAGATTGCGTCACTTGGCGGGCGCCGTCGGAAAGCTGGGTTGAGATCTTCACGCCTAAGCTGTCTGCAAGGCGCTTCACGCGCGATTTTCCGTTCAAATCCAGGCCTTTCGGCGCTCGGTTCAGAACAAAGTTTACCTTTTCGAGCGGCAGTTCTTCCGACTGCAAGGCCCGGATGAACCGCATCGCGTTTTGGGCGCAGCGCATGTCGAGTTCCAACATCGCAAAGAACACATCGACTCGGTTCAGGACGGTCTCTGTCCATTGCACGATCGTGGTTGGCATATCGATAACCACGATGTCGAAACACTCCGTCGCAAGGTTCAGAACGGCTTCGACGTCTTCGGGCGAGATCATATCGAGCGGGATGATCTCGGATGGTGCCGTAAAGACCGACAGTTTTCCGTTGTAATCAAGGAGGGCCTGTTTGAAGGCGTCCACATCCATGCCCTGACTATCTGACAGCACTTCGAGGATCACCTCGCGGCGCGGCAGATCAAGGAATGTTGACGCCGAGCCAAACTGCAGATCAAAGTCGATGAGACAAACGGAGGGCGCTCTCTTCTTGTCGATATTGGCCAGTTCCCAGGCCAAGTTGACAGCCAAAGTTGTGGAACCTGTGCCACCAGCCAGGCTTTGCACAGCAAAGATCGCAGATCGGCCATCCATCGTGGGTCGGGGGTCAAGCGAGGAAGTTTCGGTGTCGCCAGCCGGTTGCGTTCCAGGAGCGGGCTCGCGGATACGTTTTATCGCATCGTGCAAAGCCCGCTCGGGCAAAGGGTAGGGCACGAAATCATCCGCGCCCAGCTTCATTAACTGATGCAGGCCTTGGGTGCTCAACTCATTGGCAATCAGAATCACCTTGATCCCTTTGGCCTTGGCGGCGCGGATCAACTCACCGATCAGACCAATGTCACCTTCGTCTTGTTGATCAACTGCGATAGCAACGAATTCAAGGCCGACGGATTCCCGCTGCTCAAGAAACGCGCGGGCTTCGTCCAAATGCAAATCGCCCCAGCTTTCGCCGAGTTCGGTTTCCATATCATCGATCAAAAGATCGAAATTCTGCACGTCCCGAGAAATCGTGGAGGCCACGATCGGTGCGGGATCAGATTTCAGCGCAAGTCCGCCACTCATTCCTCAATTCCCATATTGCCTGACTTCGCCAGGTTCTGTTGCCATCCGGTATTGCGCGGCACGTGCGTTTTACCGGGGGAGCTAGGATCATTTCCGCGCTGCTCGGATGCGGGTTTGCCCTATGCCTTGAAAGAGTTTTGATGCGTAAAAGGGGCAACAATACGACCAAAAAGCCGTAACTATTGGGAAAAACGCCACGTATTGGACACGTGGCGTTTCATAATTGTGGGGCTACTCGGCGGACTCGCCCCCACCGCCCCCACCAGTGTACGTCCGGTAAATCACTTGTGCATACTGCCCATCAAGAACCATCGGGTGGTCTTGAACAAAGCCACTTACTTCGGTCACGGTGCGACGGTTGCGGCGCTCACGCGCCTCGGTGGCGACAATCGGCTGTGTTTCCCCAAAGGAAACAAGCGCTTCCAAGCGGCTACGCTCAACCCCTTGGCTGACCAGGTAGTTCACTGCAGCGCGCGCACGACGTTGACCAAGCCGTTGATTGTAACCTTGGCTGCCGACGAGATCGGTATGGCCATAAACACTGAAACGCACTTCGGGGAACTGCCGGATCCAAGTCGCCTGCTGTCGCAGTGTCGCGCGAGCGGCATCGTCGAGTTGGGCGGAGTTAAAGGCGAAATTGATCGTGGTTGGCACTTCTGCGGCGAATCGGCCTGCGAGGCTTTCCACGTAGCTGCGCTGCCCTGTCATAACGAGCACATTGTTCATTGTCGGGTTGCCAAACCCGCCCTCATCAATGCGTGCGCCCGCCGGACGTTCAAAGTTGGGTCCACATGCCGCCAATGCAAGGCCGGCGGCCCCAAAAATCGCGTATCTTACTGATGTCAGGATAGCCATTTGCTCACTCCATCACATAGCCGTAGGAGCCGCTGAAATCTTGTTGTGCGACATCGGCAGCGGCAGTGCCGGCCCGCGGTGCACCGCTAACGCGACCCCCGAGAAACAACTCGCGCTCGGTTGGAATTGCCACTCGGTCAGTAGGCAGCGCCAGGGCCTCCCCACGTGTCGGGGAAACCAGATGTGCTGTGACAATGATCACCAGTTCTGTTTGATCCCGTTGATAATTTGTGCTGCGGAACAATGCACCAAGGATTGGGATATCGCCCAGCCAAGGCACCTGGCCGATGTTGTCGCGAAAGTCATCCTGCAGAAGCCCCGCGATTGCAAAGCTCTCGCCATCCCGCATCTCGACTGTCGTCGAAGCTTGACGGCTGTTGATTTCTGGAATGCTTGTGCCGGGCTGAATCTCTCCGATCGACGAGACTTCACTGGAGAGATTCAGGTTTATGACTTCATCATGCACAACTGTCGGCGTGAAGGTGAGGTTGACACCAAAAGGTTTGAAGTCGATGGCCACACCTTCGTCGGTGGAAACCGGTATCGGGTATTCTCCACCTGCCAAGAATGATGCTGTTTGACCGGAAAGGGCCGTCAAGTTCGGCTCCGCCAGGGTGCGGGCCAAGCCATTGGTCTCAAGGGCCTCCAAAAGGATACCGAACTCCGTACTCCCCGAACCGAAGGTGACGCCGAAGACACCGTTTCGACCGTCCAGGGTTGGATTGATCACTGCTGCGGGGAAGTTGGTTGCAGCGCTACCGGAGCCAAACTGTGCGTCACCGCGTAGGACCCCAAAACTTGTTGACAGATTTTGCCGAACAGACCGCGACATCTCTGCGAAACGCACCTGGAGCAGCACCTGCTGAGAACCGCCAACAGACATCAAGTTCGACACGCGACCTGGTGCATAGCGTTCACCAAGTTCCATTGCACGTTCTACAGTTTGACCAGAACTCACAATGCCGGACAGAACAATGCCGTCATTCGCCGTTCTGACCTCTACCTCTTCGCCTGGCAGGATGTCCTGAAGGCGCTCGCGCAGCTCCGCCACATCCGGGACCACTTGCACTTCGACATTTGCAATTAGGCTGCCATCGACACCCAAAAGGGTCATGGTTGTCCGCCCAGGTGCACGGCCCAAAACATAGATTGTGCGTTCGGAGAGCGTGGCGATATCAGCGATCGCCGGGTTGGCCACTGAGAGCTCTGCAAAGATCGCATCGCTTTCAACAACGACCGCGCGGTTCATTGGAACGCGCAAGGAGGTTGATGTTGCACCTTCCAAGACGCGCAAGGTCTGGGCTTGGGTAAGAGGCGCTGCTACCAGCGCGAGGGCAAAGCCGATCAGGCTTGCCCGAAGAACGGTCATAAAGCTCATTGTGATCCTGCCTCTCTGATCACGTTATGGGCCGATTTTTCGTGCCCGATTGAGCGCACCATGCCCCAATTCCGCTTTCCGCGCAAGAATCAGGCATTTGCGGCCCGTTTTTTATGTGATCTGGAAACCACGCGGCCCAAGGTGTGGCGTAAAAAGAAACACGGCCCCCAAGATAGAGGGCCGCGTCTCGTGATTGTTTCGAAGGTGCTAGTTGGTGCAGGGCACCGGGGTCACGACCACTTCGCCACCGCGACGGTTACGAACGGTGCAAATCCGAGGGCCGGCTTCCTGCTCAACAGCGGCGATGCCCAAGAGCTGATCTTGGTTGATTTCTACCGTCTCGCTGATCGTTTCATCCCCAACGCCGACCAACGCTAGCGTCAAACGACCAGATGACTGTGCATGAGCCAAGGCGGCGATCTCTTCCGGAGGCGCTTCTACAGTTATCGTCCGCGCGATGGTCGGGTTGTTCCGGTCTTCGTCGGCGATCTGGTCAATTGCGATGATTTGCACATTCGAGCGGATCAATCGGGTCACGTTCTCGCCTCGGGCCGAACCGGTCCAATACACATCTACGCGGTCACCTGGCCGGAGAAAGCCCGAGACGCCCGAAGCCACATCGACTGACAGAGCAAAAGCGCGCATACCGGCTCCTAGCCTTGAGGCCACGCCAGCATCTTGGCCAGGTGCCGTCACCTTGGAAACCAAGATCGGCTCATCGCGTTCCATCACGCGCAAAACCGTGCGCAGTTCTTCGGGACCTTCCGGAAACAGCTCCTCGAGGCTGGTAAAAGCGCCGAACGGGACATGGGCCGCGGGCCATTGAATTGCGACCACATCTTCTGGGCGCAATGGTTGCCCATAACGCAACTGCGTGTTGACGACATAAACATCGGTCGTCTGGATGATTGCGTTGTTTTGGTTGGCAAGCGCACGTTGATACTGCGCAAACCTGTCTTGCGCCACATAGACTGCAAATCCTGCCAAGGCGACGCCGACGATGAGGACAAGCCCGAAAATCACTCGCATGTCGTAGGTCCTTTTATAGGTGCGCGGCACGCATCAAGAATGCGTGCCACGCGGTTTTCCAGAGCAATCATGCCTCCCGAATTGGGCAGAAACATGGTGGCAAGACGGAGACTTTGGGTCTGGCGCGCTTCAATATCTATCAGCGCGACCCATGTTCTATAACTCCAAGAGTTTATGGCAGTTCGAACCCATCATACCGATGGTCCGTCAGCAGTTGTGTCTGGATATCCTCGGAGAGTTGTTCCAACTGGCTTCCCACGGCGTTTGTAACCGCCAGACCAAGGGAGACTAGCGCCGCAGCGAGTACCACCCAATCCACAGTTACGGCGGCATTGTCATCCTCGATAAAGGATTTGATCTTTATATAGGCACGCATTGGTTCGTCCCAGGTAAAGGGGTTCTTGGGCTTGGCAGGCCCAAAAGCAGACCTGGGCAGACTCGGGGCGAAATGAGGCGAGAATATGTCCGCTTAGAGTAATAGGCGTGCCTTTTCGACAAATTTCGGAAGTAATCAAATCTGTTTGTTGCCACATTTGAGACAAAAAGAAGAGACCGCGCGGATATCCGCGCGGTCTCGTTTTGATGTCGGTGCTCGCCTTTGTCAGGCGGACAGGTTGCCGATCTTAGTCGGCAAGCGTGGCGCCATCGCCAATAACGGCTTCACCGAAGACGCCGGTGCCCGGATCAGCGGTTGCCAATGCACCCTGGATCTCGCCGGTGAGGTCTTCCACACCAGTCGACACAACGGCCATGACGGCCAGGCCCAAGCCCACGATGGCTGCGGTCAGCACGACCCAGTCAACCGTCACGGCGCCAGATTCGGATTTGGCGAAGTTTTTGATCAGTTCCATCTTTTCTCTCCAGTCGTTTGGTCAGGGCTCCATCTGCCCTGGGGTTGATTTGGCTTGGTCGGGCCCCTGAGGGCACGACCGATCTTGGGGGCTGCCGTTACTCGGCGAGCGTGTTGCCGTCGCCGATTGTGTCGACGTCGAACGGATTGGTCAGCGGATCTAGAGTTGCCAGACCCTCTTGGGTTTCGCCTGCGAGGTCTTCGACGCCTGTCGAGACCACGGCCATTACAGCGAGGCCCAAGCCAACGATGGCTGCAGTCAGAACAACCCAATCCACCGTCACAGCACCGGACTCGGATCGTACGAATTTTTTGATCAGTGCGGTCATGCTTAAGTTCCAGTTTCTAGTTCCATTTAGTCTGCCAAGTTGGCTTTTTGCCCCCTCGGGACAGCGTTGTTTTCCCTCCGAATCGGGGCGCAAATTGGGCGAGGGCTGGATTTTTGTAAGAATTGTTCGCGGTTCTTTTGCGGTTTGTTGGTCAAGACGGGCAAGTTTTGCTCTGTATAGTGCATTGTATTCAATTGATCTTGGTGACTGCTGCCCTCGAGCGCTTCCGAGGGGATTCCTATTGTCGGTTCTTTCAGGCAAGCTGAACGAAAAGGAACAACAGGCAAGTTTGACCTATGCAGGTGACCTCCTCCTTCCTGGCAATCGGGCTATCGCTGCTTGCGGCGCTGCCCATTCAAGCGCAATCCGCCGACCCGCCTCCGTTCCCCGAATTCACCTTTCGCCGTGTGGCGCCGCCAGCGGCAGGGCACACCGGGCCGCGGATCAATATCCAGATCGAGCCTCAGGTGACGCCCGTGGCCGCCCCGTCTTTGACGCCGGAGCCGGAGGCGCCCGCCGCGACAGGTTTGGATTGGTTCTGGTCCGAGATCTCCCCGAGCCTCGCGGAAGGGGCGGGGCGGTTCCAAGCCGCGCTGGATCATCTCTCCTTGGCGCCGGAGGCGACCACGCTTGGTGTCGCGCGATTGGACCAACTGCGCGCGCTATCGGGGGTACATGGTGCGGATATCCTGCGCGCCACCGTCGGAACACCTGTGTCGCCCGCCTTGGTTCTGTCCGTGATGTCGGTCGAATCCGCGGGGGCAAGTGAAGCGATCAGCAGCGCAGGTGCTCAAGGGTTGATGCAGTTGATCCCAGCCACAGCCGAGCGGTTCGGCGTTGAGGATGCGTTCGATGTGGAGCAGAACATCGCTGGCGGTGTCGCCTATCTGGCCTGGCTGATGGAAGAGTTCGACCGCGACCCGGTTCTGGTTCTGGCGGCTTATAATGCGGGCGAGGGGGCGGTGAGAACGGCGGGCGGCGTGCCGGACTATGCCGAAACCCGGCGTTACGTGCCCAAGGTGCTTGCAACCTGGCTCGTCGCGCGCGCGCTTTGCCTCTCGCCGCCCGAACTGATCTCGGATGGCTGTGTCTTTGAAGCGATGATCGACGGCTGATTCCTATTGAAAGACGTCTGCCCATTCTGGGTGACGTCGAGAAAGCGACTTCACAAAGGGGCAGAGCGGGACGATCTTCACGCCCTCGGCCCTTGCATCCGCCACCAATCGCTCGACGAGTGCTTTGCCCGCGCCGCTGCTGCGCATGACGTCCGGCACGCCGGTATGATCGGCGATGATCAGATGGGGCGAGGCGATGGAATAGGTCAACTCCGCCTCGGCCCCGTCTTGCGCGAGAACATAGCGGCCCTTGGAGCCGCTGACCTCGCGCGTGATGTCAGACAATGGTCGCCTCTGTCGCGGCGCGCAGGTCCTCTTCGGTGACGCCATCGGCGGTCTCGACGATTTTCAAGCCGCCCTCGACCACATCCATCACGCCCAGGTTGGTGATGATCCGGTCGACCACTGATTTGCCGGTCAGCGGCAGGGTGCATTCTTTGAGCACCTTGCTGTCACCGTGTTTGTTGGTGTGATCCATTACCACAACCACCCGGCCGACACCGGCGACCAAATCCATCGCGCCACCCATACCTTTGACCAGCTTGCCGGGTATCATCCAGTTGGCGAGGTCGCCATTCTCGGCCACTTCCATCGCACCCAGGATCGCCATGGCGATTTTGCCACCCCGGATCATGCCGAAAGACTGCGCGCTATCGAAATAGGCCGTCTGCGGCAGTTCGGTGATTGTCTGCTTGCCAGCGTTGATCAGGTCCGCATCCACCTCGTCTTCGGTGGGGAAGGGACCCATGCCGAGCATCCCGTTTTCCGATTGCAGCGTCACCTCAATCCCCTCGGGGATGAAATTCGACACGAGAGTCGGAATGCCAATGCCCAGATTGACATACCAGCCGTCTTCCAGCTCTTGCGCCGCGCGGGCGGCCATTTGATTGCGATCCCAAGGCATCAGGCAGCCCTCACAGTGCGTTGTTCGATACGTTTCTCATGCGCGCCTTGAATGAGGCGATGCACATAAATGCCAGGCAGGTGGATCGCGTCGGGGTCCAAGCTGCCGGTGGGCACAATCTCTTCAACCTCGACCACGCAGACTTTGCCGCACATCGCGGCAGGCGGGTTGAAGTTCCGCGCGGTCTTGCGGAAGATCAGATTGCCGGTCTCATCGGCCTTCCAGGCTTTGACGATGGAGAGATCGGCGAAGATACCCTCTTCCATGATATAGGTCTCGCCGTTGAAGTCCTTGTGCTCTTTGCCTTCGGCAATCACCGTTCCGACGCCGGTCTTGGTATAGAAGCCCGGAATGCCGCAGCCGCCGGCCCGCATCCGCTCGGCCAAGGTGCCTTGTGGGTTGAACTCCAACTCCAGCTCGCCTGACAAGAATTGCCGCATGAATTCGGCATTCTCGCCGACATAAGAGGAGAGCATCTTCTTGATCTGCTTGTCGGCCAGGAGGATGCCGAGGCCGAAATCGTCCACGCCGCAATTGTTCGAGGCAACAGTCAAATCCTTGGTGCCCGCCTTGTTGATCGCGTCGATCAGAAGCTCGGGGATACCGCAGAGGCCGAAGCCGCCCGCCGCAATGAACATCCCGTCAAACAAAAGCCCGTCCAGCGCTTCGGCGGCTGAGCCGTATACCTTTTTCATGAGCTGACGCTCCCCCTCTTGGCAAACTTGCCGCAAACTGGCCTGTGCCGTGGGGGAAGTCAACGCGGATGCCGCGCCGCGGCGCTTTGGTCTCAGGCGCGGATCGCGTCTTCCATCTCGCCGATGAGCGTGGAGCAAAACGCCTCGAAGCGCGCGCCCGGCTGTTGCGCGGTGATCCGGTCGGCCAACGGGTCGGGCGCAGTGATCGCGCTCCCCGAGAGCGCTTCAAGCACCGCATGGCCACAGAACGGCACATGGGACGCCGCATATCCGCCCTCATGCACCAGCGTCAGACGCCCGGCGCAGTGATCTGCGGCGGCCTCCATCACCAACTCGGTCATCTGCTGGAAGGTGTTTGACCCGGCCAGCATCCGGCTGAGCGGATCAACGCCCGACGCATCAAACCCGCAGGCGACGACGATCGCATCCGGTTCGAACGACCGAAGCTGTGGCAGGACCAACCGCCCCATGACCTCGATATAGGTGGCATGGCCCGCACCGGGCGGCAGTGGGATGTTGAGATTGTACCCGTCACCCCGATCTGACCCGCGATCCTGAAAATCACCGGAATCCCGAGGGTAATTCCGCTCCTGATGGATCGAGATGGTCAGCACATCGTCGCGATCATAGAAAATCGCCTCGGTGCCATTGCCGTGATGCACATCCCAATCAAGGATCGCGACCCGCTCGACCATGCGGGCCGCAAAGGCAGCCTCGACTGCGATGGCGATATTCGCCAGGAGACAGAACCCATTTGGGAAGTCCGGCAAGCAATGATGCCCGGGCGGGCGGGAGAGGGCATAAGCGTTTGTGACATCGCCTCGCAGCGTGGCAAAAAGCGCCGCTTGGGAGAGCCCGGCCGAAAGGCAGGCGATCTCATATCCATCGGGGCCGAACGGCGTCCGCAGGCCAAGCTCACCACCGCCTGCCGCGGCTGCTTCGCGAAAGCTGTCGAGATAGCTTTGCGGATGCACGCGGAGCAGTTCCTCTGTCGTGATGGGCGGTGCGCTGCCGCTGTCCAGGTCGGCAAGAAGGCCCGTAACATCCAGAAGGTTCTTCAAGCGCCGCTTTGTCTCGGGGTCTTCGGGCAGGCCACCGGTCGCCATAGGTTGCACCAAGCCGCCGACCGGACTCATGAAGGCGTAGTTGCCGCCCGAATGCCAGAAACACCGCTCGTCCCAGAAAAACCCCGTCGCCATGATACCCTCCGCTTCTTAGGCGGACTATGGCAGCGGCGGCGTCTTGCGGGCAATGGGGTGGGCAAAGATATCCGGACTTGCCGCATGAGGCGCAATCTGTTGGCATGGAGAGATGAGCGATCCAACAGATGAGGCGCTTGCCGCCCGGTATCGCCCGCAGCTTGAGGCGGAACGGGCCGAGTTGATGGCGGCGTCGGAAGAGACGAAAGACAACCGCAAGCCCGTCGAACTGGATCAGCAATCCGTTGGGCGGCTGAGCCGGATGGGCGCGTTGCAGGGGCAGGCGATGGCCAAAGGTCTAGAGGCGCGGCGTCACGGTCGGCTGAAAGCGATCGATGCGGCACTGGCCCGCATACGAGGCGCGGAGTTTGGCTGGTGCGAAGATTGCGGTGCGTTCATCGGCCAGGGTCGTTCGGATTTCGATCCCTGCGCCCCACGCTGCGTGAGCTGCGCGTCTTAGTCCGTCGCTTCACGACGCAGCCGATAGACGCCTTCTGGCAAGTCCAACGCTGCCGCGAGATCTTGCAGCTGGGCCATCGAAAGCGTGATTTTCTGCATCTGATCGGTGCGTGGATCGTGCTGCTCCACCGTCACACATTCGGAGAAGGCGGATATGGTGAGATCCTCGTTCAACGGAGCGTCACCCTCATCCACCAAGGTGATCACTGTGGCGTCGAATTCATGCTCAATCGTAAACATAAATTCAGCCTATGGAGGATGTTCGACATATGCAACGGCGCGTTTCGACATCTACGCCGCGCACAAAATCGGGCACATTGGCGTGAGGACTCTGGACCGGCGGGCTGCCCGTGTTACTGCTTGAAGCGTTCGGTTACCGGGTGACGGGATTGAGGAGGAGGGCGCAAATGCGGACCTATCTGTTGATTTTGGCCTTGATGGGGCTTGCGGCGTGTAACATCGCGCCCGCGCCGATCACGCCTTCGGCCCCTCCGGCCACAAGTGACACGCCGCGCCTGCCGCCTTCGGTCGCCGTTGCGAATTTCGAGGAGGTTGTGGCTCGGGTCGAACCCGTCGCTGAGTCTGTTTGTCGTCGCGAAACACCCCGGCAAAACTGCGACTTCGTGATTGCAGTGGAACGGGATCCGCGCGCTGGGGTAAACGCGTTTCAAACGCTCGATAAAAATGGCCGCCCATTCCTCGTCTTTACGCTTGGGCTGATCGCCGAGGCGCGCAACATCGATGAGCTGGCCTTTGTCATGGGGCATGAAGCGGCGCATCACATTGAGCAGCACATTCCACAACAACGTCAATCGGCGCGCGAGGGGGCGTTCGTTCTCGGCACTTTGGCGCAGATGGGCGGCGCCAGTCAGTCCGGGATTCGGGAGGCCGTCGAGATTGGTGCCTTCGTTGGCGCGCGGCGGTTTTCGCAAGATCACGAGTTGGAGGCCGATCGACTCGGCAGGATCATAGCAATCAGAGCCGGCTTCGACCCTGTCCGTGGATCGGCATTTTTCGAACGTTTGCCCGATCCAGGCGATCAATTTTTGGGCACGCATCCCCCCAATGCCGCCCGCCAGGCCATCGTGCGCAACACGGCCGCCCAATTCGGACGCCGCAATTGATCTGAGTCATGGTGCCGCCTCCCGCCTAATCTACTTTTGCGTTCAGGGAGCGCCTTGTTTCACGGGGCGCGGGAGCTTGGGAGGATTTGGGATATGCCCGGAAGTAAGACCCTGAAGGAACACGAGGCGCTGATGTCGCGGATGGCGCGCACCGTTGGCACCGATTTGGACGAGGCTGAACTCCGGGGCGATCTCCCTCCCGAAATGCGCAATGACATGCTGTTGCGCTGCACGGGATGCGCCTCTCCTCAGGAATGTGAGCGGTTCCTCGACACGACCGAGATTGCCGAGGGCACGCCTGAGTATTGTCGGAACGGTATGGTCTTGATGGCGCTGCGCACAAGCTGAGGCATCGTTTTATGACAACATCGACCATTCATCCGCTTGGTCCCGCAAATCGGCACTATTGGCAGGCGCTCGGCATGGCCAAAACCACCGGGGCCGATCTGCCGCAAGCGATGGCAGCTGGGTGGATCGATCAGTCGGACTGGGCCGATATGGTCCAACGCTGCCGCGGATGCCAATGGGCCGATGGCTGCGCCTCCTGGTTGGCGGCGCAGGGTGAGACCTTGGCCGAAGTGCCGCGCGCCTGCCCGAATGCGACTGTCTTTGATCGGATTCGAGCGGCGCGTTAAGGCGCGACGGCTCTATTCATCGCCATCTCAGATGACAAAATCCGCCAAATCGGACAATCTGTAGTCATTAACCTGATTTCTTGACTGCAAGGATTTTCCCGATGATGGCACGTTTCTTCCCTGTGAAATGTATTCTAACCACGGCTCTCGCATTTGCCGTTCTGACCATGAGCACCCTGGCCAGCCTTGCGGATATCACCGGCGCCTACTACGCCTATGGCCGGAATGCTGACGGAAGCACCTATGATGGGACGGTCGTGATTGGTCAAAATGCTGATGGCAGTTTCACGGTGAACTGGACTGTGGGCACCAGCTATTCCGGCACCGGCGTGCTCACAGGTCAGGTCCTGACTGTCGAATGGGGGGCTTCCGATCCGGCGGTCTACGTGGTGATGCCCGATGGCGATCTACACGGTACATGGGCTGATGGCACAGGATTAGAATTGCTCAGCCGGACGCCTAGGTGACACCCAAATCCCGGGCGTCCAGTCCGGCCCCCGCCATCGAATGGGGGCGGAGCGAATGCATCATCATGATGTTATCGACGTTGTCACTGGGGCATTTAATGCAGTCGTAGAGCCAGCGCAGCTAGCCAGAGTTGGCGGCGTAGGGAACGGCTTCGATCCAGGGCATCGGGCCTCCCGTGTTGCGACGAGATAGTACCGCATCACGTCTATTTCTGGTCAATGTCCACTCTTGAGCCCAAAAGTAGGTATGCTGCACGCCGCGCGAACGTCCATTATTTGGCTTCAGCAGCTAATCGTTTGGCCAGCACCAAGCTCAGCGCCAACGCCGTGAGCAGAAAGACTGCACCGACACTCCAGGCCACGGGCGTCGAGTAGATTTCGGCGAGGGCTCCTGCCGTGACCAGTCCTATCGCACCGCCAAGTTGCTGGATCAGGGATCGGAGCGACAGCATCGTGGACCTCTGACGATCCTCCACACAGCGATGCAAGATGCTGCTCGCTGGTGTCTCGCTTGCTCCGAGAAGGATGGAATACAGCAGAAAGACGCCAACAAATCCTGCGATGCTGCCCTGCATCGCCAGGGCGACCTGAACGACCGCGAGGCATGCAAAGACTGCCGCAAGCGTGACAGCGTGGCGACGTTTGAAGATCCGGCTGATATGGGGTGACAGCGACGCACCGAAGGCGATGGCGAAAAAGTAGCCCGCCGTCAGGACACCGATGATGGTGTTGGCATAATCCTCGTCCAGCATAGGCTTGGCATATGTTGGCCAGATCACTTCGACCGGGTTTGTTGCCATCAGGAACAGCGCTAGGGCGGCAAGAAGCATGGATAGGGTCGGATGCTTTAGGGCCAGAAGACTGGCCTCGGCAATCACCGACGGTACGCTGGCGAAGCCTTGTCTGAGCGCATTGCGGTTCGGCGGGCGCGGGTCTTCGGCGATGGCGACCATGGTGTACACGAGCACACCGACCATCACGATGAAGCTCGCAGCGTAGGATACATCATAGATGCTGATCCCATGCCGGAGGCCTATCGCGCCGAGCATGTCTGGCAAGAGACCTCCCAAAACGGCACCGACCGCGAGGCCCATCGCATTGGCCCATTGCGCCTTCGCGAGAGCGGGTTGGACATCTACATTTGGCGCGGCAGCTTTGAAGGTCTCGACAAACCAAGCGTCAAGCGTGCCTGAGCGCAGAGCGCGTCCGAAGCCGATGAAGGCGAACGAGAGAGCCAGGACAGCGAAGTCGCTTGATGACAGAAAAAGCGCGAGCGAGATCAAACTGGTCACGACCGCCGCGAGGAATACTGGCTTGCGACCGATGTTGTCGGCGAGCCCGCCGAACGGCAATTCCATCGCCATGGTTGTGAGCGAGTAGACACCGAAGAGCAGCGAAATCTGGAACAGGTCCATGCCGCGATCGGTCAGCGCGAGCGCGACGACGGCCACCGTGAGCCCCATGGCAAAACGGTCAAGAAACTGATGTATTTGAAACACCCGAATGTGCCGACGCGCCCTGTCGGTCAATGTTTTGAAAGAGAAACCAGTTTCCGTCGCCATAACGGCAGCATCTGCCTTTGCCCATCTGTGCGCAATGACTCATCCAGAGGAAGAGGAGATGCTTATGGAACCAGACATTGGCGCAGCCGAAGCGAAAGTCGGGAAGGTGTCCGCAGAGCGGCCCGTCAGACCAACCGACCCCAGAGATCGTATTCCGACGCCTCATCCACCTCGACAGAAACGATCTGCCCCGGTGCCAGCGTCTCAAAACCCTGATCAATAAAGAGGTTCCCGTCGATCTCGGGCGCATCCGCTTTCGTCCGGCACGTCGCCCCCTCGGCATCAACACTATCGACGATCACATCAATCCGCTGACCTACTTTGGCTTCTAGCTTCGCCGCCGAGATGGCCTGGGCCTTCTCCATGAACCGGTGGAAGCGTTCTGCTTTCACCTCATCCGGAACATGATCGGGCAGGGCGTTTGACCGCGCGCCCTCGACATTTTCGTATTGGAAGCAGCCGACCCGGTCGAGCTGCGCCTCGTCCATCCAGTCGAGCAGGGTCTGAAACTCCGCTTCGGTCTCGCCGGGGTAGCCAACGATGAAAGTGCTCCGCAGCGTGATCTCCGGGCAAATCTCCCGCCACGCCGCGATCTCATCCAGGGTGCGCGCGGCGGCGGCAGGGCGCGCCATGCGGCGGAGGACATCCGGGTGCGCATGTTGGAATGGGATGTCGAGATAGGGCAAAAGCCCGTTCTCTGGGTCCGCCATCAGCGGGATCAACTCGCGTACATGGGGGTAGGGGTAGACGTAATGCAGCCGTACCCAGGCCCCAAGCCGCCCCAACTCCCGCGACAGATCGGTGATATGAGACCGAACCTCGCCGTCTTTCCACGGGTTCACATCATAGCGCCGGTCGAGACCATAGGCGGAGGTGTCCTGGCTGATCACCAGAAGCTCTTTCACACCCGCTTGAACCAGTTTCTCCGCCTCGCGCAGCACCGCATGGGCTGGGCGCGAGGCGAGCTTGCCGCGCATATCCGGGATGATGCAGAATTTGCATTTGTGGTTACAGCCTTCGGAGATTTTCAGATAGCTGTAATGGCGCGGTGTCAGCGACACGCCGGTTGCCGGCAGCAGATCGACAAACGGATCGGGCGCGGGCGGCACGGCCTTGTGCACGGCATCGAGCACCTGCTCATATTGATGCGGCCCGGTGACGGCGAGCACTTTCGGATGCGCGCCTGTGATATACTCCGGTTCCGCCCCCAGACAGCCGGTCACAATCACCCGCCCGTTTTCTTCCAGCGCCTCGCCAATCGCATCCAGGCTTTCCGCCTTGGCGCTGTCGAGAAAGCCGCAAGTGTTCACGATGACCGCTTCGGCACCCGTGTAGTCGGGCGATATCGCATAGCCTTCGGCGCGGAGCCGGGTCAGGATACGTTCGCTATCGACCAGCGCTTTCGGACAGCCGAGCGAGACCATTCCGATGGTGGGTTGGCCCGGGCGCGCGGCCTCGGGGAGCCGGGCCGCAGGGGCAAGATCGGGGCGGAGATTGGGAGGGTTGAGGGCCATAAGCCGCCTATAGCCGTTGGCGCGCGTGGGTGAAAGGGTGTCGGCGTGTTTTGGGCTTGCCTCATGGATGATTTCCGCCAGAGATAACGGGATGGCTGAGGAGTTTGACCCCGATGTGCTTCTGCACGCGCCGCTGATGGCCAATCTGGCGACGGTTTGCGCCGATGGCCCGCGCAACGCGCCGATGTGGTTCCTTTGGGAGACGGGCGTGCTCTGGCTCTTGGGCGATGCGGGGTCAAGCTCGGTGCGCCGGATCGCCGATGATCCCCGGGTCGCGGTGGAGATTGTGCAGTTCGATCCGAAAAGGGGCGTTTTGCTGCATTTGGGCCTACGGGGAAGGGCTGAGATCGCCCCGATGGACCCGGCGCTGTTCCGACGGCTTTTGGCGAAGTATCTCGGCTCCGATCCGGCGGCCTGGAACCCTTGGTTCGTCGACGCCGTAGCCAAGATCGAAGACCCCAATGGCCGGTTGATCCGGTTGCTGCCTGAGAGCATCTTCACCAATAATGTGTCTTATTTCAAAACCGGTCCGGAGCTTGCCTGGCCATGAGTATCTCTGATCAGAAAGCCGCCTTGCGCAAAGCGGCCTATGCAGCGCGGAAAGCGGCGTTTGACCAAGGCCACGGGCTTGCGGCGACGGCGGCGCTTTTGGCGGAAATCGGACCCGTGCGAGGCCGGATCATTTCCGGTTACATGCCAATCCGAACCGAGCTTGACCCGGTCCCGGCAATGACGGCCTTGGCCGGTGAGAACCGAATTTGCGTGCCGGTGATTGAGGCCGCGGGCCAGCCGTTGAGATTTCGGGAATGGGTGCCCGGGGCACCTATGGTCGATGGCCCTTTTGGGGCGGAGGTGCCTGCATCAGGCGCCTGGTTGGAGCCGGATATCCTCATAGTGCCCCTGGTTGGGTTCGACAAAAATGCAAATCGCCTGGGTTATGGCGGAGGGTTTTACGATCGGACATTGGCCATGCTGCGGCGGGGTCGGGGACTGGTGCGTGCCATTGGTTTTGCGTTCTCGGCACAAGAGCTCCCGGCGCTGGTGCAGGAGCCGACGGATCAGGTGCTGGACGTTATCGTGACCGAGGCGGGGACGGCGCGCCCGCCGTCCGCCCCCTTGCCGTAACGAGCTTGAACGCATAAGCCGAACCCTATGAAATGTTTGTTCCTAGGTGATGTAATGGGCCGCGCCGGTCGGGCTGCGGTCACAAGCCAACTGCCGAAACTGCGCGAAGACTGGCGGCTCGATTTTGTCGTCGTCAATGGTGAGAACGCGACCTCGGGTGCCGGGCTCTCGGCGGGCCACGCAAGAACGCTCCTCGAGGCCGGGATCGATTGCATGACGCTTGGCGATCATGCCTTTGATCAACGCGATATGTTGCAATTCATCGAAAGCGAGCCGCGTATCCTGCGCCCGGTGAATTTCTCGAAGGCCGCGCCAGGCAAAGGCGCCCGGCTTTTCGAGGCGCGGGGCGGGCGGAAGGTGCTGGTCACGCAGGTTTTGGGCCAGGTCTTCATGAAACGCCCCTTCGACGACCCATTCTCGGCTCTGCAAACCACGCTCGCGGCCTATCCATTGGGCGGTCAGGCGCAGGCAGTGATTGTGGATATTCATGCCGAGGCGACCTCCGAGAAAATGGCCGTGGGGCATTATTGCGACGGGCGCGCCAGCTTGGTGGTGGGCACCCATACCCACGTGCCGACCGGCGATGCGCAAATTCTGCCCGGCGGCACCGGCTATATGACCGACGCCGGGATGTGCGGCGATTACCACTCAGTGATCGGCATGGAAAAGGCCGAGCCGCTGCGGCGTTTCCTGACCGGTATGCCAAAGGAACGCTTCACCCCGGCGACGGGCGAGGCCACACTCTCGGGCGTCTATGTCGAAACCGATGATCGCACGGGCAAAGCCACCCGGATCGATCCCATCCGTGTTGGCGGCCGATTGCAAGAGAGCACTCCGTGAGACGCGACTGGGTCGGGCTATGGGCGCTGTTGCTCGTGCTCGGCGCCGCTTGGGGGATCACCCAACCGCTGTCGAAAATCGCGGTCTCAGAAGGGTATCGCCATTTCGGCATCATCTTCTGGCAATTCGTGATCGGAGCCATCCTTCTCGGGGCCATAACATGGGTCCGGGGCCGCCGGTTGCCGTGGGAGGGGCGGCATTTGGCGCTATATGTGATCATCGCCCTGATCGGGACGCTGCTGCCCAACTCCGCCAGCTACACTGCGGCGATCCATTTGCCTGCCGGTATCTTATCGATTGTGATCTCTCTGGTGCCGATGTTGGCCTTTCCGATTGCCTTGGCCTGGGGGCTGGATCGCTTCTCTTGGCTTCGGCTCTTCGGATTGATGTTAGGATTGATCGCCATCGTCCTCATCGCCGCGCCGGAAACCAGCTTGCCTGACCGCGCCATGGTCTTGTGGCTGCCGGTCGCCCTGATCGCCCCGGCCTTCTATGCCATTGAGGGCAATTTCGTCTCGCGCTACGGCACCGAAGGGCTGGGCCCGGTGCAGGTCTTACTTGGGGCGTCTCTGGTTGGCATCGTGATGTCCGCGCCGCTCGCTTTGATGACCGGACAGTGGATTTCACCCCTGCCGCCATATGGGATGCCCGATGTGGCGATCCTCGCTTCCGGTGTGTTCCACGCGACGGCCTATGCCGGATATGTCTGGATGGTTGGGCGCGCCGGGCCGGTTTTCGCGGCCCAGGTCAGCTATCTGGTCACCGGCTGCGGCATCCTCTGGGCCAAGCTTTTATTGGCCGAAACCTACTCGCCTTGGGTCTGGGCGGCGTTGGCGGTGATGTTCCTTGGCCTGTTTTTCGTGCAGCCCCGACCGAAAGAGGTGCTGGACGGGGCCGCGCCCCTGGGGAATGATGCCCGCTGAGGCAGGGTGGCAAAGGCACATATGATTGATCTGACTCTCTCGGCCGAGGCCCAAGCCATCGCGACCCTCGCGGTGGTCGGCCTGATGTTTGTGATGTTCATTCGCGAGCGTTATCCGACCGAGGTTGTGGCGCTGGCGGGCGTCTCCTTGCTGCTCGTCACCGGGCTTTTGCCGTATCAAGACGCGCTTGCCGTGCTGTCAAACCCGGCTCCATGGACCATCGCGGCGATGTTTATCACCATGGGCGCCCTGGTGCGCACCGGCGCGTTGGAGCGTTTCACCGCGATGGCGGAGGCCAATGCAGAGACAAAGCCCCTCTTGGCGCTTGGGGCCTTGATGGCCTTTGTCGTCGTCGGATCGGCCTTCGTATCGAACACGCCGGTTGTGGTGGTGATGATCCCGGTCTTCGTGCAAATCGCCCGCACGCTTGGCCGGCCTGCCTCCAAACTGCTCATCCCGCTCAGCTATGGCGCGATTATGGGCGGCACGTTGACCCTGATCGGGACCTCGACGAACTTGCTGGTCGACGGTGTGGCGCGCTCGCAAGGTTTAGAGCCTTTTACGATTTTTGAGGTCACGCCGATCGGACTGGTCGTGGTCGCCTGGGGCATGCTCTATCTCTGGCTTATCGCGCCGCGCTTGCTGCCCGATCGCGGCTCAATGGCCGATATGCTCTCCAATCGCGGTCGGATGAAGTTTTTCACCGAGGTGGCCCTGCCCGAAGACAGCGCGCTCATTGGTCAAAACGTCAATGAAGTGGATCTGTTTCGCCGCGATGGCGTGCGTTTGATCGATGTCCTGCGCGGCGACGCCTCGCTTCGGCGTGATATGGCGGGCGTCGTGTTGCAGGCCGGGGATCGCGTGGTGCTGCGCACCGAGATGTCTGAGGTTTTGGGGCTGCAAGCCAATAAGCAGCTCCGCACGGTTGATCAGTTGAGTTCGGTCGCGACCCAGACCGTTGAGGTTCTGATCACGCCCGGCTGCCGGATGATTGGCCGCTCGCTCGGCGCGCTCCGCCTGCGCCGTCGCTATGGTGTCTATGCGCTGGCCGTGCATCGGCGGAGCCAGAATATCGGGCGTCAGCTTGATGATCTGGTCGTCCGCGTCGGCGACACGTTGCTCCTTGAGGGCGATCCGGCGGATATTCAACGCCTCGCTGCGGATATGGACCTCGTGGATGTCACCAAACCCTCGGCGCGGGCTTATCGGCGGAGCCATGCGCCAATTGCGATCGGGGCAATGGCAGGCGTCGTGATCTTGGCGGCGTTCAATGTGGCGCCGATCTTCCTTCTGGCGATTGTCGCCGTGGCTGTCGTGCTTCTGACCCGCTGCATCGATGCCGATGAGGCGTTTTCCTTCGTCGATGGGCGCCTTTTGGCGCTGATCTTCTCGATGCTGGCCATCGGCGCGGCCCTGCAAGCAACCGGTGCGGTGGCCCTGGTCGTTGGCAATCTCGCGCCTTGGCTGGCTGATCTGCCGCCCTTCCTCCTGGTCTGGGCGATCTATCTGATCACCTCCATTTTGACCGAACTGGTTTCCAACAACGCCGTGGCGGTGGTGATCACGCCGGTCGCCATCGGTCTGGCCCAAGCCATCGGCGTCGACCCGCGCCCGCTGGTCATCGCCGTGATGATCGCGGCCTCGGCCAGTTTCGCCACCCCTATCGGCTATCAGACCAATATGCTGGTCTACGGCCCCGGCGGCTATAAGTTCACCGATTTCATGAAGGTCGGAATTCCGCTCACGCTCAGCCTCGGCCTTGTGGTCAGCGCGGTTATCCCGCTCATATGGCCCTTATAACCCCTCGCGAAGGATAGCTTCCCATGCGCCTCTTGCTCCTGATCTCCGCGGTCGCCCTTGGTCTCTCGGCCTGCGCCACCACCCCGCCGCGCCCGCTCTCGGTCAACCTAACCGACACCAGCCTCACCGTTCCGATGTCAAACGGCACCACCTGCACCGGCGCGGCACCCGAAGGGGCGACAACCGGCTGGTCCGGCACACTGCAAAACTGCCCGACGCCTTATGCCTATACAGTTGAGATCGATCCGGGCACCAATCCGGTCCGCTTCATTCTGGAAGAAATCTTCACCGCACTTGGCGGCCCCGATGTGATCGCACCCTTGGCCACTGTCACCATCACCGATGAGACCGGCAGAACCCGGACTTTCGCCTCGCCACCACCATTGCCAGAGGATTGACCCGATCGGCGGTGATCGGATGTCTCAGAGGGGCCAGAACACCAGGATCGACGGGATCGACACCGCGATAATGATGATCTCGAGCGGCAATCCCATCCGCCAGTAATCGCCGAACCCATACCCACCTGGCCCAAGGATCAGCGTGTTGTTCTTATGTCCAATCGGGGTCAGAAATGCCGCCGAGGCTGCAATGGCCACGGCCATCAGAAATGGGTCGGCGGAGACGCCGAGCGTATTGGCCATCTGAATGCCGACGGGGGCGGCAACAATGGTCGTGGCGGTGTTGTTCAAGATGTCGCTCAATGTCATCGTCACCACCATCAGCACGGTCAAAATGGCCCAAGCGGGCAAGCCTTGGGTGAGCGATACCAAAGCGCCTGCGATCAACTCGGTCCCGCCGGAGTTCTCGAGCGCGGCGCCAAGCGGGATCATCGAGCCCAAAAGTACCACCACCGGCCATTCGATATGATCGTAGATATCGGCAATCGGCAGAATCCGGGTCAGCACATAGCCCACCACCACAATGCCAAGCGCAATCGGCAGATAGACCAGCCCGAGCGACGCCGCCAACACCGCCCCGCCAAACAGGCCAATAGCAAGCCAGGTCTTGCCGTCTTGTGTGACATTCAAACCGCGGTCGGCCAGCGCCAGGCCGCCCAACCAATCAACCACATCATCGACACTGTCCGATGGGATCAACAACAGCAGAATATCACCCGGCTCAATCTCGGTCTTGCGCAGGCGTTTGGTGATATGTTTGCCTTTCCGGGCAATGCCCATCAGAACAGTGCGTTTGCGCCACGCAAGGCCAATGGCTTCGGCCGTCCGCCCGGCAATCCGCGCCCCTTCCGGCACGACCATCTCAACCAAGTGAACGCCGTCCCCAAGCGCATTCGCCGCCGGGTTATCCGCCGGTGCCAACGGTAGGGAAAAGGCCGTGCGGAACTCGTCAAGCGCTTCGGGCGCGGCTTCCAGAACCAGGATATCGCCGGCTTTCAAAAGCAGGTTCCGCCCGGTGCCAAACCGCCGTTTGCCGTCGCGCAGCAACCCCAAAATCGCCACATCGGCCTTTTCCGCAGGCTCCACAAGCTCCCGAATGCGGGTACCGATCAGCTTGCTGTCCTCTGGGATCGCCAGTTCCGCGATATAGGGTGCCAGCTCGGCCATCCGATCGCCGCCCACGCCGCTATCCCGCGTCGGGATCAGCCGCCAGCCAATCAGCGCGACAAAGGCCAGCCCGGCAATTGCCGCTATCCCGCCCACGGGGGCGAAATCGAACATCCGAAACGGCTCGCCCAACGCGTCCTCGCGGATCGTGGCAATGATGATATTGGGCGGCGTCCCGATCAGCGTCACCATGCCGCCAAGGATCGTGGCAAAGCTGAGCGGCATCAGCGAGACGCCGGGCGACCGGCCTGCTTTCCGCGCTGTGGCGATGTCGACCGGCATCAGAAGCGCCAGCGCGGCGACATTGTTCATAAAGGCCGAAAGCACGCCGCCGACCCCACCCATAATCGCGATATGAGCGCCAAGCGAGCGCGAGGCATCGACCAGCGTTCGGGTGATCAAGAACACCGCGCCGGAGCGCACCAGCCCGGCAGAGACGACCAAAACCAGCGCCACGACCAGTGTTGCGGGATGGCCAAAGCCGGAAAACGCCGCATCCGAGGGCACGACGCCCAGCAAAACCCCGACCATCAAGGCGGAAAACGCCACCAAATCATAGCGAAACCGCCCCCAAAGGAGCAGCGCGAACACCGCGCCGAAGAGTGCGAAGAGGATAATCTGATCAGCCGTCATGGCCGCAGTTACCCACGCAATCGGGCGCGGGTCTAGAGAAACTCGGGCGTGCGGCCTGAAACGGCGTTGGCCACGGCCAGCGCTTCGGCCAGATCGATCGAGCGGTCGAAGAGGGCCCGCCCGATAATCGCCCCTGAGACATGCGGCACGTATTTCAGCCGGGAGATGTCATCAAGACTGCGCGATAGCCCGCGCGCGATCACCGGCGCGCGCGCCATATCGGCCAGCCGTGTGACCAGGGCGAGCGATCCGTCGCTATCTTCCACATCCGCATCGATATCAGTCACGATCACGGCGGCCAGCGGATCGGTCTCATAGGCGGCCAGAAACGCCTCGGGCGTGATCGCGGAGCTTTTGCGCCAGCCTTCGGTCATCAACTGCCCCTGGAACACGTCAAGCGCGATAACGATTTGATCTGGAAAGCGTTTTGCCGCCTCCTTCACGATATCCGGATTGGTCGCCGCAAGCGTCCCGACCACAACGCGGCCCGCCCCCATATCGATCCAGTTGGCAATGGAATCGAGCGACCGGAAACCGCCGCCGATCTGCACCGGGATACCCGCGCTGCGGATGATCTCCTGCACCAGATCCTGATTGCCGCCTTCGCCAGCGACCCAGTCGAAATCGGTCACATGCAACCATTCTGCGCCCGCCTCGGCAAAACTCTGCGCTTTGGCAACCGGGTCCACATGCCAGATCTGCGGCTCGTCCAGGCGACCGCGATAGAGGCTCACACAATGGCCGTTTTGCAGTTCAATCGTGGGGTAGATGATCATGGCAGTCTCCTCCCGGCTCAGGACAGCCTAGCAGGTTTTGCGCCGGGTTTGGGTCTCGAAAACGGCATGTTTCTCGATGACTCCGGCGTCGCGCGAAATCCAGCCCCAGGGGATTGCCGAGCCTGCTTGGCCTGCCGTATAGACGGGGCTGCCGAAGATTTTGCGCGGGAGACGATGATGGCAGGCCATTCAAAATGGGCGAATATTCAGCACCGGAAGGGGCGGCAGGACGCGGCGCGTTCCAAGCTGTTCTCCAAACTTGCCAAGGAAATCACCGTTGCCGCCAAGATGGGCGATCCGGATCCAGAGAAAAACCCACGCCTCCGCCTGGCCGTCAAAGAGGCCAAGGGGCAGTCGGTGCCGAAGGATGTGATCGACCGCGCGATCAAGAAATCCCAGGGTGGCGATGCCGAGAATTACGACGAAATCCGCTATGAGGGCTATGGTCCGAATGGCGTTGCGGTGATTGTCGAGGCGATGACCGATAACCGCAACCGGACTGCCTCAACCGTGCGGTCAACCTTCGGAAAACATGGCGGAAACCTGGGCGAGACCGGATCGGTTGCCTTCATGTTCGACCGTAAGGGGCAGGTGAGTTATCCGGCGGATGTGGGCGATGCGGATACCGTGATGATGGCCGCGATTGAAGCTGGCGCCGAGGATGTGGAAAGCTCCGAAGATGGGCACGTGATCTGGTGCGCGGACACGGATTTGAACGAGGTTTCGACCGCGTTGGAAGCGGAACTGGGCGAAAGTGAATCGACCAAGCTGGTTTGGCGCCCGACGACCACAACGGAGCTTGACCTGGACGGCGCGCAGAAGCTCATGAAGCTGATCGAGGCGCTGGAGGACGACGACGACATCCAGACCGTGACCGCGAATTTCGACATCTCCGACGAGGTGATGGCGCAGCTTTGAGCCGCAGAAATAGGTTACGAAGATTCCGAAATCTGGCGTTTCTTGTAACTTATTTCGCCGGGATCAGATGCGCCGCTGCCGCTTTGCGGATCGCGCGGGTCAGTGGGCGGAGCGGTTCGGCCATCTGCCGAGGCACCTGCCAACTGAGCGGCGTATCGAAGACCTGATTGGGCGCAAGCGCCACGAGCGAACCCTCGGCCAGCGGTTGCTCCACCATCATTTCAGGGTTCAGCCCCCAGCCAATGCCGAGCTTTGCGGCATCGACAAATCCATGGCTTGAGGCCAGGAAATGGGTCGGAAGCGCGATTTTTGAGCCGGTGATCTGTTCCGCCCATCTCTGCTGCAAGCGGTCTTTGGAGTTAAAGGTCAGGGCCGGCGCTTTGGCCAGCGCCTCGGCGGTCACGCCATCGGCAAACCACGTGGCGGCAAAATCGGGGGCGCAGGTGGCGATATAGCGGAGCGACCCGAGTGGGAAAGCATCGCAGCCGGGCACCACGGCCTCGCCCGCCGTCACCGCCGCCGAGACCTCGCCACGCTTCAGCCAATCGGCGGAGTGGTCCTGATCATCGATCTCCAAGTGGTAGAGAAAACCAGGCACGGCGGCCAAGGCTGGCATAGCCCAACTGGCCAGACTGTCGGCATTCACCGCGATCCGAAGCGGCGTTGCCGGATCGGGCAAGAGGCCTTTGAGATCAGCGGCGAGCGTTTTTTCAAGTAAGCCCACCTCTTCAGCATGCCGTAAGAGCCGCGCGCCCGCCCTGGTTGCACTTGCAGGCCGGGTCCGGCGGATCAGGACCGTGCCGAGCCGCTCTTCCAGCGCTTTCACCCGCTGCGAAACGGCGGATTGGGTGATGTTCAACTCGGCCGCTGCACCCTCGAACGAGCCGGAGCGCAGGACCGCGGAAAGCGCCATCAGGGCGTGCGTGTCGATCATTGGCAATTCTAATGTGGCTTCAGAAAACGTAACTGGTCTTATGGTAGCCTATGGCCTAACCGGGGCGGGTTGCCAAGAGCGAGAGCGCGATATGACCACTGCCTTCCTGCCCGGCTTTGCCCTCGGGTTCAGCCTGATCCTCGCCATCGGGGCGCAAAACGCCTTTGTGCTCCGGCAAGGTATCCGGCGGGCGCATGTCTTCGCGGTCTGTCTGACCTGCGCGGTCTCCGACGCGCTTTTGATCGCCCTGGGGGTGAGTTCCTTTTCGGTTGTGGCCGAGGCCTTGCCCTGGCTGACGCCGGCTTTTCGGTATGGTGGGGCAGCGTTCCTGATTGTCTATGGCGCCAAGGCCTTCTGGGCGGCTTGGAAAGGCGCCGACGCACTTGCCGTGGGGCGCGATGGCGTTGGCAGCTTACGCGCGACGATCCTGACGGTTCTGGCGCTGACCTGGCTGAACCCGCATGTGTATTTGGACACGGTGGTCTTATTGGGCTCGATCTCCACCCAATATGGCGAGAACGCGGTTTGGTTCGGGGCGGGCGCGGTGACGTCCAGCTTCGTGTTTTTCTTCTCCCTCGGCTATGGCGCGCAGCTTCTGGCACCGCTTTTCGCGCGGCCCCGCGCCTGGCAGATTCTGGACATCTTTGTTGGCCTGGTGATGTGGGCGATTGCGTATAAGCTGATCTTTCTGATCTGACCGGCTTGCAGCCGCCCGGGCGATAGGGTTCTTTTGCGGTCATGGCCGATGCCGCTCAAACCCTTGAAAAGCCGACGACCCGCCCCCTGATGGGGGTGTTTTGGATGTTGGTCACCGGGGCTTGTTTTGTGGCCGTCACCGCCATTGTGAAGGTCGTAGGCTCCGATGTGCCGCCCGCGCAATCCGCCTTTTTGCGTTATGTTTTGGGGCTGGTGTTTCTGATCCCGATGATCCGTCCGATCCTGCGGGCGCAGTTGAGCCGCCGGGCGATTGGCCTTTTTGGCTTGCGCGGTGTTGCCCATACCGGGGGCGTGATTTGCTGGTTCTATGCGATGACACAGATCCCGATCGCCGAGGTCACGGCGATGAATTATCTGAGCCCGGTTTATGTCAGCATTCTCGCGGTCTTCTTTCTGGGCGAACGGATGGCGGTGCGACGGATCTTGGCGATTGTTGTGGCTCTGGTCGGCGCATTAATCATCCTGCGGCCCGGGTTTCGAGAACTCAGCCCCGGGCATTTTGCGATGCTTATCACGGCGGCGAGTTTTGCCATTGGGTATCTGGTGGCAAAGATTATGGCCGATGAGGTGGATGCGGCGGTGGTTGTGGGCATGCTCTCGATCACGGTCACGATTTGCCTGGCGCCGTTTGCCTGGGCGGTCTGGGTGCCGGTCACGTGGGAGCAGTTGGGGTGGCTCTTCCTGGTCGCTGTGTTTGCGACGGCGGGGCACTATACGATGACGCTGGCCTTTGCGGCGGCGCCTTTGACGGTCACGCAGCCGGTCACGTTCTTGCAGTTGGTTTGGGCCACCGCTTTGGGCGCCTTGGTCTTTGCCGAGCCGGTGGATATTTGGGTGATCGCCGGGGGCGGATTGATCATCGCGGCGATCAGTTTCATGACCTGGCGCGAGGCGGTCCTGCGACGGCGCAGTGTCACCCCGGCTGTGTCGCAGATCAAAGGTTAACATTCTGTTTCTTTTAGAAGATTATGCGATCGCGACGCGCTAGCGTGCGGTCTTTGCCATGCTCAGAAATGAGGCAGCGTCTTGCGGCAGCGCCCATTGCGAGACCAAAACCCTCTGCTGCGACGCGGCAATTCTAGCGCGACGGTTGCGTTGCGCGCCAGTCTCCTCCCCGGTGATAAGGCGGAGGGTTGATGATGGCACCGAAAGCAGTGATTTTTGGCGGACTCGGCAGCTTGGTGGAGTGCGCGGATTTGGACCGGCAGGCCTGGAATGCGGCCTTTCGGATACATGGGGTTGGCTGGGACTGGTCCTGGGATGTCTATGCCGAATTGATGCGCCCCGGCGGCGATTGGCAATTGGCGGCCCGCTTCGCGGATTATCTCGGCATGGAGGTGGATGCGGCGCGGCTGGACGTCACGCATCAGCGTCTGTTCGCGGCGCGGTTGGCCGATGGCATTCCTCTCCGTCCCGGAGTCGATGCGGTCTTGCGTTGGGCGGCGAAGGCGCGGCTGCCGATTGTCTTGGTCAGCCGGTCCGAAGCGGAGCCCGTCGAGGCGCTTTTGAAAGCGACGGCGCGGGCGCGGGCGGGCATTCCGTTTGACATGATCATTCTGCGCAGCGATGTCCACCGGATGGCGCCAGACCCCGAGGCAATGGTGCTGGCGCTGACGGAGCTGGGATTGGCGCCAAGGCAGGCGGTGGCCATTGTCGATACGCCCGCCACGGCGGTGGCCGCGCGGGAGGCAGGCCTGCCCTGCTTGGCCTATCCCGGCGTTTTGGCAGAAAACGAGCGCTTTGATCCCCCGATCGTGCGGGCACCGATCCTGCGGGTGGATCGGGTGATTGAGACGTGGCGCGGTCTGCCGATGATGGTGGCGGAATAACGCCGCTGTAGCCCCGATAGTTAACCTTTCCGTAAGATTTACCTTGTGCCGGATCGTGTCGCGGTAGATGGGGAGGCATGAGAAAATGTTCACGCTTTGTTTGCATTCTTGCCACCCTGTATCTGTTCACGCTCTCCCCCGGTGGCGCGGAGGTGCTGCGCGGGGCTGTCGAAATCGTCGATGGAGATACCCTGCGTCTGGAGGGGCGGGTGGTCCGACTAGATGGGATCGACGCACCGGAGCAGGATCAAAGCTGTCGCCGAACGAATGGGGATGACTGGCCCTGCGGGGCCTGGGTCGCGGCGCAAGTGGCGGCGGAGACACGCGGTGCGGTTGTGAGCTGCGCGGGAGACGAGACCGACCGTTACTGCAGGCTTCTGGCGCGCTGCGCCACCGAGACAGGGCAGGATCTGGGTGATTGGTTGGTCAGCGGTGGCATGGCGCGGGCCTATCGGCAGTATTCGATGGCCTATGCGGCGCAAGAGGACGCGGCCCGGGCGGCTGGCGTTGGATTGTGGGCCGGTGCGTGGAGCGCCCCCGCCGACCATCGCGCGGGGCGCGGTGCGCCGCTATCAGATTTGGTGGCGGGCTGTGCGATCAAGGGCAATATCTCGGACAACGGTCGAATTTATCATGTGCCGGGGAGCCGATCTTATGGCCGAACGCGGATCGACCTGGCGCGCGGCGAGCGTTGGTTTTGCACCATTGCCGAGGCCGAAGCAGCGGGATGGCGCGCCGCGCGGATGACTTGATTTCCGTCAAATCGGAGCGCGGGCGCAAGTGCTACCAATTGAGTCGCATGCAGCATGCAGGAGGAAACCCGTATGTCCCACACCCCACATGAATTGGCCGAGGAATTCCCGGATAAGGTCGAGCAGATTCATATGCTCAAGACCACTGATAAGCATTTTGCCAAGCTGATGAAGGACTATCACGAGGTGAACCGTGCCGTGCATCGCGCGGAGACGGGCGTGGAACCCTGCGATGACCTGGCCCAGGTGCAGATGCGGAAAGAGCGGATGCATTTGAAAGATCAGATCGCGGCGATGTTGGCGAAGGCCTGACCGGAGGTCCCAAGCGCTGCATGGCGCGTTCCACCTGCGGTCGTGACATGCGGCGGTTTGCCAAGCGACGCAGGTTTTCAGGGGGCAAGAGTGTCCCAACCAGATCCCCCACAGATCAGGTTTGTAAGAGGCCTCCGTTATATTGCGCGGGTCGGATTGGGGGTGTTTTGCCTGACCTGGTTTATCTTCGCGCTGCTCTCCGGGGTGGAGGAGGCGGGCGGTGTGCTGAGAAATCGCCCCAATGCCCTGCCCTGGGTCGGGCTGGCCTTCCTGGTTGCTGTCGCGTTTCGGTATGAGCGTCTCGGCGGCGGATTGATCGTCGCCGCAGGGTTGTTCACGGCCGTGTATTTTGACACTCTGGCCGTTTGGCAGATGATGGTCCTGATCCCGCTGCCGCTTATCCTATTCGGCGGAGCGCCGATCTATGTTGGATCGATAGACCCATTGGCGCGCCAGGGTTAAACGGTTTCAGCCTCCTGGTCGTCGTCGGTCCCTTCGACCTGAGCCTGAAAGTTTTCGAAGAACTGATCGGCCATTTTCCGGGCGAAACTGTCGATCAGGCGCGAGCCGAGTTGGGCGATTTTGCCGCCGACTTTGGCGTCCACGTCATAATGCAGATCAGTGCCTCCGCCCTCGGCATCGCTGAGCGTGACTTCTGCACCACCTTTGGCAAAACCGGCCACCCCGCCCTTGCCTTCGCCGGAAATGGTATAGCTGGTTTCGGGCACGATATCGCTGAGCGTCACCTCCCCTTTGAACGTGGCTTTCACCGGGCCGACCTTCTGTTTGACCACGGCGGAGAACCCCTCTTCCGGCGATCCGGTCAGCTCTTCACAGCCGGGAATGCAGGCTTTCAGGGTTTCGGCATCGTTCAACGCGGCCCAGACCGTGGCGCGGTCGGCGGCGATGGTGCGGGTGGCGTGTAATTCCATGAAACGTCTCCTCCAGGCGGTCTGATCAGGAGTAGAGCGCAGGCGCGGGCCGCGTCAACGTTCGATCTCATATGGCAGCGTGTCGCGATGGTTCGGATCGACGCTGAGCTTGCGTTCAAGCGGCGGCACCGAGCGTTGATGACAACCAACCCGTTCGCAAATCCGGCAGGAGATGCCAATCGGTTGGAAGCTGCTGGCGCTGGTCAGGTCCAGCCCATCGGCATAGACCAGCGCACCCGCATGTTTCACCTCGCAGCCAAGCGAGATGGCATAGCGCCGGGTCGGGCTGTTCCAGGCGCCGCCGGTTTTGGAAACGTCGCGGGCGAGGATCACATAGCGGACGCCATCGGGGGTTTCGGCCAGTTGCCGCAGGAACCGGCCCGGTGTTTCAAAGGCGCTGTGCACATTCCAGAGCGGACAGGCCCCGCCGAAACGCGCGAATTGCAGCCGGGTGGCGGAGTGGCGTTTGGTGATCGTGCCGGCCTGATCCACCCGGGTGAAAAAGAACGGCACGCCCTTGGCGCCCGGGCGTTGTAAGGTCGAGAGCCGATGGGCGATCTGCTCAATCGAGGCGTCGAATTGGATCGATAGGCGTTCCAGGTCATGGCGGGTCTCGGCGGCGGCCTCGGCAAAGCGGGTGTACGGCATGAGCACCGCGCCGGCGAAATAGTTGGCCATGCCGATCTGCGCGATGGCCCGCGCGGTGTCAGATTGGAACCGGGCGAGATCGAGCGTGGCCTCCAGAAGTTGGGCCTGTTCCAGAAGCGCATATTGGTGGAGCAGTTGGAAGCGTTGGGTTTCAGGCGCGGCGCGGGGCGAGAGGGTGAGGGTCTGCGAGGCCGTGTCGTAGTGGCGGACGCCTTCGCCCGCCGCACGGCGGATGGTGATGCCACGGGCGCGGAGCAGATCCTCGGTATGGCTGGCGAGATCGGAGGTGGCCTGCGCCGCGAAGCGTTCGGCGGCGCGGTCCATCGCGTCGATGTAATTGTCACAATAGTGGAAGAAATCGCGCACCTCTTCCCAGGGGGAGGCGGCGGTGGGTGTGCCGCTTTGGCCTAGCGCTTCGTCCAGCGAGGCGAGGCGCTCATGGGTTTGACGATAGCTGCGATGCAGGTCGAGAAAGGCGCGGGCGAGGGCGGGGGCGTTGGAGGCGGCCAGGCGCAGATCGGCGAGCGGCGGGGTGCTGTCAGTAAAGACCGGATCGGCCAGTGCCTCGCGCATGTCGGAGACCAGACGTTCGGCATCACCGGTGCTGAGTTCGGTGACGTCGAAGCCAAATTCCTGCGCCAAGCCGAGGACAACCGTGGTCGAGACCGGGCGGTTGTTGTTCTCCATCTGATTGAGGTACGGGAGCGACACGCCGAGCTTGGCGGCGAAATCCTTCTGCGTCAGGCCAAGGCGGGTGCGGAGTTCGCGCAGTTTGGCCCCGGCATAGAGTTTCTGAACGGCCATATGACCCTCGGTTTGCAGAATTTGCAGATCAGTTTGCAAATCTACCCGGTGGCCGTGTGTTTTGGAAGGGGCTGGGGAGCCTCGCGCGTTTCGTGTTGGTTCAGAGGCCAGAAACCTGCCGCTCACGGCGGATCGTGTAGAGGATCGACGCCACCGCCAAAAGGGCTGTGATCAGCATGATCCAGATCAGCGGAAAGGCCCCGCGGCCTTCGGTCAGAAGTGTGCCGGCCAATGCCGAGAGGGCCGCGCCGCCACCAATCATGAAGGCCCCGCCAAGACCCGAGGCCGTGCCCGCCAGATGGGGCCGGACAGACAACATGCCGGATGTGGCGTTGGGCAGGACCATGCCATTGCCAAGGCCAACAAAGGTCATGAAGCCAAAGAAGATCGGCGCGGTCTGCACCCCGCCTAAGAAGAACAGGAGCGAGAGGAAAACGCCGACCGCCGAAATGATTGCGCCCCAAAGAATCATCGCGTTGATGCCGACGCGGACCGAGTAACGACCAGAGACGAAATTGCCGAAAAAATAGCCCACGGCTGGCGCGCCGAAGAAAAACCCGACCATGGCGGGCGAGAGGCCAAAGACTTCGGACCCGACATAAGGGGCGCCGCCGAGATAGGCAAAAAACGCACCCGAGGCGAAGGCCGCGGCGAGGCAATACCCCCAGAACCGACGCGAGGCGAGCAATTCGGGGTATTCGGCGAATTGTGCCCTGAAACTCGTGGCTTTGCGGGCGGCCGTCTCTCCCAAATCGCGCCAGATAAGGACCCAGACCATCGCGCCGAGGATGGCTAGGAGCCAGAAGGTCGACTGCCAGCCGAGGGTTTCATCCATGATGCCGCCAAAGACCGGACCGATCATCGGGACAATCGCCATCCCCATGGTGACATAACCGATCATCGAGGCGGCTTCTTCCTGTGGGACCATATCGCGGACGACAGCCCGGCCCAGAACCATGCCGACCACAACGGTCGCCTGGATCATGCGGAACACCAGGAATATCTCGACCGTGGTGGCAAAGACGCAGCCGATCGTGGCGAGAATGAAGATGCCCAGACCCCAGAGCAGGACGGGCCTGCGCCCGTAGCGATCAGAGATCGGGCCGACGATCAGTTGCAGCACGGCGTTCATGCCGAGATAGCCCGCGACGGAGAGCTGCATCACCCGATAGTCGGTGTCGAAATAGACCGACATATTCGGCAGCGAGGGCAGAAACAGGTTCATCGACAACGCGCCGAGCCCGGTCAGCACGATGAGGGTGAAGATATGTGGAGGGGTTGTCCGGTCTAAAAACCGGACAGTCGGCCGCGAACTCATATGAGAGGTCTATGCCGCGGCCCGGGGCTTGTCCATGGCGCGGATGCACAGGCGGGTGTGCGTGAACTGAATTTGCGGATTTGCAATATTACAAGCTGTGCTGCGAATGAATTTGCAAATATGCGAGTTCGGGGTGTCTTTGCCGGGGGCATCTGGATAACCTGCCCGGAAACGCGCGCGCACCCCGCGCCTGGATCGGAGGGACCCCATGAAAGACATCCTGCAAGAGCTTGAGCATCGTCGCGAAGAGGCCCGGCTGGGCGGTGGCCAGAAACGCATCGACAGCCAGCACGCCAAGGGCAAGCTGACGGCGCGCGAACGGATCGAGCTTTTGCTGGATGAGGACAGTTTCGAAGAATACGACATGTTTGTCACCCATCGCTGCACCGATTTTGGGATGGAGCAAACCAAACCGCGCGGCGACGGGGTGGTCACCGGCTGGGGCACGGTGAATGGCCGGATGATCTATGTCTTTTCGCAGGATTTCACGGTTCTGGGCGGCTCGGTTTCCGAAACCCATGCCGCGAAAATCTGCAAGATCATGGATATGGCGATGCAGAACGGTGCGCCGGTGATCGGGATCAACGATTCCGGCGGCGCGCGGATTCAAGAAGGGGTTTCCAGCCTCGCGGCCTATGGCGAGGTGTTTCAGCGCAATATCCGCGCCTCTGGCGTGGTGCCACAGATCTCCATGATCATGGGCCCCTGTGCGGGCGGCGCGGTCTATTCACCGGCGATGACCGATTTCATCTTCATGGTGAAAGACAGCTCTTACATGTTCGTCACTGGACCGGACGTGGTGAAAACCGTGACCAACGAACATGTGACGGCCGAGGAGTTGGGCGGGGCCACGACCCATACCCGGAAATCCTCTGTCGCCGATGGCGCGTTTGAGGATGACGTCGAGGCGCTGAACGAAGTGCGCCGATTGATCGATTTCTTGCCGCTCTCGAACCGGGAAAAGCCGCCGGTCCGCGCGTTTTTCGACAGCCCCGACCGGATTGAGGAGAGCCTCGACACGCTGGTTCCCGACAATCCGAACATGCCCTATGACATGAAGGAACTGATCCTGAAGACCGCCGATGAGGGCGATTTTTTCGAGATTCAGGAGGAGTTTGCGAAAAACATCATCACCGGCTTCATCCGGCTTGAGGGCCAGACCGTGGGCGTCGTGGCGAACCAGCCGCTGAATATGGCGGGTGTGCTGGACATCGACAGCGCCCGGAAAGGGGCGCGGTTTGTGCGGTTCTGCGATGCGTTTGAGATCCCGATCCTGACCTTTGTCGATGTGCCGGGCTTCCTCCCCGGAACTGGGCAGGAATATGCGGGCGTCATCAAACACGGTGCGAAACTGCTCTTTGCTTATGGCGAGGCGACGGTGCCGAAAGTGACGGTGATCACCCGGAAAGCTTATGGTGGGGCCTATGTGGTGATGAGTTCGAAACATATGCAGGGCGATATCAACTACGCCTGGCCGACCTCAGAGATCGCGGTGATGGGGGCTAAGGGGGCGACGGAGATTCTGCACCGCGCCGATCTGGATGATCCGGAGAAGATCGCGGCCCATACGGCGGAATATGAGGACCGGTTTGCGAACCCGTTTGTCGCCGCCGAACGTGGCTTCATCGATGAAGTGATCCAGCCGCGCAGCACGCGCCGCCGGGTTTGCCGGGCCTTTGCCGCGCTTCGGACCAAGCAGGTGCAAATGCCGTGGAAGAAGCACGACAATATTCCGTTGTGATTTGGAGAAGGCGTGGCATGATGCAACGTGAGAACCAGAGGCGGCATGCCCTTACAAGTTGCAGCTTGCGTGGGCGCGCATTGGCCACGCTGCTGGTTGCGGCGGCGCTCGGAATCGTATCAGCTTCTGCTCAGGAGCGCCCTCAGGAAACAAGTATCTGGGCAATGGGCCACACTTGGCAGTTGACCAGCATCGAGTGGAGAGAGTTCCTCGGTCAGTATGAGCTGCGTGTGGTGGCGGGAAGCCCGGTTTGGGATCGGCGGAGCGCATTTCCAGAGCAGGACGTTTACCCAGCCATTTTGGCCGGCCTCTGCACAGCACTTCTAGGCCACCGCCCATACGCGCCGTCTGGCGATCTCGGGCGGGATGACATTTTTCGGGTTAGCGTCTCATTGCTCTCTGAGGATGAAGACAATGATCTGGAAGCCAGCCGCCTCTTTTCGGTTTCAGTTGTCGACGGGGCTTGCCCGGAGGTGGTGCCGGTGTCGTCCCTGCCGCTCCGCTATGGCCCCCCTCTCGACGGGTGGCACTTCGACGGCTTTGCGATTGTAGAGGAACTTGCTTCCATTGAGCGGTGGGGAGTCAATGCAGTTCCTGTGTTCACTCCGCCAGACAGAGACGGCACGGACGTCCCATGGGATTTGCTTTGCCGTGCCGCTGCGTACGAAGCCCGAACTTGGCGCATCCTTGGAGGTTTCCGGCAGGGCGCTCGCCTCGCTATCGCATTGGACCGAGGCGAAGGGTCACTTTCGATGGTGTTCGCAATCTATCATAGCGACGGTTGCAGCTACCCTCCGATTGAGGATAGCGACGATGTCTGATCCCCAGTTCCACATGATCTCTAATGGTCCCCGACCCGTGGCTCCTTTCTCTCACGCGGTCGAAACAGATGGCTGGGTCACCCTGACGGGCCAGATGCCGACCAACCCGGCGGACCCTGATGGGCCATTGCCCAACGGGATTGTGGCGCAAACCAACGCGGTGATGCGGAACCTTGAGATCGTGCTTCAGGGAGTCGGGCTTGATCTGAGACATGTAGTGCAGTGCCGCTGTTATCTGACCGAGTTTGAGCGTGATTATGCGGCGTTCAATGAGACCTATCAGTGTTATTTCCCCGCGGATCGGCGGCCTGCGCGCACGACCGTGGGGGTCACGGCGCTGGCGGTGGGCGCATTGGTCGAAATCGACATGTTGGCGCGGCGACCATGAAGGCGTTGATGATCCCTCTCGCCCTGGCGGCGGCACCGGTGGAGGCGGAAGAGGTGGTCGCCCCGTCGGGGATGGCGGTGACGTTGCACGAGGTGCTCTATGAGGTGCAGCCCTATTCCGAGGAGTTATGGGCGGTGATCCGACTTCTGGCCCCGGATCTTGCCGATGCCGAGGCTGACCCGCAGGAGGATTTGGATTGGGCATGCACGCATTTCGCGCCGGGGGCTGTAGATGCCGCCCCCGAACCGCCAGTGCAGATCGTCGTGCAGATCATGGATCGGGTGGTGCCGCGTGGGCAGGCCGATGCCGAGGCTGCGCAGGTTTTTGCCGGGTATGTCTTTGACGACGACTCCTGCATCTGGGAGGGTTTTTGATGCAGCCACAATATGTTGCGGATCGCGGTTCATGCCGACAAGCATTTGATGCAAGCGCGCCACAGACCCGACCTGTCCCGCGAAACCGGTGTCGATTGATTGCAATTCAGGGTATCTTCGGCGCTGGTTACCTCCAAGTGACCGAACCAATGATCATGACTGGGATCAACCCCGGCAGGGTCACACATAACAGGAGAGCGAGATGTCCAAGAGCATCAAAGCGCTTCTTGCATTGGGACTTTTGGCAAGCGTCGCCGCTTGTGCGCAGGCCCCCGCGCAGGAAGAAATCATCATTGTCGAGCCGGCCCCTATCGTCGAGGAACCGGTGTACAACAAGTACAACTGACGGTGTCCTCGCCGGACGGGCTTTCCCGTCCGTCCGGCACATCGCAGCCACTCCGGCGGCGATTTTTTTTGAACCTCTTTGTAATGTGACGCGAACACAGTATTGTGAAGTCACATTTTTGAAGGGGAGACTCCCATGCTTAGAATACGATTGTTGGCCATTGCAGGCCCCGCGGCGTTGGTTTTGGCCGGATGTGCACAGCCACCAGAGCCGCAAGTGGCGCGAGCCATGCCACTCTTTTCCAAATCCGGCGAAGCGCTTTGCGTCCCAAGTGATCCTTTGCCTGGTACGAATTATTCGCCCAATGCTCCGGACTGCGAAGAGGTTTGTGAGGAAGGCTACACTGCTGGCGCGGATGTTGCCATCTGCCCACCCGTCTATGATCGCGGACGTCAGCCGATCGGCGATGATGGCGATGACGACAGTTCGACTCAGACCGGTGGGCGTGGTCAGAACGCTGCTGGTGGCCCACGGGTTCCGTAACTCTGAGAATTGGGGGCCGCGATGATCAAGCATCGCGGCTTCCCTGGCCGCCTTCCGGGCAGCGATTATCAATTCACCATCCGCCGTGAAAACAAGGCGGGAGCAACACCGCTTATCCGGCGGGAGCGCCATGCCGACCGACGCCCGGCAGATCGGCGCGCGGATGCAGGCTTCATGGAGGCGCTTTGGCTCTATTTCGGGCCAGAGCCTTTTGAGCGCGGAAACCTGGATGCGGGACGGCTGAGTTGGGTGTTCGGTCGTGAAGTCGTTGCCGCCGAAGAGCCGTTTGATCCGAAGAGTTATGACGCCCTTCTGCAAATTGATGAGGGTCGTGCCCGCGCATCTTTCCCGGAGGCTTTTGACGGGCGCGGTATCTGGGAGGGTGGATCGGCATGATGCTGCCTATGCCCCTCTCGATTGCGCGGTTTCCGGCCCAAAGCAAATTTGCCGGTAACTTGTCCTTTTGGGCCGGTTTTTCCTGTGCCAACGTCCTTTTACCGGCCCCTGTCCCCAGCTGTTTTCGGGCCGGTCGTGACAAGACGTGTTACCCTTCCCCTTCGAAGCGGTCGGCCAGGTTTCTGTGCCGACCGCCTTTTTTCCGGGGGCGAACTGAGGTAGGCTGTCGCGATAGAGGCATAAAATCGACAGGAGAAGACGCAAAATGCGCGGAACCTACAAACTCACACTCGTCCTTGTTGCCACCCTGGGCCTATCGGCTTGCGTGGCGTCTGATTTGGAACGCGCCGGTCTTGGCGCCGCTGCCGGTGGTGTCACCGCAGCCGCGCTTAACGGCAATATCGCAACCGGTGTGCTTATCGGTGCGGCCGGCGGCGCGCTTTGCGACGACGCGGGGCTCTGCAACTAAGGCGCGACCCGCCACAACTCGTACCAACGATCTAACAGAAGGCCGCCGGGGCAGGACCCTGGGCGGCCTTTTTTGTGCTGAAGACAGGCCACCACGCCTGAAAGAAGGGGACAGCCAATAATGTTCAAGAAACTGCTCATCGCCAATCGCGGCGAGATTGCTTGCCGCGTGATCAAAACAGCGCAGAAGATGGGGATCAAGACGGTCGCGATCTATTCCGATGCGGATCGCAATGCGCTGCATGTGAAGATGGCCGATGAAGCGGTACATATCGGGCCGCCAGCCGCGTCTGAAAGCTACATCGTGATCGACAAGGTGATGCAGGCGATCCGCGACACGGGCGCCGAGGCTGTGCATCCGGGCTACGGCTTTCTCTCTGAAAACAAGAAATTCGCCGAGGCCCTCGAAGCCGAAGGCGTGGCCTTTGTCGGCCCGCCCGCCGGCGCAATTGAATCGATGGGCGACAAGATCACCTCGAAAAAGATTGCTCAAGAGGCGGGGGTGAGCACCGTACCCGGCTATATGGGGCTGATCGAGGATGCCGAGGAGGCGGTCAAAATCTCGAATGAGATTGGCTATCCAGTGATGATCAAGGCCAGTGCTGGCGGTGGTGGCAAGGGCATGCGGATCGCCTGGAATGATGACGAAGCGCGCGAAGGTTTCCAAAGCTCGAAAAACGAGGCGGCCAGCAGCTTCGGCGATGACCGGATTTTCATTGAGAAGTTCGTCACCCAGCCGCGCCATATCGAGATTCAGGTTCTGGCTGACAGCCATGGCAACGCGGTCTATCTGGGCGAGCGGGAATGCTCGATCCAGCGCCGGAACCAAAAGGTGATCGAAGAGGCCCCGTCGCCGTTCCTGGATGAGGCCACACGGAAAGCGATGGGGGAGCAGGCCGTCGCCTTGGCCGAAGCAGTCGGATACACCAGCGCGGGCACGGTGGAATTCATCGTCGATGGCGAGAAAAACTTCTATTTCCTTGAGATGAACACCCGGCTTCAGGTGGAGCATCCGGTGACGGAGCTGATCACCGGCGTTGATCTTGTGGAGCAGATGATCCGCGTTGCGGGCGGCGAGGCGCTGCCCTTTGCGCAAGACGACATCACGCTGACCGGTTGGGCGATCGAGAGTCGGCTTTACGCCGAGGACCCGTATCGCGGCTTCTTGCCTTCCATCGGGCGTCTTGTGCGTTATCGCCCGCCGGCGGAGATCGCGTCGGGGCCGCTTCTGGACAGTGACAAATGGCAGGGTGAGGCTCCAAGCGGTACAACAGCGGTGCGGAATGACACCGGCGTCTTCGAGGGCGGCGAGATTTCGATGTATTACGACCCGATGATCGCCAAGCTGTGCACCTGGGCACCGGATCGGCCCGCAGCGATTGAAGGCATGCGCAACGCGCTTGATGGGTTCGAGTTGGAAGGGATTGGGCACAATCTGCCATTCCTTGCCGCCGTGATGGACCATCCGCGTTTTGTCTCGGGCGAGATCACGACGGCCTTTATCGAGGAGGAATATCCCGATGGGTTCGAGGGCGTGACACCACAGGGCAATGATCTGAAACATCTGGCCGCGGTTGCGGCGCATATGAAGATGTTGAAAGAGGAGCGGGCCGCCAAGATCAGCGGCACGATGCCCAATCATTCGCGCCGCGTTGCCCCCGATTGGGTGGTGTTTGTCGGCAAGGAATCTTTCCCGGTGCATATCGAAGAGACCGATTTCGGCACTGAGGTGACTTTCGCCGATGACAGTCATTTCAAAGTGAACTCGGACTGGCAGCTTGGCGACACGCTGTTTGAAGGCAGCGTGGGTGAGCTTCCGATGATCGTGAAGACCGATTTCATCCGAGGCGGTGCGCGGCTCCGGTATCGCGGTGCGGATCTCAAAGCGGTGGTCCGAACGCCAAGGCAGGCCGAATTGGCAGGGCTGATGCCGGAGAAGCTGCCGCCGGATACGTCGCGGCTGCTGCTCTGCCCGATGCCGGGCCTGATCGTGAAGGTCGATGTGGCCGAAGGCGATGAGGTGCAGGAAGGCCAAGCGCTTTGCACCATCGAGGCGATGAAGATGGAAAACATCCTGCGTGCCGAGAAGAAAGGCGTGGTCGCCAAGATCAACGCGGGTGCCGGTGACAGCCTCGCGGTCGATGACGTGATTATGGAGTTCGAGTGATGACCTGGGCCGTTCCGCATACCCCTGGCGCGGGCTATCCGCCTGACCGCAACTCTTCGATGCGGAGCGGCATGTTATCGATGGCGCGCATGATCTCGCGCACATCGCGTGGCGAGGGGCGGCGCAGATTGACGGTGCCGTCCTTATCCATCAGCACCAGTGCAAAGCCGCGTGGGCGCAACTGGCGGCGAATCTCTGACTGGGCCTCGGGATCGGTGTCGAAGATGATCACGACATCGCGCTCCAAAAGCGGGTCGGGCCGGTCGGCCAGAAGCGCCATTTGCTCGCGAAATCTGGGGTCGGCATCAGTGTCGGCAAAGACCACAATCGGCCTGGAGACCCAAAGAAAGTCGTTCAAATCCAAATCAACCGCGCTGCGTGGTTCCAGCGGATCAACAACCTCGGTTTCGGTTTCCCCAGTCTCGTTTTGCGCCATCGCAACATCTTGCGCGGCCCCGGGCAAGGCGAGAAAGAGTGAAAAACCAAGGGTTAGGCTGGTCAGTAGGGATGCGCGCATGAATCCTCCGTCTCTGCCAGATATAGGGGGTCAGCGATGGAATGCGAAGGGTTTCGTGGCGCAATGCGTCTCGGATTGCCGCAAAAACCTGATTTGCCTGGTCCTCAAGCGCGCTGTGGCATTGTGGCGGGCGAAA